>ENA-UONY01000119-UONY01000119.1-human-gut-metagenome-genome-assembly--contig:-CS9-NODE-119-length-106736-cov-8.499049_pt1 | contig 106736 bp, 106 predicted proteins | sample MGYA00242465_ERZ724012 | MGnify/ENA metagenome assembly ERZ724012 | reverse complement strand
ACTGGAGTTACTTACACCCCAAGCAAGAAGGATACCAAGCTACCCCACGGGCCCATGTGTAAAAGGTTTAAGGTAAAAAGTTTGGATTTAGATGAATCGCAAGCCCTTCATCCAAGAGTAGAGATCTCTTCGATGAGGTTAGCGTGTGAAATGATCATCCTACGGCAACAGTATCTCTCGAGACCGAGGTCGTCGAGGACCTTCTGAGGATCCTCTCCCATTCCAACACGTCTTACATATTCAGGATAGGCCGATCCAACGACCTTACCGCATGTGAAACACCTTACGGGAATGATCATGTTATCAAATCACCTGTATGACTTCTGCTTCTTTGCACGTGCACCAGGACCCATCGGGTTCTTAGGCAGCTTCCTTCTGTCATCGTTGATGATGAGGGATCTGTCGTATGACCTGTATGTCTCCTCGAGCTCGTCGTCCTTGAAGAATTCGCACATACCCCTTGCGATAGCTGTCCTGACAGCTGTTGCCTGGCCCATGACTCCTCCGCCCTGGACTGTAACGGAGATGTCGACCTTTGCCGATTTGTCTCCTGCGAGTCCGAGGGGTTCCTGGATCTTGAGCCTTGCAAGCTCGGGTGTGTACAATGCGATCGGAACCTTGTTGATGGTGACCTTACCGGTACCCTCTTTCACGACTGCCCTTGCAACTGCTGTTTTCCTTTTTCCGCTTGTGTTGACGCAATCCATTGGAATCACCTAACCTTTGAACCGAGGAACTTTGAGATCGCTCCAAGGGTAGTGTATTTGCCTGTGACCTTCTTCATTGCGAAGTCGACCTTCTCTTTGTCGACCTCTTCGAACTGCTTCGGTGTGCCTACGAACACGTGAAGTCTCCTGAATGCATCCCTACCAGACGTTGTCGTCCAGGGGATCATTCCACGGACACTCCTCTTGAAGAGAAGATCTGCCCTACGGGGGTAGAACGGTCCTTTCCTCTTTGTCGTATCTCCACGGTCTACTCTTGCTTTGTAATCTGCGAAGATCACATCTCTCTCGCCTGTGACGACGATTGCTTCCGAGTTCACAACGACGATCTCCTCACCGTTCATGATCCTCTCTGCGACGACGCTTCCAAGCCTTCCGAGCACTGCGTTCCTTCCATCAATGACTGTAACCATCCAAATCACCTCATGATCCTGACGTTAGAGCCCTTGGGGTTCTCCGCTACCAACTCTGAAATCGTGATAGCTTTTCCGCCTGCTGCTACGATGGCTTCCTTCGCTGCTGCTGAGAAAGCATATGCTGCAACTGTGATCTTCTTACTGATGCTACCTGCCGCAAGGACCTTACCGGCGATTATGATCGTCTGTCCGTCCTCGGCATATCTGTCAAGTTTGCTAAGATTGGTCTCTGCCCAGTTCCTCCTGGGTTTCTCGAGCCTCTTAGCAATGTCTCGCCAGATAGCAGCCCCGTTCTCCCTCTCTTTTGCTTTAAGATCATCGATCAAAGCAATGAGAGAAGGGTCTGTTTTGTTGAAACTCTGTGGCTTCATTTTACTGACTCTCCCGACATTGGGTAACCGCTCAATGGGGACGTTGTTAATAAAGGTTGCCCCCTTTTACATTACTCTAATAAGAAGGGAAAGTGCCCACAGTGGATACGGTCAATATGCAAATCTGAATGTATTTTCAGAGTACAACATATGCCTGGCACATACCTTAGCGTACGTGCCGATGATCGATCATGCTTATATCATTTTCTCGACATGGATTTATACAGGTATGCAATAAGCCCATTCACGGTGTATTACAGATGATAAGATTCGGCCCGGCTGGAATACCACTTTCTTGTAAAGGACGCACATTGAGAGATGGGATAGAGGATGTCCACAACCTCAGTCTCACGGCTCTCGAGATTCAAATGGTCAGATCTGGAACCGTGGACATATATCCCGACGAGGAAGATATCGGGATACCCGCGAAGGATCTCGAAGGTCGTTTCATCATCGAAGTCATACGTGACGAAGAACCCATCACCGATCTGAATATCCCTGTCGAGGAGGATGATATCCTCGTGCAGATGACATCTGCATTCGCATCTAACTTCGGTGAGTTGTATGAGATAGGCGATCTTGCGAAGGAATTGGATGTGGGAGTATCGCTACATACGCCGAATTACATCGATCTTGCATCGGACTCACCCCTCACCGACGATTGTCTCAACAGCATAAGGCACGCGGCTCTCATCGAGAATGCCTTGGGAGGAGATATCGTCGTCACCAACCTCGGACTCTACAGCGATATAGATGACGAAGAGGCATCTGAAGCTAACATCTACGACAATGTGGATGCGCTCATGGAGTGGTGGAAGGACGAGGGATTGAAACCAAAGCTCGGAATAGAGATCACAGGACAGCAGGAGGTCTTCGGTTCGTTGGAGCAGGTGTTGGACATCTGCCATGACATCAAAGGACTTGTCCCCGTGATCAATTGGCCGCACTACCACTCGCGTACAGGCGGATCGCTCCTTGAGACCGAGGACTTCCAATATGTGATAGAACAGGCCGAACCATATTGTAACGGTCACCTGCACACACTCTTCGCAGGTGCTGAACACTCGGACGGCAATGAACTCAGGCTTACACCGATAAAGAAAGGGGATCTCAAATTCGAGACCCTCGCCGAGTGTCTCGTTGACATGAGGCCCGATATGACGGTCATCTCATCCTCACCGCTCTTGGAACACGATGCGATGTACATGAGGATCATCCACGAGAGATACCTCAGCAAGAAGGTCGCCAAAGCGCTCAGGATGAAGAGGAAAGAGGAATCTGCCGCCGCAGAGGAATGAGATGTCCAACGATTCTTTGGAATACATCCTCGACCAGATCAGAGGAACGGTATCGTCCATCGATGCCGAATCACAGACGAAGCTCATAGATGAGATCGTGAAGGCCAAGACCGTTTTCATATATGGCGCAGGAAGGTCTGGACTCGTAGGGCAACTGTTCGCAGTACGTCTTGTGCAGATAGGACTCGATGTACATTTCATCGGGGATATGACGACACCGATCATAAGCAAGGACGATCTCACCATCCTCATCTCCAACACAGGTGAGACCATGTCCGCCGTACAGACTGCTAACATCGCAAGACGCATAGGGTGCAGAGTCGCATGTCTTACCAGTAATGCGAAGAACAAACTTGCACATGCATCGAATCTTGCTATAATCGTCGATCATAACGGGAATAAGGATGCGAAGTATGCGCCTCTCGGAACGATTTTCGAGGATAGCGTCAGCATATTCTTCGACAGTCTCGTCCCATCCATCATGGAAAGGAAAGGCATGGATGAGGATGCCATGCGCAGAAGACATGCGATTTGGGTCTAATCAGCTTCCATTATGACCATGTCGATCGGTTGTGGATCTCCGATCGTAGTATCGAACACCTTCAATTCACGTCTGACGGGATCGATCACTATCGCGAATCCGAATTCTCCAGAGAATATCCCGTCCTGTGTCCTCACATCCACTGGTGACATGTAGCAGCCGAGATCGAGATGGGAATGATACCATCCCACCACACATTCACGTCCAACGAATTCCATGGAAGCGAACATCTCGTCGAAGAACCTCTCATCGAATTCTGCATGTCTGCTATCTGCCAAAAGGACCGATGTCGTCGTCCTGTGAATGATAGCATACTTCCCGCCATCATCCTCATAGACCTCGCCTATGATCAACCCTATGACCTCGGACTCCTCATCAAGACCAGCCTGTGCATGGTCAGTCATCTCGGACAACACATGTTCCGGAACGAATATCTTTGCTGACCTCACCATCCTCTTCCTGTACTCTACACATCCCTTGTCCGATGAAACGATCCTCATGATATCACTTTACGCTGGCGCTTATCCTTGCCTTACCCTTCGAAGCGAAGAATTCAGAGGCCTCCTTGCACGAATCCGTCCCGAATGGACTTGCAACGTTCGGCTCGACCAACAATGTCATTATCCCATTTAGAAATGATGACAATCTCGTACCATAGGTCCACTCGTTCAACATCTTTATGCATACCAATCCTCCATCCTTCGGACTCATGATATTCGGATGGAATATCTCGGTCTTCCACCTGACCTCGGGCTTGCATTGACCATAGTCCTTGGTTATCGTCACGGAGAATTCATGTTCAGAGACCACCTTGTCCCTTGTCGCATAGGCCAATGTGTCCGTTATCTTCATGCCTATGGTCAATGGTAACTCAGTGTTCTCGGGATCTATCTCTATATTTCCATCCATGAAGTCCGAACAATCCCTCAACTCATTGATCAGTCTCCGAAGGACGATCTCTTTCGGATAACTCATGCTCCACCCTCTGGATCCGGGATCATCTCCAGCATGTCATCGGTCACGATGCCTGCTTCATGCATCGTCATCGTTGATATCAACAATGATCTCCCCTTCTTCAGGACGAATGCTCCTGCGTCCTTCTTCCAATACTCTGCAGCACTACAGATTATCTCTCCGATCCTATCCTCTAACTCGACCTCCATCCTTATCGTGGAGCCGTTAGCCATGTTCTTCACTGTTATTATCAGACTCATCTACACACCTGTGGTTCGGACAGGAGGTGGAAACAGGTACAGTGTAGATGCCCATGTTCCCACTCATTCCGTCGTAATACAATATGTCGCGTATGCATAGCTCCTGCTTATCGGACATCAACTTCAATGCCTCCCTCACCTGTATCGCTGCGATGATTGATGCAGTAGTGATGTCCGATGCTTCCTTAGGGACGAATGCCTCCCCGTTGCCTGTACATGTGAACCTCATCTCCATGAGTTCCACATGGGTACGATTGAGCGTACATTCCAAACACGGCCCCCCTGGAACTATCACCTGTACCTTCCCGATGAATCCATCTATGGCCCCATCGATGAACGGTACCCCGTGATGATATGCGTGCGCGTTGACATGCATCCTTGCCTTGAGATTATCCACACAGCCGATGATCAGGTCGTAATCCCAATCGACCACATCCTCCACATTGGAATGTATACCTGTTATCGAACAGGACGGATCGAGTTCCATACCTCTCTTCGCTACGATCTCCGCCTTTCCAGAGACTTTCACGTCAGCCTCCCTGAAGAACAGACACCTGCTCAGATTGGATGGTACGATATCATCCATATCCACGACCGTTATCCTCTTGAATCCCGCAAGGACCATGTCCTTGATGACCTCGTTGCCCAAAGCCCCTGCACCAACGACCATACAGCGAGCGGACTGTATCCTGTCGATATCCATCCATTCGAACCGCCTCATACGGTCGTATCTGTCATCATCCTCGAAGCCTACGTGGATCATCATATCACATATTATATCTAAGATATTATGAATATATAATATAAATATAATACTTCATCCAAAACACGTGGAAAATGAAGATGACTACAAAGAACAGAACTATCGGATATGCCTAAATACCAAACAACCGTTCATATGGATATGCAACTGCCCGAACATGATCACTGCAGATACTGCGGGGACCCGATAAGATACGGAGAAGAATTCTGTGACGATTATTGCAGAGAACTCTTCATAGAACAGGAGAAGGCAGACAAGAAGAAGGATATCAAGTTCTATGCGATGATCGCAACGACACTGGGCGGATTGTTCATCGCAGGCGTATTGATGAAATTATTTCTTTGATATGGCGTCGACCATCGCAGGTACGTTATGTACCCTGACTATGTCCGCACCGGATCCTATGGCACGCATGGTCACACGTACTGTAGCATCATCCGCTTCCATATCGGGATAATACAATGAGAGGAATCTTTTCCTTGAAGCCCCGATCAACACCGGACATCCGAGGGAATACTCCGATGAGTTGTCGATTATGTGCATGTTCAGCTCTGGAGTCTTGCCGAATCCTATCCCGGGATCCATTATGATCTCCCTGATGCCATGATCCAATGCGCACTCCTTCCTCTCTCTTAGAAAATCGACGATGGATTGATCGGATTCAACTCCCAGTGGATTATCCTGCATCGTCAATGGCATGCCCGACATGTGCATTATCACTGCAGGTACGCCAGCCGATGCTATGAGTTCCATCATACCATCGGCACGAAGGCCGTAGACATCGTTGATGATATCGGCACCTGCACCCAACGCTTTGGCCGCAACCTCCGTCTTCATGGTATCCACGGAGATCTTGACATCCGATACCGATGACAATTCCTTGATTATCGGGATGATCCTTCTGATCTCCTCGTCAGCATCGACGGGAGTGGCCCCGGGTCTGGTGGATTCTCCGCCGATATCTATGATATCGGCACCTGCATCCACCATCCCTAGGGCGAATTCCAATGCATCCTCCTTATGCTTCCCGCCATCCGAGAATGAGTCGGGAGTCATGTTCAGGATGCCCATGACCTTCGTCATAACAGTTCGTCCACGATCTCCATAAGATCGATGACCTTGACATCCTTGTCCTCCGAACCGAATATCAAGTTACTGACGCAGAACGGACATGCCGTGATGATCGTCTTAGCACCGACAGCCAAAGCCTCGTCCACCCTTGTGGCCGCTATCTTCTTGGATTCCTCGGGGTATGCTGAACGTACGCCTCCGCCTCCTCCGCAGCAATGGCTTGTCGCCTTGTTGAACTCCATCTCCTTGAATTCGATACCAGGGATCATGGAGATCACCTTCCTGGGTGCGTCATACACGCCTGCGTGCCTTCCTAAGTGACATGGGTCGTGATATGTCACCACGCCCTCCATGGGTTTGAGCTTGAGTTCCTGCTCGGCAAGGAATTCTGTCATGTGTTTGACTTCGAATGGAACATCCACGAATTTCGGGTATTCCTCTTTGAACATCCTGTAACATCCTGCGCATGAGAGTACCAATGTCTTTACGCCCATCGAAGTGATTGCATCGACGTTCTTCTGCATGTATCTCTTCACATCTTCGATATCCCAACCGACCCTCTGCATCACCGAACCGCAGCAGATCTCGTCGACCGTCGTATAATCGACACCGAGTTTGTCCAATATCGAGAGCGAGGCCTGTGAGGTCTTCTTCGACCTGTATGTGGCGGTACAACCTGCGAAATAACCGATCTCCGCCTTCTTCGGAGTCCTGCCAAGAGTCTCAACGACAGATTTCTCCTCTCCGTACGGATTGTTGTATTTCAGAATGTTATCGCACATCGCTTTGTGCTTCGGCAGGATGTGACCGTTCTTCACGAGATCCGCTCTGCACAGTTCGATTATATCGACGATCTTCACCTTCGAAGGACATCTGCGTACACAATCCGCACATGTCGTACATGTGTACATGTTCTCAACGACGGAGTCGTCAGGTTCTATCTCTCCGTTCAACAATCCGTATGTCAGTACGATACGTCCCCTGGACAATGCTGAATCCCAACCAATGGCCTTGAATGACGGACATACGCTCTTACAGAATCCGCACATCGTACATACATTGACAGCATTCCTGACCAATTCCAATCTATCTGTTTCAAATGTCATCTAATTCACCATCGGTATTGTGACGCTTCCATCCATGAGGATGATTATCTTCGCATCCTTGTTCTCCTTCAATGCCTCTTTCACGGCATCGTCGACGGTATCGAAGGGCGTCATGTTGGCATCACTCATGAGCTTCTTGTCCAATCTGGTCACTGCCCAGATGTCGGCCCATGTGGCGATCTCCGCCATCTTGGCGGCCTTATGGTATCCTAACTTATACTCCTTGTTGAGGTTCTCCAGCACGATCTTCGGATCCTTGGAGGATGACAACTGCTGTAAGAACGTCTCATGGCCTATGCCTTCTCTGCATTTCGAGACCATGACGATCTTCCCGCCTTCCTTCAGTGCCCATTTACCGTTATCCAAGGCTTTCTGCGATTGGTATAGGTCGACATCCATCGGATATGGTGCGACGGATATCACCATGTCAGCTTTCTCTGGGATGGGTACGCAGAACACCTCTTCTGCCCATCCGACCGCTGTCTTGAATGCTCCATTCAGATCCCCAGAGGCACATTTGTAGATGCTCTGGTGCCTATCCATGACGATCTGTATCGAGAAGATCTTCTTACCCTTGACCTGTTCTAGGGCATCCATCATATCCTCGTGCACAGGGTTACCGTCCAATGCCAATGCCTGTGCCTCAGGCCTCATGGCCAATCTGTGATTCGCTTCGATGGTCCTGAACGAAGCCACTCCGGGAAGGAACGATTTCCTACCGCCTGTGTAACCTGCGAAATAATGCGGCTCCACGCTTGTGATTATGACCAAACGGTCCGAATCGACAGCTACCCTGTTGATCTCCATGGGCGTACCATTCTTGGAGTTGCCTAGGTAGACACATTCCGATTCCTTCGCGTTGTGGCAGATGATCCTGTCCTTCAGCTCATCGTAGTGCTTACCGAATACGAAATCGTACTCCTCAGGAGTCATATCTCTATGATTGCCTGTGGCGATGATGTATCTCGCTTTCCTGAGATCCATCCTCTTCGAAAGCGCATCGAGTACCTTCGCTGTTGGTGTCGGTCTTGTTCCATCATTGACGATGAACACTATATCCTCTCCGCCGTTGAGGAACTCATCCAAAGAATCGTAACCGATCGGGTTGTCGATGGATTCATTGATGACCTCATCTGGCGAACCGCATGTGACATCCTTTGGGTAGAAGATGCCTATGAGATTCTCGTCCGGGATCTCCGTCTTCTGAATCTCATCCTTTCCGTACTTTATATCCACTATCATAGGACCGAACGCATTAACCAGTAGAAAGTATATAATGCGTGCGCGCGAAGATGTACGTCAATCCTTCGGTATGGATGCCTGTTCTGGTTCCGGACCGATATCATCCGATGTCGCATCGTCCTTCTTGCGGATGATACGGGATACGATCATATGCGGTACGCTCAGGACCTTCTCCCTGAACTCGAGCATACTGCTTATTCCCAACAGTTCCTTCCAGAATCCTTTGGTGAAGATGACCAATATGGCAACGATCTCGACACGTCCTAGGAACATGAGACCGCATGAGAACAGCTTCATACCGCCTGACATCGCACAATAGTTACCGAACAACGCTCCCATGCCTGGGCCTGTACCGGAGACCAATGCGCATGATGCGAAGAGTGCCTCGCCCATCTCCATCTCCATGTCCATCACCATAGCTCCCACGAAGATGGTTATTATGAACATGAGCGCTACGACTGTAGCGCTGCGTACGACGCCTTCGTCAGCACCTCTGCCATCGAACCTCACGCTGTAGACAGCATTGGGATGGACTGCCTGTCTGACCTCATTCAGCATGGATTTGAGCACTATCAATGCTCTGGAGATCTTGATACCTCCCGCGGTGGATCCAGTGGAACCTCCTATGAACATGACCACCAACAACAAGGACATCCCGATGAATGGCCATCCGGTCGTATAGTCCACGGTGGTGAATCCCGTAGTCGTACCTATCGATACCACGGAAAACAGGACATCGACAACAGATTCCAATACATTCCCGGTCCCGCGTCCGTTCATGAACATCGTGACGAGTACCAATGCGCTCACGGCCGAGAAGAACAATACCATGAAACGGAACTCCTCATTCTTGCGGATGGCACCGAACTCACGTTTGACGAACACTTTGTACTGAAGATAGAAGTTGGTGGCGCTGATCAGCATGAAGATCATGACAGCTATCTTGACGAGCACGCCATATGATGCGAAACTATCGCTCGTTATCATGAATCCGCCGGTACAGATGACGCATAGCGATATCGTGCTAGCCTCCAACCATGATAGGCCCAGAAGCATCAGAATTACAAAGAATGCCGCCGTCAGTATGACATAGACGGAAACATACTGCTTCGCCGCACTCTCCATCTTGAGATATAGGTTACCGGAACCCGAACCCGACATCTCATTCTGTAACAGACTACGGCCGCCGGATACGACCATCGGCATGATGAACATGAACATCGTGACGATGATGATACCTCCCACCCACTGGGTGAGTGCTCTCCACAACAACATGCTCTGAGGCAATGATGCGACATCCGGCAATATCGTCGCACCTGCCGTGGTGAATCCGCTAACGGATTCGAATATCGCGTCCACGAATGACAGTCCATAGATCAGATATGGGATGGTACCTACGACGAACAACCCTGCCCAGAGGGTTATGATCATGACGATACCATCCACCGGGCGCATGACCTTCGGATTCTTGAAGAAGATCATCAAAGCTGATGATATCAGGACACATGGTATCACCGGGATCAGGAATGGCAATGTAGATTCATCCTGCCAGATCGCCACAGCCAGTGCTGGTATCATAAGGAGTGATGTGAATAGGAGCACCACACCCAACACGTGAAGTGATCTGCTCTCGATCTTGGTGAACGGATTCCTCTTAACCCGCTTTATACGCCCCATATGACTCCGTAATGTCGTACTCCAATAATAATACTTTAATTCTGGCAGACATAGGGATACATTCCCGACAAGAATGCTTAATATCGTTTGACAGGATTTCCACAATGATGTCATCATTGAAGGAAGTCGGCGAACGTCATCTCATCGAGAACATAATGGGAGTCATAAGACCATCCCCTGGAATAAAGGGAACTGCGGATGATGCGGCAGTGATACCCACGGATGGGGACGTTGTCGCATGCTCCGACATAGTGACATTCGAAAGGCATATGCCCAAAGGCATGTCCTATGAGAAATTCGGATGGACGGCGGCAGCTGTCAACTTCAGCGATCTGGCTGCGATGGGTGCCAGACCGATCGGCATCCTCGCTTCGTTGGCCATGCCTGATGATATGGATGAGAGTGAATTGTACGATATCATGAGCGGCATAGACCAATGCGCCGAGTTCGCAGGAACGACGGTCATAGGCGGGGATACGAAACCAGGCCATGGGGCGATATCATGCACCGCACTAGGGACCATGGATGGACGCAGACCGATGATGCGCAATGGCGCAGACATAGGCGATGTAGTCGCCGTCACAGGCGGATTGGGAGGTGCGGCTGCAGGATTCAAAGCGATCGAGAACAATCTGGAGGCCGAGGATGCCATCTTCAAGCTCATGACCCCCGTTCCACTGATCTATGAGGGCATCGAACTCTCGAAATGCGGTAAGGTGACATCTTGCATCGATCTGTCCGATGGTCTCGCGACCGCAGCCAACACGATATGCGAACAGAGTCATGTCGGCATGGAGCTAGTGTACGAGTTCCTCCCTATCGATCAGGATGTCGATGAGGTCTGTGAGAGATTGAGGATCCCAAAGAAGGACCTTGTACTGAATTGGGGCGGAGAATACGAACTCATGTTCACATTCCCCAAGAGCGAGATAGAGACGCTTCAGAAGACGGGCGTGTTCTTCTCCATAATCGGTCACATCACCGATGATGACGGAGCATACCTTCTGGAAGATGATGAATGCGTGAGGCTTGGATATGGGTGCTACTAGTCCTGTCAAGATAGAGGCGAGGTACTATGAGCGTACCGATGATGGGTACATCTGCCACCTCTGCCCACACAACTGCAGGATCGCCATAGGGAAATACGGTCTCTGCGGTACAAGACGCGGGAATGAGGATTTCCTAGAGGCATACAGCTACGGGAGGGTATCATCACTTTGCGTGGACCCCATAGAGAAGAAACCTCTCAACCACTACTATCCCAAGAGCAAGATCTTCTCAGTGGGCGGCATCGGTTGCAGTATGACATGCAAGCACTGTCAGAACTACTCCATATCACAAAGGGAGACAGGGAAGAAACGCACAACGTATGTCTCCCCTCAGGCACTTGTGGACATGTGCAGGTCCGAAGGCATGGATTCGATCGCCTTCACATACAATGAACCGATGATCTGGCTTGAATACATAGAGGATGTCATGAGATGCGATCCGGATCTCAGGCTCGTACTTGTGACGAACGGCTTCATAAACGAAGAGCCGCTGAAGGATCTATGTAAGATAACGGATGCTATGAACATAGACATAAAAGCATTCAGGAATGAGTTCTACAGAGATATATGCCATGCAAACCTGGATGATGTTCTCAGAACCACCAAATTGGTGTATGGATCCGGAGTACATCTCGAGATCACATACCTGTTGATCCCAGGCTACAATGATTCTATGGAGGAGCTCACGGATTTCTCCGAATGGGTCGTGAACGAGCTATCATCAGATGTGCCTGTCCACTTCACAAGATTCCATCCTGATAACGGGATGGATGATGTCCCTTGGACCCCTGTCGAGACGATGATCGCTGCCAAGGAGATCGCCATGAATGCGGGACTCGAGTTCGTATATCTAGGGAATGTCATGGTGGAAGGCGGGAACGATACCATCTGTCCGCAATGCGATACCGAGGTCATAAGAAGAACGGGATACATGGTGGATCTGGAAAATCTTGATGGTAACAGATGTGCCTGCTGTGGTGCCCATCTCAACATAAAGAACTGATCATCGACCAAAGAGGATCCCCTGCAAGGGTGATGAACACGAATGCCATAGTAATCGGTATGATGAAGGGTATCATCGGTGTGACCAACACCTCTTTGATGCCTTTTGAACCCAACCTGTCGTATGCGCCTTCATCCGCTACGCCCCTTGTAATCACGACCTTTTCATCCACCACATCCTGTTTCAGCCATACGTGTGATCCTTTTGCCTCTTCCAACTCCATCCTGCGCCATGGACGGAATCCGATATCCCTTTTCAGAAGATTACCGATGATGATCGATAGTGCATACAACGAAGTGAACGATGTAGCATAGAACAACAAAGACATGGTGAACGGCATGTTCGAACCTGCCATTGTTGTCAAACAATATGACGAGACATCCCTGTGGAATGCTATCGACATGACGATCATACATTTCGCATCCGCGCCACCCCTCAATATCCCCATGACATACATCAGATAGAATGTGATGGAAGACACCATGATGCATACCCCCATCCTCACGATACAGTCATCGGACGAGAATGATATCGGTATCAGAAAAAGACACATAGTGATGATCCAATAGATCGTTCCCATCATCCTGCCCGTGTCCAACCATAGTATACCTATCGCTATCATCGCAGAAGCCGTCGCCATCATGATGCCGTGGACCCCTTGGGCATCCGACATCACACTGATTACTCCCATCGACCCTATGATCCACCAGTGGATGTCATGGACTTCGCGATGCTTGTGGTCCTGATAGGATGCTGAGATCAATACGATCAGTACACCAGCCATCAACAAAAGGTCGCGGTCGCACATATTCTATATTATAATATATTTATTATTAATATGTTTGAATACCCATACATCGACCTTATTATAGGACAAATACATGAACGGTCATGAAATGGAGATCGATTGTTGCCTTGACACTGATATTGATAGTGTCTATACTGTCGATGCCAACATCATCAGCGTATGATGCTGCAAGCACTGAGTGCGACAACGTAACAGTGATGACATTTGCAGGCAACATTGAGATAAGTGTGTTGGACAGTTCTGATTTCACTCTCAACATCCATAATGGCAACGATGTCCCTGTGATGGTGAACATATCACAGGTTGATGACAGCCCCATCAAGGTGAACATAGAAGATGACATCATCGTTGATGCTGGGAAGACAGTGAACGTCAATGGCGTACTTGCACCCAAGAGTTTCTGCAGGGACGATGACTATGAGATCGAGTTGAAGATCAGCGTGATCAGAGGGGAGATGGCACCGCATGAATCCGAATTTAGATTCACGGTCACGACCGTGAGCAGCCTCTCCAGCAACGGATACTACATGACGGTGATGGGATTGTTCACACCCCCAGAACCGTTCGATACGGAGATGTGGTGCATCACATTCACGATAATAGGATGGATAGGTCTTGCGATAGTCGTCTCCATCATCGGATCCGTCGTCATAAGAGCTATAGGAAGGAGATTCGCGACTGAAGGATCCACTGTGAACGGTTGGTTATTCACATCAGGCGTATTCATAATGATAATCGCCACAGGGATCATCAATCTCGCACGCGTCATGGCTGTGGATTACAAACTATTGGCGACGATCGAGATGGTCATGAGCTTCGTGTACATATTCACCTGCGCGATGGTTGCATGGGATGTGTACAAGGCATTCGTATTGTATCTTCTCAAGAGAGCGGAGAGGTTCAACACGGAAATCAATACATCCCTGTTACCGCTCACGCATCTGTTAGGGAAGATCATCATAACGTTGGTAGTGGTCACATACATCCTATCCAAATTGGGCGTCAATCTTGCAGGCATGATCGCTGGAGCAGGTGTTGCGACGTTGGGTGTATCCCTGGGTGCGAAACCAGTCATCAATGAGTTCTTCTCTGGATTGATAGTGCTCATGACACGTCCGTTCATCAAGGACGATCTGATAAGAGTGGATGGCGGCGATACACTGACCGTCAAGAGCGTAGGCGTGATGAAGACCACATTCTACACAGGATACTCCAACGACATCATCTCCTTGCCGAATAGCATGCTCACATCGAAGCCTATAACGAACATCAGTTGGGTGAACAGGAACTACCGTAGCACATTGAATGTCAGAGTCCCTATAACCTGTGATATCGAATTGGCCAAGAGACTCATCATAGAAGCGGCCACAGAAAATCCGAACGTACTGGAGGCCAAAGAGGATATGCACGGACCGGTTGTTGTGGTATCCGATACGAATGACCATGGCGCCATGGTCCTCACACTTGCCTGTTACTTCAAGAACTATGGGGATTCGTTCGATGATATGGGAATGATCCGTGAAACCGTTCTGAAGAAATTCTACGAGAATGACATACGCATTCCAGGACACATGACTATAACGAATATCATGGGGGTCGAATCACATGAAGAATAAAAGCATCATACTGTTGGCAATCATCGCGATATCTTTGATATCCCCTATCGCGATGGATTCATCAGATGCATCCACGGCCGTGACGGTAAACGGCATCACGCTATCCACATTCGATGACAACGTCAGTATTGCCGCGGGGGATTCCGCCACCATAAGCATCATGATGACGAACAATAGCACAGATTACATCTCCACCTCCGTGAAGATCGATCCCAGCAAGAACTATTCATGTTCGGTCGAAACGAATGAATATCATATCGCTAAAGGCAACGCAGCCAAATGTACGGTGGATATCAAAACTACCAAATACAGCGAACATGGGGATTATTCGGTCAACATCCACGTGAATGTGTTCAACTTCGCTACCAATGTCAATGAAGAGACCAACATCATCGTCAAACTCACGATAGAACCCGAATATTCGGACAGCGGGGGATTCAACAAGATATTCGGAGTATTCGACCCGTTGCCTGAACCATTCAACACGCCGTTGATATCTGCAAGCATAACATTCGTGATGTGGTGCGGTATCGCCTGCCTCGCATATGTCGCATTGAGGATGATATGGGCGCGTATATTCAAGAATGATGACGATGACCGCAAGGACATCACAAAGACGACTGGAAGGATGATGATACTCGTCATCATAGTCATCGGTATACGCAAATCACTCATCGTATTCGGTGCGTACGACGTTATCATCAATGCTGTCGAGGACGTGACCAACCTCATATTGGTGGCCCTTGGAACGATAATCGCCTGGAGCATATACAAGAACCTGATCTCCACATTGTTCCACAAATCAGAGAGGAAAGGGAAGCTTACCGGAGTGGATACGACATTGATCCCACTGTTCCGTATGATCGGAAAGGTCGTCATCTCCGTATGTTCGGTATCTGCATTCCTCTCCATACTCGGCATGAATCTCATGGCCATATTGACAGGTGCGGGTATCGTCGGTATCGCGATATCGCTCGGAGCGCAAGGCATACTCACCGAATTCTTCGGAGGCGTCTCCATCCTGGTCACACGTCCGTTCAAGGTCGGGGACATGGTGCAGATCGGTACGGAGAAGAACATCTACGAGGTCAGGCGCATCGGACTCTTGAACTGTGAATTCAAGAATTGGACCAACCGCGAGCACTACATACTCCCGAACAGCGCTGTATCCACATCATCCATCGTCAACATCACAGGACGTACCGACATCTACAGGATCTATCTCTATTTCGATGTGGATTATGATGCACCAATCGAGAGGACCAAGGAGATCATCCTCAAACACGCATACAACAACTCTGATGTCGTGACCGATCAGGACGAATTCAAACCATCCGTGAGATTGGATTCATTCGACTATTCGTACATGTCCTTCCGTCTTGCCGTATACATCAAGAACTTCAAGGACAACATCAGAGTGACTGGTGAACTCAACGAATCGATCTACTCGGAACTCGTCGAAGAGGGAATCGATTGTCCGTACGAGATCTATGATGTATTCGTGAAGGATGAGGCCAAAGAAAACTGATGACGGCCATGCCGTCATCTCCTTTTTTATTTATTCTTAAATTAGACATATGTCTAATTATTTTTCATTTTATTCGCTCATATGAACATTTTTCATCAAAAATGATTAAATGATTTCTAATAAAACGGGGCTATGTTCAAATACTCAATACAATGATGAAATACAGCATCCAATAGGTGAATCAAATGGCAATAAAGAACAGCTATCTCAAAGAGGTGTTCGAAGGCCTCAAGAAGCGTAACGCAGATGAGCCTGAATTCCTCCAAGCCGTAGAAGAGGTCCTTGAATCATTGGAGCCTGTCGTTGAAGCAAGACCTGAGATCCAGGCCAATGGCATCATCGAGAGGATCGTCGAACCCGAGAGGGTCGTCATGTTCCGTGTATCATGGGTAGATGACAATGGAAAGGTCCAGGTCAACCGTGGATACCGCGTACAGTTCAATTCGGCCATAGGCCCATACAAGGGAGGATTGAGACTCCACCCATCCGTCAACCTATCGATCCTCAAATTCCTCGGATTCGAACAAATCTTCAAGAACAGCTTGACGACACTTCCGATAGGCGGAGGTAAAGGAGGATCCGATTTCGATCCAAAGGGTAAATCTGACAATGAGGTCATGAGGTTCTGTCAGTCATTCATGACGGAGCTCGCCAAGCACATCGGCCCCGACACAGATGTTCCTGCAGGAGATATCGGAGTCGGCGGAAGGGAGATCGGTTATCTCTTCGGACAATACAAGAGACTTCAGAACGAGTACACAGGTGTCCTCACAGGCAAATCGATCACCTGTGGCGGATCGCTCGCAAGGACTGAGGCTACAGGATACGGACTCTGCTACTTCACCAACGAGATGCTCAAGGATGCCGGAAAATCATTCGAAGGCAAGACCGTCGTCATCTCAGGTTCAGGGAATGTCGCGACATATGCCACTCAGAAAGCGACAGAACTGGGTGCGAAGGTCGTCGCTATATCTGATTCAAACGGATATATCTACGATGAGGCAGGAATCGACTACAAGATCATGAAGGAGATCAAGGAAGTCAAAAGGGACAGGATCAAGACATACGTCAACTACTCCAAGACCGCGAAATACACTGAGGGTTGCAAAGGGATATGGACGATACCTTGTGACATCGCTCTCCCCTGTGCTACACAGAATGAACTTGATGAAGAATCTGCAAAGATCCTCGTGAAGAACGGTGTCTTCGCCGTTGCAGAGGGTGCGAACATGCCCAGCACACCTGGTGCGATCGCCGTATTCCTCAAGGAGGGTGTCCTCTTCGGTCCTGCCAAAGCAGCTAATGCAGGCGGTGTGGCCACATCAGCACTCGAGATGTCTCAGAACAGCATCAGGATGGCATGGACATTCGAAGAAGTCGATGAGAAACTCCATGACATCATGAGAAGCATCTACAAACAGGCATCAGAGGCCGCAAAGAGATACGGCATGGAAGGCAACCTCGTTGCAGGAGCCAACATTGCCGGATTCGAAAAGGTCGCCAATGCCATGATCTGGCAGGGCATATCATACTGAAACTCATGAGTGGGGGCGACCAGCCCCCACTCAATTCGTCATCAGGACACACTTGAATTCTAATCTATTCTGATCTTGAGCATTTGCACATACTGCTCCCGAACATAACACCGAGTAGTCGACCCAACGTGTTAGATCCTACCAATTTGGTAAGGTATTGGTAGGGTATTAAAAATATCAAACCTTCTTTCCTGACCAAGAGTAGACCTTCATATTGACTTCTCTCCCCGCCTCTATCAATAATCCTGCTTCAATCAGATGCCTAATATCGGCTCTTGCCGTATTCAAGGATACTTGATTTTGATTCTGTATCGATCTTACAGTGACCGTTCCGCCACCCATGAGGCCATTGATGATCCTGATCTGCCTATCGTTCAACCCATGATTGGATAGTTCAATCATCGTCGAACGCTCCTCTCTTATCTTCCTTTTCAGATAATCTTCGAATTTATCAAGAGAATCCATCAATGCTTTGAGATTGTAATGTATGAAGTATGTCATATCGTTGCCATCAGTCTCTCCAAACACGTATGATTCCTCATATTTGCCCTTGTGATCCTTAATGTATCTGGATAAAGCCAGATATTCCATCGACTGGTAACCGCTCTTCAATTCATACCAATAGAACAATGTGCGTGCGACACGCCCGTTGCCATCTTCGAAAGGATGTATGTACGCGATTGCATAATGGAGGACCATCCCTTTGATCACCGGATGGAGGGATTCTCCTTCGTCATTGATGAAATCACAAAGCTGTTGCATCGCGGATTCAATTTCATTCATCGGTATGGGTTGATGGAATACCTCCCCAGATGATGGATCTTGTACAACGACATCATCATTATCACGAAAAATCCCCATGTATCTCTCATCCAGAGTTCCTTCGGTCACGATCCTATGGATGCTTTTGATCAGTTCTAGAGTTAGTGGCTGTTCCGTTTGATCTTTGATGAAACGCATAGCCTTGTAATTATTGACGATCATCCGTTCAGATTTATCCTTAGGGCGAGCGTTTTTACGCAGCATCTCTTTTGCTTGCTTGGTTGTAGTGATCGCCCCCTCCATTTGGCTGGATGCGATGGATTCCTCCATCAGGGAACTGATGGAATAGTATGACTTCTTATGCGGATCCATCACATCAGGGAATGATCCAACGGACGTCCTCATGTCGAATTCATGAAGCATCTTCATCGCCCTATCAGATATGAGATAACGATAATGCGTCTTACCGAATACCAATGTGTTGCTATTGTCCATGCGGACCAATTTCATCCTTGCCCACACTGTGTCCGGATCGAACGGCCCTGTATCTCTCGTACGAACCTCTGACCAATGAAGATATTTCTTGTTGAAATCCTTCGCGAATTCTTTGATCTCCTCAGATAGAACTGCTTTAGATTTTTGTTCATCTGACAGGATGATATCGATCTTTGGAGGATTTCTAGGAAAGTGCATACTCAATGATGTCTATGACAATATAAATACCATACCAATTTGGTAAGGTATTGGTAGGGTAATGGTAAGATAGCATCGATAGAGCCTGACCTTGACAGATATGTCGCTTTACACCTGCGTGAAACTTCTAACACTCTATCTTTTACTCTATCAACCAAATTAGGCCATAGTCTTTAAGCAAACTTACGATTGGTCAGCAAGCATACTCCAGAATACTTATTACAGATATCACCGATGCTGTCGGGAAAATCTTTCCGGATTACAACTGCCGACAACTGATAGGGATAAAACTATCCCTAACCAGGGTCAGAGTTTATTCACTCGTCGAGTGAAAGCTGTTTGGAAATCATTTAAAATTGTTCTTGCTCATACTTCTGCAACCTTTACTTGATCTCGTCGTCCTCGAATTCCATCAAAGGTATCGACTTCCACTGCTGGCCCTTGACCTGCTCAGAATGCATGAACGATACCGCCAACAGAAAAGGTTCCCGCAAAGAGGAGATAGTGGAGAACATCGACTATCCGAAGCAAGGAACATCAAGCTTCTGAGATCGGACCAAGAATCTGAAAATGCCTCTGTGCAGGACACTGCTGAATCCTTTAGTCGCCCGACGGACACGTGAGTGGACGTTGCGCACCCGGAGCGACCTTCAGGGAGCGAAAGATGCGGGTGACACAGGGGCCTGGCGGCACCGGTGCGTCGGACCTCGGTCCAGCACCAGCCACCGGCCCCGATTCGCTATCTTTTTAAAAGGTTTTTTTTAAATAGGGTGTGACAAATCGATAACAAAACGATTACAATGGATGATATGAAATATGTTATCGCCATAATATGGGCAGTCAGAGTAAGACCCGTATGTCGGCGACCTTTGGTGGCCCTTAGTACATGCGGGCTATGACTATCTTCTCGGATAATATGTTGTAGTATGTGTCGTCCCCATTGTTGTATCTGTGATTCACGGCGCCGACTACGAAATCAGCGACCTGTATCGCACGATCATCCGTCGATACCTTCTTATCGCATTTCTTGACATTGCATCCGGCGACCATCCTTTGGGCCGCATCTCTCAGGACCTCGGTCTTAACGAATCTCTGCTGATCCATGGCGATGTCGATATCGCTTCCGCACTCTATATCTTCGACCAATATCTTCCTCCAGATTCGTAAATGCGACCTGGAGTAAAGAACTGTTCAGCTGGATCAAAACTTTGGGATGATTCCAGATACTTGACAATAAAATGCACGGGAAGGTCTATGAGGAGCTTCAGCAGAGCATCAGTTCGGGTTCCAAGATATCGGTCGTCTCCGGATATTTCACCATATGTGCCTATGCCGCATTGAAGAAGGAGCTCAACAAGATCGATTACTGATGTTCCTTTCACAGAACCTACCTTCGTCGATGAGCAGACTGAGGTCTCCCGTGAATTCTAGATAGATCACGAGAAGGGTGTCTCGGGCAATGATTATGAGATAAAACTCCGCAACGAGATGAGGCGATCCGCAGTTTCTAAAGAATGTGCTGATTGGATCAGAAGAAGGTCGATATCAAACCTCTCAAGATTCCCAATGCATCTCAGCCCAGAATAATCCATGTCCACAACGAGACTTCTGATGAGCTTTCTATCAATGGTACCATCGATTTCACCACGGACGGTCTTGGAATCACCGCTTCTAACCGTATCGATTCGAACCTGTGCATGTCGGGCGAGGCCACCAAAGGCCTACTCGATCTCTTCGATCAGGTCTGGAACGATTCCGATGCTTTCGCTTGTGCAACGAGCGCATTGCACCGGAACTAATATCTGACTAGTGAAAAATTGGTGCAAGGGATGGGATTTGAACCCACGAACCACTAAGGACTAGACCCTGAATCTAGCACCTTTGGCCAAGCTCGGTAACCCTTGCGGTGGCGATGCCAATCACATTTTCATATTTAAATAATATCAAGAATCAGAATTGAACGCATGATTGCGTAAAGGTGTTTGAATTGTCTGATTGCATCAAAATGCCAGACATGTCATTGATGGCCTGTGACCATCAAGCTTTCATTATTTTCATCCAGCCGCCACTCTCGTAGATGGCCAAACCCCTCTTGGAAAGCGCTGCTTCGAACTCTTCCCATGAGATTACGTCGAGTCTGTTGTTGGATCCTTTGGTGAATTGAACACCTTCTGTTCCTTTTACCTTTCCAGGCTTAAGGCCCTTTGTCAATGCGATCTTCTTCGCTTTGGCAAAATCAATCTTTTCCATAACCATTTTTTTTCCCTCAGGCCCTAATTAGAACCAGTATTCTAATTCCTTTAATCAGTATATAAATATTATCAATTATTTCGAAATAATACGAAAGTTAGAAACGTGCCACATGTGCCATGGTTGAAGCATGATCATTGAAAATAGATCATCAATCTCAAAGAAGATGACAATATCAGAACGGTCAACACATATCCCAATATAGAGATCAACGAACCGATGAACAACATCCTCGCAGTCTTGGGCTTATCCTTCATCCAAAGCATCCAAAGTGTGAGCCCTATCGGCGGTATCAGGATCGCTAGAAATGCCCATCCGACATTTCCACTATCCGTGTTCTTTGAATCCGAGAATACTATGTTCTGCTGGGTCCCGCATCTAGAACAATACTTCATACCGTCACTCAGTTCCTTCCCGCAACCTTTGCAATACATCCGACCATCTCATCGATTGATTGGACAATACGGATGAGGTTAATCAATTATCGTATCGATCGGTGACCATCCTCCCTGATTTCACATCGATTATGCCTTGGCCACGTCATTCTGATCATGATCCGATATGAAGAAAACAACCTCTTGAATCGATACCATCGCACAGATCGAACAATATGCTTATATCGACCGATGCTCTGGAACTGAATATGCAGATGATCAATACTGCAAGCATCCAAGGGATGTCCGACGGTGAACTTACGCCAGAACACATGGTGAGCTATGGCAAAGCGGCAGGCATGCAATACAATGTCATCGCCGTCGGAAGGGATCTCACTCCCAGCAGTATGATGATGATGAATAGTTTCATAGCAGGTGCCAGATCAGTAGGTTCCGACATATTGGACATTGGAGTGATACCTCCTATGGTTATGCCATTCTGCAAAGAGAATCAAAGGTGTAACGTCATATTCGGCAACCCTGAGGACAGGGGACGTGTTGGCGGGATCACATTCTACAATACTGATGGGAGACTGTTCACCGCATCACAGATGGAACAGATCGACAGACAGATACAAACAATGAAGTCCGTCACCAACGAACACAATATAGGCAACTATGATGTGATCTCAGGGACATTGGAGGATTACAGGAGAAGCATCGTGAATGATTCCGATGATGTCGATTGTGAGATATCCATCGATTGTGCCTCCGGACCATGCTCATTGATCGCACCGTCGATATTGACGGATCTTGGTGCGGATGTGACCACTCTGAACTGTCAGATGGATGGCAGATCACCAGGAAGGGAATTGCCACCGGATGAGATCAATCTGAGATTGCTCATGAAGAGCGCTAAGATCAATACCGATGGAATAGGCGTTGCATTCAACGGGGATGGAACACGCATCGCAGCCATAGACGAAGGGAGCAGATACATCTCCGGAAGCAATCTGCTCGCCATAATGATGAGATATCTCAAACCGAAGACTGTCGTTGTGCCTATCAACACACCGATGGTTGTCAGTGACATGCTGAAATGCAACGTCATATACTCCCCACTTAGCAAACAGAGTTTGGCGGAGATGACCAAGGACAAGGAAGCGGACATCGGAGGTTCGGATGATGGAACGTTCATATTCCCTTCGACCTCATATTGTTCCGACGGCATCATGGCCGCGATAACATTGGGAAAGATGGCTTCGGAGAGTATGATCTGCGATATGGTCGATGAGATTCCCAAATACTATAGCGCTAAGGGATTCGTCAGACACTATGAGAGCAGGGAACATCTTTCGAAGAAGCTCAGCGACAATCTGTATTCGCTTGAATACGATAAGATATCCGATTGTGATGGATGGAGGGTCGAATTCAACGATGGTTGGTTGCTTGTAAGGTTCTCGGATTATGACCGCGCCGTAGATATATTGGCAGAGGGAAGGGATAAGGCCTACACTGTCAGCCTTCTTGAGATGGGAAAGGAGATCGTCTCATCCAGTCTCATGACTATCGGTAGATGACCTCCAAGGTCACTTCTTCCCCTTTGGAATTGTATGCCTTCCAGCTACTGCGATCGTATGGTTGGCATGTGATGAAATGTATCCCGCCCATATTCGAGAACAATGATTTGTCCTCGTCCGATGCACTATTATCATAACCTGGATGGGAATGTGCGGTGCCTGCGAGACTGTAATCCACCGGCGACATCCATTCGCTCAAGAAACTGTGACTGTCACCGTACACAGTGCCGGGGAGCAGTACCAATTCATTCACAACTCCGTCCTCCTGCCTGACCATACAAAGGAACTCATCCGGATAGCATGACTTGGCGGATTCGTTGAAGCTATCGATCATCCCTACATCCACTGCATAGATCTTCTTCATAAGGTACTCACCAATTTCTTCCTTACACGTGAATAGAAATCCGTTTCGAAGACGATGAATAATGCCCTTCTCGATGATTTCACCAGATCGATCTTCGAACCACCAGGGATGTTGAACTCGTTCTGACCGTCTATCACCAGAAGACATCCCTTATCGAGCACCGCTTCGATGGTTATCTTGACAGATGATGGTACCACCATCTCCTTGAATGCGAATTGGAACGCTGCCATAGGGACCATCAACCATGCATCCACCCTGTGATCCATTATCGGTCCGCCCAAACTCATCGCGTATGATGTGGAGCCCACAGGAGTGGAGAGCACTATCCCGTCAGCACGTATGTCCGTGGTGAGTGAATCGTTCACATACACCTTGAAACGTCTTATCTTCGCAACGGAATCAGAATGGATCACAGCTTCGTTGACGGCTTCTCCGATGATCTCACCGTTGTACATCACAGCGATCTTCGGTCTGCTCTGTATCGTATACTCTCCCCTCAGAAGTCTTGCGATACCACTTTCTATCTCATCTTTAGAGATCTCTGTAAGGAATCCAACACCGCCTGCGTTGATCCCTATCACCGGCACCTCTATGTTATGCAGTGCGCGAAGGATCGTACCATCCCCGCCGATGGTTATGAGCGCATCGATGTCCATCTGATCCACGGGCACGCCCTTCAACCCCATCGCATCAGCGATCGGTACGTCGAGGACATATTCCTCATCGCCGAGTGCATCGACCACTCTTCTGGTCACGTCAACAACATCGTTCAGTTTCATGTTGGCGTATATACCGTATCTCAGCTTACCGCGCTGAGGACTCAGGATCATGTTCCCGTTCATCACGAAATCGAATACGATCCTGTTCGATACTGCAAGGAAGTTCATTCTCGTGGTGAGGTCGAACGGCATGTCGAGTAGATTCCCGTCCAATGTGTATACCTCCCCTCCAGCTTCCCTCAGGATCAATGCGCTTGCAGCTATATCCACCACGCGCATGGACCTGTTGTAGCTATCGGATTGCATCAGAAATCCGTCCGTTGCACCGTTAGCGACCAGAGCCATCTCCAAGGATGAGCACCCGAACGACCTTGTCGACCTTATCCTCTTGGCCAATGCGAAGGCCAACGGATTCGCACCTCTGCCGAGATAGATCGACATCCTGACCTTGTCCTGTACGAAATCACGTTTCACATGGATATGCTTGCCATTCTGGTATGCACCCTTGCCCTTCATGGCCATGAACTCCTCTCCCGTAGCAAGATTGTAGATCAGTGCCGTGTGTACGTCGTTCAATGAGCTCTTCCCTATCGCCATGGATACCGTATACATCGGTATGCCCACGATCGAGTTCGTAGTGCCGTCGATCGGATCCAAGACCAACGTCTCGTCTGCCCCGTTGTCCACATAACCTATCTCCTCAGAGAGGACATTCAGCTGGATGTTGTTGGCTGCTATGTATCTCAGGACCGCGTTCTCGGCCACCTTGTCTATCTCCTCGGTGGGTGTTCCATCCGCGCCAATACAGATGTTGACGCCTTTCTGATCGTCCGGAATTAAAGAGACGGCCTTCTTGACCTCCTCGGCCATGGCCCTGAGCACATCTATCATAACGATACGTACAATCGAACATGATAATAGATTTATTGTATTGAGCCATAGCCGGCGATATGGAACGCCTTGAGGCCATGGAAGGGGTATTCTCCGAAAGAAAGAACATCTACACGGTTTCACACAATCCAGGTGTCAGAGTGTACGGTGAGCGTCTCGTCAACATCCATGGTACGGAATACAGGGAATGGATGCCTAACAGAAGCAAACTCGCCGCATACATCTCCTGTGGTGGAAGGACGTTCCCATTCAAGAAGGACTCCAAGGTGCTGTACCTAGGCGCAGCAAGCGGAACGACATCCTCGCATGTATCTGATATAGTGTCCGAGGGCGTCGTCTACTGTGTCGAATTCGCACCCAGATCGTTCAGGGATCTTGTTAACACAGCGAAGGGAAGGGACAACATGATGCCCATCCTTGGTGATGCTACGAAACCCGAAGAGTATTCCTTCGCCGTCTCCGGCGTGGATATCGTGTACGAGGATGTCGCTCAGAAGAGACAAGCGGACATACTTGTGGACAATATGGAACGCTTCAACGCTAGATACGGGATGGTCAGCATAAAGGCTCGTTCCGAGGATGTCACTGCGAACCCGAAGGATGTGTTCGAGGCCTCGGCGAAACGTCTAAAGGAGAGAGGATGCAAGGTCCTGGAGATCGTCGATCTGTCCCCATATGAGAAGGACCATGCGATGATCGTTGTCGAGAAACAGAGATGCGTCTACAGCGTAGCTTTCAAAGATGACGGATTCCTGATGGTGTTCAATACGAAGAGGGATGGATGGGAGATGCCTGGCGGGAAGATAGAGAGCGGAGAGACCATAGAGGAAGCTGCCACCAGGGAATTCATGGAAGAATCCGGATATGGGATAACTGTCATCGGAAAGATGAACATAGGATACTGTGACGTCTGTGCAGGTCTGATCGGTGACAAGGTCAAGGATGGAGAGATGAGGAGTGGATTCTTCAAGGACCTTCCTTCCGACCTAGCCTTCGATACCGATGAATATTCAATGGTCATCGATTGGGCCAAATCACAGTTGAAATGATTACGATTTCACTTATCTCTTTAAATATATGGACGGATTAATGGGAATCAGCCTCGCCGCCTGAATTATTCAGAGGAATAAATTATGGCAAGAATGCACGCAAGAAGAAAGGGCAAGTCATGTTCGAAACGCCCACTGATCACCGAAAACCCCACATGGGTCACGATCTCTGCCACCGAGATCGAGGACATCATCGTGAAAATGGCAAAGGACGGTAACGTATCTGCAAAGATCGGTCTTGTGCTCAGGGATCAGTATGGAGTTCCGGATGTAAAACTTGCAACAGGAAAGACGATCACACAGATCATGAAAGAGAAGGGTGTCGCACCGGCACTTCCGGAAGACCTCTCCAACCTCATGAGAAGGGCGATCGATCTCAACGTCCACCTCAAAGAGAACCGTGGGGACATCTCCAACAAGAGAGGCCTCATGTTGATTGAAGCCAGGATCAGAAGGCTCGAACGCTACTACAAGAGAAACGGCGTTCTCCCGAAGGACTGGAAATACTCACTCAACACAGCGGAGCTCATGCTCAAGTGAGGATCTATGGACGGTAACGTCCTTCCTTCTAAACTACTTTCAGTTTTATCCAAGGCTACGGATGTCATCCGTAGCCACGGATTCATACAAGTTTACACACACTATGATGCTGATGGTCTATCCTCTGCAGGGATCATAGCGAATATGTTATTGAGGGCTGAGAAGGAATTCCAGATCACGACCTTCAAAACACTCAATCCAGAGAACCTGGACATCATATTGAATTGTGAATCGGATTGTGTCCTCATCGCAGACCTTGGTGCATCATACATCAAGGAACTTGACAGTTCTGACAAAGAGATCATCGTTCTGGACCACCACACGGTACGCGATGATGCCGAGAGGATACTCTACGCGAACCCACATCTCTACGGCATAGATGGAATGACAGGCGCATGTGGCGCCACGATGTCGTTCCTTCTCTCGATAACCATGGATGAGAACAATTGGGATCTCGTTCAGATCGCATTCGGAGGCATAGTCGGTGACAAACAGCACCTGAACGGCCTCAGCGGATTCAACACATATCTTTTGGACGAGGGTGTGAGGAGAGGCCTGATCAATATCACGCAAGGATCCATGATCCCATCCGGACAATTGAGGGAATCATTGTACTCAAGCACCGACCCGTACATCAGAGGCATAACAGGGGATCGTGAGAACGTCCTGCAGATGCTCAAGGATGCCGATATCCCCGAGGAATCTGATTTCATAACACTGACCGAGGACGAGAGGAGAAGACTGTCATCGATGATCGCTGTGAGACTCACGCAACAGGATGTCACATCCGAGGTCATGAAGGAACTCATGAAGACGAGATATTTCCTCAAAGATTGGAGCATGGATGCGGAGTCATTCGCCGAATTGATGGATGCCTGCGGTCGCATGTTGTTCCAAGGACTCGGCGTAAGCCTCTGCCTCAAGGACAGGGATGCACTAGTGAAAGCTATCGAACTCAGAGACGAATACAATCATGAGATATTGAATTCGACACTGGAACTCGACAAGAAGGGTCTCGTACAGAGGGACAACATCCAATATTTCGATTCCAGCGAATCTGGCTACAGCGGAGTGCTTGCAGGGATCGCGATGCGTTATTTCGCGGATCCCAACAAACCTACCATCGCCATGAACAGTTCAGAGAACAAGGTCAAAGTATCATCCAGGGCGACCAACTCACTCCTTGACAAGGGGTTGGACCTATCGACAGCATTGTACGAATCATGCAAAGCTGTCGGAGGCGAGGGCGGTGGCCACAGGATAGCGAGCGGCGGTTCATTCGAACATGGCAAAGAAGAGGAATTCATAGATTCCTTGGACAGGATCATAGGGGAACAGCTCAGTTCCTCCAAGTGACCTTGACCTCATCCGTCCTGAATCTTTGTTCAACGGTGGTCTCATCCAGACTCATCCTCACACCGGACGAGTACATCAGATTGCCGAGCCATGCGATCATCGCACCGTTATCAACGCACAATCTCCTATCAGGTACGAACATCTCCGCACCGCGTTCCTCGGCCATCTCGCGGATCATCTCACGAAGACGGTTGTTCTGTGACACCCCTCCGCCCAAAAGGACCTCATCCTTCCCTACGTGGGCCATAGCGCGTTCAGTGACCTCCGCCAACATTGAGAAACAAGTCTCCTGTACGGAGTATGCGATATCCTCGAGACGGCATCCTTTCTTACGGAGATTGATGGCTGCGGTCATTATCCCGGAGAAGGATATATCCATGCCCTTGACCGAATATGGCAATTCAAGAAGCTTGTCGCCTTCCTTCGCCAACTTCTCGATCGTTGGGCCTGCGTAATATCCAAGTCCCAACTCCCTGCCGAGTTTATCGAACATATTCCCGATCCCGACATCCAATGTCTCGCCGAATATCCGATATTTCCCGTTAGCGAATGCGATGATCTGCGTATTTCCGCCTGAAGCATACAACAATGCAGGGTCCTTGCATCCTGTCGTAGCCCTGCCGATCTCGACATGCGCCACACAATGATTGACGCCAACGATCGGTTTTCCCAACGAGACAGCGAGTGACCGCGCGGCGGTAGCAGCAACCCTCAGACAGGGGCCCAATCCAGGGCCTTTCGAGAATGATACCAGATCAATCTCTTTCATCGACACTCCTGCTTCGTCCAAGGCTTTGACGATGAGTGAGGGAACGACATCCGCATGATGGTTCGCCGCCTCCCTTGGGTGCAGACCTCCCTCCGGAGGCCTATACATGTCCAGGACGTTGGCGATGACCTTCCTATCACTGTCCACGACACCTACTCCCAAGGTGTGTGCTGTTCCTTCGATACCTATCGTTATCATCTGTGAATCGGGAGAAATGCATGTTGGGATATATCGCCTTCGATTATTGTTTTAAATACGAATGTTACATTGAGTAATCTAGATGGCACAGATTGAGAATTCTGGTCTGAGCGGGCCTGTAACAGGCTACTTCCTATGCACGATACTCCTGATGTTGTTCGGTATCGATATATTCGGGGACAGGCTGGACCTATTCTATCTTGGAGACTGTACCTTCATATATGCGATCCTGGGGATACTGATCCTGATCGTAGCAGGATTGTGCCTCAAGAGCTGGTATCTGATAAGCGGATATCTCTTCCTGCTAGTAGCGATAGAGACCATCTGCATGTCCATCGGCAACAACATATGGTCCTATGAGATAGGCGATGCCGTCAACATCGTGATGTTCATCGCGGTCATGATGATCGCATTCATGTGTTACAGGATGGAGGAGGACGTGCAGATGACGATCAACATCCTGCTCGGAGTTATGCTGATACTCTCGATGAACGTATTCAATGACATGTCCGTTATGCTGAGCATAATATCGATCATCTGCGGATGTCTGACGGCACACATGTGTTACAGCTCATGGTCGATGATACAGGACATGGATGCTGAATACGAAGGAAAACTACCGATAAAGAAAGGGTGAACAGGGCCAGTTAGATTGGATCGTGAGGATTTGACCCATCACCTTTATTAATAAGGATTGTATCAAGGGGAATATCGGGCCCATGGTCTAGGGGTTATGACGTCACATTGACATTGTGGAGGTCGCCGGTTCAAATCCGGCTGGGCCCACCATCTCCATGTTTTTCAACCATTATGTGTGATTCCAATGTCACGCGTGGCTTCATTGGATGTCGGATGAGTCAATCCTATCCGATAATGACGCATCCCTGATACCAAGCACATCTCTCAGCATCGTCGCTGCCCAGGACGCTTTGGTCCTTACCTTCGAGTCAGGGTCACACATCAATTCCATTATGATATTGACGCATCTGTCGTCACCGATGCCGATACGGGCCATCTCTCCAATGCCCCATGCCACACTATATCTTGTATCCGGATCGATACATTCGGTCAACGGCACCAGGATGTCTATGATCCTCTGATCCTGTATCCCATTCTGTGCCATCTTGGCAACACACCATGATGCTTTCCTCTTCGCCTCAGCATCACCTAGGAATGTCCATTGGAACAACTCATCCAATTCATCAGAACGATCCTTCTCTTCATTCAGATCGTTCATCAATCCATCGAAATATGATTGCAGATCGTCATCGATGTGTTTAATCATCATCGACCCGCTCGAAACTTATGACATTCTCTTTGACGTCCTTGGCCAACTTCTTGGACATCATACCTGTCTCCAACCATGCGGCGTTTATTATCCCGTTGGGCGCAAGACACGTCATCGTCACCTTCTCCAGATTCTCAGGGCTCATTATCCTGCTGCTGGAGATGTCTGTGATATCCTCCATGGTGATTGTATCTCCCAGGCACTCTGCATAATATTTCACTTCGGGACAATCGGTAGCGACATGCAATGAAAGGTCACCATCATCCTTCATCTTCACAGTTATCCTGTGCGTCTTGTTGCAGAATTTCATCTTGACTATGACTTCCGCCATGAGTGTATGTATCCGAATACACGTAGATATAGGGACATGATGAATGTGCTGTCTTGGCTTCACGTCATAATGAGAAACCCTTAATTCCAAGCTAGACCATCACAACCGCATGGCAATAAACTTCGATGACTACCCTTGTGAATTCTGTGGTAAAAAATCGACGAACGTGGTCTATGCGGCATTCGTATGCAACGATCCTGAATGCATAGAGAAGGCTAGGATCGCAAGAGGTGGCCCAGGCGGGCACATGAAGGCCAAGGCGGAAGGGAGACCTATAATCCCTGACGACCTTATGCAATATTCGAACGATAAGAAGATGTGAGATGGATACTCCGTGCCCTTCCGGGCACGGAAGATGTTTTCATCCGTGTCTGAACACACGGCAACCGGTGAAGACCATGGCCATCCCATGCTCATTAGCGGCATCGATGACCTCTTCATCCCTTATGGATCCCCCAGGCTGTATTATGGCGGTGACCCCTGCTCTGGCTGCCTCGTCGACACCATCCCTGAATGGGAAGAATGCATCGGATGCCATCACAGAACCCTCTGTGGGTTCATTGGCCTTCATGGATGCTATCTTGGCCGAATCCACACGGGACATCTGACCTGCCCCTATTCCAACGGCACGTTCGCCCTTGACATAGACAACGCAGTTAGATGTCACATGTTTCGCCAATTTCCATGCGAACAATAACGCATCAATCTCCTCTTGTGTGGGGGCACGTTTCGTCACGACCTCGAGGTTCTTCGGATCGATAGGCACATCCTCATCCGTCTGCGCCAAGTATCCTCCCTGCACCTTCTTGATCTTCATCTCTCTGACCCTGTATGCGGGACCGATTGGCGCATTCGTCCTCATGAGGCGGATATTCTTCTTCTTCTCCAAAAGCTCCAATACACCAGGTTCATAATCGGGTGCTATGACCACTTCCACGAACTTCTCTGCGATATCGTGTGCAGTCTTCATGTCACAATTCCTATTCAGACAGATGACGCATCCGAATGCTGAGAGGGGATCGACGGCATATGCGGTCGAGAATGCCTCATAGATATCATTTCCAGATGCCAATCCACATGGGTTGGTATGTTTCATGACCACGGCAGTGGGCTTCTCGAAATCCATGCAGATGTCGAGTGCCTTGTCCATATCGAGGATGTTGTTGTATGACAATTCCTTACCATGGATCTTCTCCATCTTCGCGACCGTGTTACCAGGCGTGAATGGATCCCTATAGAACGCGGCCTTCTGATTGGGATTCTCGCCGTATCTGAGATCCTGCACCTTCTCCATCGGCACAGGATAGGATTCGGGGAACAATGTACCGAACCTTCCGTTCATCTGTGATGCGATCATAGCATCATAGTTGGATGTGGTGATGAATGCCTCGGACATCAGTCTCGACAGAAGAGCATCATCGAGCTCTCCTTTGTCCCTCAATTGTTCTAGGATTGGTTGATACTGTGAAGGTGATGTCACCACAGCCACCGAATGATAGTTCTTCGCGGCGGCACGTATCATGCTCGGCCCACCGATATCGATGTTCTCGACAATATCCTCTAACGTGGAACCTTCTTTCAGAACAGTCTCCTTGAATGGATACAGGTTGATGACGACCATGTCGATGGGTTCTATGCCCTTGTCCTTGATGGCCTGCATATGGTCCTGGAGATCCCTCCTAGCCAATATCCCTGCATGGATCTTAGGATGCAATGTCTTGACGCGTCCATCCAACATCTCCGGGAAACCGGTCACGTCGGATACCTCTACAACATCCAATCCATTCTCTTTGAGAAGTCTGTATGTACCGCCGGTCGAAATTAGCTCGATACCGAGTTCGGATAGATCCTTTGCGAAATCCACGATCCCGCTCTTATCCGATACACTTATGATTGCCCTCTTAACGGTCGTTACCATCTGATTTTCCTGCAATAAAGGGGTATTGCATATTATGTACCATGGGGTCATTGATAAAGTTAATCCTGTGATGATGGCCGCATAGGTCACTGAACATGATATTCATTTGATGGCGTACAGTCCTATGTCCGAACATGTCGACCAGAATACGCCTACCTCTGAGAAACCGATATCATTTAATAATTGGATGTAGGCCGCCTCTGTGAGCGGGAAATATTCATTGTATCTTCTTGTTATCATATCTTCTACGAACGGCTCAGGCAGACCGGAGTCCCTCATGTACGTCTTCCATTGAGCGTCGGATCCATCTTGATCCTCCGGATGCAACGTATGCTCGGATACGATGAACAATCCGCCCTTCTTCAGCATGCGGTGACAGTTCCTGGTTGCTGTCACCCTTCCTTCGTCATCGCTATAATAGTGATGTGAGAATATCGATGTCACGACATCCAAAGTATCCGGGCCGAAATTCAACCTCTCCGTGGGATTCGTGACATAGAGGCACCTCTGCTCACCAGCCATCGTGTGCTTTGCGATCTCGATGTTCTCTGATGATGGGTCCGCAAGGACGAATTGCGTATCACGGAATATATCGATACTATCGCGTATGGATCCGCCCGTACCGCAACCGGTATCGAGCCATATGCGAGGTGATTCGAAGTATTTCTTCACGAGAATTGGGACAGTCTTCCTGAACTCATCGTATCTGACGATCCTCTTCGACATACGCATCTCCAATTCAGTGACCTGTAGCATTCGATCATCCCTCCGCATAGATATAGCCCAAAGTACGGATATGAACATTCCCTCTTGTTATATCGTTGACCATCCTGAGGAAACGTTCCCTATTCTCCAATGGAACGTTCGAGATCAGATCCACGACATCGGTGAACGATTCCTCCGGTCTTCCGCATATGAGTGCGTTGCATTCGGACAGGAATCTGTTGTATTCCTGATAACCGCACTTGAAAGCTATCCTTTCGCAATACAACATCCTTACGGGTTGCGCTGAACCGATCGCCTCCGATGTCGTATCCGAATAAGCCTGTACCAATCCACCGGTACCCAACAGCGTTCCGCCGAAATACCTCACCGTCACTGCCATGATGTCATCTACCCCGCTGCCACGGAGGACTTGGATCATCGGCCTTCCGGCCGTACCTGACGGTTCACCATTATCCGAGAACCTCTCATTACTCGAGAAACGTGCCGCGTAGCAGTAATGCGTAGCATTGGGATATCTCTCCTTGACGTATGACAATCCTTCCTCGAGATCGCTCTCCGAGCTACACGGCAATATGCATGAGATGAATCTAGAGCCCTTTATCGTGACCTCGTGTTCCAAAGGCCCTTTGATGGTAACATACGATTCTCTCATCGGATCACAGCATACTCTTCACCAGAAGGGCGACGACAGCCATTATGTAACCCAGGATCGCACCGATGATGATCCCTTGAAGCGTGTATTCCACCTTGCCCTCCCTTCCGAGACCCCCGATGAAGAATATCGGGAAGAAGAACAGCATGAGGTAGAACTGTAAGAAATAGGTCAGACAGAATATCACTGCGCCAGATACGATGAGGGAAGCATACAACCATTTCCATCCGCCATCCTTCCTCTTATCCAGATTGATGATCGGAGTCGACATCTGTGGCATACCGCATTCGGGACATGTCTCTACATCGTCCTCCATATTACAACCACAACGGGCGCAGAACTTCATGGGGCGTTTAAATCAAATTAATATATATGTAGATTATTGCGAGCCGTAAGCCGAGATAGCCAAGCCCGGTATGGCGGTGGTCTCGAAAACCACTGGTGTAAACCTCGGGAGTTCGAATCTCTCTCTCGGCGCCATCTTATCTTTCTGACATCTCCCACGAAAGATGTGATCTCTGTCACGGCTTCTCACAATATTGCTAAAGGGTTTCAAGAGGATTTACGAGATTCGTACCGCTTTTGGGCTTTCTGATGGCGCTACGCGCATGCTCTCAAAGCAAGAATCATAGCATATTTCGATTCCAAAGGATACATGTCGCTAAAAGGGAGCAACAGAAAGATCCTGATCAGACATGAAAGAAATCTGAATTGCCACAGGTTAAGACGAAGATCATCGAGAGGCTGAAATAGACTGAGGAATACGATTCGGTATCTATGCCCAACTACTCTCGCCTGAGATCGGAAGTAGTCAAGGAAGCTACAGACCCATCATAATCGCAATGTCTAATGTATCGAACGTAGACAAGATCTACGTTAAAAAGAAGGAGAGGCACACTAGCCTTTAGGGTCCGAGAACTGTCGGCGACACCACGTACACACCATCATCCCTTTGGTAGACGGCGTTCGTCATGCCGCATATCACACATAGGAACTCCGGAGGCCTTCCTTTCTCCTGATTACGTATCTTCTTGTCTATCTTCAGCAGTGATTCGGCACCCTCATCTATCTCTTGGGCCCCGATCTTGACCTCGAAGGCCCCCCACCTTCCGTTCGGAAGCTCCAGCACTGCGTCGATCTCGTTCCCGTCGCCGTCGCGGTAATGCATCACTTTCCCATCCGACATCATGGCATACACCTTAAGATCGTGCACGCACAATGCCTCGAACAGATATCCGAACGAGTTCAAGTCGTTGATGTAAGATTCCGTATCCATCCCCATCGCCGCAGCCGTAAGGGATGGATCCGCCAGATGCCTCTTGGGTGTCTTCCCGACTCTTACCGAGGACCTCATGTTCGGGTTGAAAGCAGGTTGGAAATCCGTGAAATGGAGTCTTTCGAGAACGGAAAGATAATCATCCAAAGTATTGTCAGCGATTGTTGGATCATCAGGATTCTCCAACATGTCCCTCTTGAGTGCCTTCTTGGATGCAGTAGTGCTCTCATTACGTGCCAAGGAACGGATAAGGCGAAGCATCTTGGCCGGATCACGAGATACGCTCCCGCATCAAGGATGACGGCCAATACTACGTGATGATCGATGAGATACAATTGGCAAATGGGTTCGTAGATTTGATCAATGGTTTCCGCGCGGACAGCAGATTGGATGTATATATTACTGGGAGCAATTCGAAATTCCTCTCGTCAGACATTGTCACCGAATTCAGAGGAAGAGGCACCGAGATAAGGGTCCAACCCCTATCCTTCTCTGAATATCTTCCTGTATCTGGCCTTGATGAACGTGCAGCATGGAAGAGATATCTTACCTTTGGAGGCCTCCCAGAAGGAATAGGGCTAGGAGACGAGGATAGGATGAACTACCTCTCGTCCTTGATATCCACAGTGTATGTTCGCGACATAGTGGAAAGGAAGGGCATTCAATACCCCGATGTTCTGAACAAAATCTTCGATATGCTCTCTTCAGCCATTGGTTCCTTGACCAACCCATACAGGATGCAATGTTCCATACATACCAAGGGATTGGATGTTGGATGGAATACCGTATCCGAATACGTTGGGCATTTGGAGGATGCGTTCCTCTTCGAAGAATCCAAACGGTTCGACATAAGAGGCAAGGATTATATCGACACGCCTTCCAAATACTACTCCACCGACCTAGGCATAAGGAACGCGAAACTCGGATTCAGACAAGACGAATATGCACATCTGATGGAGAACGCGATATACAACGAACTCAGATACAGAGGGTTCGCTGTGGATGTCGGCGTCATAGGGATCAGAGAGTACATCGACGGAAAGAGGGAATACAAACAATTGGAGATAGATTTCGTTGCGAACAAAGGCGATCGCCGGTACTACATACAATCAGCATACCACATGGATGATGACATCAAGAAGGAACAGGAGATCAGACCATTCCTGAAACTGAACGATGGATTCAGAAAACTTGTGATAACAGGCGATGATGTACCTTGTCATGTGAATAGCATGGGAATTACTGTGATGAACGTCATAGACTTCATGAAGAATCCCTTCAGCTTAGAGAGGATATGAGATTTGTTGGACATATCCAATAAATTTAATATGATACAAATACAACCGAAGGTGAACACACCCAATATCTCTCAGCGATAGGTATTATGGATGCAGAGATATCCTCTGTGTTCATCATTCCGATCTTGGGCCTGTCGTGACTTGAAGTCCGATTATCCCGCCGATGATCATGATCACGAATATCACGCGTAACACCGACAGCACCTCGTTACCGAGAATGGTGGAAACGACCAATGTTCCGACTGCACCTATCCCTGTCCAAACAGCATATGCGGTGCCTATGGGCAATCCTGCATTCAGCGATCTTGCAAGAAGGATCGTGCTACCGGCTAAGAATACGGCTACGATGACATCGTAGTACCAAATTGTGAAACCGTCAGAGTAATCCATAGCGACCGCCCAGACTATCTCCATCAGTCCTGCAATGAATATCATGGACCAACGCTTATCCATCAGAGCACCTCCGACGTGAGATTGAGTCCGACGATACCTGCGATTATCATGAATATGAATGCGATCCTGATGAACGTTGCCGATTCCTTATACACGAACACGCCTAGAAGGAATGTACAGACCGCCCCGATACCGGTCCAGATCGCATATGACAATCCTGCGCCCAGGGTCTGCATCACGATCGACAAGAGATATAGGTCGAACACCATCAACACCATCGTGAGAGCTCCCCACTTCAGATCCTTGAAACTATTAGATTTCTCCATAGTGAATACCCAACACGGTTCAAGAAAACCGGCGATGACGACCAATATCCATGCGATCTCCATGAGGCGCCGACATCCACGAACATGATAAACGTTTCCAAACGGATAGGATATTATCTGCCCAGATACTTGACGGAAATGATGAACATGGAAGATATCTCTGCATCCATAAGGCCTATCGCTGAGAGATATGGGGTCGATCGCATCTATATGTCCACAGGATCTAGGGCGGAAGATAGGATCGAACTGTCCATGGATTCAGGAAAACTCGTCAGCATGAGGGACATCTTCGAGTTCACAGATGAGCTGGAGGATCTCTTCGGTACCAAGGTCAGGATCATAGATAGGGAATCCGTTCGTAACAAGGAACTGTTCCAATCCATGATGGATAATGAGATCCTGATCTATGAATGGGAAGGACTCCGTGAGGGTGATTGAACCTTCATTCTGAATGGACCGTATCTGGATGATTTTGCATATCTGATGATACGTATAACAGTGGATGATCCCGATCATATGACTGAATCCCGTGGATTACAAGCACATCTCACGAAGATATGGGCCCGTCGGGATTCGAACCCGAGTCGATGGTTCCGAAGACCATCAGGATTGATCCAAGCTACCACATGGGCCCGCCACATCAATTCATTAACAGATAGTTAAATCATTTCATAATCTGACCACTTCGGTGAAATCGACTATGTGACGCATATATCGGACCATCATAGCAAAGCGATGGGAAAAGAAACCTTTATCGCATGGATGGGTGATTGCACGGACATGGCAAAGGTCGTAATGAACCACGGTTCAGGCGGGGAGGTCATGCAGGAATTCCTCGCGAAGCATATCACGTCGCATTTTCCAAAGATGAAAGCCGAGGTCCCGTTGGACTCATTCGATGATTCTGCCGTCATAGATGATGTCGTATTCACCACCGACGGACACACCGTCAAACCATTGTTCTTCCCCGGAGGGGATATCGGTTCCATATCCGTCGCAGGTACCGTGAATGACATCTCCGTCATGGGTGCGACACCTTTAGCACTCTCATGCTCACTCATCCTTGAAGCAGGATTGGACATCGATATCGTCGATAAGGTCCTGGAATCCATGGGCAGGACAGCTGAAGGGTGCGGCGTACCGATAGCTACAGGCGATACGAAGGTTGTCGAAGCCGGTGCTGTGGACCAGATGGTCATGTGCACATCTGCCATAGGCAAGAGATCGAAATACATGGACAGCAACCTGGAGGTTGCTGAGCAATACAGGAAGGTCGATTCGAGATGGGCGACCGACAGCAACGTCAGACCAGGGGATGCCATCATCGTCTCCGGATATGTCGGGGACCATGGCATCGCATTGTTGTCGTTCCGCGAAGGATACGGTTTTGATAGCGAGGTGAAGAGCGATGTCGCACCTCTCAACGGACTCATCGAGACTGGATTGAAGACCGGAGGGATCGTTGCCATGAAGGATCCGACGAGAGGTGGATTGGCCAACACACTCAATGAATGGTGTTCCAAATCGAAGATCGGCATGGAGATCGAATATGCGGACATCCCCCTCAGGGACGGAGTCGTGAATGCATGCGATATGCTCGGCATCGATCCGCTCAGCATCGGCAACGAAGGGAAGGTCGTCATCGGCTGCGTACCTGATATGGCCGAAGAGATAGTCAAGGAACTCAGGAAACATCCGCTTGGAAGGGATGCTGCGATCATAGGTCATGCCACTGAATCCGACATCCCCAGAGTCATACTGAGGACGGAGATCGGCGGCAAGAGGATACTCGAACCGCCGGCAGGGGACCCCGTGCCCAGGATCTGTTGACAGTCCCGATAACGGAATATTATAATAACCGCCAATGGTACACATGAGTAGGTGTACCATGGTTACATTCCTTCCATTCAAAGGATACAGGCCGTCATTGAAAGGTGACGAGAGCATAGAGGACCGCGTATCCCCGCCTTACGATGCCATCAGCGGGGATTATCTCAATGAGCTTCAGAACAAACCCCACAATGTCACCAGGCTCACGCTCATGCCCGATCCTGACAAGAGATATAAAGGATCCAGGGAACAGCTGGAATCATGGATCGAGGATGGTGCATTGGTACAGGATGATGATTCCTTCTACCTGTACAAGCAGACGTTCGATGACCATGGTGTCACCAAGGTCAGAACAGGATTCGTTGGAAGGTTGAAGACGGAAAGATACGATGATGGGAACATAATCCCTCATGAGGAGACGTTCTCCAAGGTCAAAGCCGACCGTTTGAATCTCCTCAGGGATATGGAGACGCACCTGGAATCGATATTCGGTATATTCGAAGGATTCAGCAAGGATCTCAACGATGCCATCGCGAAGGCTGCCGTACCTCTGTATTCATTCAAGGATGATGCAGGTGTCACACACGAATACTTCAGAATTTCGGATAAAGACATAACAGATAGGATCTCCAAGGAATTGACGGATCAGAAGATGCTCATCGCCGATGGTCACCACAGATATGAGACTGCGTTGAACTACTCATTGGAGAATCCTGATGACGAGATGAAATCGTATGTCCTGGCGACACTTGTTGCATCCGACGATGGCGGATTGGTCATATGGCCCACGCACAGACTTGTAAAGAGCGATGAGATCTCGGATAAGAGTGTCATATCCAAGGTACAGAAGAGATTCGAGACCAAGGAAGTGGATTCAGCGGACGAGATGATGTCAGAGCTCAAGGATTGGGAGATGGGACTCATGTTCCGCTCGGGAAGGTACATCCTTGCAAGATACAACAGTGGTGACGATCCCATGTGGAGCCTTGACACCTATGTGCTGCAGGAACTGATCCTCAAGGACATCTACAAATCGGATGAGGACAAGGCAACGATCGCATATGACGCCGAATATCCGTCTGTGAAGAAGAAGATGGATAACAAGGAATACGATCTTGCGGTCATACTCAACGACCCTAGCCTTGACACCATATGGAAACTCTCCATGATCGGAAAGAGGATGCCGAAGAAGACCACATTCTTCTTCCCGAAAATCTGGTCAGGGTTCGTCTTCTACAAAATGGCTTGAGTCGAGATGGCGTAGTGCCATAGCACTATGCCTCCACAAACCTATTCCCAATCACATTATCATATATTGTTAGAATGAATGGAGCTACTGGAGGGAATTGAACCCTCGGCCTGCGCCTTACCAAGGCGCCGCTATACCCCTTAGCCACAGCAGCACGATTGCGTACAATGTGGGTTCACTTGATAAATCTTTCTGAACACCTATGGGATATCTTTATCTCAATCTCTGGACCTAACCCCGTCCATGAAGAAGGAGATGAGTTCTTTCGATGTCCGTTCGGTCGTCAATGAGATGGCAGTACTGAAGGATGCGCACATGGACAAGATATTCCAATGGGGCAACAATGTCCTGTTACGTATCAACGTTCAGGGACAGGGAAAGAAGGACGTCTTCTTCAAGGATAAGAGATGGTTGTATCTCCCTGAGAGGAAACCAGAGACTCCGGTCACCCCGCAGTCGTTCGCTACATTCCTCAGGAAATATTTAGATAACGCACGCATCGGAGAGATATATCAGGCTGGTTTCGACCGCGTGGTCATCATGGAGGTCCTGAAAGCCGATCGCGACTACAAGCTCATCTTCGAAATGTTCGGCGGAGGCAATGTCCTTCTAGTGCTTGATGGCAAGATAGTGAATTGTCTGATCCATAAGACGATGAGGGACAGGAGCGTCAGACCTGGCGAGGATTACATCATGCCAAAGCGCAGATTCGATCCCACATCCTCGCCGTTCGAAGAGTTCATGGAGATAATGAGATCATCCACATCCGATGCCGTGAGGACATTGGCCACCGGGATCAATCTCGGAGGGCAGTATGCTGAGGAGACTTGCGAGGTAGCAGGCATACCGAAGAACACCAGAGTCGATGAGCTTTCCGATGACGATCTCAAAAGATTGTTCGAATCCATGAGCTCTGTCGTAGAGAAGATGATGAGAGGAGATGGATCGATCCTCTACAGATCCGGGGACGATATCATCGACATATCCCCGATGGAGATGTCGATCTATTCCAACTACACCGCACAGAGATTCGATACTACCTCGAAGGCCATAGATGCGTTCATAACAGAGACCGAGAAGGCCGAAGCAGAGGAATATGTGGATCCGGAGATAGTGAAGCTCCAGAAGAGGATCTCCAAACAGACCGAGACGGTCGAACAATACAAGGAGGAATCGGACGATCTCAAACTGAAAGCTGACGCGATATACGCCAACTATCAACAGATCACCGAACTCCTAGCTGTGCTCTCAGAACAATCGAAGAAGCTCACATGGGAGAAACTCAAGGAAGGGGCACTGAAGATACCGTTCGTTCCAGAGATCGATCCGTCCAAGAACAGGGTGGTCGCTGAATTCGACAACATAAGGATACCTTTGGACTACACGGAAGGGATAGATTCCAATGCATCGATCATCTATCAACAGAGCAAGGACATAAACGAGAAGGCCAAAAGGGCCAAAGACGCACTTGATGTCAGTTTGGATGAACTTGCGAAGAAGGAAGCAGGATTAGCGAAGACCAAGGCCGCAATGGCCAACAAGGTACAGCCGACGAAACAGTTCTGGTTCGAGAGATACAAATGGTTCATAGCGCCGTCCGGAAGACTCGTGATAGCAGGTAAGGATGCACATACGAACGATAACATCGTCAAGAAGCATCTGAAGGAGGATGATCTGTACGCTCACGCAGACCTTCATGGGGCCCCATCCACGATCATAAAGAAAGGGAAGGATGCTCCGGAAGAGGATCTGAGGGAAGCATGCATCTATGCCTTGGCTCAATCCAAAGGATGGGTGGCCGCACTCACGGATGGAAGTGCATATTGGGTGTACACCGATCAGGTCAGCAAGACACCTCAAGCAGGAGAGTTCGTTCCCAGAGGCGCATTCATCATACGCGGCAAGAGGAATTATGAATACCATCTTCCGATGGAACTGGCTGTGGGAGAGATAACCTATGAGAATTCAAGGAAGGTCATGTGCGCCCCGCTCGAATCCATGAAGAGGCTCTCCAACAAATATTTCGTCATCCACCCTGGAAGAGGAAAGGCTGGAAAGACCGCTGCGCTCATGGCGAAGGAATTGATGGTACCTGAAGAAGAGGTATCAAGGATCCTACCCCCTGGCGATGCAGAGATAGTCAGGAAGGTATGGCCTGAAGAATCCCAGAATGATGAACTCTGAGATACAGGATGGCGCTCGCGCCGGGATTCGAACCCGGGTCATAAGATCCGCAATCTCAGAGGATATCCAAGCTACCCCACGCGAGCTCATCATAATGCGGAATTTAGGGTTTAATAATGAGAGGTGTAAAGCGTTTAGATCTCTACTTGGTCAACATAGCGTGTGATATAGCCTGCGATCCTGTTCCTCATCGTGACTGATGAGACGTCTGTGAGGCTTCCAACCATTGCTTTGTTGTTCTCGAAATCATCGTTGAATGCTTTCGGGTACTTGTTAACGAGATCAATCGCTACTCTCTTGATGTATGTGGGTCTGATTCTTCCCATGTATCTTCACCGAGTAAAGCGGATTAAGATAATTCGTTATATAAAGGTATCCTAGATGGGTGAGTTGCGGACGAGGTCCCGTTGGATGGGCCTCAATCCCTGAATTCGACCCTTGGCGCACCGCACGTGAGCTTACCTTCTGGACATGCTCCTTTCACACATGGCGGACCTGCGCCCTTGAATATCACAGGATAGACCTCTTTGCACTGTCTGAGCATCTCATCTGCCATCTCCCTGATCTCCCACTGTGCACGGTTACAACACCTCAGTGAGAAGAAATGGATCAGTTCCCTAGCGTTCATGGTTATCGTTATGTTGGTCGTGCATGCGTTCGGAAGGACATATCTCGCATCCTCTGGAGGGATCTTCTCGACCAATCTGTTGTATGATGCCCATATCTCCGACATCGTTCTTTCGAATTCCTTCTTGAGCTCGGGATCCGCCTCGACAGTCTTGGGGATCACATAAGTGGGCTTATCCATGGACACGTATCTTTGACTTTGCTGCGAGAATGATGCGACACGGTGCCTCACCAATTGGTGTGTCAATGATCTCGACACCCCTTCGATGGAGAATGTGAAGACAGCATGCTCTATGACAGAGTGGTGCCCCATCCCAACGATCTTCCCAAGGACCTTACCCGGATTGGGTGCATCGACCAATTCCATCGATGATCTCTCGGAATAGCATGATTTACCTGCAGCTGCACAGATCGCCTCAGCGTTCTGCGTGTACGCCAACAACTTGACCCTCATTCTCCTCTCCTCTGTTCCATAACGACGCTCTGACCTTATCAAGTCTGTCCTTATCTAATATGTCTGCGAGCCTGATCTTCCTCACTTCCAGGTCGGAAAGGGCATCGGCTATGCCTTCGACATGCGCATCCCCCACAACGACGACGATATTGGTGAATCTTTCTGCGTAATCTCTGATCTGCGCGGACATCTTCTCATTGCGCTCATCCACGAGCACCCTCACGAAATTGGGGTACCTGCGGCGCATATCCTCTATGGCCTGGTCCGCATACTTAGAATCGTCGATGATCCTCTGTACATCCTTCTGTCCCTTGAAACGGTCACGTATCACCGATAATCTGTATCTGAACCTCTCCCCGAACGGCATGGCATCCCATGCCCTCTGGAGAGTCCTCATCGCATCATCATCGATGAGACCAATCTCCGCACCGACCAATTTACCCGTCTGTACGGCAGTGAGCATCTCGTTGCCCACACTGGACCTGTTGTTCTCAGCGAGTTTCTGTTGATATTTCGCGGTTTGTTCGAACATCTTGTCCGCCTTGTCGCCATCGGTCTCCGAAGAATTCCCTTGGAGGGCATTGTAACGCGTGACATCCAGCTCGACGAGCACGGCATCCGGCCATATGTGTTTGATGAAGAACATTATAGGCTCGGCTATGTTCACAACATGTATCGTGCCTATTATCGTTATCATCGATGCGTGATGTGTATCGTGGTATAAATGATAACGTCAAGATTATTATGACAGATATTATCCACGGACGTATGGGAAGACGCTACGACTTGGCGATATTCGACATGGATGGCACCCTTACCGTCCCTAGAAGCACATGGGGATACATCCACGACGAGATGGGCGTGAGCAATGAGGATTCGTTGACCGCCTTCAATTCCGGCGAGATCGATGAGGATGAGTTCATAAGACGCGACCTGTCCCTGTGGTTCGGTGTCGACCCCGATATCAGTGAGAAAAGGATCTTTCACATCCTGAGGACCATACCATGGATAAAAGGGATACAAGAGACCGTGGCATGCCTCCACTACAATGACATCAAATGCGTGATCTGCAGCGGAGGACTGGAATTAGCATCCAGGATGATCGCGAACGAATACGATTTCGATGGTTATTCCGGAGTGAGACTCCTGACCGATGATGACGGAAGACTCACCGGAGGATATGTGAAGGGTTGTACTTTAGGTGACAAAGGTATTCGCACAAGAGCGTTCATCGATGAGTTCGGTGTCGATCCGAGTAGGGTCGTCTCCATAGGGAACTCATACACCGACATCAAGATGTTCGATGAAACGGGGATGAGCATCGCATTCAACCCTACCGATGATCTCACCGTAGAGGCTGCGGATCATGTCATAAGAAGTGACAACATATCTGACATATTGGATGTCATACTCAAGAATGAGAGATACTGTTGAGGGTATCAGAACTCAATATCCTCTTCGTCCTCATCTTCGAATTCGATGATCGGAACGACCCTTCTCTTCATCTTACCGTAAATCCTGACGACCTCTCTCGCTTCTACCGACCCTTTGGAGTGGAGACGGTCGCGTGCCTTGATCGCATGGATGTAACATTCCATATCAGGGAGCGTGAGTACGTGTCCGATGACGAACTCATCATCGGGTTCTGCTTCGATGCGTCTTGAATAGCTCTTGCGGTTATCGTTGACAGTGACTTTGACGTTCAGTACATCGAATTGTTGAGCCCATATGGTCTTGATGTCCTCGATCTGTGCCCTCTTTCTCCTCTGACCGTCACCGAGATCGATAGAACATACCCTGAGACGTCTCCCGTCCTCGAGGAAGAACTCGTCATCGATCCTTACGGTCTCCCCTTCCTCTATCTCGGTCTCGGTCTTCTCGGATACGGGGCCATCGCTGATTATGACGGATACCTTGCACATCCTTGGCATCTTGATCGTTCCTGAGAACACATTACCGCATTCCTCGCAACGGAATGTCCCTTCCAGAGATGCCTTACCAATCCTTCCTTTGAGTACCTCATGCGTCGTAAAGTCATCACATTTGGCACACTCGTAGTAAATCTCCTCTGGAACCTCTCTTGACATGGTAATCTCTCCTCAGATCTTGAACGGAGCCCCGTGCCCCGGTATGATCACATCCGCGTAATCGCATATCGTCTTAATACTTTTCATAGCGACATCCTTGCATACGCAGATACCTGGCGGAACGCCTTTGATTATGTTATCCTGAAGCGGAACAGCATCACCGACTATGGCATACTTCCTGTCGATGCCGTTGACGAATACACTCATGGAATCCCATGTGTGTCCTGGTGTGTACACCAATTCTACGCCTTTGGCGATGGTGACATCCCCGTCGATCACCTCTGCCCCTTTAGGTTTCACATCCTCTCCGTCATGGATGTACAGCTTGGCGTTGGGGAACATGTCCACATTGGCAGTATGATCGCTATGGTTGTGCGTCAATACCACGATATCGACGTCCTTGGCGAAGACACCTATCTGTTTGAGGGACATCTTCAGTGACGGCCTCATGTCCTTGCTGCTCGTATCCACTACGATCAGTTTCCCATCCGCTTTGATGAGCGTGGATGTGGAATCGGCATGCAATATGTTCCCGGATTCATCACGTACAAGACTGCCGATGGCAAGGACATCCAATGTGTTGTTCATGAGCGGATATCGCCTACAAGATAGATAATCCAATCGTTGTACCCATCGAACGCTGGATGGATGTCGGATACGGAACATGTCTTATCAATGATGAAAGCCCTCTCACGGATGATGGAATACGACCCCGACATAGAGATCACAGTACTCCCTGAGGTTTATCCTCCGTCGGAGGACAGCATACTTCTGATAGAATCTTTGGATGTCAAGGAAGGGGAGAGGATATTGGAGATCGGCCCGGGATCCGGTGTCGTGTCCATACATTGTGCGAAGAATGGATGTTCGGTGACCGCTGCGGATGTGAATCCTCACGCAGTCGAATGCACGATATTGAACTCGAAAAGGAATGATGTCGATATCACCGTATTGCACTCCGACCTCTATGAGAAAGTGGATGGGATTTTTGATTGCATAGTATTCAACCTCCCATACCTGCCAGTGGATGAGGAAGGGGAACTTGAGAAGGCATGGTCCGGCGGATCCGACGGTATCGGCCCATTGCCCGGATTACTTGAAGGGTCGGATGAACATCTCGATCCCAATGGACGTATCGTTATCGTAGTGTCATCATTGATGGATCAGGATAGATTGAACGGACTGATATCCAGATATGATGTGAAGGTCACAGGGGAGTTACCCCTGTTCTTCGAGAAGCTCTCCGTCCTGGAGTTGAGGAAAGCGTAAGATCATCAGACTCCCATGAGTCTCTTTATCTCTGCGGACAGGAGCTCATTGGCCTTCTGACCGTCGATCTTCCCTCTGAGTGCACCCATGACAGGACCCATAAGAGGTCCGATCGCTGCCAATCCGCCTTTGCTCCTGATGAAATCCTCACGTTCCTTGACGATCTGGGCGATTATCTTGGATGCCTCATCGGAATCTACCGCTTCCAATCCGAGTTTCTTGATCGCCTTCTCCGCATCCGTGCCCGCACACATCTCCCTGAGGAGTGTTGGTAATGCCTCTTTGGCGAAGCATCCATCCTTGAGCATACCGAATGCCTGCATCACCTTCTCATCCGTAAGGGGTGAGATGTCGATGCCATCGTGCTCCAATTCACCGTATGTGTTCAGGAATGTTGTAGCAGCCACAGCAGTGAGATCGTACTCATTGGATATCTTCTCGAAGAGATCGGTATTGTCCTGACGGACGATCTGTCTTGCCTGCTGAGCGTTGATGCCGTATTGTGAGACGAGACGTTTCTCGATCTCCTCTGGCAATTCGGGCAGATTCTCACGTATGTGCGACATCCTGTCACGTGTTATCTCCGTGGGCGGAACATCTGTTTCAGGATACATCCTCGCAGCTCCTGGGAGCGGTCTTGAGTATTTCGACGTACCATCAGGCAATGGGTCCCTGGTCTCTTCGGGTACTTCCTTGAGTGCTATGTTGGCCCTTTCGACCGCGACCTCCAATGCATCCTTGGCCCTCTTCTCCTTGGCAGCGCATATCACGAACGCATCATGCTCATTCACCATGCCGAGATACTCGCGCAATGAATCCACATATCTCTGCTCGATACCGTAATTAGGCAGTTCATCGGAGTGGAATATGCCTTTGACGCCTTTTGTCCTGGCCCTCTGTGCCATCTCTGCACCGAGACGCAGTTTGCCTCCATCCCCGTTCATGACACCGGAGAATCCTGGGAGACGTACGGCTATCACTTTGCCCTTATCCTTCAATGCACCTTGTATGACCTTGGATTCGCAATCCTTGAAGATGTCCGTTACATCGACAGGTTCGAATGGTACCTCTTTGACGGATCTCTCTTGAAGGATGTCCCTTATCCTCAGGAGCATCTTCTGTCTGTTGACCTCATTCTCCACGTACAATGGGAGGAGTCTGAGTTCTTGCACACCTTTTATCTCTATGCGTGCGCCACCAGGGATCGAGATGTTGAGGTCCTCTCTGATGGTACCTATCCCTCTCTTCACCCTCTTGGTCGCCCTGAGAAGCGTACCGATCCTCAATGCGACCTCCATACACTCCTCCGGTGTGCGGATATCCGGTCCGGTGGCAACTTCGATTAGCGGTATCCCCAGTCTGTCCAAACGATAGGTTATCTCCGCATCCGTGGTCTCCACCTTACGGCATGCATCCTCCTCCAGACAAACAGAGAGGATGGAGATCTTCTTTCCATTGACATCGATCTCACCATCGGTAGCGACCAATGCGGTCCTCTGGAATCCGGATGTGTTGGATCCGTCGACCACGATCTTCCTCATGAAATGCACTTCATCGACGACACGTGCGTTCATCATCTCGGAGAATATCAATGTCGTTTCCATCGCGTTGGAGTTTATACCATGTGGCGGTTCCTCATCCAATTCAACAAGACATGATGCCCCGTCGACCGATTGGTATCTGTAACCGAGATTCCTCTGGAATTGGGCCAATGCCGCCCTGTCGATCTCCCCTGTCTCGGATGTGGTAGGTCTCAATCTCCTGTAAACGGATCCATGACCTTCCTCGCAGAGGTGTGATTCACAATCACAGAACAGTTTCTTCGTATCCAGCTGCTGGTGGATCTCTATTCCGCATATCATCTCAGGCTCTGCCATCAGAACACTCTCCTCTCGCTCATCTCTCCAGCCAATGGAGTCCTCATTATCTCCTTGACCTGTCCCTTATCATAATTCGCCAATGCCCATGAGAGTTTGACATATGCTGTCTCGGGCAGCATGTCGAAGACCGAGATCACGCCTGCTGATATCAGGTCCCTTCCTGTGTTGTAGACGTTCATGTTGGTCTGACCGTTGATACATTGTGATGTCATCACGACAATCGTTCCGTTCTTCACAGCCTTCTCTATCAACGGGATCATGTTCTCATTCACGTGACCCAATCCGGAACCTGCTATGACGACGCCTTCACTCTTCATGAATACATCCTCGAACAATGCGGAATCCATCCCGGGATAGTATTGCAAAAGAACGGTCTTACTGCACATCCCCTCTTTGACGATGACTTTCCCGTCACGTTTGGAAGGAAGGTCCATGTTCAGGGTTATCTTCCAATCCTTATCGATGTTGGCCGCAGGAACGGTATTGATGCTCTTGAATGCATCACGCCTCGACGTATGCATCTTCCTTACCCTGGAGCCTATGTGAACAGCGAATGAATCATCCCCAGAGGTATCGTGCATGACGACGTATACGCCTGCCTTGTTCGATTTTGTACAGAACTGTGCACATGCCATGAGATTCGTGGATGCATCGGAAGATGGTCTGTCGGATGACCTCTGTGCACCTACCAATACAACAGGTTTCGGAACATCTCCGAGCATGAATGACAACGCTGCTGCGGTGTAACCCATGGTATCCGTACCATGGGGTATTATGACCCCATCCGCACCATTGTCGATCTCATCGGCCACAGCCTTGGCCAATTCCTGCCAATGTTCGATGTTCATGTTCTCAGAGAATATGGAGAACAATACCTTCGCACGGACGTTCGCGATCTCTCTGATCTCAGGTACCGCATTCACCATGTCCGATGTCGATAATGCGGGATGCACAGCACCCGTCCTGTAATCCACATAGGATGCGATCGTACCTCCGGTACCGATGAGCACCAATGTCGGGAGTCCTTTCTTCTCCTCGATCTCGACATCCTTCTTCTCTCTGATGATCGGTTCCTCGATCATCTCCATGCGTGTCCCTTCGGTGACCCTCACACCTATGTTGTATCCGCTCTTCATCTTCAGAACGACCACATCGGGTGCACTGAACTCGTGATGGGGCATCAATACCCCAGTGTATGTCTTACCGTCCGTCTCTACAGAAATCTTACATCCCTCGGTGATGCCCAGGGACTCCAATCTATTGGTTAACTCGGCTGAATAGGTCATGCTGTTCGGACCTCCATAGATATTCCTTATTTATAAGGAAGATTACGCACGATGCACCATGTCCTGATATGGCAAATCCCATCGAACGTTCATATTATAACCGCCGTCTCCATTCGGTAGACCATGCACATGATTACCGACGTCGGAATGGAATTCGACGTTCTTAGAGAGAACAGCAAAACAGCCCATGAGAACTATCATATGTTGAAGGATCACAACATAGTATCAGTCGATTTCATGGGTTCCATCGGGGCCGGTAAGACCGCCATGATCATCAAACTGGCTGAGAAGCTCAGAGAGAAGGGATTGAGAGTGGCCGCCATAGCAGGCGATGTGACAGGTGCAGATGATTTCACGAGGATGGAGATCTCAGGTATCAAAGCGGTCAACTGCAACACAGGCAAGGACTGTCATCTGACCGCCAATATGATCCACAAAAGGTTACACACAATGGATCTCGACAGCATAGACGTGCTGTTCATCGAGAATGTCGGAAACCTCGTATGTCCGGCAGACTTCCCATTGGGGACTGACTACAGAGTGGTTGTCATCTCCACGACCGAAGGTGATGATATGGTCAGGAAACATCCGGACATATTCATACACTCGGACTTAGCGATATTGAACAAGATAGATATCGCTGATGCGGTCGATGTCGATCCTAAGACGATTATGAAGGATTATGAGAAACTCACCGGGGGCAACAAACACATGTTCAAGACCAGTGTGAAGAAAGACCTCGGATTGGATGATGTATTGAATGCGATGGAGCTGTGATAAGATGAAGATATTGACTGTAGGCGGAGGCGGACGCGAACACGCCGCTGTGGAAGCACTGTACAGATCAGGAGGAGAGATCTACTCCGTGATGAAGAACGCGAATCCAGGCATCATCAATAGAGCTGAGGGATATCTCCTATGCGACGAGAAGGATGTCAAGAGGATATGCGAGTATGCCAAGGAGAATGGTGTAGGATTAGCATTCATCGGACCTGAGGCCCCATTGGAAGTGGGCATCGTGGATGCGTTGGAGAATGAAGGCATCCTATGTGCATCACCCACTAAGGCCGCTGCGAGGATAGAGACGTCCAAATCATTCATGAGGGGTCTCGTCGACAAATATCACATCAAAGGCAATATTGCATACGCATCATTCGACAATGCGAAGGATGCGGAAGAATATGTGAAGAATGTGGACCATGAGATTGTCGTGAAACCCATCGGATTGACCGGTGGTAAAGGTGTGAAGGTACAGGGCGAACACCTGCACTCATTCCAGGACATCATGGATTACATCAATGAGATCTTCGACATGAACATAGGCGGCGCTGGAGTCATAATCGAGGAGAAAGCTGTTGGCGAGGAATTCACGCAGATGGTATTCTGTGATGGGAAGAACATCACGCCGATGCCGTTGGTACAGGATCACAAGAGAGCATACGAGGGAGATGTCGGACCGAATACCGGAGGCATGGGCTCATACACAGATGCAGGTCATCTCCTGCCATTCATCACCGAATCGGAGAGGAAAGAGGCACTTGACATCATCCAAGACATAGTCGATGCCATGGCCGAAGAGGGTTGTCCCTACCGCGGACCTATGTATGGTCAATTCATGCTCACTGTGAACGGTCCGAAGATCATCGAGATCAACGCAAGATTCGGGGACCCTGAAGCGATGAACGTCCTAACACTCCTGAAGAGCGATTTCGTCGATGTGTGCTACAGGATGGCGACGGGGACACTCGCCGATAATGTGGAATTCTATGATGATGCTACCGTCTGCAAATATGTCGTGCCTGAGGGATACGGTGTGAAATCCGTCTCTGGGAAGGAGATCTCTGTGGACATCGATAGCATCGAAAGGTGTGGCGCAAGAGCGTATTTCGCCAACGTCGATCAGAAGGACGGCAAATTACTCACTGGAACATCCAGATCCATAGGTATAGTGGGCGTTGCACAGACGATGGAGGAGGCGGAATCCAACTGCGAGAACGCATTGAGATATGTGAAATGCGACCACATCACCGTGCGCCATGATATCGGCACCAGAGCCTTGGTCCAAAGAAGAGTGGACCACATGAAACAACTCCGCGGGCTATGAGAAGAGTTGCTATAAAGATCGCATATATGGGAGCAGGATTCTGTGGCTCCCAATATCAACCAGGACTAAGAACAGTGGTCGGAGATGTGATCTCCGACCTCATCATGGTCCATCCAAAGAGAGACATGGAATGGTTCGACATAAAACCGTCCAGCAGAACGGATGCAGGCGTGAATGCCTTGGATAACGTCATCGCTATCAACACCGATTTCGATGACAACATCGTATTGTTAAGAGCATTGAATTCAGTTTCGAAGAGCATATTCTATCGCGGGATTACTGACGTGAGTGTTGATTTCAACCCTCGTTTTGCCAACAGCAGGGTGTACAGATATGTACTCCCATCCGACGGCCTGGATATCGATCTTGCGAAGGAATGCGCCAGATTGTTCATAGGCGAACACGATTTCATCAGATTCTGCAAGGTCTATGAGGACAAACCTACGGTTACCACCATGGATTCCATAGATGTCATCGAAAAGGTCGGTTATCTTGAACTCATCTTCCATTCGCAATACTTCCTTTGGAACATGATCAGGAAAATATCGGCTGCAATAGATTCCGTCGCAAGAGGAAGAAGGACACTCGATGATGTTCGCAGAGCGCTTGACGGAGAGGACATACAGTTCGGAATAGCTAGACCTGAGGCACTTACATTGATGGAAGTCAATTATGACGACCTATCATTCACATTCCCCGAGAAGGATGCATATCAGGAACGTCTAGATGAGGAATTGTTCATGATAATGACTAAAAACACATTCCTTTCATCATTATAGGGCCGTTTCATATTGCAACATTTATCATATCGCCCCTCAATATACAGAATATGAAAGGACTGACCGAGAACATCGAATCCATCAACAAGAAGATGACGGCGATAGAGGTCAAACGCGAATCTGCGATCGCAATGTCACGTTCCATAATCAGAAGGACGAAGAACATGATCCATGCGATCCATCAAGGCGAGGAATTCATGTCCATACAGGGCGAATTGAAAGCATCCGTCAGAGACATGATATCGAAACTCAAGGATGAGCCGTCCGTATTATATTCTGCCGTAGTGGAGGATGCCATGATGGAATACTCTGAAGCGTTGATATTATCGGCGATCGTCAGGAAGAAGGACATCCCATCATTCGAATCCTTGAAGATCACACCGCAATCGTGGATGCTAGGTCTTGCAGATGTGATCGGTGAACTGAGAAGGATAATCCTCACATATCTGATGAAGGGCGATATGGCCAAAGCATCATACTACTTCGAGATAATGGAAGAGATCGGTAACGAAGTGATGAACTTCGACGTGCCTGATGCGATCGTGCCTATAAGAAGGAAACAGGATATCGCAAGAGGCATCTTGGAAAGGACACGTTCGGAGATGACCAATGCAACGGTCATGTCCTCATTCAACAAACTCAAAGAGAATTGAGTCTATATTATAGATAATTAAATAATAAAATAAAGAGGAGGGGTGTCCCCCTCATTTTTTCAGCGTCTTGATCTGGGCTTACCAGTGTTTACCACAGGTTTGCGGATGATCCAAATCATCACAGCTGCCATGATCACGATGACGATCACAAGGAATACGATAAGGAATGTGTAATCATTATCGGATCCGTATGCTGTCTTCCATGTGTCCAGACCAGTGACGAGACTCTTTGCGGAGTCGCTGTCAGATGATACGCAGAACTCAACACTGGATGCGTTCTTCGTGATGTATTCACATGTTGCATCCTTGCTCTTCCCTGCATCGACATCGATGATCTTCTCACTGCCTTCGACCTTGACTGCCTTACCGTCCTCTTTCACGAGGAAGTGGACATACAGACTGATCGTGCTCTCACCGTTGTTGGTGATGGTGGCTTTCAATGTGATCGGTTTCACTGCTTTGATGGTTATCGAATCCTTGAAGACCGTTTTGCCTTCGGAATCGAGGTACACGATGTCATACTTGTAGTTGCCTTCGTTGCTCGGTAGTGTGACATCGACAGTTGCTGAGTAGGAACTCTCTCCACTGAGTGTTCCTGTCTTCTTATCCTTCTCAGAGTCTCCGTCCATCCTGTATATCTTGTAGTCGTATGCGGAATCACCGTTCAATGTGAAGGTGATGCTTGTGCCGACCTTTCCGAAGTCGGCACTTGCACTGACCGTGTTTCCTGCTGCTTCTGCATCCGATTCGTCTGCGACAAAACAGAAGCATAATGCTCCGGCTGCGATGACCATCGCGATTACTGCTAATGAGCTTAGTTTTTGCGTGTGAACACCCCCCTTCTGATTCCGAGCCAGACAATGAGGACAAGCATCACCAGGATCGCTGCCACCAATATCCACACGTATGCGGGTATCGATGATTTCTCGTTGATGAGCCCCCTTCCATCTGCAGAAAGCTTCACTGAAGCGAATGCGTCAAGGTGTTCCGACACGACCTTCGCATTGGTTCCTGTGATGGCAACGCCTGATTCCTCATCGGTGGTGACCTTGTAGTCGCCGACGAAGTTGATCTCTGTGTTGACCTTCATGGTCTTTATGTCGCTGGATTCGCCGTTGATCAACGTCACTTTCACGTAGACCGTGAGTGTGGAGTAACCATTGACTTCCATCGTCACATCGATCGCCTTTCCATCGTTGTCGATGGCCTTGGACACCTTGTCTCCATAGAGGAATGTGACCACATATTTGCTGAGGTCGAATGTGTCCGTTACCTTGGCCTTGAATGTCTTCTTGAAGTTGTCACCGTTAACGACATCTATGGAGTACATGTACTCGGCCTCGTTGACCTTATCCTTTCCATAGTTGACCTTCGTGGAGTCATCCTTAGGTGTGGTCTTCTGCCAGTTCTCCTCTGTGAAGGTGCCCTTGCAGACTTCCTTGCCGTTGAGATCCTTCAGTATGACCGAGAGGTTCTCAGAGCATGATGCGACCTTGCTGACCTTGATCATACCCTCTCCATAGATGGTAGCCTTATCGTTGACAGATGTGATCTGCTGTGTGAGTCCCTCATCGGAGTAGAAGGTCACATTGAACCAATCACTTCCTCCGCTGAGGAGGTATGTGCTCTTGTTTCCTTCTGCGACAGTGATGTCCGCCTTGAACGTTATCTTCGCTCTCTGAGTGTTCTCAGTTATCTCGCTCATCTTGGTGATGTCGAGTTTCATGGTGACGTCACTTGTATCATCCTTCAGCTCTCCGCCGAGGACTGCCATGTTGAAGACGTTGTTTCCAGCTGCGAATTCCTTCTTGAATGTGCCGTTGTAGACGTGATCGTTGTTAGTGACATCGACAGCGATCGAGTGTTCGCCTACAGGCATGACAACGTCATACCTTCCGGATTTCACATCGAACTTGTAGATGTCCTTCGAATCGAATGTTATGGTTCCGTCTCCTCCGATACCGACATATCCTTTGATGTTAGCGGAATCGGCGAGTTCTACCTTCAGACTCTCTCCATCCTTCGTCTCTCCGTTGATATCGAGAGCGAGGTATGCGATCTTCTTCTTGTCAGCATCCGTGACCTTGACTGTGTACTTGTCTCCGACCTGGAAGTAGTAGAGTGCCTTTCCGTCCTTCTGTGAGTCCTTGTGGTACTTACCATCCTCGGCAACTGTCACCGATATCACATCTGTGGATGAGACATCTGTGAATGTTACGGACTTGTACTCTTTCGCATCAACTTTCATCTCATACTTGTCTGTCGGCAAGATGTAGACGTTTCCGCTGAAGTAGTATCCTGTTGCGTAATCAACTGATACGGAGAATGATGTGGACTTGTAATCGAACTCGAGCGATTTGTCCTTCTCGATTTCCTTTCCTTCCACCTTTATCGTGAAGTCATTCTTGTTGACGATCGTGATCTTGTCGACCTTCGTGGTGAAGTCACCGGACTCGTTGTCTCCAAGGGATTTCTCATAGACCTTCTTCTCTTTGTCCTCAGGATCCTCGAAGTAGAACTGACCGTCCTTCTCGAGCATCGCTGTGATCTTGTACTTAGCGTCTGTAGGTATGACGTATGAGTATTTTCCGTTGGCATCGGTCGATGTGTAGACTGTGTTCTTCTTGTCATCGATCGTGAGGTCTATCTTGATGGAAGCGAACTGCAGCTTGTAGCTGGATGAATACCAGTAGACGTTTCCTGAGATGGTCTTACCGGATTTGACTTCGAAGTCCTTTGTCGCGGATTCCTTGACCTCAAGCTTGTCCATCGATATCTTCGAACCGCTCTCGGCATACACATCATATGTTCCTGCGGGGAGGATTGCTGTGTATCCGTTGTTCGAATCAGCGGAAACTGTGATTCTCTTTCCATCATCGGCGATGAATGTGATCTTTCCTGTCACTCCATCGCTTCCTGACTTCAGTTTTCCTGTGATGGCGTAACCGTTGACAGGCGTGAGTGTCACATCGCTTCCGTTGGTGGTTGCCCATGAGACCTTTGCACCTTCTCCGACCTTATCGACGGAGTAGATGGTGTATGATGCCTCGTTAGCAAGTCCGACAGGGAGTTTTGCGACACCGTCAGTGAATGAACCGTTGTATGAGTTGCCGTAGATGAATCCGGATTTCGCTCCTTCCACCTTGACATCCTTGGTCGTGACGACAGAGAATGAACCGGATTTCTCCTTGCTCTTCTCCACATCAAGTGTTGAATCAGTGATCGTCACATATCCTTTCGTGAAGACCTCATATGTGTACTTTCCAGCGGATGCGTAGAATGTTGCGACACCTTTCTCATCGGTCGTTCCCTTGAACACCGTCGAACCTGATTTGATTCCGACGGAGATGTCCTTGACAAGATTTCCTGCCTCATCCTTGACTGTGAGTGTGATCTTCGACTTGTCGAGATCGATGCTGAGACCGTCATTGGCCCCTATGGCGGTCGTGTAGGATTTTGTGGCATAGGTTATCTTTCCATCGATCGATTTGATCGTGATGTTGTACGTATCAGGGACGATGTTGGAGAATTTGAATTCCTTATCCGTCTCGCCCATTCCATTGTAGAGTTTGCCGCTTGCAGTTCCGACCATCTCGACGAGATAGTTCTCAACGTTGACATTCTCTGTAACGATCTTTCCTGAAAGTGATGTCACATCCGTCACAGTGATGTCGACTGTCGTCTGACCTGTGTAATCGACGGACCTGATCTGTGTTCCTCCAGTGACGTTCTTCGAACCTACTGAGTAGACAATCTTAGCACCACTGTTCGCATCGAACATCTGTGTGGGGAGAACGATCGTGTACTCTCCGTTGGAGTCTGTGAATGTTGTGTAGCGCTGAACTCCCTCTGAGTCGAAGGCTGCGACACGAACGCCGCTGACCTTCTCTCCGGAGATCGAGACGGTACCGCTGACCTTCTTGGAGTTGGATGAGATGTACTTCATCATCACAGGGTATCCTGCGAGATAGTTGATCAATCCGCCATCCTTCTCCTGAAGTGCAATAGCCTCTGTATAGAGCATCTTCTCCCACTTGCCGCTTCCATCGTCTGCGGCGTTGTAACTGACGTAGTACGTGCTGTAGTCGACCTCGAAGTTAGCGAGACCGTAACCAGGCACAGCTTTGTATGTACCGTCAGAACGGGACAATGCCGAGATGTAGGAGACTGAGGCGTATGAGCCTGAGAATCCTGCCTCTGCAGGCGACATACCGACGTATGCTCTCCAGAGGAATGTGTTAGTGAGACTCTCTGTGAAGTCATAGACCGCGTAGCTTGTGAAGAGTGAACCTGCAGAGTAAAACTGAGGTACGGAGACGTAGCTGTAATTCTTCTCGTTGATCACACTGTACGCATAACCGTTGAGCATCGCCAACTCGATGAATGTGGTCTCACTTCCATATGAGATGGGGATGAGTTCTCCGGATGCCATGACATATGTTATGTCCTTTCCGCTCTGTGCTGAGAGCTTGTCGTACATCTCTGAGATCTCGTACGATGTGTTGTTGTCCCTGAGGTATGCTACTGCGGAGAGGTAGGATACATTCTCATCAGAGATGTTGGATGAAACGATTCCGTATCTGTCGGTGTTCGTTATGACATCCTCTCTGTAATTTGAGGGATTCTCTATGATTTTCTTGATCTCATCATAGTTGGAACCAAGGATCGTCTTGCATTCATCCACTCCTACGTATGTGACGAGATAGTAGAGCATGGCTGCGACCGTTGAACCGTTAGAACCGTTGGACAACAGTATGTTGGCCATTGCGGATGTTCCGTTACCTCTGTTGTCTGTGACGACATTGAAGTTACCGAATGTTGCCGCGTCAGCAGAATAATCCAACCATGTGACGAGTCCGCCCTTTCCTTCCACGTCCTTGTAGTGCGAGAAGAAGTCGTTGTATGCGTAATCATCACTGGTCTTGACAAAATAGTTGACTGAGCCCTGGAATGCTGGGTTGGACGAATCGTTGTTAGCGACCCCTGCATCCAATGCATACATGCAGTTGGGGACGAGTATGAGAACGACTGCGCCGACCACTGCGAGGAATGGTGCGGGTTTTATGATCTTCTTCCACACAGTCCTGAGATCGGCATTCCTGATCGATGCCCAATATGATTTGAAGTCGATCCTGGAGCAGATCCAAATGATGACCGCTGCGAAACCGACCGCGTATGTGCATGCGAATATGGCTGCGTTGTCTTTCGATGTGATCGCGAAGAACATGCCTACGATCATCCATACCAAGATGGATACGAATGCACGGGAATCGATGTTCTTGGGGAGGATGTAGATCCTGTAGAGGGCCATACAGAGACCGAACCACATCGTGACGAAACCGAAATATGTCGCGACAGTGGAGAACCCAAGTGTGGTCGATATGAGCGTAGCATACGTTCCTACGAATCCAGAGATTCCTCCGACGATGTCACCGAAGATTCCAGGTGCGATGAATGATAATGCGACGAAGAGAACGATCGCACCGACGACGAACGCAGGTATGGTGATCGTCCAGGGCACTTCCTTCAGTGCTGCAAAGAGAACACAGAAGACAAGGCTGATGACGACCATCAGGAGCGTTCCGAGATATACGGATACGAGGAGCCCGTTGATCGCATAGAATATCGTAGCGACCAACGTACCGACCAGAACAGGCACGGAATAGTAGATCGCCGTTGACATGAGTTCCCTTCCTTTGAAACGGCCGATCAGAAGCTGGACAACCATCATCAGGATGATCGTGACGTACAGCGAACGTGCGCCGATCCATGAGAAGGATACTATTGCAGAGAAGACAGCTGTAAGCACCATGTACTTCGTTGTTGACTCCCCGTTGTCCATTGCTTTGATCCCTTTGAAAAGGAAATAGAACATGAACAGGGTGAAGAACATGACGAAACCGATCTCGGTTCCGTTGGAGAACACTGTCTGTGAGATTGCGATAGGGCACAATGCAACGAATACTGCGGTGAGATAGCCTGCCACCTTGCTCTCAAGGATCTCCTTTCCGAGGAGGTATGCAGGTATGACTGCGAATGTTCCGAATATCACTGCACCCCATGCAAGTGAAGCGCCCGCTGCTGCGGATGCACTCATTCCACATGCATTCAGGATGAATGCGAATGCACCCATGATGAGATCCATGAGCGGGGGGTTCGCATCAGCTGAACCGAACGGATAGTTCAAAGCACCGTCGAGACCGAAGATGGCTCCGCCAGTGAGCATGTTGGTTATTCTGTGCAGATGTTCTGAAGCACTCGTTCCGCCTGACAACGCATAATCATTACCTATGCATAGTCCTGCAGCGTCAATGAACCTGATCAGAAATGCGATCAGTAGTATGGCGCCAATGGCAACGATGTGCTGGTTCTTCTTGAACCAATTTCCGCCCCCATTCTTGGGTGCGGACACACTCTCAGTCTCCTGAGAGTCACTCGTTTTTTTGCCGATTTTTAGCATTCTATATTCTCCGCTATGTGGAATAGGGCGACGATTGACAATTATATATAATAGGTTTGCGACACGCGCGATATAATAATAAATAGATATGAGAGGGCCATCAGAGGACAGCCTTTATCTCCTTGAAGATTCCCTCGGCAACTGCCCTAGGGTCATCGGCCTTGTAGATCGCACGGCCGACTATGACATAGTCCGCACCAGCCTGTATGGCGGATGAAGCGGAACCTCCCTGAGCACCTACGCCTGGCGAGAGTATCTTCCTGTCGCCGATGATCTTCCTTATCGCAGCGATACGCTCAGGACGAGTGGCCGGTGCGATGAAACCTGCGACATTGCATCTGACGCCCATCATCGCCATCTCCTCCGCATGCAATGCAGTGAATGTCTTTCCTCCAGGGTGGCTCATCTCGGTCACAGCGTATATCTCAGCATCGCCTGCGGCCTTCACTGCCTCTTGGAGCGAATCCTCTCCGGGGAATGCGTGTACGATGACTGCGGAAGCCCCCCTCTTCACGGAATTGCTGACAATAAGAGAGACCGTGTTAGGTATGTCCGCGACCTTGAAATCGCATATGACGTCGGTGATCTCGGATAACTTGGTTATCATCTCTGGGCCCTCGGTCAGGACCAACGGCCAATTGATCTTGACCGCATCGATATAATCCGCCACCTGATTGACGATGGAGAGGGCTTTCTCTCCGTCAGTCTCATCCAAAGCCAACACGATTCTGCTGTCCTTCTTCATATGATCGGACATACATCGTGCACACGTTATTAAAATCCGATACCCATGCGGATGCCATGGGCATATTGCGTCAAGGATGCGGTTCTGCATGTAACGGAACATTGGCGAAGGGATGCGAACACTGCATCGAGGGAAGTAAGATGGTGCTGTTCATCACCGGAAGGTGCAACACAGGCTGTTTCTACTGTCCGGTATCGTTCGAAAAGAAGGGAAAGGACGTCATATATGCCAATGAGATGAGGATATCGGACAGATCCGAGATAATCTCAGAAGCCGAATCCATGGATGCCACAGGCACAGGTATCACAGGCGGAGATCCTTTGCTTTGCATCGATCGCACGATCAATGCGATCAGGATGCTGAAGGAACATTTCGGAGATGACCATCACATCCACCTTTACACCTCCACAATGGATGTGGAGAAGATCTCCAAACTCATCGAAGCAGGACTCGATGAGATACGTTTCCATCCACCCCTCAAGAATTGGAAGAACTTGGAGAAGACGAATCTCTCCGAGATTGCCAAGATGGATATCGATGTCGGGATGGAGGTGCCAGCATTGCCTGATCATGAGGATGAGCTATCATCGCTCATCTCCTATGCGGGCTCCATCGGCGTGAGATTCATCAACCTGAATGAGCTCGAATTCTCCGAGAGCAATTGGGATATGATGGATGAGATGGGGTACGAACTGAAGGATGAGACCTCATCAGCCATATTGGGTTCAGAACAAACAGCGATGAGGATGATCGAGAAGTACCCCGACATATCGATCCATTTCTGTTCCTCATCGTTCAAGGACGGTGTCCAATTACGCAACAGGCTCATCAGACGCGCCAACCACATCGCTAAGGAATATGATATCGTCACAGAGGATGGAACGATATTGAAGGGATTGATCTATGCGGATGATCTGGATGCAGCCGACGCATACATGAAAGACCAATATGATGTGCCAGACGAATTGATCTTTATTGATTCAGAGAGGAATAGGATCGAGATAGCCTCATGGATCGTCGAGGAATTGGCAGACGAACTCCCGTTCAAATGCTACATCTCGGAAGAATATCCTACTGCGGATAGATTGGAAGTGGAGCGCATACCGCTCAACTGAAAATAAGAAGAATTGTAAGAGGTTTGAATTCCCTGACCGTGGGGATGATCGATCAGTCAACGCTGATGCTTTGGATCTCGTGGTGTCTGTTGACGATGTCCCTTGCGATACGGAGGTTCTTTCCAGCCTTTCCGATCGCCCTGCCCTTGAGCTTGGGATCCACTGTGACCGTCGCATGCGTGATGTTTCCACGTTGCTCGATCTCGACCTTCTGGGGATCGTATATGTGGAACACGTTCTTCACGAACTGTGCAGGATCGTCCGAATATTCGACGACCTGGATGTTCTTGCCGGTAAGATCCTTGAGCTTGATCACATGCTCACCCTTCTTTCCGACAGCGGTGTTCCCCTGTCCTTTCTCCACGACGTAAACGAGTTTGTCCTCGGTCTCCATGCAATCGATGACATTCGTCTTCGTCACGGCCTCAAATAACGAGATGTATCTGAGCGTATCCTCGGTAAGTACGATATCGGCCGACATGTTCTCACAGCGTTAAGATGTTGGAAGTACCTTTGTCGATGACCGCGAGAGCGGATACCGAGAACGGTTTACCACAGAGGGCTCCCAACTCCATGTTGTTACCCTCGTAAACGTGGACCTTGACCCCTACGTCTGCTGCTGTCAGCATCTCGCTGGGGCAATTCTTGGACACGATGATCATCTGTGCCTTTCCGGCCTTTACTGCTTTCTCTGTCTGGTCTACTCCGAACGCAACATCTCCTGTTGTGATCGCAGCTTTCAATGCTTTGCTTATGTCTATCATTCTTCATCCCCCATGTTGGGTATTTCGTTAACGGGTTTGTCCTGTCTCTCACTCTTTTTAGGTGTGTAGATCAGGTTGACGGCACCGGTACCGAGTGTGACCGGCTGACCGACGATGATGTTCTCCGCCACTCCTTCGAGGTGATCGACCTCTCCGTTCATGGCTGCACGCAACAAGTGCGGCGTAGTGATCTCGAACGCTGCCCTTGCCAATACACTCGACTTCCTTCCGGAGATTCCGTGTCTACCGATGGCCTTGACGCAACCGTCATTGGTCATCATGTCTGCAACGAGCATGATGTGTCTGATATCAACGGTACCTGCTGCGGACAGTGTGTCACGAGCCTCGTTGATGAGTGAGTTCCTGGCTGCCTCGATTCCGAGAACGTCAGCGACCTCTAATATGCTGTTGGTCATGACCTTCTCCTTGTCGACGCCTTCCACCTTCATCACTTCTTTGAGGTTGGAACCCTCTGTCACGAGGAAGTACGCACCTGTGTTCTTATCCTTGTCTATGATAGCCCTCGAGATACCGTCGATACCTTTGATCTTGGCCTGTTTAGTGCTGTCATAGATCTGCTGGAGCTTCTTGTATGATGATTCGTCGGATTTGATTATAAGGTCGAATCCTTCGATCGTGATCAAGCCGCGAAGCACCTTGATCTTGTTCAGTCTGTCATAGATCTCCTCTACGGTGACACCGCGGTCATCCATCTTGCGTGGATCCGGACTGATGATTAACCTCATATTGTTGATATCGGTCTTTATGTCCGCGACGTTGTTCAATGTCGTGACCTCGATGTTGTAGGAGACGTGCTTTGCGACATTCTCGTCCTCTGCTGCCAATCCCGTGAGCGGGATCCTCATGGACGGTGTACTGGGGACACGTCTTGCATCCACGATCTCGATGAGCCTAGGCAGACCGGTCGTAACGTTGACGTTCGCAACTCCAGCATAGTGGAATGTACGCATGTTCATCTGTGTACCAGGCTCACCTATCGAGTGGGCTGCCATGATACCGACGGACTCGTTGGGATCCATGCGGCGCCTGTCATAGAGTTTGAACGCTTCCTTGAGTATTCCCTCTATGTCCTCATCGGACAGTTCTTCGCTATTCTCTATGCGTGATGCGATGTCCACGACGATCTTGAGCGGGAGCGCCATGCCCTCCCTCTCGCATATGGCGAGAAGTTTGTTCTCCATGTCGCTGTTCTCACGGGACTTGTGCACAGGCTCCATGTGGATCTCCTCCACGACCTCTTCCGAGGAAGCTTTGGATCTGCTGGAGGTCCTGCTACCGCGTCTGCCGATCTTCGTGATGACATCCGCTGCCTCTGCCTCCTCGATACCGAGCGATACCAATTCCGAGACCCCTGCATCTGAGATCGATTTCAGGGTGTTGTATTTCGTGAGAAGGATCTCTGCGGTCCTCTCACTGATATCCCTTGCCACCAATGCATTGAATGTATCTTTTCTAGCCATTTCACTCACCATCGCCGCTGTAGTCGCTGTCTCCGAAGTCCTCGTCGATGTTCTCCTCGTCCTCGGATTCGTATTCCATCTCGTCCTTCTCGCGCGAACCGTAGCTCTCTCCGTTGTCCTTCCTGTCAAGTTTCAGGAACGGTGCGGCCCTCTCCTCACCGAGTACCTCTATGAAGAGGTCATCGTAGTCGATCACCTTTCCGCCCACTGCCCTTGCGGGATCGGTCCCGTCCTCACCGTATTTGAACTGGATGATCGTACCCACTGTGTTCCTGACGGATCCGTCGGATGTGAGTTTGAGATCCTCCAACGCTGAGATGAGCCTTCTCTGCATGTATCCTGACCTGGATGTACGGACAGCCGTATCGACCAATCCTTCCCTTCCTCCCATTGCGTGGAAGAAGAACTCCGTAGGCCTAAGACCTGATTTGTATGAGTTTGCAACGAATCCCCTTGCGAATGCTCCAAGATCGTTCTTCTTGAAGTGCGGGAGCGTCCTGTCCTGATATCCTCTTGCGAGCCTGTCTCCACGAACAGTCTGCTGACCGACACAACCTGCCATCTGAGAGAGGTTGAGCATGGATCCACGAGCACCTGACTTGGCCATGATGACCGCGGGGTTCTGCATGTTGATGTTACCATCCTTCGTTCCTGCGACACGTCCTGCCTCGGTACGTGCCTCCTCGAGCTTGGCTTTGACCTTAACCTCCAACGTCTCTCTCAAGGAACGTCCGGGGTCCTGGTGGAGTGTTCCGTCCTTGTATGAACTGACGTACTCGTCCACGGCCTCGATACACTCCTGGTTGAAGTTCTCGATCTCGAGCCTTGATTCCTCTGAGATATCCTCATCATCGATACCGGTACTGAATCCGTGGTTCATGATCGAACCGAGTGCGACCCTCGTGACCTCGTTGATGAACTGACATGCCCTGTCCGCTCCGTAGTCACGAGCGATACGGTCGAGGATCTTACCCTTGCTGTTACCGATACCGGCCTCATCGACGGTACCGCATACGAGCTCGCCGTTGCTTATCTTGACGAATGCATCGTACTCGCAGTTCTCTTTCTTACACTCGGCGCATCCGCGGCAGATCTTTGCCTTGTACTGGATGTTGAGGTCCTTGGGGAGGACTATCGAGAAGAGCTGCCTTCCTGTCCAGAACTCCTTGCCTTCCTCATCCTTGTAAGGATCGGGGATGTCGATGTTGTCCAGTTTCATGATGATGTTCATGGCCTGGAGCCTATCGAACCTGGGGTTCTTGTTAGTGAGGAAGTATGCTCCTGTGATGTGATCATGGATCGCTCCGATGATCGGTCCACCATACCTTGGTGACAGGATGTTCTCCTGGACCTGCATGAGGATACGTGCCTCGGCACGTGCCTCCTCGCTCTGCAGGACGTGAAGGTTCATCTCATCACCATCGAAGTCAGCGTTGTACGGAGGACAGACACAGAGGTTGAACCTGAATGTGCGTCCATCCATCACCCTGACACGGTGGGCCATCATGGACATCCTGTGAAGTGAAGGCTGCCTGTTGAACAATACGACATCGCCATCGATCAACTGTCTCTCGACTGTGTAATCTATACCGAGATTCTCTGCGACCTCGATCGAATTGCGGTCGGATACCCTGATCCTCCTGTCGTCCGACCTTATGACGTAGTTCACACCGGGAACGTATTTCCATTTGATGTTGTCAAGGAGTTCCTTATCGGCTTTGGTCTCGAAGTTACTCAGTTTGTAGACGTACTTGTTCTCCTCATCGCGGCTGCAGAGGTTGTCGTAGTCGAACTCCAACTCCTTCTCTGCGATGTTCTCTTCCCACTCCTCGAAGACCGATTTGATTCCCCTCTTCTTGATGAGGTCATTCTTCTCGGTGATCTTGATGGGTGCGATACCTCTCCTGACCATGGCCCTTACCTCGGCCATGTTCTCTCCGTATATGCGAACGGGGACTGTGAGTTCCCTTGCTGCGGGGATGGGTACACCGACATCGTTGATCGAAAGCAATGGATCAGGTGAGATGACCGTACGTGCCGAGAAGTTCACACGCTTACCTGAGAGGTTGGATCTGAAACGTCCCTCCTTACCTTTGAGCCTCTGTGTGAGTGTCTTCAACGGACGACCGGACCTGTGCCTTGCGGGAGGTATACCGGATGTCTGGTTATCGAAGTATGTTGTCACGTGATATTGGAGCAATTCCCACAGATCGTCTATGATCAGCTGTGGTGCACCTGCATCACGGTTCTCTCTGAGCCTCTGATTGATCCTGAGGACATCGACCAGCTTGTGTGTGAGGTCATCCTCCGATCTGTCACCTGAATCGAGCGTGATCGAGGGCCTTACCGTCACAGGAGGCACTGCCAATGCTGTAAGCACCATCCATTCCGGTCTGCATGTCTCGGGATCCATTCCGAGTGTTATGAGATCCTCATCAGGGATCTTCTCGAGCCTCTCACGCACATCCTCGGGTGTGAGCTTGTGGTTCTCAGGACCCTCGCGGAATGTCGTAGGCTTGTCCAATTTTATCTTGAGCTGTTCTGCACCGCAGTGAGGACAGATGTCCCTGGATGCATCCTTGGCTGTTCCCTTGGAGAAGAGCTTGATATCCGTCGTGTCCCCTCCGAGCTCCTCCATCTGCTCCATCCTGCTCCTGGTCTGCTCGACCTGCTCAGGTGTGAGCATGAGCCTTCCGCATTTCCTGCAGGTGGACTCGAGGAGTTGTTTGATATCTTTGATGAAACCGACGTGGATGACGGGTCTCGCCAATTCGATATGTCCGAAGTGACCGGGACATTCGCTCGATTTGCAACCGCATGTCTTACATGACAATCCGGGTTCGATGACTCCCATGTGGAGGTCCATCAGACCCATCTCGATCGGGAATCCCTCATCATCATACGTATCGGCTGTGAGGACCTTCGTTGCGGACATCCTTCTGATCTCGTCGGGTGAGACGCAGGAGAATTTGATCGATCCGATCCTCTTTGATATTCCGTGCATCGTGTTCATCTTAAATCCTCCAGCTGAAGCCTCATGGCGACACCAAGTGAGAGCAATTCATCCATCAGGAGTTTGAATGCGTATGATGTCTGTACGAGGTAGATGTTGGTGTTCTCCTTACACACAGGACAGTAGAGCGAACCGCGTTTGTCCAGGATCGCGATGTGACCGCACTTGGGGTTACCGCAGACGTACTGCTGCGTACCATCGGATTCGTCAAGGAGACGGTCCTTGATGACCATGGCTGCGCCGTGACCGATAAGACAGTCACGCTCCATCTCTCCGAACCTGAGACCTCCCTGCCTGGAACGTCCCTCTGTAGGCTGACGTGTGAGGATCTGCACAGGGCCTCTTGACCTGAAGTGCATCTTTCCGCTGACCATGTGGTGCAGTTTCTCGTAGAAGATGACTCCTGTGTAGACATCCATCTGGATCTTGCGTCCGGTCCTTCCGTCGTACATGACCTCCTTACCTGTGCGTTTGAATCCGTTCCTGACGAGACCGTCACGGATCGAATCCTCCCTCTCTCCTGAGAAGACGGTACCATCGATCGTACGTCCCTCCATCGCTCCGACCTTACCGCCGATCATCTCGAGGACGTGGGCGATGGTCATACGCGAAGGGATACCGTGGGGGTTGACGACGAGATCGGGCGTGATACCGTCGGCCGTGAACGGCATGTTCTCCTGGCTGACGAGCCTTCCGATGACTCCCTTCTGTCCGTGCCTTGAACAGAACTTGTCCCCGAGTTCAGGTATCCTCTGATCCCTGACCTTGACACGGACGAGCCTTGAACCGTTCTCTGATTCTGTGACCATGACCGAATCGACGTATCCCAACTCTCCGGGCCTGACGGTGACCGATGTCTCCCTCCTCTTCTGAGGTGTGAGGAAATCGGTACCCTCCTCGTGGAACCTTGGCGGCGATGTCTTACCGATGAGGACATCTGCGCCCTTGATCTCAGATTCTGGTGAGATGAGACCATCCTCACCGAGTGATGCATATGCGAGATCCGCACGTGCTCCCATGACGTCGGGGGACGGGATCTCGAAGTGATCCTCCTCTCCTCCAGGGTAGCGGCGTTCCTCTGCACGGTATGTCCTCATGAATGTGGACCTTCCGAGACCTCTCTGAACGGATGACTTGTTCATGACGAGTGCATCCTCTATGTTGTATCCGTGATATGATAGGACGGCGATACAGAAGTTCTGTCCTGCCGGCCTGTGGTTGTATCCCATGAACTCCATGGTCTGCGTCTGTACCATAGGCTTCTGCGGGTAGTGGAGAAGATGTCCGCGGGTATCGGGTCTGATACGGTAGTTGGCCGCGGGAACACCCAATGCCTGCTTTGCCATAGCTGCACCCAACGTCACACGAGGCGATGAGTTGTGCTCAGGATACGGAACGAGGCCTGCTGCGACACCGAGGATGACCATCGGATCGATCTCCATGTGGGTGTGATCCTTGGTGAGTGTACAATCGACAGTGAATTCCTCACTGCAGTGGCAGCATTTCAGTATGACATCCCCTTCCTTTCCGGGATTCATCCAGTCGACATCTGTAGGTGAAAGTGCGGCACCGCATTTAGGACATCTGCTCGGTACCTCGTATGCGTCGACTGCTACGAATGCGTCCTCTTCCTCTTCGGCATCGATCCATTCCATGATTCCCTCTCTGAAGAGGTCCTCCCATTTGATCTTGTGATCCCTGATGCCCTCAAGGTGTCTCCTTGTGATGACTGTCTTACCTTCCTTTATGACAAGGAGCGGCCTTCTGAGACGTCCCTCGTCACAGTTGATGTAGACCTCATCCATATCCTCATTGTAATGGATGTTAATCTCATCGGAGAGGATACCGCATCTCCTTCTCTCACGGATCTCTGAGACCAACTTGACTGGATCGCTGTGGCTTCCCACAAGGTCTCCGTTCACATAGATACGTGCGCCCTGCTGTGAGACAGAGGCGGACCCAAGGTCCCTGAGCATCCACTTGGCATCGGCGTCAGGGAATCCTTTTGAAACGTTGATGATGAGTGCGGCGTTCTTGACCAGACCGCAGTTCTGTCCTTCAGGGGTCTCCGATGGACAGAGTCTTCCCCACTGTGTGGGGTGAAGGTCACGAGCCTCGAAGTGCGGCTGACTCCTCGTGAGTGATGATGTTATCCTCCTAAGGTGTGACATCGCGGACATGTTGGATGTCCTGTCAAGGAGCTGCGATACACCTGCGCGTCCTCCTACCCAGTTACCTGTGGCGAGTGCGTGCAAGAGCTTGTGCGTAAGGAGATCCGGACGGATCGATGATGAGATCCTGACCTCCTCTCTCTTCCTTCCCCAGTTCCTCTCGAGCTGGTATTTGAGGTCCTTCATGAGACTGTTGAAACTTGTCCTGAAGAGATCCTCCATAAGATCGCCTGAGAGCTTGAGCCTCTTGTTGGCGTAGTGGTCCTTATCGTCCTCCTTCCTTATTCCGAGGGAGAGTTCGAGGACTGAACGTGCAATACGTCCGAGGAAGATCGCCTTCTTCAAACGGTCATCCTCTGTGTCGCCTAAGTGAGGCAACAATGAACGGTCGAGGATGCTCTCGACCTTCTTCGTCCTGTACTCCTTTGCCTGACCAGCTGCGAAATTCCTCTCGAGGAATGCTATCGCATCGTCCCTCGTGTGGAATCCGTTGGGAGCGTAGGTCTTCTTATCGTAACTGTTCTCGATGTTGGCGTAGACTATGTTCGCCATCTCGGGTGTTGATGCGATGGCCTCGTAGATCTCCTGATCCGATTCCATGCCCAATGCCTTCATGAGGGCTATGAGTGGAATCGAACCAGAGACGACTGGCACAGATACCATGACCATGCCGTCCTTCTTCTTCTCCACGAGTGTGAGTGCACGGTATCCTTCCTTCTGTGAGAAGACCTTGGCGACCTCTACGGCTGCTCCGTACTTCTCGCTGTACTCGACCATGACTCTGTTAGGGGCGAGATCCTCGAGTGTGATGAGTGCCCTCTCGGTACCTCCTATGATGAAGTATCCTCCGGGATCCCTCGTGTCCTCTTTGTTCTCGATGAGGAACTTCTGATACTCCTCATCCGACATCTCGCGTTCCAATGATGCCTGTATGACCTCTTTGTTGAGGTTGCATCCATCGGATTTGACCATCATCGGGAGGTCTCCGACGTGAACCCTCTCGGTCTCCCTCTCGATCCCATCCTCTATGATGGTGAAATCGACGTAGACGGGAGCCATGTAGTTGAGGTTCCTGAGCCTTGCCTCCATGGGTGTGAGGTCGTGACTGTATCCGTTGGCCTCCATAACCTTCGGCTGTTCGATCGTGATGGTGGGCTTGGCCTGGTGATCGATGTTTCCTTCCTCATCTCTCTTCCTTCCGATGCGGATCTCGATGTTCCTGCCATTCGTACGGTCGGTGTCCAATTTGATGACACCGCGTGCAGCATCGTCGGTGGGGACCCTCATATCGTCCACGATCTTCTGCATCCTGCTGTTGGGATTGCTCCTCGTCGCAAGGAAGTCGTTGAATGATGCGATATGGTGGTTGACGATGGTGCGTTCCTCGAAGTATAACTTTACTAAATCCCTCATTAGAAATCACTCCGTTACTAGTCTGTACGCAACGAATTCCTCCGCCGTACTGCTCTTCCTAATGACCTTGATCACGCGCCCTACTTCGATAGGCCCGTTGATATTCTCAAGCACTCTGACGGCCGCGTCACTCTTCTTTATCTTCGGAAGCTGGTCGCGAGTTATGTTCAAATCTAACAGAACTTTGTTAGCCTCTTCCTCTGACAAAAGAATGTGTTCGGGCACCAGATCATGCTGGAGGACATTGAATGAGATATTCTCTGCTGCCAAGTTTTCACCTACATTTTGCCCCACTGCAGGTCAGTGGGAAACCTCTGAGAAAATTCAAAAGACATTTCATTCGATATTCCTCATACTTGATCCGCTCTTGATCGCTCATGAAGACCATCGGCGGGCCTGAAGGGATTCGAACCCTTGACCACCTGATTAAAAGTCAGATGCTCTACCTAGCTGAGCTACAGGCCCTTGGATAGCTTAAGCTTTGTAAACGCTCCGAATACCTCCCCATATATAATATTTATCAAACGAACAATGTCCTCCACGTTCGTTTTCGATAGATATCGTGGGTGGTCACGAAGCGATACATGTCGATTGCCGATAGATATCAGCGATGGACACCTGCTTCCAACATCACCGTGGATTACGACCAATAAAATAAACGTATCGCTTACAGGGACTCATGGGCGACCTGATAGAGCTGAAAGTAGCGACCGCATTGATGAAATCCGAGGCAGGATTTGGAAGGGTCAGGATGGATTCCGCATCCTTCAGAAGACTCAACGTACAGATAGGGGATGTAGTCGAGATCGTAGGTAAACGTTCAGCCGTGGCCAAGGTCATGAAGGGCGCCATCGATGATGAGGGCAAGGGGCTCATCCGCATGGATGGTATCACGAGGTCCAATGCAGGCGTCACCGTGGATGAGAGCGTTCGCGTGAGGAAAGCAGAGACCTTACCGGCAGAGAAGATCATCATATCCCCCATCGGCATACCTGCCGGAAAGAAGATCAGCTTCAGGGAAGGCGTGGACGAGATATTCAAGAACGGTCTGATGAACAGACCTGTCCTCAGGGACAATGAGATAGTCGTCCCGAACATAGCGCTCATGGGCAATCTCATACAATTCAAGGTCATAACGACCGTTCCCGTAGGCATAGTGGTCGTGGACCAGAAGACAGAGGTCACCATAAAGGAGGTGGCGGATGACAAGACCGCCAGTACATTCACTAGTCAGGTCTCGTACGAAGATATAGGCGGACTCGAGGAGGAGCTCAAAAGGATCAGGGAGATGATCGAACTCCCCATCAAACATCCCGAATTGTTCGACCGCCTAGGGATCACTGCCCCGAAAGGTGTGCTGCTGTATGGCCCTCCAGGTACTGGTAAGACGCTCATAGCCAAGGCCGTTGCCAAGGAATCGGGAGCATCATTCTTCTCGATACAGGGCCCTGAGATCATGGGCAGCTATTATGGACAGTCCGAGGAACGTCTGAGGAATGTGTTCGATAAGGCAGAGGACAGTGCGCCCAGCATAGTGTTCATAGATGAGATCGATTCCATAGCGCCCAACCGTAACGATGTGAATGGGGAGGTGGAGAGACGTGTGGTCGCACAGTTGCTCACACTGATGGATGGATTGTCCGGAAGAGGGGACGTGATCGTGATCGCAGCCACCAACAGAGAGGAATCCATAGATCCTGCGCTGAGAAGACCTGGAAGATTCGATCGCGAGATAGAGATCGGCATACCAGGAAGGGATGGGAGGAAGGACATCCTTGCCGTTCATCTAAGATCGATGCCGTTGGATGAGGACGTGTCAACAGATAGATTGGCGAACCTCACACAGGGATTCGTGGGTGCCGATCTTGCTGCATTGGCAAGGGAGGCTGCCATGAAATGCCTCACGAGGAACCTTATCAACCTTGATCTCGATAAACCGATCCCACAGTCCACATTGATATCCATGAAGGTCAACATGAACGATTTCATGAACGCACTATCGGAAGTGGAACCGAGCGGCATGAGAGAGGTCATCGTGGACATACCGAAGGTGGGGTGGTCTGATGTCGGCGGTTTTGATAATATAAAGAAAGAGATACGCGAGACGTTCATCCCGACAGAGGAGAGGAAAGCGTTCGAACATCTTGGCATAAAACCTCCGAGAGGCGTGTTGCTGTATGGTCCCCCAGGCACTGGTAAGACGCTCATAGCCAAAGCGGTGGCCAACGAATCGGGTTCCAACTTCATATGCGTGAACGGTCCAGAGCTCACCAGCAAATGGATGGGCGAGAGCGAGAAGGCCATAAGACAGATATTCAAACGCGCCAAACAGATGGCGCCATGCATAATATTCTTCGATGAGATCGATTCCATAACTCCGAAGCGCGGCACTAGGGCCGAGAACGCATCGATAGAGAGGATGGTCAACCAGATACTGACGTCCATGGACGGTATCGAAGGATTGGAGAACGTCACGGTCATGGCAGCGACCAACAGACCCGATATGATGGATCCTGCGTTGCTCAGGCCCGGAAGATTCGACAAGATGATCCTTGTCGGCAAACCCGATCTGGAGAGTCGTCTCAGAATCCTTGAGGTTCATACGAAAGATATGCCCCTGATCAACGTGGATCTGATCGATATCGCTGAGCTCACGGACGGATATGTGGGTGCGGATCTCCAAGCGGTATGCAGGGAAGCGGGTATGGCCGCATTCCATGAGAACCCTAATGCGAAATATGTCGATAGGAAGCACTTCATGTCCGCACTCGACATCATCAAACCGTCCGTCGACCTGAAAATCATGGACGAATACTATGCGATGGCGTCCGAGATGATGAAGAGGAAGACGAACAATGACAACATACCCTTTTGGACGGTGATCTGATGGAGATGTTCTCGGACGAGATCATTGGCAAGGTCGCGATGACCACCGGGGGATTCCCCATAGGGCCGATAGTCGATATCGTGTTCAACACAGAGACTGGAGAGATCAAATATCTCCTCGTGAACGCCACCAGCACACATAAGAACGCGTATGAACTCGATGATAGGGGTCGTGCGATAATAGGGTTCAATATGATCAAGATAACCGACAAGAACGTCGTGTTCTCCAAATGATCAGAGATCCTTCACCATGTACGGTCTTTCCAAGGAATAACCGAGCATGCGGTAGTAACCTCTCACTCCGACTCCACTGGTTATCCTGATCCTCCTCTTTCCGTTGGATCTTGCGACATCCTCTGCCTTGGACACCAATTCACGTCCGAATCCGCGATGTTGCCAATCCTCTCCATCCTTTCCGATCTCGGCCATCTTACCGAATACCTTCAATTCTCTGATGGTAGCACACTCATTATCATCTATCCTCAGACGTACATAGCCTATCAGAGCATCCTCATATGATAGGTTGATGAAATGCTCCATGCCTTCAGAGGCTTCGTAGACCATATCGTCCATGATGACCTTGGAATCATCCGTCAGAGAGATATCGTTGTGTCCGACCTCTCTGCACCTTATGCACCTGCATTCCCTGCCGGTCTGCTGGAGCCTCTCATGGACCAATTCACGGATATTGCTCTTCAATATGCCTGCTGCGATCTGGGGTGCGGGTATATCGCGTTGGATCCTCTGTATCCTGACGTATTCCGGAACTATCGATTTCATATCAGCGAGAAGCTCGGTGGCCATCTCGACGTCGTATGGCGTATACTTCCCGTCCTGCCACATATCGTACAGTTTCGTACCTGCCACGACCAATGTCGTATAGAATTTCAGCATATCAGGTCTGAATCTAGCATCATCGAACACTGTTCTGAAGCACCTCATATCGTTCTCTGGATCGGAACCAGGGAGTCCGGGCATGATGTGGTAACATATCTTCAGACCATGGTCCTTACAACGCTGTGTCCCTTCGATGACCTCTTTCACTCCATGACCGCGTTCTACAGAGCTGAGGATGTCGTCATCCAATATCTGAACGCCTAATTCGACCCTCGTAGCCCCCAACAGCATCGAACGCTCTATCTGTGCATCATCGAAGACGTCCGGCCTGGTCTCCACCGTGAGTCCGACGCATCTGTGCTCCGCAACCTCATTCCATTCCTGAGCGGTCTCGATATCCGGTGCCTCACGCCCGTTCATCGCATCGAAACATCTTTTGACGAACCATGTCTGATATTCCTCGTCACGGGAAGTGAATGTCCCGCCCATTATTATCAGGTCTATCTTATCGGTTATGTGGCCGATAGCTTCCAACTGACCTATCCTCTCGGTGACCTGTCTGAAGGGATCGTACTCATTCCTGCCGGCACGTCTTGCGGCAGGCTCCTTGCCTGTATATGACTGAGGGGAATCGTTCTCTACGCCGCCTGGACAGTACATGCACTTACCATGCGGACACGGATAGGGAGAGGTCATCACTGCGACAACGGCAACACCACTCAACGTCCTCATCGGTTTCTTCAGGATGTACGGTACCACCTTCTTCCTCTCTTCCGGCCTGACGTACTTCAGGATCTCGGAGTTGGAAGGTACCGTCCCTAATCCGAACCTCTTGCATGCCCATATCTTCTGAGTTTGGAATCTATCCCTGTCAGTGATACTGCCGTCGAGTATCATCTCGATGAGATATCTACTGAACTCCTCCATTTGAGTCATCCGTAATTCACATCGATCTTTCTGTCATCATCAGATGACACACCAGAATCCAATACATCGATCATCACGATCTGCGGGATCGGTATGAACCTCATCCCTCCGCCATCCATCTCGATGACGATCGCGGTGTCGACGCCCAATGCACAGTAACCTCTAAAGGCCCCTACGGTATCATCGACATCTGACACCTTCACGCTGTATCTTCCGCCGATGTTCAAAGTGATCTCACTCCTGGTCATGTTCAAGACCTCCTCTTCTCGTCGATCATCGCTTGGAAATGCGTCACAGTCTTACGATAATTCTCCATGGCCATGTTCACATTCGCTTCGGTGAAGTTCCATGCTTTGGCGAGATCCCCGAATCTGATGCGGTATCCCTTGCGTACCTGTCCATCGAACTCCACATCCATGCTTTCGAGGATATCCAACGACTTCAGTTTGTTGATATGTCTGTAGATCGTGGGCTTGGTCGTGGAGAGGAGTGCTGCTAGCTCCTCAACTGTCCATGCCTTGCTCATGTTACCCATGAAATAATCCATGAAAAGGCGATAGGGTACACTGTCCTTTATCTCAGTGGCAGATGTCTTCGGATCATAACCCTTCGGTATGTATCCTATCTGTATGAGGAAGGTCTCAGCAACAACGTCGATATCCCCCACTGAACTCAATGGGGTATTGCTTACTACTTGAAGTTCGAACATTACGTATCCCCTGCCCTATGTGTGTAATAAGTAAAGGTGATTAATTAATTTATCATGGCCAGTGGATGAGATTCATCCATACAGGTCGTTCTTCACCTTCTCTATCGCGCGTATTATACTTGATGACGGGATGACAGGCGTAACCGGGATGGATACGATCTTCTCCACCGTTGGTGTCACTATCGGTGCACAGACTATCGCCAGTGCACCATCGCGCTCAGCTCTGACGGCTGCCACGATCGCATCCTCGACCGTAGCTACAGGATACTCCTTCAGCGTCACGGGACGTCCATCGACGTCTATCGTCTTCACCAGGGTCTGCAATACCTCGTGCGATGCTATGACCGCGATATAATCATCGGAATTGGGTTCCAACAGATTCTTCGCCGCTTTGATTATCGCACGAATGGTGCGGAGATTGGGTTCCCTCTTGTCCTCGAGCATCTTGTACATGGTACTCTGTGAGATCCCCGCCTCCTGACAGAACTCGTTGACCGTCATATCCAACTCATTGTCCAGCATCTCTTTGAAGGCCTTCTGGAAACCGCCTTCCTCCTTCAACATACCTGATATCAGATCATTCACGGACATCCTTATGTCTCCTTCACGAAATTCGCTGCGGAAATACCCGCGACAGCACCTTCGCCGACAGCTTTCGCCACCTGCCACGGCTTCCCCGTGACATCACCGCATGCGAACACTCCTCTCACGCCTGTCGAACAATCACGTCCGACCTTCAATGTATCATCCATCTCGGGCATGACATCCATGTCCATAGCGAGATCGACTGCCGATTTCGCACCCAATTCTATGAATACGCCATCGGTTTGAATGACCCTTCCGGATGATAATGTGACGGTCTGCACCTTGCCATCGCCGTCGATGGATGCGATGGAATCCTCTATGGACTCCACTCCTGCATCCTTTGCCTTTTGGACGAGTCTCTCCGATGCTTTCAATGCACCATGCACCCAATATGTCTTGGATGCATATCTCGTCATCAATTCCGCGGATATTGCCGCTTCAGTATCATCGCCTACGATCGTTACGATGCGGCCTTTGTAGAAATTACAATCACATGATGCGCAATAGCTCACGCCCTTTCCGAACAGTTCCTTCTCGCCCGGAACGTTGAGCTTTGCCCTGCTGATGCCTGTAGCGATCACGACAGCTTTACAATCGACCGTTTCGCCTTCCTCGTCCGATATACGGAATCCACCGTCTATCTTCTCCGTGGATGTGACGTTACAGTTCCTGTGGATGCATCCGAATGATTTTGCCTGCTCCAATCCTGCCTCCAGCATATCGTCCCCTTCGGTTATTCCAATGAATCCGAAATAGTTCTCCACGTGCGTACCGTGCATAGCACTACCGTCAATACGCCCGAACATCACCACGGAGACTTTCTTCCTGGATGCGTGTATCGCTGCCTGGATACCGGCAGGGCCGGCACCGATGATCACTACGTCAGCGTTCATATCTCACGCACTGAGGATCGCTTCCCTCAATGCCTCTGCTGTGCGCTCGGGGCTGTATCCGACTATCGTACCGACCTGTTTTCCGCCTTTGAAGATCAGCAGAGCAGGGATGGATTGGATGTTGAAACTGAGTGATACGCCGGGATTCTCATCGACATTCAATTTACCGACGGCGATGTCATCCTGGGAGATCTTCGCCAACTCCTCGATCACAGGACCCATCCTAAGACATGGTTTGCACCATGGGGCCCAACAATCAACGAGTGCGTAATCCTTGCTCTTGATGAATTCATTGAAGTCATTATCGGTCACCTTCGCTGCGAAGTGGGCCTCCTCTTCCTTCTTCTTCCCGCCCTCTATCATGCCGCGGTCCGCAAGGACAGAGATGATGTCCTCTTTAGGCCTGAGACCGACCAACGGTTCCAACATGACCTTGTCTTTGAAGATCAAGAGCGTAGGTATCGCATTGATCTCGAATCTTGCTGATATGCCGGGACTCTCATCCGTGTTCAACTTCGCAACGGCCACCTTCCCCTCCAGATCCTTGGAGAGTTCCTCTATTATCGGGCCCATCCTTCTGCATGGTCCGCACCATGGGGCCCAGCAGTCGATCAATACGTACTTGTTGTCATCTATAAACGCATCAAATGTGGATTCATTGAGTTCAGTGACCATTTTCATCCCTCTATAACGACGGACCTTCAATGTGCTGTTAGGATATAATAGTAATATGGCCGACAGGCCACGATGGTGAGAGAAAAATTGTCACTGATGTCGATCGCTAGGCCCTATCATGGCCACCATAGATACTCGATGATGGTCTCGATCAAGAGAACGGATCCCCGACCAGTCCATCCAATCCCTTCGCATCCACTTTCCATTCGTTCTCAGGGAATAGGAATGCCGCAGCGAACAATGGATAGTATTCGATCCCGTCATCATCCTTACGAACATTACCCTTCTCGAATACGATCCTACGGGATATGTTAGCATCGACCGCTGCAGGCATACTACCAACGACAGAATATACAGCGATCATGTTCTCTGTGATGGCTCCGAAATCGAATGATGTGTCTCCCATGATCATGGCGGTCCGGGACTCTGGCCCCATCATGTTCATCAACAACCCTGTATCTGAGAGATAGACCTTGAAGACGTCTTTCTCAGAATATTTCTTTAAAGGTCTCCTCATAGCACGAAGGGATCTGGAGAATATCCCGTATCCAGAATACCTGATCCACAGCAGATTCTCCATGTATTTTTCAGCAGAACTGCGTGAACCACCGTTGTTGATACGGGAATACATAAAACGCTTGTTCGTGTCGGAAAGCTGATACGGAATGGAATCGAAACACTCCTGCGTCTTTTTCACATCCACTCCAGAATTGTAATGGATGATATCATCCACGCATGTCGCTCTGATGGCATCAAGGACATGGTGGGCCCCGTTGATACCGTCATGAAGATATGCATCGACCGCTGCAGGCATACCACCAACAACAGAATATACAGCGAACCTCTTGCTGAACACATCGAGTTCTGTCTCTGTCATCCTCTCCCCAGACCTTATCTTATCTCTGATACGATCGATGTCCTTCTGTCTCGTTCCGAGCGCTAAAAGGAACTCCTCGAAATCCATCGGATGCATCAAAAGGTGTTCTTCCGAACCTACGGGTATGAGATCAGGATTCTCTTTACTCTTGTACTTACCCAACCTAGCATCTGATACGCCTAGCATGGATCCTATCGTTATCACATCAAAACGTCCATCCTTGGAGAAGAGTCTTAGTTTGGATCTCGCTTTGGTGGACTCTTGGATCTCGTCGATTATTATCAAAGAGGTGTTTGGTTCCAATTCGATGTTCTTGTATACAGATATGGAATCGATTATCGAGTCGACAGTTATGCCCTCTTCCATTATCGCCTTAGCTACCGGATCCTTGAACATATCAAGTATGACATAATCGTTGTATTCCGTTCTGCCGAAATATTCGGCTATCGTGGTCTTCCCTATCTGACGTTGACCTTTCAACACCATGGGTTTGTGGCTGCGAGACTTCCACGCCATCAGTTTTGAAAGGATCTTACGTTCGAACATAACATTGCATCATATTCAGAATATATAAATCTGCAAAAACACTGTCGTTTTGTACGATTAATCTGCAAAAACACGATATTTGAAATCGAACCATACGTTTACAACCTATTGAAAAAAAGAATAGTTATGATTCTTCAGGAAGCACCACATACTCTGGACAAACACGACGAATGACTTCAGAGATGATAAGATGTCCTAAAATTATGATCCATCCTTCAATCCTATCATTTTTAACCGATGTCGTACGTATGGAGAATCGATAGGGATGTTGGATGAGATCAATAGTGTGAAGGGGCTCGATGTCTACGGTCCGGATGGTATCTTTGTAGGAAAGGTCGCCGACCTGATAATCGATACGGACACCAGAACGATAACCGGACTCTACATTTCCGAGCCCAGCCCTGTGAAGGCTGCGAACAATGTGTTGCTTAAGATACCTTACAGATGGATACAATCGATCGGAGATGTCGTGATCCTGAAAACGTTCCCGAAGTATATCGATGGTTCGGGAAAAGTCATCAGTTGATGATCTTCCCACAAGGGCCTTTGATCTTTGGGAACTCGCCGATCTCGACCACTATGGAGTCGAGGTCCTCCCCATATAATGATGATAATTCCTCATGCAGGCGCTCGATCCTATCTGCGCCGCGAGTCGCACCTTTCATGAGAAGCTTGTCCACGGAATGTGAGTGCATCACAACAGCGTTGTCGCTCACCATATTATCGGAATGTGCTACGATCTTCTCCTCTATGGTCGAAGGTATGTAATCCCCGTCAGGGAGGCCCATCTCCACTATATCCTCGTGATCGAGACCTGCGCCCGTATGCTTCTTGATTATATTGACGATCTCATCGGGAAGGCCTAGATCGGCGGCCATCTTCGCACCTACGACTGCGTGCATTATCGAATGGTCCACCGCACGGCCGATATCGTGCAACATAGCACCTGCGATGACGAGTTCGCTATCGCAGTCTATCCTCTTCAGCATCTGTTCGGCAACAGTCCTCACCGTACAACAGTGGATTATGACCCTCTTCGTACAGCCTGCATTCTTAAGGATGCCTATGCATTCCGATTCATTTGGATAATTCGACAACTCTCTTACCTCTCACCGTAGGTATGACCCTTATCTCTCCGCCGTCACGATCGCTATACAGCGCCTTCCCCTCTGTGAAACGATCCAAGAATATCGCAAGGGCTGCGATCTCAGAATGCGGTTGATTACCAACGGATACGTTGAAATCAGCCCTCTCATATACCTCTATGGGCACCTTCTCCGCGCCCACGATTATCATTATGTCCTCATCCTTAGGGATATGCGGCAGTGCCTCATCGACCCTCTCACCATACATCGTGAGATGGACAACCTTTCCTTTGAAATCCTTGATGGCCTGCTTCCATGTGATGCCGGTCTTGATCGTGTAATCCCCGCCGAAGCGCTCCACGACACTTCTGATGTTCTCCTCCAGCTTAGGGTCCTCCGTATCCACATAGATACCTCTAGCACCCAACGCTCTTGAAGACAATGCCACGTGTGTGGTCACACGCTTATCTCTTTCCGGACGGTGGCCTATCCTCATTATCCAAATGTCGGACATCTCAGAACGCCTACTCTTCACGGATCAACTCGATCCTATGGCCACGGAAGTCCATCTTGACTGACCTGCGGACAAGACTCTTCAGCATCGTCGATGTCAAACCGAGACTCTCGGCGACATCGCCTGAGAATACTCCATCCTTTCCGACCTCATCCAAGATCTTCTGTTCGATGATCGAATATTCCTCTTCGCTCATCATTGCCGCTGCGAGAACATCACTGATCTCGTAAACAGGCCATTGCGCATTGATATGGAAAGAAGTGTATGAAGTGTGGAACGATTTTTCGGGGTAATTACCACCTGTGGAAATCCAGCGGCTCTCTACGAGTTTCATTTTCTCGAAGAAGATGATAGCATCCTTTCCCTCGGGGCCGTATTTCTTCTCAATTTCATCTACGGTCCTCCATTCCAAGGTCACTTCTTTCAGCACATCTCTCTTTACCGGTGTGTCCACAGACCTTAGCATGGGAACGAGCTCCGATGGTTCATTGATGACCTTGATTTTATTCATAGCCAGTACCTTAAAGGTAAGTAAATATTTAAACCGTTCTCACGAAATACGTGTTTTTCGTGACAAAAACATCGATAAACGCAATATCCATGGGTGAGGTTTATCTACTACCGCATCAATTCAGGTGACATGACTGGCAAAGTAAAGGCCCCAGAAATGAGATACCAATGCCTCAAATGCTATAAAACCCACAAGGACGAGCAGAAAGCACTCGACTGTTGCGGTTCTATGATTCAGGCATGGGCGGTCAACTACAACAAATGGGGAAGAGGCCACTGGTACGGAAGGTAAATCCACACCAAGACACCTATTTCTCTATCATCAGGTTCTAAAAGACCTGATTCAAAAAATCAACTAGCGGATGGTATCCCGACATGGCATCTGACAGCATGATCGATAAGCTCATCGATGAACTCGAGTTGCTCGAAAGGCACATAATGATGCTCAAAGCAACGAAGGAGAATCAGCCCATAGGGATTATCCGCCTCTCTGAGATTCTCAACATCCCTAAGCACAAAGTCAGATACTCCCTCAGATTGCTCGAGCAAGAAGGGCTGATCTCACCATCGATCGAGGGCGCACGTGTCACCGATCAATATGATGAGTACCTGAAGAATGTCTCCCATGATCTCGAGATAATCATGGTGATGGTCGAGAGACTCAAGAAGAAATTGCCTGAAGCGTAATGCTTTAATACCACTCTTTCATTGCAAGGAATACTGCCGTTGTAGCTCAGTAGGTAGAGCGTGTGACTGTTAATCACAAGGTCCAAGGTTCGATCCCTTGCAACGGCGCCATACATTCTCTGGAATTATCATAACTCGACACTCCTTTAGAGTAATCTGTAGATCCCATCTATCCTCATGAGTGACGGATGAACGAAGCGCACGTCGAACTTCTGGGTGCGCTATGTTTATATTCATGATGATTTTAACCCTTTTTACGGGCCTGTAGCTTAGTATGGTGGAGCGTCCGGCTCATAACCGGATGGTCGTCGGTTCAAATCCGGCCAGGCCCACCACCCGAATTTCTAGACAAATGAACATCCATCATTCCGACAGGATGCCTTCGATCTTCAACAATCCGACCTTCCTGTCGATGCCCCCAGCATAACCTGTCATGCTGCCATCCTTACCGATCACGCGATGACATGGAACGATCACGGCTACGGGATTCCGACCGATAGCATTCCCCACAGCCTGTGCGGACATGTGTTCGATACCTCTCATCTTAGCGATCCTTTCTGCGATCTCACCGTATGTCGTGGTATGACCGTACGGTATCTTAAGAAGTTCATCCCACACGCTCATCTGGAAATCCGTACCTATCATATGCAAACTGACCGTATTTTCAGGTTCGGATCCATCGAAGTATGTATCAAGCCATCCTATCGCATCATCGATATGGGGATTACTGTCCGTTTCAGGCACATCATCTCCATCTCCGAAACATACCTCTGTGATTCCGATGTCATCCGCTGTGATGATCAACCTACCCAATGGAGAATCATAGCATCTGATGCAGGATCCATCCAAAGATATCACAACCTGTTTCTGAACCTTTCGAATTTCCTCTTCTCCGATGACAGATACAACCATTTGATCGGAGGGAATATCTTGAATAGGAACATCGCGACACTGAACAATCTGCAAGGGAACACTCTCTTCTTACCCTTCTCTATGCCACAGATCATGGATGATGCTACATGCTCAGGCGTTTGAACAGGGAAGGGTCTTTCAAAATCAGATTCCGATGCAGCTTTGAAGAATCCTGTATCGGTAGCAACAGGATACAGCACCGTGAGTTGGATGTTGTCTCCCTTCTCCAAACGGATCGCGTCCTGGAATCCGTTGACAGCGAACTTGGTCGACGTATACAGCGTGAAACCAGGCATCCCCATCAGGCCCATGGCGGAATCCGTGATGGCGAATATCCCATCTCTGCCATTGAGATGCTGTACATATGATTGATATGAATAGATCGGGGAGTGCACATTGGTACGGAATATCCTATCGATTCTGTCCCAATCGACATAATCCATGCTCTCGTAATATGGAAAACCCGCATTCGCCACGAACAGATCTATCTTGTCGAAATGTTTCGATGCCTCATCGAATATACTGTCCACACCATCCTTCGATGAGACGTCACATTCGAATGGGATTATTCCATCCACATTGCACAGGACATCCGTATTCTTGTCCACTGCCATGATCCTGTTCCCTTTTGAAAGGAGCTTCATCATCATGTGGTATCCTATGCCGCTGTTAGCACCAGTGATGATTATGTTCATACCTTCGATAGATGCCATATGCATACCTCGGAATGATCTCAGATCCTTAGATTATGATATCTCCTTCTGCCTTTCGTCAGGAATCCGAACTCTATCGCCTTGTGAGGACATCTGTTGATGCACGAACAGCAACGGAGACATTTCTTCTCCGTCCATACAGGCGCATCATCCTGCATCTCTATAATCCCCTCAGGACACAGATCGACACATTTTCCGCAACCAGAACACGAAGTGTTTATGTGAAATCCTCTTGTCCTCCTTCCGTACACGTATATCGGTCTCGCTATGTGACCGAAGATGTTCATGAGGATGTTTTTCTTGATACCGACATCCTTCACACATCCGGATCTTATGGTCTCGGACACCTCTTCCATCATCCTGTCCGCATCATCGAGCAGATGCACCATCCTGTCATCCTTGGGCGGTCTGAACAATATGATGTAATTCTCCGGCATCCTGGTGCCATAACGATTCCTTACGTTGAATCCCTTGGCATTCAATTCCTTCTCGAATGCATGTATCGCATCTCCCGGCAACGTACCGAAGTTGATCATGATATCGACATCCGGCCTCCTGTTGAATGACATGCGATCGATGAATTCTTTGACGTTCAACGGCATCCCGAAGAAATACACGGGGGATACGATGTACACGATCTCGTCATCCGCGAGAGTATATCCGCAGTTCCCTCTCAACTCCGCAGCGATGTCATACATCTCATCTCCCGTTATATCTTGAAGCTTCTGTGCCAGATATTTGGAGTTTCCAGTGGCTGAGAAATAGAATATCATAAGATCACAACCTCGACATGACCTCTCTGAGATAGGATACGTCATCCTCTGTATTGTATCTAGATAGTGATATCCTGAGTGCGGACAACGACTCATCCGGGGACAATCCCAATGCTGATAATACGTATGACGGCTCAGACGAACCTGCGGAACAAGCAGACGCTGCAGAGGCTGCGATACCTTCCTTGCTCAGTTTTATGACCATATCCATCCCTTTGGATCCGTTATCGAATCTGAAATGTGCATTGTTGCATAATCTTCTAGAACCCCTCGGCCCGTTCAGATGGACGCCTTCCAATGATTCCATATCATCGATTATCTCGTCCCTGAGCTTCGTCATATTGATTATATCGTCATCCATGGCTGACATCGCTAACTCGGATGCCTTCCCGAGGCCTACGATACCGGGAACGTTCTCTGTCGATGACCTCAATCCCCTCTCCTGACCCCCGCCGTAATTGATGGGCAATATCGGTACCTCCGAAGCAACGAACAACGCCCCCACACCTTTCGGAGCATGGATCTTGTGACCTGATAGCGATAACAGATCTATCCCGTCCTTCCTGACATCCAATGGCATCTTCGTGTATCCCTGCACAGCATCGGTGTGGAAATATGAACCGTGCTCATGGGCAACCTTGGCCAATTCCTTGACATCCTCGATGGTGCCTACGACATTATTGGCGGACATGACCGATACCATACACACATCATCACCCATAGCATCGTCCAATACGGACGGGTCGAGATACCCGTCACGATCCACCCCCAGGATCGTGATCTCGAATCCTCTCTTCTTCAATTCCTCGCATGCCTCCAACACAGCCTCATGCTCTATCGCAGTCGTTATGACCCTGTTCCTGCCCTCGCCCCTCTCTTTGCATGCGCTCATCACTCCCAATAATGCAAGATTATCCGATTCCGTACCTCCGGATGTGAACGTTATCTCCGACGGATAACAACCCAATGAATCGGCCACCTGTTTCCTTGCTATGCGCAGTGCCTTGGCCGCTTGATCGCCCAGATAATGAATGCTGCTGGGGTTCCCGTATTCCTCCTTGAGATAGGGCATCATCGCATCGAGGACCTCGGGTGCGATCCTTGTCGTGGCGCTATTGTCAAAATAGACTTTGCGAGGGGTCATGTCGGCCCAATCGCCATGATACCACATAAAACAATGCCACAGGGCATGAATGATAGACGTAGAATTTGTACGAATATCGTAGTTTAAATGTGTGGCTATGTCCTCTTTCTACGAAACTACTTATACTCTCAAATTATCCGAACCTCAACAGTCGGACCTCCATACATTATAAGGATGTCCTAAATTCGAAGGGAGAGACTCAAATGAGCAATGATGGACCCACACTCGTCAAGTTGCCTCGTATCCAGAAGGAACTTGCCCAATGTCAGATGTGCGGATACTGTATAGATGTATGCGAAGCGCACAGGCAGACACCTTGGGAGTCAGTTACCGCTAGAGGCAAGATCTACTACCTCAACCAGTTGGATAAAGCTGGTTTCGGTAAAATGGACAAGATCCTCGGAAGGAAGGTCACACTCAGTCCAGAATTCGTCGATGCCATGTACAAATGTACTGGATGCGGAAACTGTGAGGAGATTTGTCACGCCAAGATCGAACTCGTAGCACTCTGGGAGAAGATCAGGACGTGGATGGCAAGATACGGTGTCGCACCCCTTCCAGTCCACAAGAAACTGGAAGCGAGCATCGCCAAGAACGGTAACCCATACGGCGAACCCAAATCCAAGAGGGATGCATGGTGGCCCGAAGAGGTCAAGAGAGTCACACCCCCTGACGCGGTATTCTTCGCAGGATGCACAGGATCATACAGGATGCAGGGGATCCCGCAGGCGGCTGTCAAGGTCCTTGACAGGGCAGGCGTATCATTGAACTGCCTTGGTGAGAACGAGGTCTGTTGTACATCGCCTCTGCTCAGGACAGGTCTCGACCTCCAGACATTGGAAGCAGCAAGAGAGACCGTCACGAAAGCTGATGGAATCGGAGCGAAGGATATGATCATGTCATGTTCTGGTTGTTACAAGACAGTGTCGAGCAACTTCGTTGAATACTATGGAAAGCCCGGACAGAACGTCTATCACATCACACAGTACGTGGACAAACTCATCTCCACCAGGAAACTCGCACTTCCCAACGAATTCAAAGCAAAGATCACCTACCACGACCCATGTCACCTCGGAAGGCACTCGAAGGTATTCGAGGAGCCCCGTAACATCCTGAAGAAGATCAAGGGTGTCGACTTCGTCGAGATGGAGAGGAACAGAGAGAACTCTAGGTGCTGCGGTGCAGGTGGAGGATACAAATCAGCATTCAACGACTTCGCAGTCAACATAGCTGCGGAGAGGATCAGAGATGCAGAGAAGGTCGGCGCAGAGATCATCGCAACCGCATGTCCGTTCTGTGTCCTCAACCTCAGGGCAGGAGCGAAGAAGATCGGATCCAAAGTCAAGGTGATGGATATCACAGAGATCCTCGTACAGGTCACGAACCCCGAGGGGCCCGCTGTCATCTATCCCTCTGGTGCACCCCCGAAGGTCGAGGAAGCACCTGTTGCAGAGCCTGAAGTGAAGAAGGAAGAACCCAAGGTAGAGGCTGTCGCCCCCATCGAAGAGAAGAAAGATGTTGGAGAGGCGAAACCTGCTGCAGCTGATATAAAAAATGAGGAACCTGTCGTCGAAGCACCCAAGGCAGAACCCGTTGTAGAGGAAGAGCCTATCGAAGAGGTCGCAGATGATGATGCGTCCGATGATGACGACTTCGAGTTCGAATTCGAGGTAACGCCTGAAGGCATCGTAAGAAGGGCAGCATGGAACAAGGGTCTGAGATGCAGAAGGAACTACGGTCCGTACAGCATACCCGTCGCATTCGTCAAGAGCAAGGTTGCAGTCATCGTCTCCCCCGAGGGAGAGATGACCATTGATAAAGCCAAACTTGAGGAAGAGGGTTGGATCGTACTCTGGTTCGATGAGAGCAAGATCACAGATGGAGAGGAAGAGGCAACGATCATCAAGAACAACGTCAAAGAGAATCTCCGTGCTCTCAAAAAGAAGAAGACCAAGAGAAAGAAGTAAAACACTTAAGTCGGGCATAACGCCCGACTGATTTTTTTCTATGCCATTCGATAATCTGTCACCAGTGATAGTCGATGCCTTGCGGGAACACGGCATCACCGAGCCGACAGAGCCGCAGAAGGATGCCATCCCCAGGATACTCAAGGGAGAGAACATACTGCTCGTTGCCCCCACCGGTATCGGAAAGACCGAGGCCGCGATGATCCCGATCCTGAATGAGATCTACAACAGCAAAGGGAAACCAGGCATCAGATGCATCTATGTGACTCCTCTGAGGGCATTGAACCGTGATATGCTGAAGAGGATGGAGGATTATGGTAAATCCCTCGACATAACAGTGGGCGTCAGACACGGCGATACGCCTGCTGCCGAACGTAACAGACAATCCCTACATCCTCCAGAGATACTGATCACCACACCAGAGACACTTCAGGTCCTATTCACTGGAAAGAGGTTGATCGATCATCTGAAGCACGTGGAATGGTTCGTGGTGGATGAGATCCATGAATTGGCTACCACGGAGAGAGGAGCTCAGATGTGCGTTGCCATGGAGAGACTCACCGCATTGGCCGGAGAATATCAGAGGATCGGACTATCAGCCACCGTCGGAAACGTGAATGCGGTCGCTAGATTCCTATCCGGGATCAAAAGGGACATCAGGATATGCAAACACGACACCTTCAGAAGTTATGAGATAGATGTCGAATGCCCCCAGCCATGCGAGGATCCCATCCTATTGGATAAACTGCAATGCGATCCCGACATGCTTGCGGTTATGAAGAGGGCGAAGGACCTGATAGAGAATGGAAGATCCACACTATTATTCGTCAATACGAGGGAGACAGCAGAATGGATGGCTGCGAGATATCACATATGGGACGAGAACATGTCCATCGATGTCCACCATGGTTCACTCTCGAAAGAGAACAGGATGGATATGGAGGACAGATTCAAAAGGGGCGACATCAAGGCATTGGTGTGCACATCGTCGTTGGAATTGGGGATCGATGTCGGCAGTACCGATCTTGTCATACAATACAATTCACCGAGGCAGATCTCGAGGATGATACAACGTGCAGGACGTGCGGGCCATCGCGTGGGAGAGAAGATCCGTGCGAAGATCATCGCAACATCCCCGGATGAGGTGTGCGAATCCTTGGTAGTCGCAAGGAAGACAGATGCCAAGGAACTTGAGAACAAGGTCGGAAGACCATGTCCGTTGACAGTCGTTGCGAATCAACTGATCGCGATGACCATGAGCGGACGCGTGACAAGGGATGAGGCATTCGCATTATTCAAGAGATCCTACATATTCAGGGATCTGAAGAGAGAGGATATGGATTCTGTCCTAGAGCAGCTCAAATCCATCAAGATGATCTTCGAGGACGATGATGGGTTCAAACGTTCCAAGAAAGGGATGAACTACTTCTACAGCAACATATCGATGATACCTGATGAAAGGAACTACATGATCAGGGACATCAGCACAAGAGCGATCGTGGGAACATTGGATGAGAGTTTCGTCGCCACATTCGCAGAACCCTATGCGATGTTCATCGCTAAAGGAAGGACCTGGCGCATAATCGAGATGAGGGAAGAGGAGATACTCGTAGAAGAGACGGGAGAGATCGGTTCCGTGCCCTCATGGGCCGGTTCGGACATCCCTGTTCCATTCGATGTTGCCATGGAGGTCGGCAGAGTTAGAAGACTGCTGAACCTCGACGATTATCCTGGGAATGAGGATGCCAAACAATGCATCCGTGATTTCGTAGCCGAACAGGATGGATACCCCGTACCTACGGACAGACTGATGACCATAGAGATCGGCGACCGTCTTACGATAATTAACGCATGCTTCGGGACACGCGTCAATGAGACCTTAGGAAAGATATATGCCGCACTTCTGACCGCACGTCTTGGAGAGAGCGTCGGCGTATCCACGGATCCATATCGTATAATGATTGAATTACCAAGGAATATCGACAAAGCGACGTTGGTCAATTCCGTAACATCCGTCAAACCAGGTACGGTGGAGGGTCTGATCAGACTTACCATCAACAACTCCACATTCCTCAAATGGAGGTTCGTATACGTGGCAAAGAAATTCGGCATCATAGAGAAGGATGCCGACCACCGTTTCATGAACTTCAACAGACTGTTCGAGATGCATCAAGGCACCCCAGCATATGATGAGGCACTCAACAAGGTGCTATGGGAGGATCTCGATATAGAGAATACCGAGAAGGTCGTCTCGATGATTGCTGATGGAGAGATCAAGATCGAAGTATCGAGGATGTCCCCCATAGGCATGGAAGGAATAACGAGATCGAAGGAGCTGATGCAACCGCTCCGTGCGGATCACTCCATATTGATGGCCTTGAAGAAGAGACTCGAGGATGAGTTGCTCTACGCATCATGTCTGAGATGCAGGGCCCAATGGAGGGTCAGGGTCAAGGATGCTCCCAAACGTTTCATCTGCCCGAAATGCGGAGGGAACATGGTGGCAGTCCTCAAAGAATACGATCGCGAGAAGATCAAACTGTTCGCGAAGGATGAGTTGACCGATGAGGAGAAGAAGGATACGGCACGTGTTGTCAGGATCGCCAATCTCGTCAACGAGAACGGCAGGAAAGCGTGCATGGCATTGGCCGGAAGAGGTGTCGGTCCGGATGCCGCATCCAGGATATTACGTACGATGCACATAGATGAGGATGATTTCCTCAGAGATATCCTTGGAGCAGAAGTGCTCTATGCGAAGAATAAGAGATTCTGGGATTGAATCATCAGAGAAGATTGCCTTTCTTGGTGAATTCCTTCTTCTTCTCAGGCGGTGCGATGGGTTTCAAGTCAACAACAGTCTTGGCAAGGAAACCTTTGGATATCACATAGACTTCTGATGATGTCGGTCTCGATGCATCCGGGGAATGGACCTTCACGCTCTGGAAACGTTTCTCCAATTCCTTCTTGAGCTGAGGGAGCATATCGCCCATGAACACCTTCATAACCATCTTCCCGTCCTTCTTGAGGATCCTATCACATACATCGACTGCGAACATGCAGAGATGTACGGATCTTGCATGATCCGTGGCGTACGCGCCTGCTATGTTTGGGACCATGTCCGACAGCACGACATCCGCTTTCCCTCCGAAGCTTTCGAGGAGCTTCAGCATGGTGTTGTCATCTGTTATATCCCCGAGGATCGTCGTCACGCCTTCCATGGGTTTTATCGGCCTCAGATCCACGCCGATGACCTTTCCGGATTCGCCGACACGCTCCTTTGCGACCTGCAGCCATCCTCCCGGTGCCGCACCTAGGTCCACGACCGAATCCCCTTCCTTGAAGATGTTGAAACGGTCGTCTATCTGCATTATCTTGAATGATGCCCTCGAACGGTAATCAAGCTTCTTCGCAAGCTTATAGTAATGTTCGTGATGTCTCTCATCGAGCCATCTCTCATGCATCGACATGGTCCACCTTACGTACACCTATGCTTTATCGGTTTCGTCAAGATCGTTCGGATGTATGTATTGTCCGTGTCCTTTCGTACTACTGCCGTATTGAATGGCGTTCATAGGACAGCGGTGGTAGCAACCGAGACACATCACACACTGATCCGTGATCCATGACGGTCTATCATTTACCATCTCGATCACCTTTATCGGACATCTCTTGATACACAATTTACATCCAGTGCATGCATCGGTGACGATGAAGTTCTTGGTCTCCCTCATCCTGTCATAGACACGATAGTTGAATTTCGCGAAGAATCTCGATTTCTTGTTCTTTATGAAATTACCCTTCTCTCTGTTCTTGATCTGTTCGGCGATCCTCAGTATGTTCTTGTCAGCATCGGAATTGATCGCTGCTATCTTCGACTTGTCGTTGAGATCGATTATCGGGGCCCATGTATCCGGCATCTTCACGCCATATTTGGCATCGAGATTCAGACCGCGTTCGTTGAGGATCTCCTCCACCATATCCGCGGACATGCCTGAATTCCCACCATATGTGGATACGAAGAAGAAATAGCAATCCTCGCCTACGAACATCTTGACCTTCTTCAGGAACTCCTCCATGATCACAGGTATGCCGCAGAAGTAGGTCGGACATACGATACCGAACACTCCACCAGCACGGGCCTCGACATGTTTCTCGAGCTTAAGTTCCTCTATCGGACGCGCCCAATCATCTATCTCCATCGCAATCTTGTGCGCCACATGTTTCGAATTGCCCGTAGCAGAGAAGTACACTATCATGACAGGATATCCCCTTGGTTGTATCGAAACCGTTAACATAATCTATAAAGTCATTGGCTCCATCATATGAGCGGAGATACCATGCCGAAAAACTGGACCTATGCCAAAGCAGGCGTCAACATAGATGCCAAATCGAGTGCTATCGAATCACTTGTCAAGGAACTCAAGTTCAAGAGAGAGGGCATCGGTCAGATGGTCCGCATGAAGAATCTTTTTGCTAGCCTGATAGACTTCGGTGACAACTATCTGACGTTGGCTACCGATGGCGTCGGTACCAAGCTCCTCGTGGCAGAGGAACTAGGAATTTGGGATACGGTCGGTATCGATTGTATCGCCATGAATGTGAATGATACCATCTGCGTAGGTGCAGAACCCATGTCCTTCGTTGATTACATAGCGATCGACAGACCGGATGATGCCATCACTGAAGCGATCGGAAGAGGACTTCAGAAAGGTGCGGAACTCTCCAACATGGAGATTGTGGGCGGCGAGATCGCTGTCCTCCCTGAGATGGTGAATGGCGTGGACCTCTCGGGAACATGTCTTGGATTCGTACCCAAGGACAGGATCATCACCGGACAGGCATGTAGGAAAGGGGATGTGATCGTATCCTTGAGATCGTCAGGGATACACTCCAACGGCCTAACACTCGCTAGGAAGGTCTTCGAGAACGCAGGATACACCATGAAGGATAAGGTCTCCGGATTGAAAGGTACCGTCGGCGAGGAACTCCTCACACCCACTGAGATCTATGTGAGACAAGTCCTTGACATCACCAGGAAATATGAGATCCATGGATTGGTCGACATAACCGGTGGCGGACTCAGGAACATACTCCGCATGAATCAATCATGCAAATACATAATCGACGATCCGATAGAACCCGCACCCATCTTCAAGAAGATACAGGAACTCGGCAACATAACCACCGAGGAAATCTACCAGACACTCAATATGAGCATGGGGTTCGATATAATCGCACCCGCGGATGATGCAGAATCGATCGCCAAGGAATATTCCAACGCGTCCATCGTAGGTCGTGTCGAAGAAGGCAGCGGTGTGCTGTTCGAACCAGAGAACATCCTCTACGAACATTACTGATCCAACATCGCGTGGAGTGCACCTGTCACCGCACCCAATGCTGTGCAGGTCTCGAGGGAATATTTCCCATCGGTGATGTCTAGATTGTATCTCGGTATGGAGGCAGGACCTTTCGGTACGCCGTGAGGTCCGAGACCGAATATGAGAAGGACACTCTGACCATTCGATACCATATTCGCCGTCTGACGAAGGGTTATGGATTTCTTCTGATCCGGTTTACTGGTGGTCAGTATGGGTTCGCCCAATTGAGGCGGGAATCCCTTATCAGGATATGGAAAACTGAGGAATCTGCCTAATTCTGCAAGATCCATGAAATAATCCCCGTGGGATCCGATGCTTGTGGTCCCTGCGACCCATTCGGCCAACTCCTTGGGTTGCTTTATATCCTCAGGGAACGGGAATCCGAAGAGTGCCAGATTCATATTGAATGCCATGGCGAGACCTCCGACCCTTGCGATCACCCTTCTATGGGGTTCACGGAATTTCTGTGAATCATACGAATTATACAGGCCGATAGTGATCCTTCCTCTTCCCATCTCAATCATCCTTCGATACCTTAAGCGGCCTTGCCATGATGACCCTGGCATCACCATCGATATAGACGTCCATATCCGGATGATCCTCACGATATCTTTCCATCATCGACATGATCTGAGATAATGTCAAATTAGGGTCGCTCACATCCATCAGGACCGTGTCCATATCTATCAACCAGTATGAATGCTTTAGAACGTTAAAAGGGGATTGGTGCCGCGAGCCGGGATCGAACCAGCGACTTCATGATCTTCAGTCATGCACTCGTACCTGCTGAGTTACCGCGGCGTAATCCTCCCAATGGAGAATCCATATTAAAACTTGATGGAAAAGGGCGGCTTAAAACCGCCCATATTCAAAGTGTTTTAGTGGCCCTTGCTACCATTCACGGCATCGCTACTACCAGGGACAAGTCTCAGATGTGCATCATTGGAAGCGACACCATTCCTGTACAGGTAGATGATGGTACCTGTCACGAGCACCAGAAGGATGGCTGTGCAGACGATGAGTATCGTCCTGTATGCGCCTCCTTCGGACATCATGAGGAGGATGAGGATCGCCAAAGTGGCGATCCATTCGATGGCGAAGAGGACCTCAAGCGTCAGGTTCTTCGATCTCATCGTCATCCCTCACGGATGATATTGCCTGAAGTGCGATGATCTTGTCATCATTGCGCATATCCATTATCTTCACACCAGCGGCATTACGGCCGGTCACACGTATCTCGGATACCTTGATACGTATCATCTTACCCTGTTTGCTGGTGACCATGAGCTCGTCATCCATGCATACCTTGCTGATGGCGACGACGGAACCATTCCTCTCGGTCGTTTTCATGGTTATGACCCCTTTGGAGCCACGGTGTGTCTTACGGTACTCATCGACCACGGATATCTTTCCGAAACCGTTCTCGGATACCGAGAGGATCATGTCCTCGGGCTTCACTATGGTCATACCGACCACCTCATCATCGCCTGAGAGCGTTATTCCCTTGACACCCATCGTATCCCTGCCTGTAGCACGAACCTCGAATTCATCGAACCTTGCGGCCTGTCCATGTTTGGTGGCGATGACGATCTCGTTCGTATCGTCGGTTATGCCTGTGCTTATCAGTTCATCCCCTTCCTCGAGCTTGATGGCCTTGATACCTCTCGACCTTATGTTCCCGTATGCACTGAGGATGGTCTTCTTGATGATTCCCGACTTGGTACAGAACACCAATGCCTTGTCATCGGTGAATTCTGATACGCTGATCGTGTTGACGACCTTCTCTCCATCTTCGAGATCCGGAAGCATGTTGACGATCGGTTTACCCTTGGACTGCCTGCTTCCCTCCGGGATCTTGTATCCTTTGAGCCAATGCAGACGTCCGGTGTTCGTTATGAACATGATGTAGTCATGTGTGCATGTGACGAACATGTTAGCGACATCATCCTCCTCCTTGGTCTGCATACCTATGAGGCCGACTCCTCCGCGACCCTGCTGTTTGTACGTTCTCAGCGGGATGCGCTTGATGTAATTGTCCTTGGTTATGGTGATGACGACTTCCTCTCTCGGGATGAGATCCTCCTCATCGCTGTCGATGGCGTTGGGGTCGATCTCCGTACGGCGTTCATCCCCGTATCCTTCCTTCATCTCCACGAGTTCATCCTTGATTATCTGAAGGACCCTTCCCTCGTGCGCGAGGATATCCTCGAGATCGATCATCAGTTTCTTGATATCGTTGTACTCTCCGATGACACCGTCAATCTCCAATCCTGTGAGTTTCTGTAATTTCATATCGAGGATGGCTTTCGCCTGATCCGCGTCGATGGAGAGCAGGTTCTGAAGTCCTTCCGATGCCTCATCCGCGTTCTTTGATGCACGGATCAGTTCGATGACCTCATCCATGCGGTTGATGGCTGCCATCAGACCCTCGAGGATGTGGTATCTCTTCCTTGCTACATCGAGATCGAACGCAGTCCTTCTCTTCACGACCTCCTTCCTATGCTCGATGTACTGTCTGATGAGTTCTCTCAGTGTGAGCTGCATCGGTTTGTTGTTGACCAATGCGAGATTGATCACACCGAATGTTATCTCCATCTGAGTGTGTTTGAACAGATTCTCCAACACGACGGATTCCATAGCATCCTTGTGGAGCTCGATGACGATACGCATACCGTCCTTGTCCGATTCATCATTCACGTTGGTGATGCCTTCGATGTCCTTGTTCCTGACAGCGTCAGCGATCTGTTCTATCAGTCTCTCCTTGTTGACCTGGTATGGGATCTCATCGACGATGATCATCGCTTTACCGTTCGACTTCTCCTCGAAATGGGTCTTGGATCTGACTTTGATCTTACCGCGACCGGTCTTGTATGCAGATATTATGCCTCCAAGTCCATGGATTATCCCTCCTGTGGGGAAATCGGGACCTTTGATGAACTGCATGAGCTCAGGGACATCCGCATCGGGATTGTCGATGGCGTATACCGTGGCATCCACGACCTCACTCAGGTTGTGAGGAGGCATGTTGGTAGCCATACCTACGGCGATACCTGCTGAACCGTTGACAAGGAGGTTAGGTACCTTGGATGGAAGGACGACGGGTTCCTTCAACGATCCGTCGAAATTGTCGACGAAATCGATGGTATCCTTGTCTATGTCGGCGAGCATGTCCGCCGACATCTTCGTCAGACGTGCCTCGGTGTAACGCATCGCTGCTGCCGAATCACCATCCACTGAACCGAAATTACCCTGACCATCCACGAGAGGATATCTCAATGAGAATGGTTGCGCCATCCTCACCATCGCATCGTAGACAGCCGTATCTCCATGCGGGTGGTACTTACCTAGGACCTCTCCGACTATCCTTGCCGATTTCTTGTGCGGCCTGTTGTACGGGATACCGAGGTCATTCATCGCATAGAGGATCCTTCTGTGGACAGGTTTGAGTCCGTCCCTGACATCCGGCAATGCACGTCCGACGATCACACTCATGGAGTAATCCACGTATGAACGGGACATCTCCCTCTCGATGGGCTGTGCGATTATCTGATCCCTGATAGGTGTATCGTTCTCACAATCGTCTGCCATGTTATCACACATCCAAATTGACTACCTCGTGGGCATGTTCCACTATGTAGTCCCTTCTCGGCTCTACTGCATCGCCCATGAGGATTGAGAACAAGTGGTCCGCCAACTGCGCATCGGTGATCTGTACCCTCTTCATCAATCTCCTCGATGGGTCCATGGTCGTTTCCCACAGTTGGTGTGGATTCATCTCTCCCAGACCCTTGTATCTGCTCACGTTGCATCCCTGTCCGAGCTCCTGAGTGGCTGCGGCAAGCTCTGCATCGTTGTAACAATAGATCTCCTTCTTCCCTTTGGCGACCCTGTACAGCGGAGGCATCGCGAGATACACATGTCCTGCCTCGATCAATGGCTTCATCTGCCTGTAGAACAACGTCAATAACAATGTCGCGATATGTGCACCGTCGACATCGGCATCGGTCATGATTATGATCCTGTGATATCTGATCTTGCTGACATCGAAATCACCGCCTACACCACCGCCTATCGCGGTGACGAGGTTCTTTATCTCTGCGGATTCCAATATCTTATCGGGTCTGACCTTCTCGACATTGAGGATCTTACCCCTGATGGGAAGGATCGCCTGGAATGTTCTGTCGCGACCCTGTTTGGCGGAACCTCCTGCAGAATCTCCCTCGACGATGTACAATTCGCATTTGCTTGGATCCTTATCGGAACAATCAGCAAGTTTTCCGGGGAGTGCGTTGGAATCGAAGACGCTCTTCCTCCTTGCGGTCTCCTTTGCCTTACGTGCGGCCTCCCTTGCTGTGTACGCCTCCACGCTCCTCCTGACGATTATGTCCCCGACCTTGGGGTTCTCAAGGAGATATTCCGATAGTCTTGACATCATGAAGCTCGAGACCGCGGTCTGTGCGATGCTGTTACCGAGCTTCGATTTCGTCTGTCCTTCGAACTGCGGTTCGGGGATCTTGATGCTGACGACAGCCGTGAGTCCCTCACGGATATCGGAACCTTCGAATGATATCCCTTTGGCGAATGATTTGTCCTTGGCGAAATCGTTGAAGCATTTCGTCAATGCTGTTCTGAATCCTGCGAGATGCGTACCTCCCTCAGGCGTGCTTATTGTGTTGACGAACGAGACGATGCTCTCTGAATAATCGCTCGTCCATTGCATCGCGATATCGATGTCTATCTGATTGTCCCCGGAAGCATCGGTGTAATCGTACTTGCCGTGAAGATAGATCGGAGTGGGATGGATGGGTGACTTCGTCCTGTTGATGTATTGGACGAATTCCGAGACACCCCCATCATAGTGGAATGTCTCCTTGTTCCCGGACCTCTTGTCCTCGAAATTGATGGATACCTCTTTGTTCAGGAATGCTTGATTGCGGAACCTGTTCTGGAGTGTGTTGTAATCGAACTCTACCGTCTCGAAGATCTCAGGATCGGGGAGGAATGTGATAGTCGTCCCTGTCTTGTCGGATTCGCCGATGATCTCGACCGGTCCATCAGGTATGCCTCTGTGGTATGACTGACGGAATCTCTTACCGTCCCTGTCAATGGTAGCGACCAACCATACGGACAGACCGTTCACCACCGAGACACCGACCCCGTGGAGCCCTCCCGATACCTTGTAACTGTTCTTGTTGAACTTACCTCCGGCATGGAGTTCGGTAAGAGCAAGTTCCAATGCGGACTTTCCCTTTTCGTGCATACCTGTCGGTATTCCACGTCCATCATCCTGTACCGTACATGAGCCGTCCTCGTTAATCCATACATAGATCTGATCCGCATAACCGGCCATCGCCTCGTCTATACTGTTGTCCACGACCTCATAGACCAGATGGTGCAGACCCCTGGTATCCGTACTTCCTATGTACATACCGGGTCTCTTCCTAACTGCCTCAAGACCTTCGAGAACCACTATACTGTCCGCACCGTATGCAGAACCGCTGTTATTCCCATCCATTTCATCACGCCTGATGCTATGACGCATCTTCTGCTTCCGTATGTTCCCTTTACTATATAGTTTGTGCGCGCGCGTGCACGCGAGAGCAGGTAGAAAGGTATGAAGGATATTAGGCATAACGAAATATTTTTAGTAGCGCCTAATTTATATATCATTTAGTTCTACCTAAAATTATGATAACAGGTATTCATTCGAATTCCAGGAGTGGTGTCACCACTCTCAAAGATATCAGGGTCGGCGACACCGTTCGTGTGACAAGATTGAACGGGAACGGCCCAGTTAGAAGACACATAATGGACATGGGCATCACAAAGGGATGCAGCATCTACGTTAGGAAGGTAGCTCCCCTGGGGGATCCGATACAGATCTCCATCAGAGGATATGAGCTCAGCCTGAGGAAGGTAGAGGCAGAGATGATAGAGGTAGTCTGACCACAGGAGGCCTAAGAATGGGAATCACCGTAGCGCTGGCGGGTAATCCGAACAGCGGAAAGACCACTCTCTTCAACAAACTCACGGGTGCCAAACAGCATGTGGGCAACTGGCCTGGTGTGACGATAGAGAAGAAGACAGGTACGATTCACAGGACCGACGCGGAACTGGTGGACATGCCTGGTATCTACTCCCTGTCCCCATATACGCCAGAGGAGAACATCACAAGGAACTTCCTTGTTGGGGAGTCGCCGGATGTCATCCTGAACATCGTGGATGCATCCAACATCGAGAGGAATCTCTATCTTACGTTGCAATTGCTCGATCTCAACATCCCGACCGTTGTAGCATTGAACATGATGGATACTGTCGATAAGAACGGCGACAGGATCGATGTGAAGGCATTGACCGACATCCTAGGATGCAAGGTCGTACCGATATCGGCATTGAAGGGCACAGGACTCAAGGAATTGACGAAAGCCATCGTCGATACGGGTTCGTCGAAGGTACCGTCCAAACCGATAAGGATGAACGATCGCATCGAATCCTTGATCGATGCTTCGGAGAAGGAGATCCGCGGGAAAGTACCCGAGAAGAACATCAGATGGTTCGCGATCAAACTCGTCGAGAATGACGAGATCATATCCACTGAACTCAAAGATTCAAGGAACGAACTATCCGATGACATCAACGGATTGGAAGCGGAATATGAGGATGATGCCGCTTCGATAATCACCGATGCGAGATACAGGATCATAGAGGACATCGTATCCAAATGCGTCAGGAAAGGCGTCAAGGAGAATGCGGAGACACTATCCGATCGTGTAGATAAGGTCATCACGCACAGGATCTTCGGCCTTCCGATGTTCATCGCCGTCATCGGCGTCCTGTTCATGGGCATCATCGGATACGGCGACTATCCTGGTATCGGTACGTACTTCACGGATATGCTGAACGGTTGGATCGAGGAGAGTCTCCAACCCGCTGTCGCGGATTGGTGCGCCGACATGGATGTCAGCGACGAACTCACATCGCTACTGGTTAGCGGTGTCGTAGGCGGAGTGGGTGCCGTAATAGGATTCCTGCCCCAGATGCTCATACTCTTCCTTGCACTCTGTATCCTTGAGGATATCGGATACATGGCGAGGGCCGCATTCATGATGGACCGCGTGTTCAGATTCTTCGGACTTTCCGGAAAATCATTCATCCCCCTCCTTGTCGGGATGGGCTGTGGTGTCCCCGGTATCATGTCATCGAGGACCATCGAGAGCGAGAGGGACAGGAGGATTACCGCGATGACGGTGACATTTGTCCCGTGCGGTGCTAAACTTCCTGTGATCGCTATGATCGCTGGTGCATTATTCCACAACAACGGTCTGATCGCATTGTTCGTATACGTCGTAGGTATCGTATCAGTATTGGTCTCAGGGATCATCCTGAAGAAATTCAAAGGACTGTCAGGAAGGCCTGCCCCATTCGTCATGGAACTGCCCCCATACCACATACCTAGTTGGATCAACGTCCTCAAGGGAACATTGGACAGGGGATTAGCATTCGTGAAGAAAGCAGGTACATTGATACTTCTCGCATCCATCCTCATATGGTTCCTCGCAAGTTACAACGGCGCATTCCAATACGTCGGCGACAATGGTACTACAGGCTCAATGCTCGAATCGTTCGGACGTGCCACCTGTATAATCTTCCAACCATTGGGTTGGGGGGACAATTGGCAATTCACCGTAGGTTCGATCACAGGCCTGATGGCGAAGGAGAACCTCGTCTCCACCCTTGCGACACTGTTCTCGGTCGATGATGAGGGTGAAGCGATCTACACTGTTCTCGCCGCTATCACAACGCCCGCGGCAGGATTGTCATTCCTGATGTTCAACATGCTCTGCGCCCCGTGTTTCGCAGCCATAGGCGCCATGCACAGGGAACTTGGAACTTGGAAAGCGACAGGTGCGGCAGTGTTGTACCAATGTGTGTTCGCATATGCGGTAGCATCCATCATCTACGTCATCGCATCCCTCATCTACGGGGAGACCGCAGTCGTAAGCGGATGGATCATTGCGATATTGTCGATCGTTGCCATAGTGGCATTGATCGTTAGGAAGGAACCGTACACGAAGGAGGAGACGGCATGAACATCGGAGATCTCATCGTGATAGCCGGGATATCGGTCGCTGTCATAGTGGCGATGATCGTCCTCATCAACGGCAAGAGGAAAGGGAAGGGCTGTTGCAACTGCAGCGGCGGATGCAACGGTTGCAACCAATCCCTGCTCAAGATGATGGAATCCAAGGACGACAAGGATTGAAGATCCACACATTCCAAAACTTTTTTGATCGGGTCCATACGGGACGATGTCCCGTATGCGACCTTTCTTCCACGACCGCCTAAGAAAGTGTAATAACATACCATGAGGTTGGGTGTGTCGATGTCCACCATAATGCAGGATGCCGCGAACGGCGTAGTAACAGAACAGTTCAAGACCATCGCCAAGAAAGAAGGCGTGACCGAGAGGTTCCTGATGGACGGCATAGCATCAGGACGTATAGTCGCTCCATCGAATCCGAACCACGATCCGATACCCTCGGCCATCGGAGAAGGGATGGGGATCAAGGTCAATGTCAACCTCGGAACATCCAGGGACATGGTCTGCATGGATGATGAACTCAAGAAACTGAAGGTCGCATTGGACTACGGTGCCGATGCTGTCATGGACCTCAGTACCGGCGGGGACATCGATGCCATACGTGCGACCATCCTGAAAGAGTGTCCTGTAATGACAGGATCAGTACCGATATATCAGATCGGATTGACGGCAGCAAGGAAGAACGCTGTCGTGGAGATGACCGAGGACGATATGTTCAACGGGATAGAGAGGCACGCCAAGGACGGTATGGACTTCATGACCGTCCACTGCGGGATAACCATGGAGAACGTCAGATGGCTCAAGGAATCCGGAAGGATCATGGATGTCGTCTCGCGCGGAGGTTCGTTCCTCACAGCTTGGATACTGCATAATGAGGAGGAGAATCCACTCTACAAGAACTTCGATTATCTCCTCGAGCTTGCCGAGAAGTATGAGTTCACATTATCGCTCGGAGACGGCTTCAGACCGGGATGCATAGATGATGCATCGGATGCGGCACAGATATCGGAGCTCAGGACTTTGGGCCATCTCGTCAAGAGATCCCGCGAAGCGGGCGTACAGGCGATGGTGGAAGGTCCCGGACACATGCCGTTGGATCAGATCGAAGGCAACATGATGCTTGAGAAACAGCTCTGCTATAATGCCCCGTTCTACGTCCTGGGCCCTCTCGTCACGGACATAGCTCCAGGTTACGATCACATCGTAGGCGCCATAGGAGGTTCGATCGCTACGAAGGCAGGTGCGGATTTCCTTTGCTACCTCACACCTGCAGAACACCTCTCGCTCCCTGACGTTGATGATGTCAAGGAAGGCCTCATAGCATCGAAGATCGCGGCTCACGTAGGCGATATGATGCGCGGCAAAGGGCATGCCGCCGATACCAAGATGGCCATCGCAAGGAAGAACCTCGATTGGGAGGCCATGTTCGATGTCTGCATCGACCCTGTCAAGGCCAAAGCATACAGGGAACGCGGCTGTACCAAGAAGGAGGACGGCTGTTCGATGTGCGGCGATGTCTGCGCCATCAAGATCGTGAATCAATACCTGAAATGATTCATTCCTTGATGTCGGGCTCGACGTCTATGGAATCGGGGAGTCCGAATATGATATCGGAGATACTCCCTGCATTCCTGATGACATCCACGGATGGAGCATAAGGCTCAGCGAATATTCCGGGGACGTTGCATTCGCCGTACACCTCACGCGGGATGAATGCGAGATCTGGCTCTATCTTACAGAACCTTACATCCTTGGCTCCGAGACGTCCGCTTGCATCGAGTTTCACCCAATTCCCATCGAGATATACTGCATTATAGCAATGGAGATAATGTCCTTCGCTGTCGTCATCGACGACGGTCAAGCGCTGATAACAGAATCCTGCAGGGATCTTCAATGCGCGTACCATAGCGGCTAACACCATGGCCTTAGCATCATCATTACCGATCATCGCCCTGATGGTCGTGGATGCCGTCCAAGGAAGTGCGACCGAATCTATGTTCATCGCGTTGCTGATATCATCACGTACGAATTCGAATATCGCCTTGACCTTCTCCTCGTCGGTCACACAGCCTGTGATCGCCTGTGCGGTCTCTCTGGTGACGAGCATGTCGGTCCAATCCACGCATTCCGTGTCTTCCAAGAATCTCTCCAATGATTCTGCCATGATGGGTGAATCACCGCATATGTATTCAAATTATCGAGAAATCATGACAGAATATCCATTCTTATCCGTGTATTCGCAACACTCAAGCATGTCTTATGCCGGTCGCATCCGATATCTCCGAATCCGTCGTGCACAGATCATCGATGCTCAGATCATGGATGTCTGAATGTCCTGAGGTCCTTGCGAATGTGCGCAGTTGTTCGGATAACGCTTCGAGATAGTTGGCTACACGCTTCGCCCCTGCCTCTGTATCAAGACGGGATACCAATTCAGGGTCCTGCGTTGCGATACCCATTGGGCATTTACCACTGTCGCATATCCTGTATCTCTGACATCCCAGGGCCATCAATGCTGAGGATGCTATGGCGACAGCGTCAGCGCCCATAGCTATCGCTTTCATGATATCACCACCGGTACGGAACCCGCCTGTCATCACGAGTTCCTGTTCCATGCCATGGTCATCCATGTACCTTCTCGCTCTTGCGAGGGCATACACCGTAGGTACGCTACTGACATCCTTCAAGAACTTCGGCGAGGAACCCGTAGCTCCGCCGCGTCCGTCTATGGTGATGAAGTCACACCCTGAATGTGAGATGAACTCCAGATCCTCTTCGATATGGCCTGCGGCGATCTTCACGCCTATGGGCTTCCCTTGGGTACTGGCACGTAACATATCCACCATATCCTTCAGGTCCTCAGGTGACCTTGTCTCCGGGAATGATGCAGGACTCAGGATATCCTCTCCAGCCTTCTTCCCCCTCATCCATGCGATCGCTGCAGTGACCTTGTTACCAGGAAGATGGCCGCCCATACCGGGTTTAGTGCCTTGACCTATCTTGATCTCAACAGCATCACAGCCTGAGAACACATCATCATTCACGCTGTACCTGTTAGGAACGTATTCGAATATGTATCTGTGCGATGAGTGCATCTCCTCATCCAGCACCCCTCCCTCTCCGCTGCACATAGCGGTCCTTGCCATAGCGCTGCCTTTCGCGAGTGCGATCTTTGCATTCGCGGATAATGCTCCGAAGCTCATGTGGGAGATGTACACAGGGATGTCGAGTTCCATCGGCTTTGCGGCACCCTTCCCTATGACTGTACGCAATGATACATCATCACTCCCTTCCAATGGCTTCCTTGCCAATTGAGCGCCTAAGAACAGTATGTCTGAGAATGCAGGGATGGGGCGGAGAGTATCCATCGGTTCGGATGCGTTCTTTCCGGTGAGGGACATCTCCCTTATCTCGTCCATGATCCCTCCGTCGTATCTGATGAGATCGGGATCTATGTCGATATTCTTGGAATCGATGTCTTTCTGCGAAGTCGATGCAGACGAACTATCCTCCATCAGATGGTATTTGTCCTTGGATCTATGACAGATGGGGCACACCCAATCATCGGGAAGGTCTTCGAATCTGACCCCTTCCTTCTCCTCATCATATATCTCGCCGCATACGCTGCATCTATACTTCGCCATGGCCTTAAAACCGTTAACCATATATTTAAAGGTTTGAAGGCCTGGCCTGATCTTACCCAATGACTCCTCATAAAGGGTTTGATGACACTGGCATCACCGCCCTTTAAGATGCTTAAAAGTTAAGTTATATATATCTTCGGTAGAAATCATCGTATTATGTCACTATTCGACGATAATGATAAAGTGGGCCTCGCGATGATAATCCTCGCTGTGGTCACATTTGTGATGGCGATCGTTGGGGTCGTCCTCGTGTTCACGAACGATGGAGACAAACTGCCTGGAATCCTTTCGGCTATCGGAAGCGCATTGGCAGGTGTGATCTACTTCGGATTCGGTAAGAAACTGCGTAACAATGAGTTCACTGGAAAGATGAATATCCTCGTTGCATTTATCAAAGTCACGGCACTCGTCACTCTCATCAACGGTATCTTCAGCATACCCTCATGGGTCAATGTAGCTGTGTACATCGTCATCGCAGCAGTCCTGTACTGGTGCACGATGAAGATGACGGACGGTCAGACCACTATCAGCGACAACGTAATTTGGGTCGTTCTTCTCGTCCTCTTCATACTCGGACTCATCTCATCGATCATGCTCATCCTTGGAATCATCACGATACCTTTGGCGATCTGCGGAATCATCATCTACGGATTCATGATCAAACTCCTCTTGGACCCAGAGGTCAAGAGCGCAATGGGAATGTAAACCTGTTAAATCGATTATCTCGAGTAGGTCATCGTCCCGGCCTTATGGTCCGGGGCGGTGGCCCATGTGTTTTCTTATCAGAAATTTGTGATCAGTACAATCCACTGTTAACTTCGTTCCAGGATGAATATACCAAGTATCTATCGATGGTATGCTTATACTCACTATGTTCAGATGGATTGACCTCTCGAATAGACCATATTCGAAATGTTAGATCGTTATAATAGGATTGGAGCCGCTGACGAGATTCGAACTCGCGACACTTCTGATTACGAATCAGACGCTGTACCGGGCTTAGCCACAGCGGCTTCTGAGACTACAACAGCGTCGAACATTTAAAGATAATGCTTGAACACCAGACTCTGTTCTCGTAAGGTCAGGTTAGAAA
>ENA-UONY01000117-UONY01000117.1-human-gut-metagenome-genome-assembly--contig:-CS9-NODE-117-length-107698-cov-10.914300_pt1 | contig 107698 bp, 96 predicted proteins | sample MGYA00242465_ERZ724012 | MGnify/ENA metagenome assembly ERZ724012 | reverse complement strand
AAAAAAAAGCAGCGGGACACGTCCCGCTGCTTTTCATCTTTAGGGTAGAAGAAAAAATGTATTCTCTCAATAACGGTTATCCCAACGGATTCTCTTCTTCGCCGCCTTCATTAGGCCCGTCAGTGCCACCGGTGTTTCCGCTATTGCCGCTTCCGTCTGTATAGTCAGTGTCCACAGGCACTGAACGGGTGACGCTCATTTCCTCCAGCGTACGGTGGAAAATCTTTCCCGGCGTAAACACGATGCGCTTGGAAAGGATATTGCTTGCATTGACCTCCTCGGCTGTGTTGGCGCTTTTTGTTTTAATGGTAGGCCGGAACAGTCCGAATTCTCCCATTTGCACCGTTTTGCCGTCGTCAATGTCCTCTGCCATCATGTCCACCAAACCGCTTACCACCAAGTCTACCACTTTGCGATGAACACCGCACAGGCGACTGACCTTTGCACACATTTTGTCGAAACGCACTTGGCCGGAACCGACGGAACGCGCTACATACTTTTCTGTTTTCGACTGGTCAAAACCAAACACTCTTTTGGTTACTACATACTCTAAAGCCATAATCGTTAAAGTTTAATAGGTTAAAAAATAAAAGGTTTACTATTGCCATTTGTTTTAATGACTATGCAAAGGTACAACAGGCTGCCGGGCGTTCAGTCCCCTTTTGGGCCCTTTGGAACTTGTTTTTTTGAAAAAAGTTGTAAGCTGCTAATTATTAGTGGATTCGAAAACATTATGATTGCATGCATACGGAAACCGGGTCGGGGCAACGCCGCAAACGTAACTATTTATATACATAAACAACACCGCCTTTCTTGATGAAATAAAGCATAAATCAGAAAAAGAAACAGCTTTCCACCACCTAAATGCCTTTCATTATTTGCTTACATGCGAAAAAGTAAAATGATGATACATTTAAAATCTTCCTATAAATGAATGTATTTGGAATTTTACTGTAATTCTTGAAAAATTATAGTAAAATTCTTCCGGAATTTATTAATAGGCGTTTTGATGTCTATGAATGAATTTATTGAAATATGGATACAAAAAAACGGCAAATCACAATGTGAAATGCCGTTTTTTCATGTCGTTTTATAAACTTAATCAGGGTATGGATCGCCTAAATTTTCAAATATCAGCGCTTGTTGCTTGGGCGAAATCCAGCGGTGATTATAGGGAAGATAGCCCGTTTCCGCCAATAATGTTGCCAATTTTGTACATCTCTTAATGCTGCGTTGCAGACATCTCACTGCATTTTTAGGAGTAGTGCAACCGGGAAAATACATTTGTGCCAACTCCGAAAAGGAAGAAATTGATTTTGCCATTTACTAAGTTTTAGGTTAATGTTATTAGTTGTTCGATGTGCAAATATACGAAATGAGGATACCCCTTGTCAAGTATTTCGGGCTTTAATTATGAAGTTTTCCGGAAAAAGATGAGCAATCATTCCTCCTCCGGGAAGAAATGGCATAAAGGCCCGTTTCCATGCCCTATGTGCAGGTCTTTGCCATGAAGAATAGCTTTGCCTATATAGGCTTTTGCCTGACGGACGGCATCCTCAAGCCCGTTGTTGCAGGTAGCGAGGGTGGCAATGGCGGAAGACAGCGTGCAGCCCGTACCATGAAGATTGCAACTCTCTATCTTTTGTTGTTCGAACAGGCTGAATCCGTTCTCGCCATACAACACATCGCACATTGTGGTTCCGGACAAGTGGCCGCCTTTTACCAATACGGCACAATGATAGCGGTCTGCCAGTTCGCGAGCCGCTTGTTTCATATCCTCCACATCTGTGACAGTGCGTGCAAGCAGCAATGATGCTTCACTCAAATTGGGAGTTATCAGTGAGCAGAGGGGGAAAAGCTCTTCCTGAATTGTGTGAATGGTATCTTTCGTCATCAGTTGCCGTCCGCTGGTAGACACCATGACCGGATCGCAGACAACAAAGCGGGGGCGGAACCTTTGCAGACATTCCGCAATGGCGCGTACGATAGCGGCATTGTGCACCATTCCTATTTTGACGGCAGCAGGCTGCAAATCGTCCATGACAGATTCTGTCTGCATGCGGACAATATCCGGTGGAATGGGGTAGACGGCTTGAACCCCTACCGTATTCTGTGCGGTAACGGCGGTAATGACGGAGGCGGCATACCCCTTCAATGCGGAAATCGTCTTAATATCCGCCTGTATGCCTGCGCCGCCGGAACAATCGGAACCGGCAACGGTGAGAATGACTGGAGTGGACAACATGATGATAAAATGATTGATGATTAAAAGACAGAAGCCGAACGGAGCAGCTCCCTGAAATGATTGATGAAATCCGTTCCCGTCCGCTGCCATATATCGCCTAACAGTCCCACACCGCCGAAACCTAATGAATTGATTTCGGGTAAGTGCTCAGCAGTGACACCCCCCAACGCCATTACGCCGGAGTCGATGATGCCCGCCCGATGTGCCTTCTGCAAATCATCAAAAGCGTAGGCAGCAGCATATCCCTCTTTTGAAATGCTGTTGTATATGGGACTGAGGAAAACATAGTTGCATGCCGCTTTATATTCCGCCACTTCCTCCAGCGAATGGCAGGAACGGCTGACGTGCCCTGTAAAGCCAGCAGGTGCTGCCGGGTTGCGTCTGTTCAGATGAACACCTTTCAAGTTCCGTTCGGATGCAAGCCCGAAATGGTCGTGGGTAACGATGCGCTCCATGTATTCCGCCGGAAGGCGGCGCAAGAGCTTGTCCATATCTTCGTAAGACGCACCGGGTTTGCGAAGATGAAGGATCTCAAGTCCGGCATCGAACAGGGAAGTGATCGCAGCGGCTTCATCTTCAAAGAATTCAGGTTGGGTAATCACTATCAGTTTCATACAATTCGGGTATATTTTTTCTGCCATTTATATTAAAAGAATGAACGACTGCATGCTCCTAAGATCGACAGTCCATAATTTTCCGGCCAGTACATCGCCGTAACCGCAAATAAGTTTCAGAACCTCACTCGCTTCCACACTGCCTACAATGGCTGGAGTAACGCCTATCACAGATTTATCGGGAGCAGGCATTTGTAATGTTGCGGCTTCGTCGGGATACAAGTCCCTGTATGTCTTAGGTTGCCCGCCATGGCAGAATACGGAAACTTGCCCCTCAAATCCTTGAATAGCACCGTAAACATAAGGTTTGTTCAGTGCACTGCAACTGTCGCTAATCAGATAGCGGGTGGAGAAATTATCGCATCCGTCAACGATAATATCATATTCTGCAATCAGCCGGCGGGCATTCTCCGAACTGAGACGAAAGGGGTGGGCAAGGATGTTCACCTCACTGTTCAGAGCCTGCAACCTCTTGGCGGCACAGTGCACTTTGGACAGACCGGTTTCGTTCTCCGCGTACAATATCTGGCGTTGCAGATTGCTGATACTCACCGTATCGTCATCCACCAAGCCTATTGTGCCTACTCCTGCACCCACAAGATAGAGGGCGATAGGGGAGCCAAGCCCTCCTACACCTACTATCAACACTTTTGCCTTATGCAGTTTCTCTTGTCCGTCTTCTCCTATTTCGGGAAGGGCGGTTTGTCTGCTGTATCGGGTCATAATTATATATGTAAAGAGTGTCAGACACGTTTCAGGTCAAAGCTGGCATCCCAATCTTTCCATACGGGTTCCCGTCCCAAACTTTTCAAAGCCCTGTCCACTTCTACGGCTTTGCGCTCGTCGCTGACGTGGAACTGCTCCAGAGTTTGCGGATAGCTATAATATCCGCCCGGTTCTGTTTTGCTCTCCGCACTCATGGTGGTAACTCCCAAAGTTGCCATGTGGTCGCGTATGAAAGCCGGTTCGCGAGTGGAGTAGGATATGTCTACATCATGGTCGAATATTCGCATGGCAAAGGTAACCTGAGCCAGCTCGCGGTCGCTCATAATCACATTGGGTTGAAACCCGCCGTTCTCCGAAGGGCGCATACGCGGGAAATTGACGCTATACTTCGTTTTCCAATAATGCTTCTGAAGGTAGCGCAGATGGTATGCCATCATGCAAATGTCCGTCCGCCACTCTTTCTCCAAACCGATGAGCACTCCCATACCGATGGAATGTACGCCTGCCTGCCCCATACGGTCAAAGCCGTTTACGCGCCATTCGAATTTGGACTTCATGCCACGCGGGTGGTATATGTTATAGTTCGCCTTGTGGTAGGTCTCCTGAAAACAGATGACGCCGTTCATGCCATGCGTCTTCAGTTCGGCATATTCTTCGGCTTTCAAGGGCATTACTTCAATCTTCAGGTTGCTGAAATAAGGCTTTGCCAAGTCGAGTGCGCGGGCAATGTACGGAACGCCTGCCTTGGCGGGATTTTCACCTGTAACCAGCAACAGGTTCTCAAAAGGCGCAAGCTTCTTGATAGCCTTGTACTCATTGACAATTTCCTCCTCCGTCAGTATGGTACGGGGCATGGGATTGCTGATGTGAAAACCACAGTACACACAGGAGTTGGTGCAGGAGTTCGTAATATATAATGGCACAAACATGGAAATCGTTTTGCCGAAACGCTCTTCCGTATATTTCTTGCTCAAACGCGCCATTGTTTCCAAGTAGGGAACGGCAGCCGGTGAAATGAGCGCCATAAAATCCTCTACGTCGCAATGCTCCTTGGAAAGTGCGCGGCGCACATCCGCATCTGTCTTTGAATTGATGCGGACGGTCGTTTCTTCCCAGGATATTTTTTCTAATTCGTCTGAAAACATTTTATTCTATGATAAAGTTAATCCGATAGTTATTCTTTTTTCTTTCCCAATTCCCTTGACAACCGCATTGCACAGAAGTTAGGGCCGCACATCGTGCAGTATTCTCCGTCTATATGGCGCCCTGCCCGGAAATAAGTCTGTGCGCGTTCCGGGTCGAGCGAGAGGTCGAACTGGTCTTTCCAACGGAACTCATAACGCGCCTTGCTCAACGCGTTGTCGCGTACTTGCGCACCGGGATGTCCTTTGGCAAGGTCGGCGGCGTGGGCGGCTATCTTATAGGTGATAACTCCTACGCGTACATCTTCCTTGTCGGGCAATGCAAGGTGCTCTTTGGGGGTGACGTAGCACAGCATGGCCGTACCCAGCCAGCCGATTTGCGCCGCACCGATAGCAGAGGTGATATGGTCGTAGCCCGGAGCGATGTCCGTAACCAACGGCCCCAGCGTATAGAAAGGAGCGTTGTGGCACTTTTCTATCTGGCGTTCCATATTTTCCTTAATCTTGTGCATGGGCACGTGTCCGGGACCTTCGATGAAAGCCTGCACATTCTTTGCCCAGGCACGAAGCACCAGTTCGCCCATGGTGTCGAGTTCTGCAAACTGCGCTTCATCATTGGCATCGTATGTGGAGCCGGGACGTAAACCGTCACCTAAGGATACCGCCACATCGTATTGCGCCAATATATCGCAGATATCATCAAAATGCTCGTACAGGAAACTTTCGCGGTCGTGCACCAGACACCATTTGCTCATAATACTTCCGCCGCGGCTCACGATGCCGCACAGGCGTTTGTCCGCCAAATGTACGTTGTGGCGGCGGATACCTGCGTGTATGGTGAAATAATCCACACCTTGCTCGCATTGTTCAATCAGCGTGTCCCGATAGAGTTCCCAGGTAAGTTCCTCTACTTTGCCGTTCACCTTTTCCAACGCCTGATAAATGGGAACCGTACCTACGGGAACCGGACAGTTGCGGATGATCCACTCCCGGGTTTCGTGGATGTTTGCTCCGGTCGATAGGTCCATTAGGGTGTCACCGCCCCATTTACAACTCCAAAGTGCTTTTTCCACTTCTTCATCAATGCTCGAAGTGGTAGCCGAATTGCCAATGTTCGTGTTGATTTTCACAAGGAAGTTACGGCCTATAATCATCGGTTCGGCTTCGGGATGATTGATATTGGCAGGGAGCAAGGCACGTCCTTCCGCAATTTCCCGGCGGACAAACTCAGGGGTGATATGTGTGTCTATCCCTAATTCGGCGCAATTCATGTTTTCACGAATAGCCACATATTCCATTTCGGGAGTGATGATGCCTTGTTTGGCATAGTACATCTGTGTGCAGCATTTGCCTTGCTTGGCGCGATAGGGCAATGAGATGTGCTCAAACCGCAGGTGGTCGAGCGACTTGTCGTCACGACGCATACGGCCGTACTCGGAAGTAATCTCCGGCAACTGCTCCACATCATTGCGATGCAGTATCCAGGGTTCGCGCAGGCGGGGTAATCCCTTTTTGAGATCTATCTCAATGTCGGGATCGCTGAAAGGACCGCTGGTGTCGTAGACGTAAATGTCCGGATTGGGACTAATCACTTTCTCTCCATTGACAAAGGTCGTACTGGGCACTTGTTCCACTTTGCGCATAGCTACGCGAAGTTCGGGATATAACGTTCCCGGCAGATATACTTTCTCGGAACGAGGGAATTTTATTCTTGGTTTCATAACTGATTGTTGCTGTTTTATTCATTAAGGAAGGCTGTGAGGGGAGAACTGGCTTCGGCTACAAAGCTGTCGGCCTGCAATCCCAAACCGGCTTCATAGGCCATACGCCCGGCTTCTACGGCTTGTTTGAAGGCTTGTGCCATAGCTGTGGGGTTTCCGGCTACGGCAATGGCCGTATTTACCAGACAGGCGGAAGCACCCATTTCCATTGCTTCGGCAGCGTGGCTGGGAGCACCTATACCGGCATCTACCACCACGGGGATAGTGGCCTGTTCGATGATAATCCGCAGAAAGTCTCTGGTCTGCAATCCTTTATTCGTACCGATAGGTGCACCCAGCGGCATGACGGTAGCAGCGCCGGCTTCTTCCAGCCGTTTGCAAAGTGTGGGGTCCGCCTGGCAATAGGGAAGGACTACAAACCCCAGTTTCACCAGTTCTTCCGTAGCTTTCAGGGTCTCGGTGGAGTCGGGAAGAAGATAGCGCGGATCAGGATGAATTTCCAGTTTCAGCCAGTTGGTTCCGAATGCTTCACGTGCCATTTGTGCGGCAAACACCGCTTCCTCGGCATTACGCACGCCCGAAGTGTTGGGCAAGAGCTGAATGTGGGGATGACGGATATGTTTCAGCATATCATCTTCCTTGTTTTCCAGCTCAATGCGTTTCATTGCCACCGTTACCATTTCCGTACCGGATGCCAGAATGGACTGTTCCATTATTTCATTGGAATTAAACTTTCCTGTTCCCAAAAACAGACGGGAGTTGAATTCACGTCCCGCAATAACTAATTTTTCCATATACCTTTTTGTTTATTGTTTCAATAATTGTCTGTTTGGTTAATTACGGCAAGTATCTTTCGCATTTCCTCTACCGGATTGTCTGCACGCAACACAGTCCCTGAAAGAGCAATGCCCGTAACGCCTGTCTGCATGATCGCAGGAATATCGGCAAAGGTAATCCCGCCGATGGCTACGACAGGAAGATGACAGATCTTTTCTTCCTGCATTTTCCGGATAATCTCCTTATATCCTTCCAACCCCAATATAGGACTGAGTTTCTGTTTGGTTGTAGTGTATCTGAACGGTCCGCAACCGATGTAATTCACTCCGTTGAGCCAATGCTTTTTCACATCTTCGTACGTATTGGCAGTGCCGCCTATGATATATTCGTCTCCAAGTATGCGCCGCGCTTCGGCAACGGACATGTCATTTTTACCAAGGTGCACGCCGTCCGCCCCGATTTCCCTGACCAGCTCCACATGGTCGTCAATGATGAATATGGCGCCGCAATCATTGCATAAATTCCGCAGCTCCATAGCTACGGACACTATTTCCTCTTTGCCGGCATCTTTCATACGCAGTTGTATCCACCGGCATCCCCCTTTCAATGCCATACGGGCAGAGTCGAGATAGGAGTACTTTTCAGTGTAATGTGTAATGAACTGAACTGTTTTCATAATTTATCCGCCGCAGGCTGCCTTTATTATTACGATAGATATGCCTTCGGATAGTGCGTAATTCGTCCATTCCATGCGTGGAACCATACGGTTATTGACGGCAACGGCAATGCCTTGCGCCGGTAAGGAAAGCTCATTGGTCAGCTGTGAAAGGGTAGAGGCTTCGGTTTCCACTTCTTTGTTGTTGATTAATACTTTCATTTTCTGTTTCTGTTAAGTAAAACAATGGAAGTAAATACAAAGAAGCACCGTTAAGGTAAGTTCTGTGAAGAAAAAAAATATCCAATTCCTACGGCAGTACTAACTGCATCAGGTTCGAGGGTATAATCTCAGCCCGTCGGGGCACCCCTTTGTCTTTACGGTGGCAAAGGTAAGAGAAAATAAAATATAAAAAATAAAAGAGGGAGTTTTTTATTCTGTAAGTTAATATTTGCCTGCAAATATGTCTATTTTATATATTCCGGCTAATAGGAAATCTTACATATCATAGTCATGGTATGAATATCCCAAATTCTCCTGAATTACTCCGATTTCAGCATGAGTATATCCCTAAGAAAAGAAAAAGGGGTTGCTTCATCGAAGCCACCCCCTTTGAACTTATTGCTCTTTATTGATTATGCAATTCCATGAACAGATACACTGCCGTCGATCTTCTTAACAAGACCTTGCAATACTGCGCCCGGACCACATTCCGTAAAGTCTGTGGCACCATCGGCAACCATGTTCTTTACCGTTTGTGTCCAACGTACGGAAGCTGTCAACTGAGCAACGAGGTTCTTTTTGATTTCGGCCGGATCAGTATGGGGCAGAGCATCTACATTCTGATAAACCGGACATTTCGGAGCATGAACGTCAGTAGCGTTGATAGCAGCTTCCAACTCTACTTTGGCAGGATCCATGAGTGGAGAATGGAAAGCGCCGCCTACCTTCAAAGGCAAAGCACGCTTTGCACCGGCAGCCTTCATCAGTTCGCAGGCCTTGTTGATACCCTCGATAGAACCGGAGATAACGATTTGTCCCGGACAGTTATAATTGGCTGCAACACAAACCTCACCTTCCGCACTTACCTGTGCACAGATTTCTTCAACTTTTTCGTCCGGCAGAGCAATGATGGCGGCCATAGTGGAAGGCTGTGCTTCACAAGCCTTTTGCATAGCCATTGCACGAGCATAAACCAGCTTCAGGCCATCTTCAAAGCTCAATGCCCCGGCTGCCACCAATGCAGAAAACTCACCGAGTGAATGACCCGCAGTCATTTCGGGCTTGAAGTCATCTCCCATGCAAAGTGCAGAGATAACAGAGTGAAGGAATACGGCAGGCTGTGTTACTTTGGTCTGACGCAGATCTTCATCCGTACCGTTGAACATGATATCTGTGATACGATATCCGAGAATATCATTTGCTTTTTCAAAAAGTTCTTTGGCTAAAGCCGAATTTTCGTACAGGTCTTTTCCCATTCCTACGAACTGAGCACCCTGACCCGGAAATACAAATGCTTTCATATTTACTTATTTTTAGTGTTTAATTAAAAAAGTGGTGCAAAGGTATAGGTTTTTTCCGGTAATCATCGCACAAACAGATGTTTTTTGTGCAAGGCGCTTCTTGACGTGTGTTTATAATACAATATGTAGCCCCTCGGAAAGAGTAGTGGGCAAATCGTAAAATCCTTATAAATTAAGGAGTTTATAGTTATTGTGCCTATTACAATTACAACAATGGAGCTCTGCTTAAATTACATATTGTATTTTGTACGATAACACAACAAGGTGATATTGTAAAAGATATGATATGTATTTGTCTGTAAAATAATGCTTTGTAACATATTAAAAATATTCTTTTCGCCTATTGCATATTCAAAAAACCTCATTATATTTGCAGCCGTTAAACATAAATATTATGCAAAACATGGAACATAACACGCCATTGGCAAACAATCATATTTCCGTAGATTGTGTGGTGATAGGTTTTGACGGAGAGCAGCTAAAGGTGTTGCTGATTAAACGGGCAGGAGAGGAAGAGGGAGAAGTCTTCCATGATATGAAACTTCCCGGCAGCCTGATTTATATGGATGAGGATTTGGATGAAGCAGCCCAAAGGGTGTTGAATGAATTGACCGGACTCAAAAATGTAAATCTGATGCAATTCAAAGCGTTCGGCTCCAAAAACCGTACCAAAGATCCCAAGGATGTGCATTGGTTGGAACGTGCTATGCAGTCCAAAGTTGAGCGCATTGTGACAATAGCATATCTTTCACTGGTGAAAATAGATAGAGCACTGAATCGTGATTTGGACAACTATATGGCTGATTGGGTGGCGCTGCCGAATATAAAAGCGTTGGCTTTCGATCATAACCTTATTATAAAAGAAGCGATAACTTATATCCGTCAATATATAGAGTTCAACCCGTCATCATTGTTTGATTTGCTTCCACGCAAATTTACTGCGTCACAACTTCGTACTTTGTATGAGTTGCTGTACGACAAACAGATTGATGTGCGTAACTTCCACAAAAAAATAGCCCTAATGGAATATGTAGTGCCTTTGGAAGAGAAACAGCAAGGCGTTGCCCACCGCGCAGCACGATATTATCGCTTTGACAAGAAGATTTATAATAAAGTGAGACGATAAAGAGATAATATGTGTGATAATAGGGTGGTAAATAAAGTAGTAGTACCTTTAATTTTTAATTCAATATGTATTTATTAGGTTATGACATCGGCAGCTCGTCCGTAAAAGCGAGTTTGGTAAACGCAGAAAGCGGTAAATGTGTATCTTCTGCATTCTTTCCGAAAACAGAAGCGGAGATTATTGCTGTAAAACCAGGTTGGGCGGAACAAAATCCGGAAAACTGGTGGGAAAATTTGAAACAGGCAACACAGGCTGTACTGGCAGAATCGCGCGTAGATGCAGCAGATATCAAAGCTATCGGCATCTCTTACCAAATGCATGGACTGGTATGCGTTGACAAAGACCAGAATGTATTGCGTCCGGCAATCATCTGGTGTGACTCCAGAGCAGTTCCCTATGGACAAAAAGCATTTGAAACACTGGGAGAAGAAACGTGCCTCTCTCATCTACTGAATTCTCCGGGCAATTTTACTGCATCTAAGCTCGCGTGGATAAAGGAAAACGAACCGTCTATCTACGAGAAAATATACAAAATCATGTTACCGGGCGATTATATCGCAATGAAACTAAGCGGTACAATTTGCACCACTGTTTCAGGCTTGTCGGAAGGGATGTTTTGGGATTTCAAGAACAACCAAGTAGCAGATTTCCTGATGAAGTATTATGGCTTTGACCATTCACTGATAGCTGACATCAAACCAACCTTCTCCTTGCAAGGACTCGTTAATGCTGCCGCTGCGCAGGAACTGGGCCTGAAAGAAGGTACGCCTATAACATATCGTGCCGGTGACCAACCGAACAATGCTTTGTCACTGAATGTGTTTAACCCCGGTGAAATAGCATCTACGGCAGGTACATCGGGAGTTGTCTATGGCGTGAACGGTGAAGTGAATTATGATCCGAAGTCACGTGTCAACACCTTTGCGCACGTTAATCATACAACAGAACAAACTCGTTTAGGAGTTCTTTTATGCATCAACGGCACAGGCATCCTTAACTCATGGATGAAACGGACCGTTGCTCCTGAGGGTATCTCTTACAGCGATATGAATGTTCTTGCCGCCCAAGCTCCTATCGGAAGTGCAGGTCTCAGTATTCTGCCTTTCGGTAATGGCGCCGAACGTATGTTGGAAAACAAGGAAATAGGTTGCTCCATTCAAGGCATAAACTTCAATCAGCATGGCAAACAGCACATAATTCGGGCTGCCCAGGAAGGAATTGTGTTCTCCTTTAAATATGGTATTGATATAATGGAGCAAATGGGTATTCCTGTGCAAAAAATCCATGCAGGCAAGGCCAATATGTTCCTCAGCCCGTTGTTCCGCGAAACATTGGCGGGTGTAACAGGAGCGGTAATCGAGCTTTATGATACTGACGGTTCGGTGGGCGCAGCAAAAGGTGCAGGTATAGGCGCAGGCATCTATAAGGATAATAACGAAGCTTTTGCAACGTTGGAAAAATTGGAAATCATAGAACCGAAACAAGCCGACCGTCAAGCCTATGCAGATGCGTATGCACGCTGGAAGCACTGTTTGGACATGAACATGAAATAATAAATTATTAAATAGTGATATATTAACCCTTTAAATCAATTAGAATTATGGCAACAAAAGAGTATTTTCCCGGAATAGGAAAAATTAAATTCGAAGGTAAAGAAAGTAAGAACCCAATGGCTTTCCGCTACTATGATGCAGAAAAAGTCATCATGGGCAAGAAAATGAAAGACTGGTTGAAGTTTGCTATGGCATGGTGGCACACACTCTGCGCAGAAGGCGGCGACCAATTCGGTGGCGGTACCAAACAATTCCCCTGGAATGGTGATGCTGATAAAGTACAGGCTGCCAAGAATAAGATGGACGCCGGATTCGAGTTCATGCAAAAAATGGGTATCGAATATTACTGCTTCCACGATGTTGACCTTTGCGAAGAAGCTGCTACTATTGAAGAATATGAAGCAAACCTGAAAGCAATTGTTGCTTATGCAAAGCAAAAACAAGCTGAAACCGGTATCAAACTGTTGTGGGGTACTGCTAACGTATTCAGTCACGCACGCTACATGAACGGTGCTGCTACCAATCCGGATTTTGATGTTGTAGCTCGTGCAGCTGTTCAAATTAAAAACGCTATTGATGCCACAATCGAACTTGGTGGTACGAATTATGTATTCTGGGGCGGACGTGAAGGTTACATGTCATTGCTGAATACCGATCAAAAACGCGAAAAAGAACATCTTGCACAAATGTTGACTCTGGCACGCGACTATGCTCGTGCACGTGGTTTCAAAGGTACATTCCTCATTGAACCGAAGCCAATGGAACCGTCCAAACATCAATATGATGTAGATACGGAAACTGTAATCGGATTCCTGAAAGCTCATGGTTTGGATAAAGATTTCAAAGTGAACATCGAAGTGAACCATGCTACATTGGCCGGCCACACTTTTGAACATGAACTTGCAGTTGCAGTAGATAACGGCATGTTAGGTTCTATTGACGCTAATCGTGGTGACTACCAGAACGGCTGGGATACAGACCAATTCCCTATCGACAACTACGAACTGACACAAGCTATGATGCAGATTATCCGCAACGATGGTTTGGGCAACGGTGGTACTAACTTTGATGCCAAGACCCGTCGTAACTCCACCGATCTTGAAGATATCTTCATCGCTCATATTGCCGGTATGGATGCAATGGCACGTGCTTTGGAGAGCGCTGCAAAATTGCTCGAAGAATCTCCTTACAAGAAAATGCTTGCAGACCGTTATGCTTCTTTTGACAACGGTAAGGGTAAGGAATTTGAAGATGGCAAGTTGACACTGGAAGATGTCGTAGCTTATGCCAAAGCCAATGGCGAACCGAAACAAACCAGCGGCAAGCAAGAATTGTACGAAGCAATCGTAAATATGTATTGCTAATATCGATTAATTACGAATTACAAATTACAAAATTACCGGAATTGCGGCTTTGTAACAGTTGCATAGCCGCTGCCGGTAGATTGTAACTTGTAGTTCGTAATTTGTATTAATCCCCCTAATCTATTATATCATGAATTATACAGAAAAAGGTAGTAAGATCTATCTCTTCTCTATTGTACTTGTGGCTGTCATTGGCGGTCTGCTTTTTGGTTACGATACAGCGGTTATCTCCGGTGCCGAAAAGGGGCTTCAAGCTTTCTTCATGGGAGCCGATTTTGAATACACAGACGCAATACATGGCATAACATCATCCAGTGCACTGATCGGTTGTATCATCGGTAGTGCTATTTCAGGCTTTTTTGCTTCCAGACTGGGGCGCAAAAACTCTCTTTTTTTGGCGGGTATCTTGTTTTTTCTATCTGCATTAGGCTCATACTATCCGGAATTCCTGTTCTTTGAGCATGGAGTTCCTTCATATTCCCTTTTGGTTGCATTCAATTTCTACCGGGTTTTGGGCGGTGTAGGGGTTGGACTGGCATCTGCCATCTGTCCGATGTATATCGCTGAAATCGCTCCGAGCAATATTCGAGGAACATTGGTTTCGTGGAATCAGTTTGCGATTATTTTCGGCCAATTGGTAGTCTACTTTGTGAACTTCCTGATTTTGGGCAGCCATGCCAATCCTGTTATCGATTTGGTTAACGGAGTGAATCAGATTATGAACCCTGAAGCTGCCGCATGGACAACCGAAACAGGCTGGCGCTTGATGTTTGTCAGTGAAGCTGTACCTGCCGGATTATTCGCTTTGCTGGTACTGTTGGTTCCTGAAACTCCACGTTATCTTGCCATGTGCGGTAAGGATGAAAAAGCATTGAACGTACTAAGCCGCATCAACGGTTCTTCACAAGCTAAAGTTATCTTGGCCGATATTAAGGCTACTACCGAAGAAAAGACAGAAAAACTTTTCACTTACGGTTGGATGGTTATTTTCATCGGTATCATGTTGAGCGTGTTCCAACAGGCTGTCGGTATTAATGCGGTGCTTTATTTTGCACCTCGTATATTTGAGACAATGGGCATGGCAAATCCGATGGTACAGACTGTTCTTATGGGGGTTGTCAATATACTGTTTACTCTATTGGCCGTATTTACCGTTGAAAAATGGGGACGTAAACCGTTGCTCATCTCCGGTTCCATCGGTATGGCAATAGGGGCTTTCGGTGTAGCTCTTTGCAACATAGTGACAGGCCTTCCTGCTATCATATCGGTCATCAGCATTATGATTTACAGCGCTTCATTTATGTTCAGCTGGGGACCTATCTGCTGGGTACTGATTTCTGAGATCTTCCCGAATACCATTCGTGGCGCAGCAGTAGCTATTGCAGTTGCCTTCCAATGGATCTTCAATTTCATTGTTTCATCCACTTTCCTGCCGATGTACAACATGCGTCTTGGAGAAATGGGTGACAAGTTCGGGCATATGTTCGCATACGCTCTTTACGGTATTATCTGTGTGGTGGCTGCTATCTTCGTATGGAAACTTGTTCCTGAAACGAAAGGTAAGACCCTGGAAGATATGACCAAACTTTGGAAAAAAAGGAAATAAGTTTGTAAGAATCTCATTCTACAAAATATGAAAGGTCGTGCAGTTCGAAATGAATTGCACGACCTTTTGCGTTTAAACCTTTCGGCTTTCGATGCCTACCACCGGATGGTACGGTTTGTACCAAAGCGTGGTACGGAGACTACCACCCGATGGTACACCGAGTACCTTAGTATGGTACAGTCAGTACCAAAGCATGGAACAATTCGGTATCTGTATCTTATTGATTATAAGCACGCTATTGCCTACCGTAATATATGCTTGATTCGTTCGGACCGTCCGTCTGCGAGGATAAATAGTCTTTTGATGAGAAAGGTAAGAAAAAATCATTCCCACATAAGGATTAATGTATCAGTAAAACTGTAACTTTGCACCGTTTAAACTCAGGTATATAACACAAAGATTATGGACGAAATGAAAATCAATAAAGTGCAGATTCGTAATTTGCAGATAGAAGATTACGACCAGTTGGCACAATCATTCACGCGCGTTTATTCAGACGGGAGTGACGTTTTTTGGACACACAAGCAGATAGAAAAGCTGATTCGCATCTTTCCCGAAGGACAGATAGTGACAGTCGTTGATGAGAAAATTGTGGGATGTGCGCTCTCCATTATAGTGAATTATGACGATGTAAAGAATGATCATACCTATGCCCAAGTTACAGGTAAGGAAACTTTCAACACTCACAATCCTAAGGGAAATATTCTCTATGGTATCGAAGTCTTTATTCATCCTCAATATCGCGGACTGCGCTTGGCACGCCGTATGTACGAATATCGCAAGGAACTCTGCGAAACGCTAAACCTGAAAGCCATCATGTTTGGCGGGCGTATTCCTAATTACCACAAGTATGCTGACCAAATACGTCCGAAAGAGTACATTGACAAAGTAAAACAAAAAGAAATTTACGATCCTGTATTGACATTCCAGTTGAGTAACGACTTTCATGTGCGTAAAGTGATGCGTAACTATCTTCCGAACGATGAAGAATCCAAACACTACGCTTGCCTCTTGCAGTGGGATAATATTTATTATCAGCCGCCTACACAGGAGTATGTCAGTCCGAAAACGACAGTACGCGTCGGCTTGGTGCAATGGCAGATGCGTACTTACAAAACATTGGATGATTTATTTGAGCAGGTGGAATTCTTTGTAGATGCCGTCTCCGACTATAAAAGCGACTTTGTCCTTTTTCCTGAATACTTCAATGCGCCGTTGATGGCAAAATTCAACGATGAAGGTGAGTCTGAAGCCATTCGCGGATTGGCGGCCTATACCAATGAAATCAGAGAACGGTTTGTGAAGTTGGCTATCAGTTACAACATAAATATCATTACAGGCAGTATGCCGTTCATCAAGGAAGAAGACGGGCGCCTGTATAATGTAGGCTTCCTTTGCCGTCGCGACGGAACATACGAAATGTATGAAAAAATACACGTTACTCCCGATGAAATAAAAAGTTGGGGCCTGAGTGGCGGTAAATCTTTGCAAACATTCGATACCGATTGTGCTAAAATCGGTGTTCTGATATGTTATGATGTGGAGTTTCCCGAACTTTCACGTATTATGGCAGACCAGGGCATGCAGATATTGTTTGTTCCCTTCCTTACCGATACACAAAATGCCTATTCGCGCGTCAAAGTATGTGCCCATGCCCGCGCCATTGAAAACGAGTGTTTCGTTGTTATAGCGGGTAGTGTGGGTAACCTTCCTCGTGTACACAATATGGATATACAGTATGCCCAATCGGGTGTATTTACTCCCTGCGACTTTGCTTTCCCCACTGACGGTAAGCGTGCCGAAGCCACTCCAAACACTGAAATGATTCTTGTATCCGATGTGGATTTGGATTTATTGAACGAGTTGCACACCTATGGCAGCGTCCGTAACCTGAAAGACCGCAGAAATGATTTGTATGAAGTGAAAATGAAGAAATAAGAAATAATTTGCCACCGATTATGCAAATTATTGATACGGATTCTATCAATTATCCGTTTGTGCAAATTTGCGTAATCGGTGGCGTTTTTTTTATTTGGTACTCGCCAAAGCCTCTTGCAAGTCAATACCCAAAGCAGCTGCTACTCCCGTACCATATGCCGGATCTGCCTTGTAACAATTGCGTATGTGGCGTTGCTTGATGAACAATTCGGCATCTCCCATAGCACGAGCCGTATTTTCAAATAGAAGCAGTTGTTCTTCTGCCGGCATCAGTCGGAACAAATCACCCGGTTGGCTGTAATAGTCATCATCGTATTCACGTTCATTATAATTATAAACGTCGCCATGTATTTTCAAAGGCGGCTCTTTCTTCTCCGGTGAATCCTGCCATTCTCCATAACTGTTAGGCTCATACCCCTTGGCGGAACCATAGTTGCCATCTACGCGCATAGCGCCGTCGCGATGAAACGCATGGAACGGACAGCGAGGCTTGTTTACCGGAATCTGTTCCGCGTTCACCCCCAAACGATAACGCTGTGCATCCCCATAAGAGAACAGTCTGCCCTGTAACATCTTATCAGGCGAAAAACCGATTCCTTCTACGATATTCTGAGGATTGAAAGCAGCCTGTTCCACTTCGGCAAAATAGTTTTCCGGATTACGGTTCAGCTCCAGAATACCTACGTCTTGCAACGGGAAGTCTTTGTGCGACCACACTTTCGTTAGGTCAAAAGGGTTGATGCGATAATTGTCCGCTTCCTCTTCAGTCATCAGTTGAATCTGAAGTTTCCACTTCGGGAAATCTCCTTTTTCAATGCTCTCATATAGGTCTCTCTGATGCGACTCACGATCTTTGGCGATGATTGCTTCTGCTTCCTGATCAGTCAGGCATTTAATGCCTTGCATGGTCTTGAAATGGAATTTCACCCAGATACGTTCGTTGTTAGCATTGATAAAGCTGTATGTATGGCTGCCGTAGCCGTTCATGTGTCGATAAGAGTAGGGAATACCTCTGGTGCTCATGGTAATGGTTACCTGATGCAATGCTTCGGGCAATAATGTCCAAAAGTCCCAATTATTACTGGCGCTGCGCATGTTAGTACGCGGATCGCGTTTCACCGCATGATTTAAATCCGGGAACTTCAAAGGATCACGTAAAAAGAATACCGGAGTATTGTTTCCTACCAAATCCCAATTACCTTCTTCCGTATAAAATTTCATAGCAAATCCGCGAATATCGCGTTCGGCATCAGCTGCACCTCTTTCGCCGGCCACTGTTGAGAAACGGACGAAACATTCCGTTTTCTTTCCTACTTCGCTGAAGATTGCCGCGCGAGTATACTTTGTAATGTCATGCGTTACAGTAAATGTTCCATAAGCACCGGAGCCTTTGGCATGCATGCGTCTTTCGGGAATCACCTCACGATCAAAGTGGGCTAACTTCTCCAGAAACCAGGGATCCTGTAACACCATAGGACCTCGCTGACCTGCTGTCTGGCTGTTTTGGTTGTCTGCTATCGGACGACCGTTGGCTGCTGTGAGCTTCTTTTTTTCCATAAATACCATTTTAGAGTTAATAATAGGGACCTTGTATATTGCAAAGATAGTGACAGCATGCCGACACAACAACAGATTTTTTCTATGAGAACATTGCTTAAATCTATAACGTATCGTTCTATATTTTCCAAAGATAGGGATAATAATGAAATAACCTACGATTAAAACGAAAGTTTATAAATGGCATATTTTAAAATTATCTACTCAAAAATCTCTTTTCTCTAACTTTTTTGTAAATTTGCACCCTTAAAACAAAGAGGATAGTTCCAGATGCGCTGAAAAGACTCCTCGGGCTATCACTAAGAGTAGTAAATCGTAAATAGTCAAATCGTAAATATCAAGATGGGTAAGAAGTTTGCCGAATATTCAAAGTTTGACCTTTCGGAAGTAAACAAGGAAGTGTTGAAGAAATGGGACGAAAACCAGGTTTTCGCCAAGAGTATGACAGAACGTGAAGGTTGTCCTTCTTTCGTGTTTTTCGAAGGACCTCCCTCGGCCAATGGTATGCCGGGTATCCACCATGTAATGGCTCGTTCCATTAAGGATATTTTTTGCCGCTACAAAACCATGAAAGGTTTCCAAGTAAAGCGTAAAGCCGGCTGGGACACACATGGCCTTCCTGTGGAACTGGGTGTGGAAAAAGCACTTGGTATCACCAAAGAAGATATAGGCAAGACGATTTCTGTTGCCGAATACAACGCTGCCTGCCGCAAGGACGTGATGAAATTCACCAAAGAGTGGGAGGACCTTACCCATAAAATGGGATATTGGGTAGATATGAAAGATCCTTATATCACCTATGACAACCGTTACATTGAAACGCTATGGTGGCTGTTGAAACAGCTTCATAAAAAAGGACTCCTTTATAAAGGATATACCATACAGCCGTATTCTCCGGCTGCAGGAACCGGTTTGAGTTCGCATGAGTTGAACCAGCCCGGGTGCTATCGTGATGTAAAAGACACCACCGTAGTAGGACAGTTCAAGATGAAGAACCCGAAGCCTGAAATGACAGAGTGGGGTACTCCTTATTTCTTGGCATGGACCACAACTCCATGGACATTACCCTCAAATACAGCTCTCTGCGTAGGTCCGAAAATAGACTACGTAGCCGTACAGACCTACAACGGTTATACGGGGGAAAAGATGACTGTGGTACTTGCTAAAGCTCTACTCTACACTCACTTCAACAAAAAGGCGGAAGATCTTGCATTAGAGGACTATAAGCCGGGAGACAAACTGATTCCGTTTAAGGTTGTAGGCGAGTACAAAGGTCCGGAATTGGCAGGAATGGAATATGAACAGCTCATTCCGTGGGTGAAACCGGTAGATGTGGATAATGAGGGAAATTGGAGTGTCAGCGACAAAGGCTTTCGTGTAATCCTCGGTGACTACGTAACCACAGAAGACGGTACGGGTATCGTGCACATCGCTCCGACATTCGGTGCAGATGATGCTTTTGTGGCCCGCGCAGCAGGCATCCCTTCCTTGTTCATGATTAACAAGCGTGGTGAAACGCGTCCTATGGTAGACCTTACCGGTAAGTTCTATTTACTGGATGAACTGGACGAAAAGTTTGTGAAAGAATGTGTCAATGTAGACGCATATAAAGAATATCAAGGCCGCTGGGTGAAGAATGCCTACGATCCGCAATTTACAGTTGACGGCAAGTATGACGAGAAAGCCGCACAGGCAGCCGAGACACTTGATATTTACATCTGCATGATGATGAAAGCCGCTAACCAGGCCTTCAAAATAGAGAAGCACGTGCACAACTATCCGCACTGTTGGCGTACTGACAAGCCTGTATTGTACTATCCGCTGGATAGCTGGTTCATCCGCAGCACTGCCTGCAAGGAGCGCATGATAGAGTTGAACAAGACCATCAATTGGAAGCCGGAAAGCACCGGTACCGGACGTTTCGGCAAGTGGCTGGAAAACTTGAACGACTGGAATCTGAGCCGTTCACGCTACTGGGGTACTCCGTTGCCTATTTGGCGTACGGAAGACGGCGATGAGGAAAAATGCATCGAATCCGTAGAGGAGCTTTACAACGAAATAGAGAAATCCGTTGCAGCCGGACTGATGTCGTCCAATCCATATAAGGAGAAAGGTTTCCAGCCCGGTGTATATACACAGGATAATTACGACAAGATAGACCTTCATCGTCCTTACGTGGACGATATTATTCTCGTTTCCAAAGGCGGAAAGCCCATGAAACGCGAATCAGACTTGATTGACGTATGGTTTGACTCCGGTTCCATGCCGTATGCACAGATACACTATCCGTTTGAGAATAAAGAGTTGCTTGACAGCCACCAGGTATATCCTGCCGATTTCATAGCAGAAGGTGTGGACCAGACACGTGGCTGGTTCTTTACACTACATGCCATCGCAACAATGGTGTTCGACAGCATATCCTATAAGGCTGTGATTTCAAATGGTCTGGTGCTCGACAAGAATGGCAATAAGATGTCCAAACGTTTGGGCAATGCCGTAGACCCGTTCTCAACCATCGAAAAATACGGTTCCGACCCCTTGCGCTGGTACATGATAACCAACTCTTCACCATGGGACAACCTGAAGTTTGACGTAGACGGAGTGGAGGAAGTTCGCCGCAAATTCTTCGGTACCTTATATAATACGTATTCTTTCTTCGCCCTTTATGCCAATGTGGACGGATTTGAATACAAAGAGGCAGATGTTCCCATGGCAGAACGTCCGGAAATAGACCGTTGGATTCTTTCCGTACTGAATACACTGGTGAAAGACGTGGACAACTGTTACAACGAATATGAGCCGACTAAAGCCGGACGCCTGATTTCGGATTTCGTGAACGATAACCTTTCAAACTGGTACGTCCGTCTGAATCGTAAACGTTTCTGGGGTGGTGGCATGACACAAGACAAGCTGTCTGCTTTCCAGACGCTCTATACCTGTTTGGAAACCGTAGCCAAACTAATGGCTCCTATCGCTCCATTCTATGCGGATATGCTCTACTCTGACCTGACGGCAGCTACCGGGCGCGACAACGTAGTTTCCGTTCATTTGGCTAAATTCCCTGAATGCAAAGAAGAGATAATAGACAAAGAGCTGGAAGCCCGCATGCAAATGGCACAAGACGTAACCTCTATGGTATTGGCTTTGCGCCGTAAGGTGAACATCAAGGTGCGCCAGCCTTTGCAATGCATCATGGTTCCGGTGGTAGACGAAGAGCAACGTGCCCACATTGAGGCTGTAAAAGCGCTTATCATGAACGAGGTGAACGTAAAGGAAATCCAGTTTGTGGACGGTGCTGCCGGTGTGCTCGTGAAGAAAGTGAAGTGCGACTTCAAGAAACTCGGCCCGAAATTCGGCAAGCAGATGAAAGCTGTTGCCGCAGCCGTTGCCGGAATGTCACAGGAAGCCATTGCCGAACTGGAGAAGAACGGCGCTTATACGTTGAACCTGGACGGTGCGGAAGCTGTAATAGAGACATCCGATGTGGAGATATTCAGTGAGGATATTCCGGGCTGGCTGGTTGCCAATGAAGGTAAACTCACCGTTGCTCTGGAAGTTACCATCACCGAGGAACTCCGCCGCGAGGGTATTGCCCGCGAATTGGTGAATCGTATTCAGAATATCCGTAAATCGAGTGGTTTCGAGATAACGGATAAAATAAAGATTACATTATCAAAAAATCCGCAAACAGATGATGCGGTAAATGAATATAAAGATTATATTTGTAACCAGGTTTTAGGAACCTCACTGACGCTGACAGACGGTGTAGAAAGCGGTACGGAACTCGAGTTCGATGATTTTAAACTGTATGTAAGCGTTGTAAAAGAATAGATTATTAATACTAACGATTAAACACGTAAAGTTATGGCAGAAAAAACAAGATATTCGGATGCTGAATTGGAAGAATTCCGCGCCATTATTATGGAAAAGTTGGAGTTGGCTCAACGCGATTATGAATTGTTGAAAGCCAGCCTGACAGGTGCAGACGGTAACGATACCGACGATACATCTCCTACATACAAAGTACTGGAAGAAGGGGCCAATACCTTATCCAAGGAAGAAACGACACGTCTGGCGCAACGTCAGCTGAAGTTCATTCAGGGTTTACAGGCAGCTTTGGTACGTATTGAGAACAAAACGTATGGTATTTGCCGCGAAACAGGTAAGTTGATTCCTGCCGAGCGCCTGCGTGCAGTGCCTCATGCAACATTAAGCATCGAAGCTAAAAACAACGGCAAGAAATAAGGATGAAGAATTTTTTCACGAAAGGACGGATAGCCTTACTTGTTATATTCTCGGTACTGATTATCGACCAGGTAATTAAAGTGATTGTTAAGACACACATGTATTGGCATGAGAGCATACGCATCACTGATTGGTTTTATATCTACTTCACCGAGAACAATGGCATGGCTTTCGGCTTGGAGATATTCGGAAAACTATTCCTCACTTCATTTCGAATCGTAGCAGTAGGAGTTATAGGCTGGTTTCTGTACAAGTTCGTAAAACATGGAATGAAAACAGGGTTTATTGTCTGTGTTTCACTCATCCTGACGGGAGCATTAGGCAATATCATCGACAGTGTATTCTACGGAGTGCTCTTTAATGAAAGCACCTATTCACAACTGGCAACCTTTATGCCTGAAGGCGGCGGATACGCTCCGTTGCTATATGGCAAAGTGGTCGATATGTTCTATTTCCCTATTATCGAAACGAACTGGCCCACGTGGATGCCGTTCATAGGTGGAAAGCATTTCATTTTTTTCAGTCCGATTTTCAACTTTGCCGATGCAGCAATCAGTTGCGGAATTATAGCTCTGTTGTTGTTTTACAGTAAATATTTGAATGATTCCTATCATGTTATAAAGAAATCATGAAAAGGAAAAAACGGATTCAATGGTATAGCGTAATCCTTTTGGCGTTCAGTCTGACAGCGTGCCAGGTGAAAAGACCTGAAACAGTCATACCGGACGCCAAAATGGAAAACGTACTCTATGACTTCCACATTGCAAAGGCAATGGGAGAGGAGGTTCCGTATAGCGACAGCTACAAGCGTGTGCTATATATTGAATCGGTCTACAAGAAACATGGCATCACCCAAGCCGATTTCGATTCCTCAATGGTGTGGTATGCCCGCCACCCGGATGCTCTCACAAAAGTCTACGAAAAAGTTAATCAACGGTTAAAGGCCGAAAGAGACGGCATCAATCATCTAATTGCCCTGCGCGACAACAAGCCCAAAGAATCTCTTCCGGGCGATAGCATCGACGTATGGATAGGACGGCACATCTATCATCTGACCGGAATGTCGTTGGACAACAAGCTGACCTTTGCACTTCCTTCGGATACGAATTTCAAGGATCGGGATACGCTCAAATGGACTGTTCGCTTCCGTTTCCTGAACGGAGTCCCCGACAGCCTGCATGCACCGTTAATGGCAATGCAGATCCTTTATGCAAAAGACACACTGAACGATATGCGGAGAATAAAGCAATCGGGTACAGAAACCATATCATTGTTTGCCGATACGCTGGGAGAAATCAAAGAAATACGCGGCTTTATCTATTATCCGGTGCAAACATCTGCACAGAGTATATTGACGGATCGCATCAGCCTGATGCGTTATCATGCAACAGACACCCTGTTTAATGCCGACAAAGAGAGCCTTAAGCCTACCGACGACAAAGCGGTGAAGAAAGATACGGTTTTGAGCAAGCCGGCAGAAGTGAAAGAACAGGATGTAGAGCAGAACAATGCCCGCCGTCCGGAAATGCGCCCTCGCCCGCGATTACGCCAAACTACCGAAAAGTAAATGAAACGCTTCGCATCACACTTTTTATTCCTGCCTGCATACGGTTATTTAAAACAATATGCGGTGGAAACGGAAGAGGGGAGCGTTGTACGCATATTTCCATTAACGGAAGAGATAGAAAACGTGGAATGGCTGCCGGGAGCAATCGTTCTTTTGACGCAAGATGAATTGAAAGAACTTGACACAAATTCCCCCTTAGTAAATGCTCCACAAAATTACAGTAAAACGTCCGCGGAATTTTACTATAATTCTACAAGAATTTTAGTAAAATTCCCTCAGAATTTATTAATGGCTCTTCCGCCCTCTATTGAAGGGCGTTGCCAACTCTTACCTGTCTATTTCTCCAATTTTGACATTACAACAATGCTGCCTGTCGCCGGAACTCGGCACAGACTACTGCGGTAGCAATAGCAACATTCAAAGATTCGGAAGTTTCACGTGTCGACGGATAATTGGGAATATAAAGTTTCCGGTTGATAAGTTGCTTCACCTCATTCCCTATGCCGTTGCCCTCATTCCCCATAACTATCAGTCCATGGGCAGAGAGTGGTTGCGTGTACATATTTTCTCCGTCCAGAAAAGTGCCGTATACCGGTATGTCTTTCAAAGAGCCAATCAGCCCGGGCAGGGAAGTATAATGCAGTTTCACCCTTGCTATGCCCCCCATAGTGGCCTGTATGGTCTTGGGATTGTAGGCATCCACGGTATTGGGCGAGCAGAAGATATGTTCTATTCCAAACCAATCGGCCAGCCGGATTATGGTTCCCAGATTACCGGGATCCTGCACGTCATCCAGCGCCAGACAAAGGGAGTGGGCTACAACGGAAGCATCCATTACTTCATCCGGCTGTTCAAAAACAGCGAGCACCTGTTGGGGAGTTTTCAAAAGACTGGCGCATGAGAGTTCTTTTTCGGAGACTTCGGTTATGTCTTCCACCGGCAGCTGCCGGTGTGCGGAAAGCCATTCAACGGTTGCAATCAGGAAGCGGCAACGGAAATGCCCCAATAAATCGCCTACCAGCTTCGGGCCCTCTGCCAGAAACACTTTATCAGCCTTGCGGTTCTTCTTCAACTCCAATGAACGGATATATTTAATACGATTCTTACTTAGTGCCATAAGTTGTTTGGTTTTATTTGGCAAAAGTACACGATTATTTCTATATTTGCAGTAATTTATGCGCAATTAATAATCCAGTATGAAGAAAGGCTTTCGCTACGCACTATTTGCTACCGCCATACTTTTATTAGCTTCATGTTCTGCCACGAAATATGTGCCGGAAGGTTCATATTTATTGGACGAGGTGCGCATACAAACGGACAACAGGGAAATCAAACCTTCCAGCCTCTCAATGTATGTCCGTCAAAATCCGAATTCCAAATGGTTCAGCCTGATAAAGACACAGTTGTACGTCTATAACTGGTCGGGGAGGGATTCTGCAAGTTGGATAAACCGCACTTTACGAAGAATGGGAGATGCTCCGGTCATATATAAAGAAGAAGAAACGGAACGCTCCAGTGAGGAAATGACAAAGGCCATGCAAAATATGGGCTATATGGGAGCAGTTGTAGAACCTGTCACGCACATAAAAAAGAAGAAGCTGAAACTGACTTATAAGGTTTCCAGCGGAAAGCCCTACAAGATACGTTCCCTCAAATATGACATCAAGGACGAGAAAATCAGAGAATACATGCGGCAGGATTCGGCAGATACCTATTTGACGGAAGGCATGTATTTCGATGTAAATCGCCTGGATGCGGAACGGCAGCGCATTACGGACAACCTGCTTCGCAACGGATATTATAAATTTAATAAAGAATATATCTCCTATACGGCAGATACGGTGAGGAACACTTATCAGGTGGATGTTACTATGCACTTGGCACCGTTTCGGCAGCATAATGACAATGCTCCGCAAAATCATCGCCAGTATTACATCAATAAGGTGAACTTCATTACGGACTATAATGTATTGGAGTCATCCGCCTTGAGCAGCATAGAAATAAACGACTCCATACATTACAAGGGTTTCCCCATATACTATAAGGACAAACTCTATCTGCGTCCGAAAGTCCTGACGAATAACCTGCGCATTACGCCGGGAAGTTTGTACAACGAACCGGACGTACAGCGGACATACTCCAATTTCGGACGTTTGCAGGCTTTGAAATATACTAATATCCGCTTTTTCGAGACACAGGTTGGCGATACTTCCAAACTGAATGCTTACGTAATGCTGACAAAGAGTAAGTACCAGTCGGTATCGTTCGAGTTGGAAGGAACCAATTCTGCCGGAGACTTGGGGGCGGCTGCATCGGTATCGTTCCAGAACAGGAATATGTTCAAAGGTTCTGAAACTTTTATGATAAAACTACGTGGCGCTTACGAAGCGGTATCAGGTCTGCAAGGCGGCTATAACCACGAGGATTACACTGAATTGGGGGCAGAGGCGACGATCAACTTCCCGCGTTTCCTTTTTCCTTTCCTGTCCAACGATTTCCGTCGGAAGATACGTGCCACTACGGAGTTCGGCGTGCAGTATAATTATCAGATACGACCGGAGTTTTCGCGTATCATCGCTTCTGCCAATTGGAGCTATAAGTGGGGATTGCAACGCCAGCGTGCACAGCACCGCATCGACCTGTTGGACATAAACTATCTGTACATGCCTTCCATTTCACAGGAGTTTCGTGACAAATACCTGAACAACGAACAGAATTATATCTTAAAATACAACTATGACGACCGCCTGATTGTCCGCACAGGATACAGCTACACGTACAATAGCGCAGGGCAGGCATTGATGAATAATACAATAATCGGCAACTCGTATTCCATTCGCGTTAATTTTGAGTCAGCAGGTAATCTTCTGTATGCAGTTGCCAAAATGGCTGATATGAAAAAGAATGAAGACGGGGAGTATTCATTGCTAAGTATCCCATTCGCACAATATGTAAAGGGAGATTTTGATTTTGCCAAGAACATAGTCATCGACAATCGCAACTCCATCGCATTCCATGTAGGGGCAGGGATAGCCGTACCATACGGCAATGCAACCATTGTGCCTTTTGAGAAGCGTTACTTCTCCGGTGGCGCCAACAGTGTACGCGGCTGGTCGGTACGTGACTTAGGTCCGGGCGTTTTTCCCGGTGACGGAAATTTCATGAATCAGTCGGGGGATGTTAAGTTGGATGCAAGTGTCGAGTACCGTACACGTCTTTTCTGGAAATTCAGAGGAGCAGTCTTTGTGGATGCGGGTAACATTTGGACACTGCGTGATTACAAAGATCAGCCGGGCGGCAAATTTGAATTCAACAAATTCTATAAGCAGATAGCAGTGGCCTACGGGTTGGGCCTGCGGTTGGATTTGGACTTCTTTGTCCTGCGTTTTGACGGCGGCATGAAAGCTATCAATCCTGTGTTCAGTAACAGGAAAGAACATTTCCCTATTATACATCCCAAATTCAGTCGTGATTTTGCTTTCCACTTTGCTGTGGGATATCCATTCTAAAACAGTAAAGGCTACGCGCGGTTTCTTTGGAAACATTGCGCGTAGCCTTTCTTATTTAGTTCTTAATTTTCAATCCTCAACGTGCTGCGTAATAGGTGTTGACCATAGTTGCCTGACGAGCAGCAGAAATACCTTGAGCATCCAAAGTGACAGTCATATCCTCACCATTGGGCAAAGTGATCTGTGCCGTACCGTCGTTATTCATCTGCAGGAGTTCGGTGCTTACACCGTCTGCTACGACATTCCAAGTATTCATGTCTTTATCGTAAATCAACTCCATAGATGCAGTTTCGCCCTCTTTCGTGATAGAATAACCGTTTTCAAGGGTTTCTACCAAGTAGTTTCCGTTTTCGCCTTTCACTTTCTTAACATCACCGACACTTGCCATCGGGTTGCTGCCACTCCAGAATTCAATGGAGTTGATGACCAAAGCATCTGCCAAATAGCATACGCCATACACCGGAATGATATTGAATGCCAGAAAAACAAGTTCATTGACAAATTTATTGCCAATGCCCTGGTTCCAATTCAACAGTTTGCTATGCAAACCGAAAGAACCGATACATGAACTAAAAAGGAAAGCACCGCATACCATTACAGTTGCAGCCAATTTCAAATTGAACTTTTTCATAATCACTTTCTTTTATTTTTTACTATATTTTGTTAAGGTTGTATTTAACCAGCCTTTTTTTAGATTAGTGCAAATATAGCCATTTTTATAAAAGAACACAAAAAAGCCGTAAAAAATTACACTTTGTAAGACAAAAGAGCCGTATCTGTCTCTATTTGCGAAAAAGGGATTTGGAAATCCAACGGTCTACCGCGAATTTACCCGGTCCTACAATGTACATCAGCACAAATACCACTAAGTAAACAAATGCAAGTTCCTTTACTGCAAACGGGTCATCGGCATGGACTATGAAAAAAGCCACACACATTGTAAATATCATGGGAATCATAGCCAGCCTGTACAGAAAACCTATGATGAACGCCATTGAACAGGCCAGCTCGCCGAATATAGCCAACCCCAGGGAAAGAGGGCTGCCAATACCGAGAGGATCGGGAAATACGGCTGAAAGTTCCTGATAGTTTGCCCACTTATCGATGCCATGATTCATGAGCATAACACCAAATACAACTCTAACTATTAATAATATGACAGATATGAAAGTGCCGTCCGGCTTGACAGGAAATAAAAATCGTTTTAACATAATTGTTCGTCTTTTTAAGTTGATATGTATTCTTAACAAATAAGAACGAATAAATGTTTACTCCCGTTTCAAAGGCTTGATGATAATCCGCAATGAAGGGTCATAGGTGAAATAGCTCCACATCCAGTCCACAAATATAAAAAGCCGGTTCTTTACACCTACAATGCTCATCAAATGAACAAACAGCCACACTGCCCATGCCGGAAAACCGCCAAAACGCAGTTTCTTTAACTCTACAACGGCATGGTTGCGCCCGATAGTAGCCATAGAGCCTTTATTGCGATATATAAAGGGCTGCAAAGGCAAGCCTTGCTCCATACGCTGTAAGTTGACGATTAAATTTCTTGCTTGTTGAATAGCCGGCTGAACCACTTGTGGATGCCCCTTAGGGTAAGCATCGGAAGACATTAAGGCGGTATCACCGATGGCAAAGATATTGGAGTACTCACACAAGCGGTTATAACTGTCCACTTTCAAGCGGTTTCCCGGTCCGTATGCTTCGGAAGGTAATCCTTGCAGACTGTTGGCTTTTACACCCGCCACCCAGAATACATTTTTCGTATCAATAACCGGCCCCTCACTCAACACAAGCTCATTGCCTTCATAGTTGATGACCCTTGCATTCAGTTTAACCTCTACGTTCCGTTTTCCCAAATATTCCATTACCTCCCGGGAGGATTTCTCCGAAAAAGCAGACAAGAGGCGAGGAGCGCCGTCTATGAGGATTATACGCATTTCATTGATGTTCAAGTCCGGATAATCTTGCGGAAGAACAAACTTTCGCATTTCTGCCAAAGCACCTGCCAGTTCTATGCCCGTAGCCCCGCCGCCTACTATGGCAAAAGTCATCAGACGCTTGCGTTCTTCTTCATTTCCGGTGTTTTGGGCCTGTTCAAAACTATCCAGAATTTGATTACGATTGAACAGGGCTTCCGATGTATTCTTTAAGGCCATAGTCTGTTTAGCCATGTCATTGTTGCCGAAATAATTCGTATCACATCCGGTAGCAATTACCAGATAGTCATAAGCCAACGTACCAATGGAAGTCTCCAGTAAGTTATTTTCCGGCATAACGCGTTGTGCTTCACAAATACGTATATGGAAATGCTCTCTTTTCTTAAAGATTTTGCGGTAGGGAAAGGAAATGGCACTCGGCTCAATACCTGCCGTAGCCACCTGATAAAGTAAAGGTTGAAAAATATGGTGGTTGTTCTTATCCAATAGGACAATCTGATATTTATCGCTCTTCAGTTTCCTTGCCAGTTTCAGCCCTCCAAAACCGCCTCCCACAATGACCAGTCGTTTGCGGCCCTCTTTGTCGGGAATATCCATTGCTGTTTTCATATTTCAAGTTGTTCTTGGTTCATTATAAAGAAACACAGAGGATTAAGGAATGTTCTGTTGATGCCCAAGTTAAAATATTCTAAGGAAATAATAGACATTAAATAGGAAGAAAGGAAAACAAAAAGCTTTGTAACATTGTTGTAACATGAATTATTTACAACTAACTTTGTCACGAAGTTTTCTTAGTATTGGAGAATGAGCACTGATTTGAAAACATGGCTATCATCATTAATCTTGTTGGTGACTGTAACCGCTGTTCATGCACAAACACGCTTGGCAGAAGTACATACTTCGGCTGGTACGGATTCTGTCACCGTCCTTGATTCGGCTTCTGCCAAACGGAGTTTTTTCAAGAAGTTCTTGGACTATTTCAATGACGCCAATAAAGAGAAGAAGAATAAAAAATTCGATTTTAGCATTATCGGTGGACCTCATTACTCCAGTGATACCAAATTGGGATTGGGGTTGGTGGCTGCCGGGCTTTATCGCACCGACCGTAACGATACGATTCTTCCGCCCTCCAATATTTCGTTGTATGGAGATGTTTCTACGGTAGGCTTTTATCTGTTGGGAATACGCGGGACGCATCTGTTTCCTCGTGACAAATATCGCTTGAATTATAATTTATATTTCTACTCCTTTCCGAGTTTATATTGGGGAAAAGGGTATGATAACGGAGTTAATAATGCCAATGAAAGCGATTATGACCGTTTTCAGGCGCAGATGAAAGTGGATTTTATGTTCCGGCTGGCACGCAACTTCTATGTGGGCCCTATGGCAGTGTTTGACTACATATATGGGCACAATATTGAAAAACCTGAATTGTGGGAAGGTATGAACGCACGCACCACAAATTTCAGTCTTGGGTTGTCACTGCTTTATGATTCGCGCGACTTTCTGACAAATGCATACAAAGGGTACTATCTTAGAATAGACCAACGTTTCAGTCCCGCCTTCTTAGGAAACAAATATGCCTTCAGCAGTACGGAACTGGATACGAGATATTATCATGAGGTGTGGAAAGGCGGCGTTTTGGCCGGACAGTTCCACACTCTGCTGAATTACGGGAATCCTCCCTGGGGCCTGATGGCAATTTTAGGCAGTTCGTATTCCATGCGTGGCTATTATGAAGGACGCTATCGTGACAAATGTGTCATGGATGCCCAAATAGAGCTTCGCCAACATGTCTGGAAACGGAATGGAGTGGCCGTATGGGTGGGGGCGGGAACTGTTTTTCCAAGGTTCTCAGAATTTGACATGAAACATATTCTTCCCAATTACGGTTTCGGTTATCGCTGGGAATTTAAAAAGAGAGTAAATGTACGTTTAGATTTAGGGTTTGGCAAACACCAGACAGGATTTATATTCAATATCAATGAAGCCTTTTAAAGAAATCAAGAAATGGTTTGAAAATCAAGAGAACTTGTTTTACTTGTTCCTGATAATTTTGATAGTACCCAATGTTGTACTATGTTTTACGGAGCCTATGCCGATTGTAGCAAAGGTATGCAATGTGTTGTTGCCATTTTCCATATATTATATAGTGATGAGTTGGTCGAGAAACTGCGGCAGGACTTTCTGGATATTGTTTCCTTTTTTGTTTTTCGGAGCATTCCAGATTGTGTTGTTATATCTCTTCGGACAGTCCATTATTGCAGTGGATATGTTTCTCAACCTGGTAACAACCAATTCCAGCGAAGCCTTGGAGTTGCTGGACAACCTGATACCGGCTATTGTTATTGTAGTGCTGTTATATATTCCGGCATTGGCAGTGGCGACGGTATCTGTCATCAAAAAACGGGAATTGCCGGAGCTGTTTATCCACAGAGAGCGTAAGCGCGCCCGATTAGCAATGATTGCCGGGGTTTTGTCATTGGGAGCTGCCTATCTGTTTGACTCCCGCTATGAACTGAAGTCGGATTTATACCCGGCCAATGTGTGTTATAACATTGCACTCGCCTTTCAACGCACTGCACAGACACAGAGCTATGCAAAAACATCGAAAGATTTCACATTCCAAGCTAAATCCGTTCATCCCCAAAAGAATAGGGAAGTCTATGTTATGGTTATTGGGGAAACGTCCCGTGCAACTAATTGGTCGATTTATGGTTATAATCGCGAAACGAACCCCAAACTGTCAAAGGTAAAGGGACTAACAGCTTTCTGCCACGTACTGACCGAATCCAATACTACACACAAAAGTGTACCTATGCTGATGTCTTCGGTTTCGGCACATGACTTCAATTCCATTTATCAACAGAAAAGTATCATTACAACATTCAAAGAAGCAGGCTATCAGACAGCTTTCTTCTCCAACCAGCGCTATAACCATTCTTTCATTGATTTTTTCGGAAAAGAAGCTGATACATGCAATTTTATCAAAGAAAATGTGAAGCATGCCAACTACAACCCTTCCGACGATGAGCTGTTGGAACTGGTAGCCACTGAGTTGGCTAAAAATGCTCCTAAGCAATTTATTGTTCTCCATACCTATGGTTCACATTTCAATTACCGGGAGCGCTATCCTTCGGAAAACGCTTTTTTCTTACCCGATTTTCCTGTGGATGCCGAAGTGAAATATAAAGATAATCTGGTGAATGCCTATGACAACTCTATCCGCTATACAGATGATTTTCTGGCACGCCTTATCGGAATGTTGCAGGAACAGAACACAGATGCTGCAATGCTTTACACTTCGGATCATGGAGAGGATATTTTTGATGATAGCCGACGCCTTTTCCTGCATGCGTCACCGGTTCCGTCTTATTACCAGATACATGTGCCGTTCTTACTGTGGATGTCTGACAGTTACCGGGACCATTATCCATCCCTTTGGGAGAATACAATATCCAATAAGCAGAAAAACATTTCATCCAGTGCCTCTTTCTTTCACACGATGCTGGAGTTAGGAGGAGTTACAACGCCTTATCGAAATGATTCATTGTCTGTTGTAAATGTTTTGTTTACCGAAAAGCCCAGAGTGTATCTCAACGACCACAATGAAGCTCGTTCACTGAATGAGATAGGTATGGGCGAGGAAGATTTTGAAATGTTGCAACAGAAAGGGATACTATACCGGTAAAAACAATATGCCGACCGTTAAAACCGGAAAAGCAGCATCTGCTTAGAATAACGGATGCTGCTTTATTTGTATCACCAATCATTGCCTACATGATTTTTTCCGACTAAAGATTCTATTCTTACTTTATAATTATTAACCCCTTCGGCAATGTTTTTTCCTGCATCGGCCGTTCCCATTCCGTATGCCACTACGGGAGTTTGCCATACCATTCCGGCATGTATGGCACTTCCCTGATAAGGCCTTAAGAGTTCATCTATTGTGAAGTTGTTTCTTCCGCCACTACGATAGGCACTGTATTCGGACCCCGTAGTAACCGCAACCAATAATGCCTTACCTGCCACCGCCGGAGTTTTAGCCAGATAGGTGAATACCTCATCCTGCCATTTCTTCAATAGGGAAGGAGCTGACATCCAATACAACGGGAACTGAAACACAATGGCAGAAGCCTGAGAAATAATCTTACTCCATGAGTCTACATTAAAAGCGTCTTCAGGGCGCATTTCATACAAATTGTATACTGCCACTTCTTCCAGTTCTTTAATAGCATCCATTAATGCCTTGTTGGCCTGTGAACTTTTGATGTCGGGATGTGCCAAAAGAACCACAACTTGTTTTATACCTTTATCCATAGTGTATCTTTATAATTTATAAATGTCAGTTGATTAGCTACAAAGATAAAAAAACATGAATATATAACAAAAAAGGAACAACTTTTGTTGTTCCTTTTTAGAGTACACCCTCAGGGATTCGAACCCTGGACCCACTGATTAAGAGTCAGTTGCTCTACCAACTGAGCTAAGAGTGCATTTTTTATTTCTCGTTTGCGGGTGCAAAGGTAGCCCTTTTATTTTATTTCGCAAACAATCCTTAGACTTTTTTCGATGGAATCGGTATCTTTTTACTCAAACTCATATAGTTCGGAGGGAGTAGTCCGCTTTAAAGCGCAGAGCTGCACATCTTTACCCACTATAATGCCTTTCTCCCTCAGTTTCCATTCAACAGTTTTATAGGCCAACTCCGGATGATTATTGTCTTTACTTAAATGGCAGAGCCAAATATATTGCAAGTGTTCTGTAATATTTTCGGCAAGAAATTCTGCGGTATCAATATTACTCATATGTCCGGTACGGCTGGTTATACGTTCCTTTAGATACTGAGGATAAGAACCCATACGCAACATTTCATCATCATAATTGGCTTCCAGTATCAGGTAGTTTGCTTTACAGATATACTGCGCCGCAGTAGGGGTTATTTCGCCAAGGTCTGTGAGAAAAGAAAAGACTTTACCGTCTATCTCTATACAATAGCCCACATTGTCTGTGCCGTCATGAGGAACTTCAAAAGACTCAATACGAAAGTCTTCCAATTGCATAGGTTGCTGTTTCTCCAGATAACGGACGGAGGAATGTAACTTTTCCGTCATACAGTAACTCTTGTTTATTCCTTCGTGAATACGGGCTGTCGTATAGATAGGTATATTCAGTTTCTCACCCAGTCCGCCTACTGCTTTTATATGATCGGCATGATCATGGGTGACAAATACTGCACGTATCATCTCCATATTGATACCTGCTTCTTTTAATCCTTTTTTTATGGTACGAACAGCAATGCCGGCGTCAATGAGTATTCCGTATTTTTCTGTGCCTATATAGTAACAATTGCCACTGCTACCACTTGCAAGGCTTATAAATCTTACTTTCATTCTAATCTCCTTAATTACAAAAAGGCCGTCACCTTGAAAAAAAAGTGACGGCAAAGACAGTGCAAATAAGAGCAGAATTAAGCTCACTTAATTTATGCCGAATGTAGCCTGTCTTTGCATTGGGGGGCAAATATACATAAAATATGCAATATATAAGATTATGCTTTCTTCTTTTTGTCGATGAATTCGGTGGTTTTTGCAAAAATCAGCAGAGCTACGGCAGCCACTAATCCTATTCCTGCAAAATAATACCAAATGTAATGTGCATTAACACTGGCTGCTTCCCAAGCTTCCCGGCTCGCAAACAAGGCCGGATCAGGGCAATATTTAGTCAGCAGCACACCCGCTATACCAAATCCGAAAATGGAAGACAAGAAAGAATGAAGATGGCTGAATCCAAGATACATACCTTCTTCTCCTTCGGGAGCCTGCAAAGAAAAATATTCCAGATAGCGTGGAGAAATGAAGCACTCCGCCAAAGCCTGTACAACAATACCGAGTATCATCATCAATGTGATATTGCTCATCCCCGAAATGACATCATTGCCCAACAGATTTCCACATGCCATCAGCAATGCAGAAACCGGAATCAGAAACATGCCGATGTTCATGGAAGTAATGGCTGTACGCTTTGCCATCCATTTAGTAATGAAACTTACACAACAAACCACAACAAAAGGATTCACATTGGCTATCCAGCCCGGTTTAGCCGTTTCGCCTGCCATACGGATGACATACTTAGGCATTGTGGCATACAGTTGTTGTTGCACCATCCAGAATCCGGTTACGATAAGGATAAGGATCAACAAACGCCAGTTAGTGATGATACGCAGAAAACCTTGTCCTATTTCGCGCATGCTTTTACCTTCGCCTGCCGTATGTGCCGATTTGTACAAGAGGATAACAGAGAGCAGCGCCAATATAGTCATCGTAGCAGAAAAGAAATTGATATAGATATATGCTTGCTCACCGATAGCGTTACGCAACGGATCAATAATGGTCTTTCCGGTGAAAGCGCCGAAATTCACCATCATATAAAAGATAGAATAACCGCGTGCGCGGGTAGCTTCAGTAGTTTCTTTGGCAACGGATGCCGATATAATGGACTTGATGAACGAACCGCCAAGCATAATGACAAACAAGACAGGAACAATCATCCAACGCTCACTGCTATCAACCAACCCTGAGAAACGGGTCACTTCACCATATTCCACCAGTCCGGCTGCTTCCAGCAATGTAGGCAGCACACCTAAACCTAAATAACCGGCCGATAACAGTGCGAATGCAATAATCATTGATTTGCGAAAACCAATCTTATCGGCATAGGCCCCGGTGAATATCGGAAGCAGATAAAGACCGCCTGAAAACAGACCGGAAATCATGCTTGCTTCAAAATCGTTAAAACCTAAAATATTGGACAAATAAATGGTGAGAACAATAAATACGGCATAATATGCCATGCGTTCAAAAAGTTCTACTGTGTTGCTTACCCAGAAGGCTTTACTAAAACCTTTGGCGTTAGTTGGGGGTGATTGAGTCATCCTTTACTGATTAATTATTATGTTTTTATTACTTATATTTGCAGCAAAGATACTCAATAACAGTAAAACAGGCAAAGTATGAAAGATAAAATAGAAGTTGTAGCATTTGATGCAGACGATACTCTCTGGGAGAATGAGCTTTATTTTCAAGAGTTTGAGCATAAATTCTGTGATTTGCTGAAAACATATCAGCCACCGGCAGCCGTTTCGCAGGAACTTTTTAAAACAGAAATGAAAAACCTGCACATGTATGGATATGGCCTGAAGAGCATGATGCTCAGCATGATTGAAACTGCATGTAGGATTACCGGTGGAAAGGAAAATCTGCATTGCGCAGAAGAAATTATCAGATTGGGACAGGAACTTTTGCAAAAGCCCGTCACACTACTGGACGGAGTGGAAGATGTATTGCTCCAGTTACAAGGAAAATACAAACTGGTACTGGCTACCAAAGGAGACTTATTCGATCAAAAAAGGAAAGTCATGGACTCCGGACTGGTGAGATATTTCTACCACATTGAAATAATGAGTGATAAAAAAGAGGCCGATTACCAAAAGCTCCTCAACACAGTGGGATGTGCTCCGCAGAATTTCCTGATGTTGGGAAACTCCATAAAATCGGACATATTACCGATACTGAATTTAGGAGGATACGCTGCCCATATACCTTATCACATTACCTGGCAATACGAAAACCACGAAGGGAACGTAACTCATCCCAATTTACTTCAATTGAAGAATATCAAAGATATAATAGGGTATCTCCTATAATAGAAAGCCCTTCCGCGCTTTTCAAAACCACTCCATAGTGGAATCGCTTAAGTGTGGAAGGGCTAATTTGAATTATATCGTCTTTGTTCTTAGAACTGGAAGAACTTCTTTGCGTTGTAATAGCTGATATCTTCAATCATCTGATTTACGCGTTCCATTTCGGCAGCAGGAATCTCTCCGTTCTCTACATCGCGGCCAACAAGGTTACACAATGTACGGCGGAAATATTCATGACGCGGATAGGAGAGGAAAGAGCGTGAGTCAGTCAGCATACCTACGAAACGGCTCAGCAAACCAAGTACTGAAAGTGCGTTCATCTGCTTCTCCATACCATCCTTCTGATCAAGGAACCACCAGCCTGAACCGAACTGAATCTTACCGGGAACTGTTCCATCCTGAAAGTTACCCAGCATCGTAGCGATTACTTCATTGGCACATGGGTTCAGATTGTAAAGAATAGTCTTTGTCAGCTTGCCTGCCGAGTTCAAGCGGTCGAGGAATTTGGCCATTGCCTTGGCAGTAGTGAATTCGCCGATAGAATCAAAACCAGTATCAGGACCGAGCAACTTGAACATCTTGCTGTTATTGTTGCGGATAGCCCCATAGTGGAACTGTTGCGTCCAACCCTTTTCCCAGTCCATTTCACCAAAGGCAATCAGCATAGCCGACTTGAACTTCAGGATTTCTTCCTTGGTCAATGAAGTGCCGCCATATACCTTATTGAAGATCGCCTGAATTTCCGCATCCGTATAATCCTCTGCATAGAACTCCTCAATACCATGATCGGACAGTTTGCATCCCTGAGCAGCAAAGAAATCGTGGCGCTTGCGCAAAGCGGCAATCATATCGTCAAAAGTAGAGATTTCCACACCGCTCACTTCCGCCAGTTTCTCCACGTATGCGCGGAAATCGGCAGGAACTTCCACTGCCATAGCCTTGTCGGGACGCCAAGTGGGAAGCATTTTGATTTCAAAGCCGCTCTCACGAGTCTTTATATGGTATTCCAGTGAATCAACAGGATCGTCCGTAGTGCAAACCGCTTCCACATGATAACGGCGCATCATGCCGCGGGCCGAGTATTCCGGCTGCTTCAGCTTCTCGTTACATTCGTCATAAATTTCACGCGCTGTTTTAGGGTTCAAGATTTTATCGATGCCGAATGCTGTCTTCAGTTCCAAATGCGTCCAGTGATACAAAGGATTACGGAAAGTGTATGGTACGGTTTCCGCCCATTTTTCAAACTTTTCCCAATCGGTGGTATCCTTGCCGGTACAGTAGCGTTCGTCCACGCCGTTGGTACGCATAGCACGCCATTTGTAGTGGTCGCCTCCCAGCCAGATTTCCGTCAATGACTTGAACTGATAATCGTCTGCTACCATTTGTGGAATTAAGTGACAGTGATAGTCGATAATCGGCATTTTAGCCGCATGTTCGTGGTACAACTTCTGCGCGGTTTCTGTCTGCAACAGGAAGTTCTCGTCCATAAAGTTTTTCATCTTCTTCTGTTTTAAGTATCTAAAAAAATTACTTTCTTATTATTACACCTATATAGTATTGATTGTAAAGCTAATAGGCTTGATAAGGCTTTTTGCTTTTATTAACCGTTATCGAACACAAAAGTAGAAATTTTACTTGGAGAAACAAAATTATTCGTATCTTTGCGGCAAATATTTATAATATTTAAGTTTTGAACGTAAGACCTTTTAGCGCCTTAGGAACAGGAAAGTATGGAAAGCAGGAATTATACGATAAAAGACATTGCGCGTATGGCAGGCGTATCCGCCGGAACCGTAGACCGCGTGCTACACAACCGGGGAGATGTGTCGCGTACGAGCAGAGAAAAGGTTCAGAAGGTTCTTGATGAAATAGACTATCACCCCAACATGTTTGCCATAGGTCTGGCTGCCAAGAAGCGCTACCATATAATATGTATTATACCTTATTATATAGAGCATGATTACTGGAGTTCCGTAGCACAGGGGATAGAACGGGCAGCGCAAGAGTTGCGTCCGTTCAACGTCGGGATAGATTACGTGTTCTACAACCATGCGGACAAAACGTCTTATGAAAAAGCCTGCGCATTGCTTCAGGCAGAACCTGTTGATGCAGTATTGATTGCCCCGAACTTTCAGGATGAGACATTGCGGCTGACATCCTATCTGGAAAGCAAAAAAGTGCCATATGCTTTCATTGACTTCAACATGGAACAGACCCACGCATTATGTTATATCGGTCAGGATTCCAAAATCAGCGGATATATCGCCGCCAAGATATTAATGAACCGCTATCAAGAAGGGCAGGAGATTGTGCTTTTCTTGAACAATCAAAAAAACAGTCCGGCTGAAGTCCAGATGCAGCGCCGCCTGGAAGGTTTCATGCAATATTTTGTGGCTGAGCACAAGGATTTGATTATACACGACGTCGTGCTCCACAAGGAAAACACCGCTTCCAATGAAAAGTTACTGGACACTTTCTTTGCCGAGCACCCCAAGGCTGCATTGGGAGCCGTATTCAACTCCCGCGTATATCAAGTGGCAGACTATTTGCAGAAAAAGGGACACAGGCTGGACGCATTGGTAGGCTACGATTTGCTTCAAAAGAATGTGGAACACCTAAAAAGCGGTGAAGTGAATTACCTCATCGGACAGCGGCCGGGACTGCAAGGATATTGCGGCGTCAAGGCTCTATGCAATCATATTGTATTCAAGAAACCGGTTACCGCCGTAAAATACATGCCTATCGACATCCTGATGAAAGAAAACATTGATTTTTACTTCGAGTTTGAATAATTCCCCAAACGTGATAAGTTCAAATTGGAATCCATAATTTATAATTAAAATTACTTTTAAGATGAAAGCATTAAACAAACAGACGGCTCCCAAATCCGTTGCTCCCGAACGAATCATCCAATTCGGCGAGGGTAATTTCCTTCGCGCATTTGTAGATTGGATTGTTTACAACATGAATCAAAAGACCGACTTCAACAGTAGCGTCGTAGTGGTTCAGCCCATAGAAAGAGGTATGGCAGAATGGCTGAACGGCCAGGATTGTCTTTACCATGTCAATCTGCAAGGCCGTTTAAACGGGGAGGCCGTCAATAGCCTGACCCGCATCGACTGTATCAGCCGCGCTTTGAATCCATATTCACAGAATGCTGCATTCATGGCGCTTGCCGACCAGCCCGAAATACGTTTCGTCATCTCCAACACAACGGAAGCCGGCATTGCTTTCGACCCGAACTGCAAGTTCAGCGATGCTCCCGCATCTTCCTATCCGGGCAAGCTGACCCAATTGCTGTACCGTCGTTTCAAAACTTTCAAAGGCGACAAGAGCAAAGGTCTCATCATCATGCCTTGCGAACTGATCTTCCTGAACGGACATCATCTGAAAGAATGTATCTACCAATACATCGAATTGTGGAAAGAAGATTTCGGTGCAGATTATGAGAAGTTCAAGACCTGGTTCACGAAGTACTGCTACGTGTGTGCTACTTTGGTGGACCGCATCGTTCCGGGCTTCCCGCGTAAAGAGATAGCACAGATTCAGAAAAAAATCTGTTATGCCGACAACCTGGTTGTGCAAGCCGAAATCTTCCATTTGTGGGTTATCGAAGCTGCCGAGAACCTCTCTCTCCGCCAGCTGGCAGAGGAGTTCCCTGCAAACAAAGCCGGATTGAACGTGCTCTTCGTGAAGTCCGAAGCTCCTTACCATGAAAGAAAGGTTACCTTGCTGAACGGTCCTCACACCGTACTTTCTCCGGTGGCCTATCTCAGCGGCGTAAACATTGTGCGTGATGCCTGCAATCATCCGGTCATCGGCAAGTATGTCCGCAAAGTGCAGTTCGATGAACTGATGCAGACGCTGAACCTGCCTATCGACGAGTTGAAGAAATTCGCTGCTGACGTACTGGAGCGTTTCGACAATCCCTATGTAGAGCATCAGGTGACCAGCATCATGCTGAACTCTTTCCCGAAATATCAAACTCGCGACCTGCCGGGCCTGAAAACCTACTTGGAACGCAAAGGCGAACTTCCTAAGGGATTGGTGCTGGGTCTTGCCGCTATCATCACATACTACAAAGGCGGCGTGCGTGCCGACGGTGCGGAAATCATTCCGAACGATGCTCCCGAAATCATGCAACTGCTGAAAGACCTGTGGGCAACAGGCGACACCCGCAAGGTTGCAGAAGGCGTATTGGCTGCCAAAGACCTTATCTGGGGTGAGCATGGCGACCTGAATACCATTCCGGGATTGACGGATATGGTTACCGATTTCCTGAACTCTATTCAGGCAAAAGGTATGCTGGAAACAGTGAAAGGTATTCTCTAAACAAGAATCCGCATAATAACGGGAACAGGGCAAGGCTTCGGCTTTGCCCTGTTCTTTTTTTATACACCCGCCCCGTCAATATAATGGCCGCTATATGATGTCAACCGGATTTTTTCACGTACCTTTACAGGATAAAACATATTCACTAAAATTCGAACAACGAATGGAAAATAACTCCGAACTAAACAACCGGGCAGCCCAATATACATTGTGCTTCAACGCCCAATGTTCCAAAGCCGAAAGCTGCCTCCGGCATAGTATGACACAATACAACACAGCGCAAAACGCCCGATTATCCGTCATCAATCCCCTTTGTTATCCCGCTGCAGGAAAGGAGTGCCCTCATTTCCGCACAAACAAAAAGGTACGGGTGGCATGGGGCTTCAAAACCCTTTACGACAATATGCCTGCACGCATTTCTCATGCCATCCACCTCAATTTGGAAGCTATCTTCAGACATTCTCCCTATTACCGGTATCGCAATCAGAAGCTGGGACTCACTCCGAAACAACAGGAATGTATCCGCCAAGTATGCAAAAAGCATGGTTGGAATGAGGAGATTGTATTCGATCGGTATACCGAAGAGTACGAGTGGTAAACGTTTCGGCAGGAACCCCGGCAAAGGTTTCAACTGAAATCAGCCAGGGGGAGTTTGACGGCCAACGGTTGGTACAGGAAATTCCACCCGTTGGTACGGTCTATACCTTACTATGGTACACGTCGTACCATGGTGAGGTACAGACAATACCAAACTGAGGTACAAGCCGTACCAAACAAGGAAACTTTCCGGTACACGTATGTATCTGACAAATAGTGAAGTGCGCGATGTAAATATGCAAATGTATTTTCCCTCTGCTACTCTGCCGCCCGAAGGATGAACGTGGTAGCGCCGATAGTCACAATCGCTCCGTCTTCAATGCGGACGCGATCCTTATCGCCTAAAATTTCATTGTTAAGGAAAGTGCCCGTCAGGCTCGGAGCGTCACGCAGCGTATAAACAAGTTTTCCCTGCTTGTTGCGCTTCACGTTGATGACGCAGTGGTTGCGGTCCATACTCATGTCCGAGGTCTCTATCGGAACGTTGATAACGGTTCCCACACACCGGCGCCCAATCTTATTATCTCCCTCCTGCAACGGCAGTACCTGCTTGAACCCGAAAACATTCTCGATCACCGTAATGCTTCCGAAAGCTTCTTTGTATTCTGTTTCATCCAAGCGCTCCTCTTTCTGCGGTACTTTCATCTTTGTCTTGCCTAAGCGGATGCTGAATTGTTTCTTGCAGTTCTCGCAGACAAACACCAAAGACTGGCCTTCTGTGTATTTTGTTTCATCGAAAGTCAGATAGTTCTCACATTTGGGGCAACGGATACGTTTCATTGGATTGACAGGAATAATTTGGTAATTAATAATTCACTACGGAGAAAGTCATTTCTTCAGCACCCAAGCACTTTGGTATGTTTCATCCAGACGGATTTGATTTAAAGCGCGATATGCTTCTTTCTCTGTGGCACAGGACTGGATGCTGACACGCATCTTGCCGTCGCCTATAATCGCTTTGGCGCCTGCATATCCTTTGGCAACTAACTGTTGCGCCATAGCGTTGGCATCTTTTTCGGTGCCTACACTGGCAACGATGATATGATAAGGCATATTTGCCGGTTGAGGGGCAGAAACAGTGGGTGCTGTCTCCGTTTCAGGGCGGCTGGCAGAAACCGCAACAGGCTGCTGGCGGACTTTCACTTCTCTCACAGCAACAGGAGCCACAGTCTTTTTGTTTGCCGTCTGCGACAGATTGGCCTGAGAAGCTCTTGCTTTTTTGGCACCGGGTTGCTGACGGACAACAATCGGAGTGATGGCCAAAGACTGTTTCTCGATCTGTTCGAACAAGTCGCCGGGAAGCAACCGGGCATAGTTGGCTTCCACCACTTCGGTATTCTCTATGGGTGTAGAAAAGAAGAAGAACAGAGCCACAATGGCTATCATGGCAGCCGCATTAGTCAAATAAGAGGGGTTGATGCCAATCCTATACGCACGTTTCTTCTCTTTCCGCACAGCAGGTGTGAAAGGAACAGCCTTGTTGTCATAAGGCTTGCGCAAGACTGTCAGTTCCTGCATCTCAAAACAGTCCAGTCCATACAGATGTGGAGTGGTAATCTTATTGTTGTAAGGAACGAAGTCGTAAGTATCATGAATGGAATAACGCAATTCACCCACATTGGGCAAATCCGCTTTCCCGTCTTCATGGAGAAGGGACAATAATTCTTTTACCGTTTTGTCCACAATCTTAGTGGCATCGGAAAAGTCAGTGCCATATACAGCCATATAAGATTGCACCAGCAGCCCGTCGTTCATCTTCAACTGCGGATTGAAACCAATGGTACGGGTAGGGGGCAAAAACGTATTCTCTTCCGCCACTCTCATTGCCGGAGCGTAGTGGGCGACAAATCCGCCCAAACCCGGAACAATGACACAATCATTCTCCAATAACAATACTTCTATATGCTGTGCTAATTCAATCATGCTACAAAAGTAGCGGTTTTATCGGAGATACGCCACTTTCGAGGTGTTTTTCTTATTAACAACTTATAAACACGCCGAACTTTGGAAACTCCTTTATTGTCCATGACTGATATATTAGTTTTTTTTCTTACTTTTGCAGCGTTTTACACGTCTCTTTTAATCAAGACTATAAACTATATTATATTATTTGAAATGAACACAGATTACTGTCAGCACTTAACCAGATATAGACTATCCGACATCATGCGTATCCCTATCTGTTTATTGGCTTTCATTTTTGCAGGAAATGGTATAGCAACCGCGCAGGTTTCCCCTTTTGTAGAATACGGAGCTACCGTACATACGGGAGACAACACCCCCTTGTGGCAAGTGAGCAACCAGCAGGGGTTGGGATCTATCTACGACAATACTTATGTGCGGGGCGGGGTAGGCTACAAGCACAAACTGGGCAAGTGGAAGTTTGAAGAAAAGCTGGACATGGTAGCGGCTGCCGGAATGAACTTCAAGGGCGACAAGGACATCTTTATCCAGCAAGCATACATAGATGTACGTTACAAATGGCTGGGGCTGTTTGCCGGAAGCCGCGAAAAAGGCGCTCCATTGTTGAACAATGCCCTAAGCAGCGGCGATATGACATGGTCGGGCAATGCGAGACCCATTCCCCAAATAATGGTAGGTATCCCCGAATACCTTTACATACTTCCGCGACTTGCCATAAAAGGTGAGATTTCTTATGGCTGGTTCACCGACAACAAATATCAGGAACGCAAAGTGGGAGCGGGCTATTGGTATACAAAAGACATTAAGTACCACCACAAAGAAGGATTTGTCCGGGTGGGAGTGCCCAACGGGAAATGGCAGTTTGACATCGGCATGACACTTGACACGCAATTCGGCGGACACATGATCGGTGCCGACGGCAGCACAACGGATTTAGGCAATACACTGAAAGATTATTTCAGAGTATTTATCCCCGGTGCCGGAGGTGAGGACAAACCCATGAACGACAGCCAATTCTATCAAGGCAACTTCCTGGGAAGCGAACAAATCAGACTGACTCACCGCGCGGACAAATTCTCAATCAGCGCATATCTGTGCAATCACTTTGACGACTTCTCTGCCATGGGCAAACAAAACGGTTGGGACGGTTTATGGGGACTCGAAATGAGTTTCAACAACTTCAATCCTATCAACGCCGTTGTCCTTGAGTTTTTACAGACAACCAACATGAGCGGTCCGCTGCATGGCTTGCACGAACCGGAGGAAGGACCTGTACACAAGACCGGAGGTTCCGACAACTATTACAACAACGGCCTTTATCCCGGCTGGGCGCATTGGGGCATGATGATAGCCAACCCGTTGATTGCTTCGCCCATTTACAATGAGGACGGCAACATGACTTTCAAATACAACCGCGTAAAAGCGCTGCACGTCGGTTGGGGCGGACAGATAAGTCCGGAGTGGAGCTATATCGCCAAAATGAGCCACAACAGGACATGGGGAACTCCCGGCGCTCCTACACTGGACATTTTGGAGAACTTTTCAGCATACGCTTCGTTCTCTTATTCTCCCGAAAGATGGAAAGGGTGGAACTTCAATGCATCTCTCGCACTGGACATGGGAGAGATCTACGGAGATAATTTCGGTTTTCAATTAAAGATACATAAATCATTCTAAAGCAATGAACTACATACAAACAGAAATTGAGGGCGTATGGATCATCGAACCGAAAGTGTTCAATGACGCACGCGGCTACTTCATGGAAGCATTTAAAGAAGGAGAATTTCGTGCCAACATCGGTAATGTGCATTTTGTGCAGGACAACGAATCGAAATCGTCTTTCGGCGTACTGCGCGGACTGCATTACCAAAAAGGCGAATATAGCCAGGCTAAATTAGTACGTGTCATAAAAGGTAAGGTGCTGGACGTTGCAGTCGACTTGCGCCAGTCTTCCCCTACATTCGGCAAGTACGTCAGCGTAGAGTTAAGCGAAGAGAACAAACGGCAGTTCTTCATCCCCCGCGGCTTTGCCCATGGCTTTTTGGTTTTGAGCGAAGAAGCAATCTTCACTTATAAAGTGGATAACGGCTATGCCCCTCAGGCAGAAGCATCCATCCGCTTCAATGACGAGACCGTAGGCATTGACTGGCCGGTTGCGGAGTCACAACTCTTATTGTCGGAAAAAGACGGACATGCCGTATCATTCAAAGATGCGGAATATTTTGAATAGGATATGAAAATAGCCATCGTCGGTACAGGATATGTCGGTTTGGTAACCGGTACTTGTTTTGCGGAAATCGGTGTCAACGTCATCTGCGTTGATACAAACAGTGAAAAGATAGAAGCACTGAACCAGGGGATTATTCCAATCTATGAGAACGGATTGGAAGATATGGTGCACCGGAATACAAAGGCGGGACGTTTGCAATTCACCACTTCTTTGGAAAGTTGTCTGGACGAAGCGGACGTCATATTCAGCGCTGTGGGAACTCCACCCGACGAAGACGGCAGTGCAGATCTGAGTTATGTGCTCGAAGTGGCACGTACCATCGGGCGCAACATGAAGAAATACGTTCTGGTAGTAACCAAGAGCACCGTTCCGGTGGGTACTGCCAAGAAAGTGCGCACAGCAATTCAGGAAGAACTGGACAAGCGGGGAATACAGATAGAATTCGATGTTGCCTCCAACCCTGAGTTCCTGAAAGAAGGGAATGCCGTAGCAGACTTCATGAGTCCCGACCGAGTTGTGGTGGGTGTGGAATCCGAACGTGCAAAGGAACTGATGAGCAAGCTCTACAAACCATTCTTGCTGAACAATTTCCGCGTCATCTTCATGGATATTCCTTCCGCCGAAATGACAAAGTATGCCGCCAATTCCATGCTTGCCACCCGCATCAGCTTCATGAACGACATAGCCAACCTGTGCGAACTGGTGGGAGCCGATGTCAATATGGTGCGTAGCGGCATAGGCTCCGATACCCGCATCGGCCGCAAATTCCTCTATCCCGGAATCGGATATGGCGGCTCATGCTTTCCAAAGGACGTAAAGGCGCTGATTAAGACTGCGGAACAGAACGGTTATCAGATGCGTGTGCTTCAAGCGGTGGAAGAAGTCAATGAACAACAGAAAAGCATCTTGTTCGAAAAGCTGCAACGGCACTTCTGCAGTGATTTACACAACAAGACAATAGCCTTGTGGGGACTGGCCTTCAAACCGGAAACGGACGACATGCGTGAGGCTCCTTCTCTAATTCTGATAAACAAGCTGCTGAACATCGGCTGTAAAGTGCGCGTATACGACCCTGCCGCCATGAAGGAATGTCGCCGTAGGATAGGTGACAGTGTCTACTATGCCACCGACATGTACGATGCCGCACTTGATGCGGATGCTTTGATGCTGGTGACGGAATGGAAAGAATTCCGCTTGCCGTCATGGGCAGTTATCAAAAAGGCTATGAGAACTCCGGTTCTGCTGGACGGCCGTAACATCTATGAAAAGAAAGAAATAGAAGAACTTGGATTTACCTACCACTGCATAGGTAAATAAAAGGAAGGAGATGAAAATGAAAAGACTCATAATTGAGTTATGTTGCGCCATAGCGTTGGTGGCATGTGGTAATAGCCAAGAACCAAAAGCCGGTGAAGAAGACCTCAGGGCCAAGTCTCTGCTCCAGGGCATCTGGATAGAAGATGAAACGGAATTGCCTTTAATGCGCATAGAAGGAGATACCATATATTATACCGACCCTCAAAATATCCCCGTATCATTCAAGATTATACGAGATACAATGTATGTGTACGGCAACAATACCGCAGCCTACAAGATTGACAGGCAGACGGAATACAGTTTCTGGTTCCATTCCCTGGCGGATGAAATTGTAAAGTTGCACAAGTCGGAAAGCCCCGAAGACATACTTGCCTTTGAGAATAAGGAAGTGGAGGTGATCCCCATTACGGAAGTTATGAAGAAGGATAGCGTAGTGATGTATAAAGGCATACGCTACCGGGGGTATGTCTATATCAACCCCTCAAAGATGAAAGTTATCCGCACGTCCTATTCGGAAGATGGAATCAGTGTGGACAACGTCTATTATGACAACGTTATACATATCTGCGTATATGAGGGCAGGCAAATGTTGTACGGCAAAGACATCACCAAGAAAATGTTTGCCGGTATCTTCCCAACAGAGACTCTGAACCAAATGATCCTTGCCGATATGAATTTTATGGGAGTGAACAATAAAGGCTACCAATATCAGGCAACTCTATGCGTACCGGAAAGTTCCGTATACAGTTTGGCAAATATAACAATCGGATTTGATAATCAGATGAGCATAAAAAAAGCGGAATAAATTCCGCTTTAACTATTCTTGTTTCTTTGTTCCGGAGGATGGCCTGCCTTCTCTTCGTCTGCTATTATTCCGGTTACCACCTTTACCGCTTCCTGCATTACGGCGTCCGCCGCCTTTGTAGCTGCGTTTACGCCCGTCGTTAGAGCGCGGCTTGTACTCTGGAGCTTCACCCAACTCTTCCGGTACGGGTATTTTATAGATTTCTTTTTCAAGGAAGTTCTCTATGCCCTTGAAATTAGTCTGCTCTTTTTCGTTGACAAAGGTAAGGGCGACACCGTCATTATTGGCACGTGCCGTACGCCCGATGCGGTGCACGTAATCTTCACTGTCATGCGGCACATCATAATTGATTACCAAACGAATATCATCTATATCAATGCCACGCGCCACAATATCGGTAGCTACCAGGATATTGATTCGTCCCGCCTTAAACTCGTACATCACTTCTTCACGCTGTGCCTGCTCAAGATCCGAATGCATCTCTCCAACATTCAGCTTCATCTGCTTCAATGCCTTGGTCACCTCTTTCACCTTCAACTTGGAGGATGCGAAGATGATGACACGCTCGGGAGTCTGCTCGGCAAAAAGACTATGGATAATACCCAACTTCTGATTTTCATAGCAGACATAAGCAGCTTGCACTATCTTTTCAGCAGGTTTGGAAACCGCAAGCTTCACTTCTGCCGGATTGTTTAGAATACTCTTAGCCAACTGCTGTATTTTGGCAGGCATTGTGGCCGAGAACATAATGGTCTGACGCTCTTTAGGCAAGAATTTCACAATCTGCATAATGTCATCATAGAACCCCATATCCAACATACGGTCTGCTTCGTCCAAAATGAAGTAGGAGACGCGGGACAGATCCACATATCCCAAACTAAGATGCGCTATCAAACGCCCGGGAGTGGCTATTACAACGTCTGCACCCAGAGTCAATCCTCTCTTTTGCTGCTCGAAAAGCACTCCGTCGTTACCACCATACACTGCCACACTGCTAACCGGCATGAAATAGGAGAAACCCTCCATCTGCTGGTCTATCTGTTGCGCCAGTTCCCTCGTGGGAGCCATTACTATGCAGTTGATGGAATCTTCGGGATGCCCGCCCTCTGAAAGTTTGTTCAGCACCGGCAGCAGGTACGCCGCAGTTTTTCCGGTTCCGGTTTGTGCAACAGCTATCAAATCCCGGCCTTCGAGTATTACAGGTATTGATTGTTCTTGTATGGGGGTGCACTCGTCAAAACGCATCGCATCCAGTGCTTCAAGCACATTGTCATTTAATTTTAGTTCAGAAAACTTCATGAATTTCTTTTATTTGCCGACAAAGATAATGCAAACCGAAAGCAGAACAAAATAAGCTCGCTTAAAAAATAAGCTCCTATGATAATTAATTACCGCAGGAGCTTATGAACTTATTGTAAGAACTTATATTTTATCGAGGGATATCTATATAAGAATCTTTGAATCCCAGGAAGTAAAGCACTCCGTCCAAACCGATAGTGTTAATGGATTGCTTGGCATTTGCAACGACTTTAGGTTTGGCATGAAAAGCAATACCCAATCCGGCTATGCCCAGCATTGGCAAATCATTGGCTCCGTCGCCCACTGCAATGGTCTGAGCTATATCCACTTTCTCAACTTGAGCAATCAGGCGCAGCAGCTCCGCTTTGCGCTTACCGTCAACCACATCGCCAAGATAACGTCCGGTCAGTTTTCCATTCTCTATTTCCAATTCATTGGCATAAACGTAATCGATGCCGTATTTCTGCTGGAGATAGTGTCCGAAATAAGTGAAACCGCCTGAGAGAATGGCAATCTTATAACCATATTTCTTCAAAACATACATCAAGCGATCGACTCCTTCCGTAATGGGCAACTTTTCGGCAATCTCCTGCATGACAGACTCATCCAGCCCTTTCAACAATGCCACCCGTTCGCGGAAGCTTTCCGTAAAGTCTATTTCCCCCCGCATGGCGCGTTCCGTAATGGCCTTCACCTGTTCACCGACCCCTGCACACAGTGCCAGTTCGTCGATAACCTCGGTCTCTATCAGCGTAGAATCCATATCAAAACAAATCAGACGGCGCATGCGGCGATACATATTATCCAACTGGAAAGAAAAGTCCATTTCCAGTTCGCTCGCCAAACGCATCAGTTCTTCTTGCATGGCAATACGGTCTTTGGGAGTACCCCGCACCGAGAACTCAATGCAAGCACGCGTCTTTGTATCACATTCGTCCAGCGGGATACGCCCCGTAAGTCGCTTAATGGCATCGATATTCATTCCTTGTTCCGCCAAAATACGGGTAACTGCAGAAATCTGACGAGCAGACAACTTGCGTCCAAGCAAGGTGAGAATGTAACGGTTCTTGCCCTGCATGCCCACCCAATTTTCATATTCTTTCGCTGTAATAGGGTAGAAGCGGATAGTAACACCTAAGGAGGATGCCTTGAAAAGCAGCTCCTTCATTATAAAACCGGAATGTTGTTCCTCTGTTTTGCATAGAATACCCAGCGACAAGGTGTTATGGATGTCAGCCTGTCCGATGTCGAGGATAGTCGCATCATACTTGGCAAGAATTTCGGTAACCGAAGCTGTCAGTCCCGGACGGTCTTCACCTGTTACGCGGATAAGAATAAGTTCTGTACTTAATGGTTGCATAAGTTGTCTATTAATAGGATAACAAGCCACAAAAGTAAGGAAAATTCTTGCCTTTTATGCTAAATAACATAAAAAAGTACGCCAAAAAAGTGAGAAAATTGTTTGTTTATTTGGAAGTTACTTTAAGAATTACTTACCTTTGCACCCGATTTCAGAATTAAAGGCTTTGAGTATCAATGAATTCCTCTCATTGCAAAGCCTGAGAAGATGACGTTCCGGGAAGAAATCACTGCCAAAAAGGACAGTCCCGGATAGTATTAACCAAAATCGTGTTACATGAAATATGTAAAATGGATTTTTGTTGTATTACTAATTGGTTCCTTGACTTCTTTTGTAGAAAAAGACAAACCGACCGGCGGTTTGAATGTGGGTGACATAGCCCCGGACTTTAAAATCCAATCTATGTCTGCCGGGCAACCGTTAGCAGAACTTTCAGACATGAAAGGAAAATACGTGTTGCTTAGCTTTTGGGCAAGTTATGACGCGCACTCCCGGATGCAAAACGCAAGTTTGAGCAATGTGCTTCGTTCCGCTTCCCGCAATGATAATGTGGAAATGGTTTCCGTCTCATTCGATGAGTATCAGTCTATTTTTAAGGAAACTGTTCGTAAGGACCAAATAGTTACGCCCACTTGTTTCGTGGAAACTAAAGGCGAGTCCTCCGGTTTATTTAAGAAATATCGTTTAGGCCGAGGATTTACTAACTATTTATTAGATGAAAATGGTGTGATTATTGCCAAAAACATCTCTGCTGCAGAGCTTTCAGCTTACTTGAATTAAACAACTCCGATACACACTGTGATGGAGTGTTTAAAGAACCTGTAAGAAGAAAGTGGGGGCTTCCGACAACAAGCTCTTTGCTTGTAGGAAAGAAGAACAAAACAAAAGAGGAAATGAATACAACAAAAAAGCCGTCCCGCACTTGTGGAAACACAAGAACGGGACGGCTTCTTACTTTTTAGAGGTTTCCGGTTTGTTTCGGTAAACGCCCTTGAACAGTTTTACTTATTTCGGCGCTTTCTTATACAGATAGAATGCAATGAAAGCATAAAGCAAATTCGGTATCCACACTGCGATGAAAGGAGGTACATTGCCATTCACTGCAAACGTAGAAGCAATCGTTTGGAACAAAATGTACGAGAAACTTAATCCCAAACCTATACCTAAATGCAATCCCATACCGCCTTTCGTCTTTTTCGAAGAAAGCGACACGCCAATCAGCGTCAGAATAAACGAAGCGAAAGACATGGCAATACGTTTATGATATTCAATCTCAAACTCTTTGATATTGGCAAAGCCACGCTGCCGCTGCCTGTTTATGTATTCGCTCAACTGAGGACTGGTTAGCATCTCCTGCTGGTTCTTCATGATAAGGAAGTCGGCAGGCTCCATGAAAAGGATAGTGTCCATTTTTTCTCCTTTGACAATACTCTCACGCATGCCGTCCATCTCACGAATCATATAGTCCTTCACCGTCCATTTATGTACGGTCGCCGTATCATAGGTTATACTACGTGCAGTAAGGTGCGACACCAACTGTTTATCTTTGAATTTATCCAGCGAAAAACGATAGCCCGTCTTGCTATAATCTTCAAAACGCTCAATATAGGCAATTACTCCCGAATCAACTTCCAATTGAATATTACGAGCTGTGGTAGATTTACGGGGTTTATAGTATTTATCCTCAAAATTAAGACGCGTCACACTACCTTTGGGAATGACATACGAACCGAGACAGAACGTAGTCACCGCGATAATAGCTGCCGATACCATATAAGGACGCAACATGCGCTTAAAACTCATTCCCGTAGAGAACATTGCGATAATTTCCGAATTCTCCGCCAGCTTGGAAGTGAAAAAGATTACTGCGATAAAGACAAACAATGGGCTGAACAGATTGGCAAAGTAGGGAATAAAGTTCATATAGTAATCGAAAATAATGGCTTCCCATGGAGCTTCATGAGACATGAAACGGTCCATCTTCTCATTAAAGTCGAATACTACGGCGATAGAAATAATCAAGGCTATGGCAAACACATATGTCCCCAGGAACTTCTTGATGATGTACCAATCCAACCGCTTAAGGTATTTGTTTTTCCCGATAGGCAGTTTTATATCTTTCAGTATCTTCCAGTCAATCTTTCTCATAATCTTGTCGATACACGTTGTACCATCATCGGCTTCCATGTAGAGAAATCACCGGCAATAATATGTTTACGGGCTTCACCAACAAGCCAAAGGTAAAACGCCAGATTATGAATGGAAGCAATCTGCATGGCCAGCAACTCCTGTGCATGGAACAAATGGCGCAGATAGGCCTTGCTATATAATGTATCCACGTAAGATGCACCATCGGCCTCAATAGGAGAGAAGTCGGTCTCCCATTTCTTATTACGCATATTAATGATGCCGTCTTTGGTAAATAACATACCGTTACGTCCGTTGCGGGTAGGCATCACACAGTCGAACATGTCGACCCCGCGCTCAATGCCTTCAAGGATATTCACAGGCGTACCTACACCCATCAGATAACGGGGCTTTTCCTTCGGAAGTATTTCATTTACCAACTCTATCATTTCATACATCTTTTCCGTAGGCTCACCCACAGCCAAACCGCCGATTGCATTGCCTTCAGCTCCTTTAGAAGCTATGAATTCTGCCGAGCGCTTACGCAAATCCGGATAAACACAACCTTGCACGATAGGGAAGAGCGCCTGATGATAACCATACTTAGGGTCAGTCTCATTAAACCTCTTGATACAACGGTCCAGCCAGCGGTGTGTCATCTCCATGGATTTTTTAGCATAAGCATATTCTGCATCCCCCGGAGTACATTCGTCAAATGCCATCATTATATCTGCTCCGATAGTACGTTCAATGTCCATCACTTTTTCCGGAGTAAAGATATGCTTGCTTCCGTCGATATGCGAACGAAACTCTGCGCCTTCTTCACGCAGTTTTCGAATACCCGACAATGAAAAGACCTGAAAACCACCGCTATCGGTCAGCATCGGACGGTCGAAGCCATTGAACTTATGCAGTCCGCCGGCTTTTTCAATCACATCCAATCCCGGACGCAAATAAAGATGATAGGTGTTTCCCAATATAATTTGCGCCTTTATATCCTCTTTCAGCTCTGTCAAATGCACTCCTTTGACGGTTCCCAACGTACCTACCGGCATAAAGATAGGCGTTTCAATCTGCCCATGATCAGTCGTTATCAATCCTGCACGTGCATTTGTCTTGCTGTCTGTATACTGTAATTCAAATGTCATTCTTCTTTCTTTTCTATCTTTTCTTTTTTTACGGACAAGTCAATGGCATCAGCAACTTTTTCATCGGTCAGCGCAATGGCAAACACTTCTTTTATATCTTTTACATAGTGGAAAGTCAGTCCTTTCAAATAAAGTTCCTGTATCTCTTCAATATTCTTACGATTCTCATCGCTCAGGATGATTTCTTTGATACCGGCACGTTTGGCAGCCAAAATCTTTTCTTTGATACCACCGACAGGAAGCACCTTTCCGCGGAGTGTGATTTCGCCTGTCATCGCAAGATTGGCTTTCACCTTCCTTTGCGTAAGCGCAGATGCCAATGATGTGGCCATTGTTATACCTGCCGACGGACCGTCTTTTGGAATGGCTCCTTCAGGAACATGAATGTGGATATTCCAGTTATCAAAAATCTCTTCATCAAGATTTAGCAGCGAAGCATGCGCTTTGATATACTCCAATGCCAGCATAGCCGACTCTTTCATGACATCGCCCAGATTTCCGGTCAACGTCAGACGACCACCCTTGCCACGACTGAGACTCGTTTCAACAAAAAGAATCTCACCACCGACAGCTGTCCATGCCAACCCTGTAACCACACCGGCATATTCATTACCCTGATACTTATCACGCGTATATTCCGGAGCACCCAGGAATTCATATAAATCACCCGGCTTGATCTCTGTCTTTGCAAAATAACCGTCCGTAGCATATTGGCGGGCAGACTTGCGAAGGATCTTTCCAATCTTCTTTTCTAATTCACGCACTCCGCTTTCGCGAGTATAAGACTCGATAATCGCTTCCAATGTATTCTTAGGGAGCTTGATGTCGTTTTTCTTCATACCGTTCGCTTCCAGTTCTTTCGGAACCAAATGACGGCGGGCAATCTCAACTTTCTCTTCAGTGATATAACCGCTTACTTCAATCAGCTCCATGCGGTCAAGCAACGGTCCGGGAATCGTATTCAGATTGTTGGCGGTAGCTATGAACATCACTTTTGACAAGTCATAGTCCACATCCAAAAAATTATCGTGAAACGTGGTGTTTTGTTCCGGATCAAGCACCTCAAGCAAGGCGGAAGAAGGATCTCCCTGACGATCGGAACTCACTTTGTCTATCTCATCCAATATGAAAACAGGATTGGAAGAACCTGCCTTAATCAAGCTCTTAATAATGCGGCCCGGCATCGCTCCAATGTAAGTCTTACGATGTCCGCGTATTTCGGCTTCATCGTGCACACCACCCAATGACATGCGGATGTACTTCCGCTTCAACGCAGCAGCAATGGAGCGTCCTAGTGAGGTTTTTCCCACTCCCGGAGGACCGTACAAACAGATGATAGGTGACTTCATGTCTCCCTTCAGCTTCAATACAGCAAGATGTTCCAAAATACGTTCTTTTACTTTTTCCAAGCCGTAGTGATCCTTGTTCAACGTTTTCTCGGCATTAGTCAGACTCAGATTATCCGTTGTATAAACACCCCATGGCAGACTCATCATGGTTTGCAGGTAGTTCAACTGTACGCTGTAATCAGGCGACTGCGTATGCATACGCTCCAGCTTATCCACTTCTTTCAGGAATGTGCTTTTTACCTCTTCATTCCATTTTATGGTTTCCGCTTTTTTCCGCATTTCCTCTATTTCCTGCTCCTGATTTCCACCACCCAGCTCATCCTGAATAGTTTTAATCTGTTGTTGCAAGAAATATTCACGTTGTTGCTGGTCAATATCTTCGCGGGCACGCATCTGAATAGATTCCTTGATTTCGGCAAGCTGAACCTCACGATTCAAAATCTCGAGTAGGCGATACGTACGGGCTCGTAATGCATCAATACGAAGCAACTCTATCTTTTCATCCTTCTTCAACGGAAGGTTAGTGCAAATAAAATCCACCAAAAACATCGGATTACTAATGTTCTTGATTGCAAATGCAGAATCCTGAGGAAACATATCCGAAGACTTGATATAGCGTACGGTTAAGTCCTTACAGGCTTCTACCAACGCCTGAAACTCTTTATCGTCCTTAGCAGGAATTTCCTCGTTTAGAGTATTGATACGTCCTTTCAAATATGGAGTAGTTTCTGTTATTTCCTTTAGCTCGATACGTTTGGAACCCTGCAAGATAACGGTAGTTGTCTGATCCGGCATTTCCAATACACGAACAATCTTGGCAACTGTGCCAATAGTGTGTAAATCATCATACAAAGGCGCTTCCGTATCAGCTACTTTCTGACACACCACAGCAATGTACGTTCCTTTCTTTTCCGCTTCACGCACTAATTTCAGGGAAGACTTTCTTCCCACAGATACCGGCATAAATACACCCGGAAACAAAACCATGTTCCGAAGGGGTAATACCGGCAGAATTTCATCAACCTCAACATCCATCAACTGTTCTTCATTCCCCTCAAAATCAGCAATTACAGAAAAAGAGTTCTCATTTCTATCTTCGATATCACTAAAGTAATTTCTTTTCTTCATCTCATTCTTTTTAGTTTATGTCATATTGGCAGGCCAATAAGGCACCGCAAAGTTAGCTATTTCTTCTTATTAAATAGGCGTTCCTTCCTTTAAAAAGACAAAAACGATGCCAAAATTGCCGCTATTTTATTGGCTTTGATTATTTTTGAGCGCGATTAACAAAAACAAATATGTCAAACCCTTATTTCCAGTTCAAACAATTTACCGTCCGACACGACAAATGTGCCATGAAAGTAGGCACAGATGGAGTATTGTTAGGAGCGTGGGCTCCTGTACAAAACGCCAAATACATTCTTGATGTAGGAGCAGGAAGCGGACTAATATCCTTACAGCTGGCACAGCGGAATCCCTGGGCTTCTATTACTTCCATTGAGATAGACCCGGCTGCAGCTGCCCAAGCTAAAGAAAATATCCAGTCTTCTCCTTGGAGTGACCGAATGGAAGTTATATGCAGTGATTTCCGCGATTATCACGCCGAAAACAAATTCGATCTCATTGTTTCAAATCCTCCTTATTTTGTCGATGCCTTGAAATGTCCGGATAATCAGCGTTGTATGGCGCGACACACAAATGAATTGAATTATGAATTACTCTTTGGACATTCCACTCATTTATTATCAGAACAGGGGATCATAAGTGTTATCATTCCCTCGGAAGTTGAAAAAACAGTTATTGATACGGCTTGGAAATACCAGCTTTATCCATATCGTTGCCTACACGTTTTCACCAAGCCCGGAAAACCTTATCGACGCGTATTGCTAGCTTTCAGCCGACAAGAAGTATCATGTACTGAAGATAGCCTTTATATAGAAGGAGAGAAACATGGAAAGTTCACTTCAGAATATATTTCACTGACCAAAGAATTTTATTTGAAGATGTAAATGCAAGCTCACTTTACTTCCTATTAGCTTTAATAATCATTGTTTTTTTATTATTTTCGCCAAAACACAAATAAATCATATGAAACAGGACAGAGTTATATTTTTGGATTATTTACGGGGGATTGCTTGCTTCTTGGTAATGATGGTACATGCCAGCGAAGCATTTTATGGAGTAGGTGATGTGCCTATTCTTTCAGATGCCCACAAATTTTGGATTGCAATTTGGGATGGAATGAGTCGCATTTCAGTACCCCTATTTGTTATCACTTCAGCCTATTTACTTGTTCCCATGAAAGAAAAGCAGTCATGGGGAGAGTTCTTTAAACGCCGTTTCCTTCGTATTCTGCCACCTATGTTGGTATTTATGATTGTGTACGCTGTGCTCCAGGTATGGCAAGAAGGAGGCGATTGGAAAGGCATGTGTATGGCTGTTTGCAAGTTACCGTTAAACTTCCCGATGAATGCTTTTCATCTGTGGTTTATGTATCCTCTTATAGGACTTTACTTGCTTATTCCCATTCTTTCACCTTGGCTGCGTATAGCCACCGCTAAGCAAGAGCGTATGTTTTTATATCTATGGGCGCTGACCACTTGCTTGCCTTTTGTGAATAAATTCTATGGCGATGTATTGGGACAATGTTGGTGGAATCAATATCATATGTTGTATGATTTTAGTGGTTATTCCGGTTATTTGATTTTAGGTCACTACATTCGTTATCATATTAACTGGACACGCCTGAAGCGCTCCATTATAGGACTTGTCTGCCTATTGGGCGGTACCTCTTTCACCATTCTTAGTTTCTACCTCCAGGCTAAACCCGGTATTCCACAACAACTCTCTGACTTGGAGATAGCATGGTGCTTCTGCATTATCAACTGTGTGATAGCTACTTTTGGAGCTTTCATTCTGTTCACTACTATTCAAAAAGCAGGTAAGATTTACGGTTTAGTTAAGAATATCTCAGTCAACAGCTATGGTATGTTTCTGATGCACATGCTTTGGTTGCCATTTTGGGTATCAATCATTCAGCCACAAATATCTATTGCGGCAGCTATTCCTCTTATTAGCATACTTACCTTTATCAGTTGTTATATCACTACAAAACTTATCTCTTATTTGCCTAATAGCAAATGGGTTATAGGATGATTATTAGTAGAAGAGCATGTTTGCAGAATTTATTTATTCCACATGGTTAAAAAACTATTAAATATTACTCGAAAGAAACTTGATAAAAGTGGCATTTCGTTTTACACAGTAATCCTCTGTGTCTTTTTTGCTGTTTATCAATGTTTTAAAATTTTATTTCAGATAAAGTTATTAAAAAATTTGGCATGTATTAGGAAAACATCTATCTTTGCAACCGCTTTTAAGAAGTAAAGCACTCGGGGTGTAGCGCAGTCCGGTTAGCGCACCTGCTTTGGGAGCAGGGGGTCGTGGGTTCGAATCCCGCTACCCCGACTAAAAGAAATAAGTCGTTGAATGTCAACGGCTTATTTTTGTATATGGAAGCGTCCAACAAAATAACTGTCTATTGCTGTTTATTAATTGTCTATTGAGTTAGTAAATCATCACCTTAACACTCAAATCAATTAGATATGGCAAGAAAAAAAAAGTTATTAATTATGCCTCAGTTGAAGGACTGTGGTGGAGATTTAAATAAAAAATGGTATGTGGAATATTCTCTACGAAATCCGCAAACTGGTGAAATGAAGAGGTTTCGGCATTATGATGGATTTTCAGAGTTGAAATCTATAACGGAACGTCGTGTGCATGCGGAAAAAATAATAGCCGAAATTAAGCTGAAATTAGAAAAAGGTAACGACCCTTTCAGTGACAAAACTATTACTTATCAGGATGAATTGATATACCAAATGACAGCTTCACGCTGGGGAAAAGAACGTGAAGCTGTTATATGTGCACGTACTTATCTTTCAGAATTCTTAGTGATGAAAGAAACGGAATTGGCTCACTCTTCCTATCAAACCTATAAATCAAAATTGCGTATATTTTGTGAATGGCTGGAGAATAATAGGTTGGGGGACAAGAATGTACGCTGCATCACAGAAGAACACATTCATATGTTTTTCTATTATATTGCTGATAATACCCATATCAGCCGTAGAACCGTCATGAAGTATAAACAGTTATTACATACTTTCTTTGACTATTTATTAAAGAATAAAAAGGTAATACCTTTCAATCCTGTTATCAATATTCCAAACCTTGGAGAAAAAAGAGATGAAGCTGCACGCCCTATTCCTGATACTATACGTAAGAAACTGACCGATTATATGCGTGAATATGATCCTCAGCTTCTATTAATTTGTGAGCTAGAATATTATTGTGCTATCCGCCCCAAAGAAGGGATTCATCTACTTGTTGGAGATATTAACTTGGAAAACGCAACAATAACCGTTCGACAGGATATTAGTAAGAATGGACTAACAGAAACAGTAAATATACCAAGGCAGCTATATGACGACTTGGCAGACTTATTACAGGTTGGCAGATATCCGGATACTTATTACCTCTTTTCTAATGATGGAATGCCTGGCAAAAACAGATTGGGTAAAAACACTTTGAGATATCGTTTTGATCGCATTCGTGATAAATTAGGTTTTAGCAAAAAATATAAATTATACAGTTTCAAGCATACGGGAGCAGCCAAACTGGTAAATGCAGGAATAAATACTTGGGAGCTTCAAAAACATTTCCGCCATAAGTCAGTAACAACGACAGAGAGATATCTGGCTAAACGATTTGGAGTAAATTCACATATCATAAAAGTAGACTTTCCTGATATGTGATATTTTAAAGCGTAGGAGGTTAATTTATGCCTCCTACATTCCTACTGTCCTACATAATTGATTTATACCTCTTCAATTTCAATTATATTCAATGGTGCATAATAATAAGTTCCTGCCTTTCCTACACCAAAATCAATCCGTAACATCCCGTTTTCCCCTACGGTTACCGTAACAGGTTCGGTAAGGTTGGCTGTATTATTCTGCACACCGGATGTGGGTAAGGCGAATGCCGTCTCATCTGTGTCTGTCACAGCTTTGTATGACAGCGCTTCATTGGGAATGACACGCTGTGCCCAGATGGTGTTGGTGAAGATGCGAACTTTGTAAGTTCCTGCAGGCACCGTAAACGTGATGCTTTCGCTTTTAATAGCATTGGCTCCCATGGCTGAATTGTGCCACAGGTATTCATCGGGGTAAACCCCGCTGTCGTCACCAGTGACCGCACCCTTTAAAGCCGCGCTGGATATCATTACAACCGAGTTTGTCGAAGGTACTGCAGTACCTAATAATTCACCGAGCGTATCATAAATATGGCGTGATTCGGTTATTGCAGCCTGCGACTGGAACCTTGTAATACCCGTTGCTGCATCATAAACAGAGGTAGAAGACGGGATTTCAGCCTTACTCCACCCAAGCGATACAATGGCCTTACGTGTACCGGCTTCCAGTACTTCAATAGTGTCTGACCTGACCTCCGAAACGGTTCCGTCCGGAGCCTTGATCTGACAATAGACCGTCTTAACACCCAATCCTGAAGACAATGAGAATGGAACCTCACTGATGAAATCAATCCATGGCACTTCCGACAGATCCGGGCTTTCACCCAGCCTGTATGAAGCCGGGGCGGTAAATCCGTCAAACACGATGGTTATTTTGACCTCTTGCTTAACAGTGCTGTCGGCATTGTTGTTGATAAGAATGGAGTTCAATCCGAAAGGTCTGTTTAATGCGTCCACACGCTCCTGATATGGCAGTCTCAAGTCATCGCTAAGTCTGGATATCATATATACGGCATCCTCCAGCGTGTCCTGTGAGGGCGATGCTTCAAACGCAGCCACATATTTCTCGGCCAAAGCGGGCAATCCTTGATTGCAGTTCAGGTTGACAAGCAACGTGCCGTCAGCCTGAACGCCGGAGGCAAGATAATAGAGTGTATTCTCTGAGGTAATGCTCTTTACGTTTGAGAAATCAACTCCTGATAATTGCAATGTCATCTCATATCCCTGCCGGAAATTTTTCATGCCCGCAAGACGCAGGCTTATAACCAGGTCGGTTCCGTCATTGCCGACATTGACTGTCGAGAAATGGCGGGTAAAGATATACTCATAGATTTCCTCAAGGGGAGCAATCCAGATGCTGTCATTGCCTCCTTTGCCATAAGTATCATACAGGTAGTCCAGGAAGGGCTTCACTTCCGTTTCCCAATCAATGAACTTGCTGTTTCCCACCTCAATGTTATGCCCGCCTACATTCATCAGGTAGGCGTTGTTTTGAGTGTAGGCATAGTCGGCCTTTTCCTTTAATTGCCCAAGCGTATAGTTGTCATATGTAAGGCGGTTCATCAGGCTTTGTTTGTGTGAGAAGAAACCGTCCCTTAAACCACTCAGGCTGATGCCCGTATCTTTTATCAGGGTTGACATCTGGTAAATATCCGGATTATCATTACCGGCAGATTTGAATGCCTCCGGGTCCTCCTCACCGGGGAACAACAGCAAAAAGGGTGTGAATCCGAGTTTGGACTTGACCTCCTCATTACACATCCGCACTGCCACCACTGCTCCCTCCGCATTATAGCCCCCGGCTCCATGATTCTGAACCCCGTTTCCGAAGTCTATGAATTTCTGCATCTCTTCCAAATGGAAATACAGGCTGCCATTGTAGGTATATTCCAGTGTTGGCGTCTTTCCGTTCAGATGACTGATGAATCCGGAATTGAAGCCGAACCTTACATCACGTCCGCAACCGTCTGTGTAACATAGGAAGCGTGAGGGAACCGCCCCTGTCGTTTTCACCATTCCGTCATGGAATACCCTGCTGTCATCGACCCATTTCTTGTTGACATAGTTGAATATCCTGCTGTACACATAAATCAACGAGTCATCCACCGTCCATGAAAAAGCGAACCGTTTGTTATACTTCAGTTCCGGCATGACGGCCTGTATGCCCGAGACATCCCCTTCCAGCTGAGAGAGCGGAATACGCAACGTGACATCGCTGTAACGCACCGTCTCGGTATAGGCTATCGAAGCCGACCTCACCTCGGACTCGACATTGTCATTCTTCACCTTGACATACAGTGTGACAATGCGGCTGCCGCCGGTAATCGTATAGCTAAAACTGTCTCCCGCATACTCCTGCCACTGAACGCCTGTAAACGTACTGTCCTCGCTGACCATGTAATATTGCGGTTGTTGGAGATCATACGCCATATCCACTGTTATCCTGTCGAATATCGTAGATGCCGCACCTCCATTGACAGATATGCCTGTGAGAATGGTCGGCATATATATATACTCTATCCCGGCACTGACAATTTCCGAGATCTCCGTATTGTTGCGTACCTGCGCATACACCCTGTGTTGCCCGTATGTGCCGTTAAGTGTATAAGTAATGTCCGGAGTCATTTTCTGCCAGGACGCGTCCGCCAGGTCCGGTTGCAGCCCGATACGGTATTCCTTCGCACCGCCGGTATAGTTCATCCGTACATTCAAATCCGGCAGGTATGTCATGGAAGCGCCCCCGTTCAGCAGCAGCGAGTTCAACGTAAGGCTTATTATCTCGATATTCGGGGTGCGGTACTTACCCATATATGCCCCCACCGGGTATGTGGACGGGAACCAGTTTTTGTATCCCCGGAAATCAAACTTGAAATAATCGCCTTCACCTCCTTGTATTAACGGGCTGTCTGCGGAAATGTGCATGATCCCGTTCTCGGAATCGGCTATTCCATAGCCGTCGACGGCTCCGTAGTCTATGACTGCGCTGTCTATCCATACATTGCCGCTTGCCTGCTTTTCCCACTGTTCAATCGTGCCCGCCGCCATATTCCCGAACCGGACAGTCTTATATACGATAAAGTTGTCCTGCGTGTACACTCCCATGATTTGGGACGTGTTGCGGCCATTCAAGGCTACTCCGTTACAAATGACGGTGTTATTGTGTATGAGGATACGCATCCTGTTCTCCGTATGGGAACCGTCCGGGTCTTGCTCAGGGGTATCGACAGAGAATAGGAACTGGATGAATCCTGTTCCTTCCGATCCTCCGGAAACGATATTGTTGAATACCTCCACATCACCTAAGGGACCGACCTGGATTGCCGGGCCATTATGACCCTTGATAATGTTGTTGTAGCATTTACCGCTGATGCTCTGTATGGATATGCCCGACATCTGGTCTTTATCACCCCGCCATGCGCAGTCATAAAGCTCATTGTAGCATACCTCCGCGTCGCGTGCATTGGATAGCTGCATCGCGTCATATCCGTTGTGTTCCATCACCAACCGGTATATGCGTGTATTGGTCAGGGCATGGGCACGATATGATACCTGCTCGCCGGCGCTATTGGTCCCGGTCTTGGTTTCCGGTGTAAAATAGCCGATATAGAAACCCTCGCCATGTGTATGGTGGATATGGCAATGGTGTATCAGCAGCCTGTTCATCTCCCAATTACCGAACCAGTACCATGGCCGGTTCACGTCCGGGTCCGTTTTCGCCATGATGCCGGTAAAATCGTTGTCACACAGCTCAAGTTCAAACAGCTCTACCTCCGCAGTGCCGTTTAACAAGAAAACATTGGTTTCCGCAAACTCTTTCGGACTGTAACGGTGGATATAGAGTCCCTTTCTGATATTCTTGTATCCCCGTCCGTCCAGCACGATATTGCGGCAATTACCGTCAAAGGAAATCCCGGAATAGTTCCTGAACGGAATCTCATAGGGCGTATTCCGGTTAAACGTAATGATCAAGGGAGCTTCCCAAGTGAAATTCGGGGTTCCGTTTTTATTGGAAATGCTTGTCGGACTGTTCCCCTTTAGCGACAGGCGTCTGGCATATCCCGGATCGGGTTCTTCGGGATCGTCCAATAAGACCAGTGTCGTACCGGCGGGCAGGACACTGATGTCTATGCTGTCGTAATAAGACGACAGGTTATCCTGTTGCCCGGCAGGCACCACCATTTCCGCATAGCTCAACCCGTATCCTGTATTCTCCCACAGGCGGATATAGAACTGCCTTTGTTGGTTGCCGCTGTAAGTGGTGAAACATTTAGTGGAAGGGATGTCACGATAGCCTGCGGTGCGGTCGGCCGGTTCCGGTGCCAGACGCGGCGTGACCGTAATCAGCTTGTTGATGCGTTTGCTGAACGTCGTGCCTGTGGAGGTATCGGCCACATCCACCTCCACATCATAAATTCCCCTGTCGGAAGGCTTTGACACGAAGAATTCCGCATATTCATAGCCTTCGCCCTGTGTGACATTTGTGAACGTGGCAACAGGGTTGCTTTCCTCGTTTTCCCTGTAAACGCGTATCACAACCGTATGTGCGCCGGTATATCCATTTTCCGGATAAATACATATCCGGGAAACCTCACTGTCTGTACGGACGATCTCTTTGTCTGCCTTTACATCAAAGTAGGGCAGTCCCTGTGCCGCCATAGCATATACCGTTTTCTGTACGGCGGCTGAAAAAAGGGAGTTCCGGCCGATGAATCTCTGCCGGAGTTCACCGGGGCCTACTATGTCCACCTCCTTACTGTCCCTGTTATGGAGCAGGCTGCCGGCTGAGTTTACCGTTTGTCCGCCGCCGTCCTGTATCTGCCACTCGGAGGTCTGTCCCCATTTCGTTGTCGCATCTATCCGGATGCTCTCTCCTACAAGGGGAAAATAATTGTCTATCAAGGCAGATGCAAGCACCTTGCCGATGGAAACTTTCAATATGTCATTGTAACGTTCTGCCATGGTCAATCAATATTAATGGTATATAGTTCGTCTGTCTGATACTCGCCATATGCATCCACTTCCGGAAAGGCGTGTACCAGTGCGTATCTTCCCAGCGCAAGGGACTTGTGCTGCGCACCTTCAATCCTGAACCGGACAAACCTTGAACGGTTGAGCGTATTGTGCGTTAGCATCAACACGCTGTCGGCAACGGCCGTATATTGCGCCGTACTATTAAAGGAAGCTTCTCCTGTCAGGTCTTCTCCCGTATAGCCTTCGGAGTCATCCCCGGCTTCATTTATCGGCGTCCCTTTCAGGTTGCAGCATCCCCGGCTGTTTGCCGATGCTGACTTCATCTTGTAGTCATAGTCAAACTCCGGCACATAGGTGTCGTTCGCAGGGTATTCCGCATCCTGTGCTTCCGTAATGGCATATGTCAAACCGCCCTGTTCGATGTCAAGCAGCTTTTCTTTTTTGTTCACCAACCGCGTGCCCACCTCATAGCCGGCCTTCAGCAGTTCGGAAAGGTTGTAGCTTTTTCCGCCATTGACGGTGATGCTGTCATCCCGGCCGTTTTTGTTCTGCACAATGGTCAGGGCCCCATAGGTCTGCCCCGTAGGAACATCCTTAATGGGTATCTTATAAAGGTTATAACCGCTGTGAAGCTCGCCGAGGGTGTCGAAAAGATACATCCTTACTTTACCGGAAGTAAGCGAGGCGTCCGGATCGACCACTATATTATTATAAATATATGCCTTGCGTACATCATTGGCCGTATATCTGATAATAAACTGGATATAGTTGCTGCCGCCCATCCACATCGTGTTGTTCGCCAGCCTCACTTCCGTCACATCCGTACTGGTCGAGAACAGTTCCTGAATCCATGTGAAAATAGGGTTATTCACCGTATTGACAATAAGATTGGACTCTATCTCCAGCTTCCGTATAGCCGTATTGGAGGACATCTCGATAATTCGTGCCCCTCCATGTATGTAGTTACGCTTCAATGCTATGCTGTCGATCCCGGAGAGATACAGCAGGCTTTCGCGGAAACTGGTGCCGTCCAGTTCGTTATCCTCCAGAATCAGCCGGTGACCGTTGGTCACATTGAACAGGCCCGCATGTCCCACCAGGGCCATTCCGGTGGTAAAAAGCCCGCTGATCTTGTTTCTCGAAAATACGGTCAGGCGGCTGTTGGTCATATTGAATGTCAATCCGCCGTTATTGCTGAACCTGCATCCTTCCACTGTGGTATTCTCCGTATATTTGGTAGATACCGAATAAGTGGCTACCGACTTGCCGTTGGAAGTTGAGAGACCGTCAAAAGAGCTGTCTGTGATGAACAGGTTGCGGTTAAAAGAATCATTGCCTCCTACCGACATCACAGCGGCTATCTCATCGGGAGTACCCGCATCCACATAGTTGCAGAAGTTGGTAAATGATACGGATTTGATGAGGATGTTGTCAACATTGTTCAGCCGTATTCCTCCCAGACTTGCGCAGTCGTAAGTCAACATTCCGGCCCCGTCTATGGTCAGCGTGTACATTCCGCCCTTATTCCAGTCTTCCAGTACGGCCAGCCAGATGCGCTGGTTGGTTGGCTTGGCGGTATCCTGCTGCAGGCGCCTCTCCTTGGCCTGCTTCACACAAGACAACGTCACATCCTGCGTAAGTCCGTCGGGATAGTCCGCCTTGATGGCGTTGAGCGCCACATGGGTGGAAGAGTAGTATGTTCCCGGCAGGTCGCTGCGTTCCAGAAAGTCAACGGGCTGTTCTTCCTCTTTCACCATGATCCACAGATACATTGTGTTGTCTTTATCGACATTGGTGAATGTATAGCTGTCAACAGCCCCCTGGCTGACGCCATTCACGTTCAGCCGTTCCACTTCATAACCCTCCCGGGGATGTATGTCTATGGTAACGGTACCACCCTTACGGACCAGAATAATATATTTGCTGCCGTCGGGAGAGAGCTTGAGACTTGTTGCGTCACCGGAAGCGGTCACTGTGGCCTTGGCAAACTCATTGGCGTTGAAATTGAAACCCAGTGAAATTTGCCAGGTTTCGACAGGGCTTTCACCGCCGCCGGCGGACTTGATGACTTCGTCCGTAGCATCCCAATAAATGGTTTCGTTATCTATATGCCGTTTTAACATCTCGATGAAAACGGCTTCTCCGAGCTGCGGGGCTATACCGGTATTCACCCATGCCGTATCCGCCCATTCATATACAGTACCGGGCCATGGAATACCGACGAAGGCGTATTCACCGGTCTTGCCCGTAGGATACTTCTTCAGGAAATGGGATTTCGTAGAGAAATACCCCTTGCAGAATGTAAGGATGGAGGCATGGCGCAGCTTCATCAGCTCCAGCCGTATCTTCTCGAAATTGGCGTTGATGAAGGCGGCGACATCGCCCCAGCGTCCGTCTGATTGTATCGTATTCAAATCCATGTCAGTTCCTTCTGTTCAATAGATAATAGACTCCGTTATAATAGTACAGTTCAAGCACGTCACCTGCCGCCATGTCTAAATATTCAATGCGGTTGTCGTTGTTGTCGTGCATCTCGCCCGTCGGTCGTTCCCGCTCCTGAAAATTTATACTCACTTTTTCCCGGGGACGGGAGCTGATCCGGAACGTTGGATTCAGGTTGATTTCTCCGATTCCAGAAATATCAGGGTAAATACGGCTATCTGCGGCAATGAGCGTTATTTTGAAGCCGCAATCGGAGATACCTTGAGTGTTCAGCTCATCGCGTGTCGGCAGGTCAATGGTATAGGTGTAATTTTCCAACCCCATATTCATTTTCAACAGGATAGTGGTACTCTTGCCGATCTGGTTAATAATGGTTTTCCTGACTTGTGCATCAATTGATTCCTGACCGCCACCGACTACGGGAACCCATAAATAACCAACCTTTTCAAAGACTGCATTACCGCCGGACATGGCACCGTTTTCGTTGATGGTCAGGTTTCCTATTTTGGAGCCCAGCTTGGCGTTGAACTTGCCTGCTATATCCAATACCTTATTGACGTTGTCCCAGCTGATATTCCCGGCACACAGCGACCAGTTCAGGAGTTTGTCCCATTTGGCGAAATACATGTCACCGGCTTTACCGATCCAGCCGCTGCCGTCCTTGTCGAAATGGGTCACGCCGTCCCCCATATCGACCGTCCCTTTGAAATAACCGTCAATGGCATAGAGATAGCCCCTGACAATTGCATCGCTCAAAACAGTACGGCCGCCATGTGTGAGGACGGTCTTGACATATTCGGACAGTTCGTTGTCGCTCATGTTCAGGAAGGCCATAGGGTCATCCTTGCACTTGGAGATGGTCCGGATCGCCTTTTCCAAGTCGCCGCTGCCCCAGAGTAGGGGATCGTCGTCATCGTTATACACACCGGAGAAACCGCCGGTGACTTTCTTCAACTCACCGTCAGTATAATTGCCTACAAGTATCATGGACAGAAGCCCCAGGCCTCCGATGAATGTGGACGAACCCTCACGTATGGCATCGGTAAGGTATTTCAGTGCTTCGAACTTGGTTTCAAAGCTGTTGTTGTCCAATGGTGACAAGCTCCATACGGAAAGGACGGTTCCGCGCTCAAGCTGTATCTCCGTTATCGTGCATGAGCCGCTGAATGTAATTTCTGTATCGGGTACGGCAGTAAAATGAAATACATAACGGTCATATTGGGGCTTCAGTTCCTGCGTTTGTTCCAGTCCCCCGACACTAATACTGACGGAAGCCCCCTTCGCTAAGAAAGACAGGATATATCTTTCTCCTTCCATAAGCCGGTAATAGAGCGTTTGCATTATAACACCGGTAGTCAGGGTGGCAGAATGTCCGGTCGCACTCTCGCTGTCCTCGTAATTGATAGTCACATTGGTTGCAGCCCACCATTTAATGGATTGATTGTACAGTTCAGTTTCATCCGTAACTTCGGTGGCATCCTCCAGCTTGGCGGAATTATAATCGCCGGTAAACCCGGAATTACGGATGAGGTTGATTTTTCCAAATTCCACATCTGTGAAATTTTCAAAGCCGCTACTGCCGGGCGACATATGGACTTTACCGCTAAAAATATTATCGCCCGGCTTTAACTGGGTTTCCGGTTCGGGCAATGTAAATGAGTTGATACCCGTATATTGACGGTTATATGGAGCGCCTTCCCCTGCACCGGCTTGAATAATGGCGGTTTGTCTGTCCGGATCATCATCTCCACGATACCCCAGCTGTACAATCTCATCACCTGCCAATGGAGCATCACTTCCCGCAGCACATACTGTTTTGGAGAGGTCTATATACCCTTCAACAGTATCCACTGTATCATCAGATATACCAACCACCAAACGCCACAGAAAATGATTGCCGATCTTGCCGTCTGCTTGTTTTTGGAGGTTAAAAGTCTCCACTATCCCCTGATCGTTTACTTTCCATGTATTATAAACAGTACGGCCCTCCGCATCTTTACGCTGAAAGAAACAACGATAATAAGCCTCTGTCTCCTCCACTCGAGAACAAATCATTTGTGCGGCCGTCTGAGTCTGCTTGCCCCCAATATGACTATTCTTTTGGATTTCCAGCTCTTCAGCGGTAAACTTACGACGAAAATGCCCGTAGTCCACTTCGAAGTGCCAGTTGCCGTCTTCATCCTGAAACAAGCCTGATCCTTTTGTTCCCTGTGAGAAATCTTTGGTTTCTAATCTTCTGGATATTCCTGCTTCATCAGCATAGCCGGTTTTGACTTTCCGATTACCAATAAGAAGGTATTCATTGACGGCGGACAGTAAATCCAGCAGATCCATATTATGATGTTTATGCCCGATTCCACCACTGCCACCGGAACCATTGAGCTCTAATAGAGATATAATAAAGTTACCGATAGCTGCTGCGGTTGTGGTTCCCCATTCTTCGGAATATGGGTTCTGTATCGGGAATAACGCCCCCTCGGAAAGCGGAACTATTGGAAATTCAGCAAGCCGAGGGGGTACCGTAAAAGACCCTACATCCGGAACTGTAATATTGAGAACTTCTACCGGTACTTGAGTACGTGGAAGATTTAGTAGGGGACGGGCATCAGCATATTGATATGTGAAAGTGTAATTACTAGGGAGTTCTTTATCCACAAACTCAACATTACTTTCAGATACAACAATAGGACGAATAAAAGCCCCTACATAAATATACTTACTTTTAGAGGGGAAAAAATCAAGAAGCCAACGCCGTTCTTCTTTATTTAAATATCCTGTATTTTTCTTATATTTATGTTTGACATCAATTCTATATTCTATTGATGTATCTTCTATCTCTGCAATATTATGTGTGTATTCTCCATTAAAATTAGTACTTCCATAAGCTCTAAAAGTATCCAAACCACCAAGGGAATTTTCAAATAGTACCCAATCTTCTTGTTCGGAAAACATATCAGTAGCATAATACCTTTGAACATATGTGAGTTGATGTCCGGAAGTGTTCTCAATCCATACATCATAATATGAAGGTAGGCGATGTTCTAATAGACCAGCAACGACAGCATATTGCAAAGGAATGGTATATGCTTTCCCTTTAACAAAGTCAGCCAAATCGATTTCTTTAGATTCCGGAGTAGCATTGTCAGAAAAATAGGCTTTTAACTTGGCTTTACAGGTAACAGGTGCATAGTACGTTAAAAATTCCGGAGAATAATAGGTTACAGCTTTAGAGGAGGGTTGCCAAGTGAGGAAGTTAAGCATTAAGAAATTGGTTGCATTATCTGTGAATAGATCAACCCCGGCGCGAATAACCCGAAAGGTTACTTCCATACTCTCGTTTATCACAGCTGTAAAATCTCCGACAAGTTGTGACTGTTCGTATATTAAGCCAGTATCTTTAAACTGAAAAAATAAACGTTCATGAATAATATCTCTAAGCCTAATTGTAATGAAACCATTAGTAGAAGGCTTATAGCCTTGCGAAATGATTTCTTCCGTTCCATAATGTAATACAAACGAAATTTGGCTGTCGGAGTATATGATAAAGTCTTTCAAATTCAGGCTAAGTGAAAGAGAGTCCGGTTGTTGAATAATATTCATTGCTATTTCTTTTTGAAGCAAAAGTAACTTTGAAGTTATCCATGATAAAGGACAACTTTCAACCTATCTACCATTAAGATATTCCGAAATTCTCAACTACCATAATCAAATGGTACAGGTTTCAGAGAAACTTCAATCTTTACATATTTTTTGTTGGGACTATTTCGGATCGCATAGCACCGGAAAAAAGTACGCTTATAATAATTCTTTCCTGAATCATACATTTCTTTTGTAGGCGGATATGGATATATTGCCGGTATATCATTCGCCTTACGAGCATCAAATTCTATAAGATCATATCCGGATGCAAGATATTCTTCCTCGGTTGAATCATGGGAAACGGTTTCAATGATCCATCTATATCCTGTTTTATTACGAGGCATTCGTTCTGATTCAGATTTAGCCTTGGATACTGGTTCATAAAGAGCAGCAGTGAATAATTCTGATTCAACAGGTTCTGATTTTCCACCGATAGTATACTTCAATACATTAACCAGGCAGTCCACTCCCTGAAGAGTCACTTTACGATGAACAGGCAAGTTTTTTTTAAGAGTATTTGGAAATAGGAAGTTAGCTGAAATTTTATGCATGGAGTTTCGAAGTAGATTGTCAAAGTCACGATAAAACTTCTCGAAAATACCGGTAGGTCCATTATAAACTAAAGAATATCCCCAATTTCCATTTATATCGTGATTAGTGCCAGTGGAGAATTTACCATTATAATAGACAAATGATAATATTGGAGCCTGTGAGGGGTTATTGGCCGTAACATTATCACCCGAATTTTCAGCACCATCGGTAGTATCGGTAACCGGTAGACCATCAATCGTTGAGTTCAATGTACGTCCCTCTCCGATATATGGCGTAATATTGAGAAGCAAACAATATTGGCAATCCGGAACTTTGACTTCGTATGCTTTTAAAGAACCACCAGCATAATACGGTAAATTCCCATCAGACACACACTCTTGAATATAGTCTGAGGAATAGCCATTACGATAATACCCATAGGTGGTCTCATCGAACCAAGCTTCCGGATATTTTGCTTCTATATCACTAGTAGAATCGTATGAGTTTCCTTCTGTTATTACCTTCTCAGAAGAAAGGTTGAGCTGCCTATATGGTTGTTGTATGATTTCAGGATGTGAAACCAAATACGGAGTAAGATCAATGGCAGACTTTAATTTAATATTATCAGAAAAGAGTTCAATTGTAACAGTACGTTCCACTTCATTTGGAATAAACTCACAACAGAATTTCTTTCGGTAAATGTCCAAAATAGTATTGCACATACAATCCGGCACTAGATGTGCAAGCATAACAGTGCCATTAACAAGAGAGTCAATAGTATTATTGATAAATACCATCGATTTGAAAGGCTCCGTCTCAGTAAAAAAGTTATCAAGTAATGTATAGCCAAAATAAGAGAAAATACGTTTTAGCAAATATGGAGCTCGCATGAATGGAGAAATATAATATCCAGGTGCTAAAACAATGGTACGCTCATTCACAATTTCTTTTCGTTCAAAAGAATTGTAGAAACCGAGAGTACCACTTTGCGAAGGTCGACGCCCATCTTCCACATTACCGTTAGCATCCATATAGTCTATACGATTGACCATACGCCTTTCTCCATCAAGATCTACGCAGATAGGAAAGATTGCATAAGTAGGATGGGTATTATTGATAAGTGACCAACAAAAATCAATACCTTCCTGAACAGTTGAAACTCCAGGAATAATTTCATCTCCGAATACTTCCGACAAAGCAACATCAGATATGCGGGATAGAAATGATCCTTCATTCATATAGAATGAGGTAGATATCTTTTCATGACGCTTAGCCCCTAAAATAGCCTGCCTACAATGCATGAAGTAGTCACCGTCCTGAATAGAACAGTCAATATGGGAAGAAATCTTCTTTTGGTTAGCCAGTAGATCCGGATAACCTGTCAGTCTTCTATTCAAATCTGTGTCTGGAAGATCGATAGGGAGAGTTTGTTCACCCCACTCATTAAAGAACAGGTTAGTGCGTTCTATTTCTAATTGTGTATCTGGATTTAACTGATATGCCTGATTGGATGCAGTATTGATAATTTTCATAAGGGACTATTTTACAAGTTATTTTTTAGAACCAATAGCGCGTGATCGATTTCGAAGCTCCTGCTTTCTTTCAATTTCTGAAAGTAAAACGGGAGCCGGCGGAAGCCCTTCTTCGTCTAAACGAACAATAGCATTAGCAAAACGTCTCATAAGATCCGGTGGAAATATGGTACCGGACTGATCCGAATTCGATGATACGGATATCGGGGTATTAATAGGGCCACCGGAAGAATAACCAGCCATATGCGTACGGATGACTTGGTTAAGGTCAAGTGTCCGAATAGTCCCAGCCTGTTGCGACTTATCCAAAATATCAAGGATTGGGGCAACTGTAGGATTACTTACAGCAGCATTGGAAGCTACCCATTCTTTGGACTGTCCAACCGGGCCTTCTCCAACAATAACTGTAGGATGATCTATAAATCCGCGTGCATCCGGATCATAATCAACACCTGAAAATAACTTACCGTCTTGAGCACGACGGACATCAATTTTCCCTCCGGACTGGCGACCAGTGGCAACGCGTGCTCCAGTACCGACACTATTAGAAGAACTTCCGGAGAGAGTCATATTCTTAACTTTGTCACGCTCGGCCTTGGCGCTGGCCAACTGTGCGGCACCTGTTACTCCCATAAGAGCTGCTGCAATAGAACCGGCAATCGGACCAAGGTCTGCATACGCCTTCATTATTGAAACTGCTGTATCAGCAATGATTTGAGATGCTTTGATGGCAAAATTAACGTCTGCATATTTTTTTTGTACATCAAGCTTTTTCTGCGCCTTTTCATTCTCCAAACGTTCTATTTCTTCCGCATCTCCTTTGGCTGCTTCAATCTCAGCGTCATACTTGGCGTCAATGTTATCCATTTCAGCCTGTTGAAGTGCCTGTATTGCCCCTGAAAAAAGATTCGAATAGTAGTCGAACTGCTTTTTATAGCTGTCCCGTTTAAGATTCTGAACAGCTTGCTCATATTCTTTCTCGGTTAACAGCTGTTGTTCACGTGCTAATCGTAATTGTTCCAGTTCCGCATTGAAGCGTTCTTGTTGTGTAGAGAGACCATATTGATTTCGAATAGCCAGGATCTTTTGCAGGTGTTCTGACTCCAATTGTTCTTTTGCCCGGAAATAGGCTTTGTCAAGTTCTGTAGCGTCAAGATTATTCTTCTCAGCCATTTCTTTACGTGCCTGATAAGCAGCTTCAAGGGTTTTGAGTTGTATGGTGTAATCTTCATCGACGGTGGTCAGTTTGAATTGATCCTTGAAACTCTTAACTAAGTTGTTCAATGCTTCCTGCTGGGAAGCCCGAGTTGCATTGGCCGATTTTTCTGCATCAATAACACGTTGATTGGATTTTCTGACTATATCCTCTTTTATGTTGGCATTCATGAGAGCCATTGACTGAGCATCGGAATAATAGGATCGTTCTATCCTGAGGCGGGTATCGGCATTTTGTTTTTCCAATTCCAATAGCATCATTTCATATTGTTCCTTAGTTATTCTGCCTGTAGACTGAGCAGTGGTTAAAGCGGATAAAGAATCATTATACCATTTTTGCTGTGATTGCAGATCCTCTTCCCGGAGAGTTTCAAGAGACTTGACTGCAGCCTGCTCAGTTGCAACCCTTGCTTTTTGTTCTTTTTCTGTACTATTATTTTTCTTTTTCTGAATCCCTAGATTTTGTAAGGCATCCAGTTCTGCTTTTAACGCTGCAACTTTTTGGTTACGTGCAATAACTTCTTCTTTAGTTGAAGCCACTACCTTTTCTGCATCCTCTATCTCTTTCTTCTTAGCTTCGACCAAGTCCACAGAGTCAGGAGTAGCTGTATCAGGCTTAGTATATTTAGCATCTATATTAGCTAACTGCTGAACATACCCTTTCATCATATCCTCGTACAACTTAACCTGGTTATCTAACTGTTTTTTCTGTTTCATGAATGCCTTGTATGCAGCGGGGGTTACTCCTTGCTTTGCAGCTACTTCATCTAAACTTTTTCCAACATTCAACGGGTCACCCATTGCCATTTGTACTCCCATTGCTTTCTTGGCCATGCTTTTATTTTTGCCAATCCACTCGGTTCGGGCATTTAATGCCTCATGTAGTTTGGTGTTAGCGGCTTGTTGTTTGGCTGTAATTAGAAGTTTCTCAACATATCCATCCAAAGCTTTTGCATTGTTGTTTATCAACTTGCCTTCTTTCGTTAAAGAAGCATGGTATCCGGGAACTATTTTCTGGATTTCGTCCAAAGCATATTTTCGTTCCTGATAGCTTTTGCTTGAGTCAAATAAGACTTTTTTTAATGATTCCAATTGATTTTTTTCTTCAGATATGCTTTGGTTGGCCTCTTTGGTTACTTCAGAAGCTGCTGATACTCTGCTCCTATAAGTAAAGAAAGCAATAGCCGCTGCTGTAACCGACGAAACAAGTAAGCCTATAACATTGGCTTTGCATGTAGCATTAAATAATTTCATGGCAGCATTAGCTCTTACTACATTTCCTGTCAATTTAGCTTTAGCAGCAGAGTAGAGTAGGGTTGCACCTTTCGTGTTATTTATCCAGGCCAGTTTCAACTTATCCAATAGGATTGATGCCTTAGTAGCCGTCATCTCCTTATAGGTTGCTGTTGTGGCCAGTTCCTTGGCTATTTTGTAGGAAGAGTAAGCCGCGACTAAAGTCACCAATACATTACGATGCTTCACTATCCAGCCAATCAGTTCCATTGTTCCGATGGACATACCGGTATATAATTCATCCCAATTCTCTTTCAGCGGAAGAAGTGTTTCACCAAGTTCCCTCTGGGCATTTTGGAAACGGACAGTAGCTGCTTGGGCGCGGTCAGCGGAAGATACATAATTATCACCCGCAGCAGCTAACTGTTTATCAACAATGGATGCAACAGCAGACATAAAGTCACCGGTTTGAGATATCTGTTCGTTGATTTCGGCTGCCGAAAGTCCAAGGTTATCCAAAATCATGACCGACTTACGTCCAAGACCTGTAATAATAGAACTCGTCATGTAATCAACAGACTGTCCTGTCTGTTGCGCTTTGAGTTGCGCAAATTGGAGATACTTACCAAGATCTTCAAGTGGAATACGGAAATCTTTTGCTTGGACGGTAGCTTTCATCAAATCAAGATCGGTAACTGTACCTTTAGTAGCCTTGCGCAAATTATTGAGTATCTGCCCATCATCCAATTTGTCAAACGCCCGTTGTACGCCATCAGCCGACGCTGCCATTTCGATACCCTCAGCAGTAATATCTTTCAGCTTACCCAACGTCTGAATTCCCCAGTCAGTAATACGCATGTATAAGTTCCCAAAGAAAGCGCTCCATTTACCGGCAGACTTGGCGGCTTGTTGGAACTGGCTCTCAACAGCCTTTCCAGAATCTTTCAGTTCGCTCATTCTGCTTCTGGTAGCCGTCAATTGTTGGTTCAGCTGTTCCCACTCTTGGGGATGCAGAGCTTGTGAAGTTGTATCAAGCTGCTTTTGCAGGTCTTGAGCCCGACGTTTAAGCTGCGTCATGGATAGATTGTTGAGCCCCATCTGCTCATCCAGACGCTTCATCATCTCTCGGTTACTGCTTATTTGTTTTGTATTTTTAGAGTATTCTTCAGAGAGTGTCAGGTAGGCGGCACTCTTCTTTTTGCCTTGTATCTCAAGGTGCTGCATGGATTTGCGCAGTTCCTTATTTCGGTTGGTAAGTTCGGTATTCTTTTTGGTGAGTTCGTTTACTCCTTTCTCTGCTTCACTTGCGTCAAGTGATAGAATCCATTTAATTTGGTCTTCATTGAGTTTCTTTGCCATAAAATGATAGCTGCTACTTTAGTATTAATGATACGAAAGTAGCAGCTATCAACTATGCTGTAAAGGACAAGTAATTACATCATCGGGGAGGCAGACCGGATAACTTGCTAAAAATCCAAATGCATCCATATCCTATAAAAGCAGCGGCAGGACCAAGTACCATGGCCACCGGAGTAGCGCAAAGAGAAATAACAACAGCAATTACCTTGAATATCATGTCACAACCTTTCATAAGAAAGGGAAGCAGCGTGAAGCAAAGTACAACGTGTAATATGATTAAAAAGGCATCCATATCCATACTCCTTTATTGGTTTATACAAAAATAAACAAATCTTCTTTATAATCAAAGTTTTGCGGGGTTCATTTCCCGCAATTTGGCAGTAATAGAGTCTTTCATGTCTTGTGTCAGTCCATATCGTAAATCGTTTATGGTTTCATGATAAAGTCTTCCCCATATGACTCGGTTATATAGTGCCAGACGTTTCCGTATCCCCGCCTGTTCGCGGCTGTACTTGATATCCAAGAAACGAAGATAAGGGAATATTGAAAAATAGTAAGTAGATTTTAATCCTTCTCCAGAAATACGGAATGGCCGGGATGCAAGAAATATGGCAAGTTCCTTTGCACGCTCATTGCTAAAATTTTTGCGTATGACTCTTGCCTGTGTTTCATAGATATAGGCAGAATCACGCTTAAGTATCTGATGTATGAATTGTTTGCGGATTAATTCTTCTGTAATCATATGATATATTTGTTTTTGCAAAGGTGGATACTTTATAATAATTCAGGAAGGACAATGCAGCTATTCATCTCGAACCGCTGCATTAATAGCATGTTAAAAGAAAGTTTAAATCAGCCTTTTGCCTGAAGCATCCAGCGGAAATCTATACCATTGGATCCCGGACGGATCCGATATTGATAACCGGCATCAATCATTGCCTGGTGAACCTGCGCCTTGCTTATCTTTGCTCCGGGATCAATCCGGATAATGGCATCATACACTTCATCTGTCGTGAACCAATGAGTCGCATGGCGAACATCAACTGCCGGTTTAAACGATGCAGACAAAGCTGCTATATGTATACTGATATCGGTTATATTCTGTTCTTCAGTTTCTTTATTCTTTTTCATTTTCGATTTTCTTTTGAATTAATACTAATAAGCTATTCGAGTATTATTCATGTTTTACTCCTTTCTCATTTTCAGCAAGTGCATGTTGCAAACATTCTATAAGTTCACGTACCTCATCAGCTGTAAGGCTCTCCATTTCGTATTCTCCATCATGATAAACATTATATAAGTATGGACTTTTGTCTGTACCGGAGTACTTACGTTCTGCGGATACGTAGATGTCACAATCGGCTACTGAAGATCGTTTGCTCATTTCTTACCTCCTTCCTGTTTTTTTCGTGTTTTAAAATAGCAATAAACCACTACAATAATACAGGGTGGAAAAATAAATGTAGCACAAAGACTGGCAATGGTAGTAATATACCATTTGTCAGAGTCTGACGTTTGAACTTCGCAGTTTTGGATACTACGATAATAACGCTTTTGGAGCATGTTGCACTCTTCTGTTGATCGGAGCGCAGGTACAGGGGATGTACCTTGGGGTAAAGTTTTCATACGATATTTGAATTTGGCTGTTATTGGCAAGTTTACGAATACACGAACGGCTGTCAATTTCCCGAATCGCCAAATTCAAATATCGTATCTACCCGAAGAGCAAATAAGATGGGAAAAGACAGCCGTAAGTTTCGTATATGAATTTACTCATGACACCGATAGTCAGTCGCAAACCTATGGACATAAAAAAAGCCCAATTTCGTATTGAGCATCTAACCGGTACTCATCGGATATGACATACATATTTGAATTTGGCACTACAAATATAGAGGTTGTTTTTGGAATGACAAAAAGAAAGCGGAGTTTTTTGCTCCGCTTTTACTATATCATTAGTTATAAACATCAATTTACCATACCCCAAATGCACAAAATTCTGAAAATCTATCTTCCGTAACACATATAGGGAAAGAATGAGATGATTTAATATTTGTTACAACCACGGATGACGGATGTTTAGGATCACCTTGTTCATGACAAATAACAGCAATAGAGTGAGGCTTCAAAATACTGGAATCAAAGGATTTTTCTGCACCATGATGGGGAACTTGCACAGTATATACTTCATTTAAATAAGGGTTAAGACGGTTCTGTAATCTACTCATAAACTTTTTATTCATAGTAACATCACCCAAATAAAGACAGTTCGGTCCTTTAATAATATTGAAGTTACAGTTCTGAAACGTAAACATATAAGGCCCTAACCGATTCAATCCAGAAAAAAGTGTTAATGATGTATTATTGGGATTTCGAATATTTCTATAAGCTTTCAATATCAGCTCATAATTGTTTTGAATGTAGTTCTGTTCTGTAAGTCGTTCATATTCTAACCCCTCTGAACACAATATTTTTTTTAATTCAGATATTTTTTCTGCATAATTATAATTAAATGGAATTAAAAACCATCCTAAAGTAGATAAAGAAGTATGCAATGGAAAACCGCTACGCTCAAATCCTTCCATATCATCCATCCGTTCATCAATCTGTTCTTCCCCCTGTTCTGGTAGTATTCTAAGGACCTCCGTTTCCTCTCCAAAATATCCTTCTGTATCAATAATCATCTGTTGATAAGCCCTTACCCCTTCGGCAAAGACAAAGAGCATTCTATTATCTTTTGAAATATAAGGGATTACAACTTTTCTTATCGTATAATTTTTACGTAAATATGGAATACCACTGATATGATCCTTATGAAAGTGGGAGATGAACAAAATATCAATAACTTTGTCTCTTCCATTAAACGCGTCATCTATAATCTTTTCTATATTAACGCCTGTAGTTTTTGTACCACAATCATACACAATGGTCATAGTATTATTGGCTGTTTTATGTACTTCCATATAGAAAGCACCAAAGCCCACAGGGTAAAAAGAACGAATTAAATATGCCATAGTATTATATAAATGAATGAAGATAAGAAAGCTACTTAACAAAGCAGCTTCCTTTTTCATGCTGATATCCAGCCATTTTTTAAATGTTATCCAAAATAAAATCAGCCGGAATGCCAAAATTATCCCGCAAGCGTTTCACAATATTGAGATTAAGAGGGCGACGACCGTTTAATATATCACTCACTCTTGACTCAGAAACCCCAAGACGTTTAGCTGTTTCTTTTTGTTTTAAATTCTCACTTTCCATCTTTTTACGGATAACATCAGTAATCAGGGTCGATACTCTTCCAGGAAGAGGATGATATGCAGCCTCCCATTCACTGATAGCTTGAGACAGTGCAATGTATCTTTCCTTTTCCTCTTCACTAAGCAACTCCATATCACCCAAGTCCGTGCCTTTAGCAGTAAGAGCTTCCATTTCGGTCTGATAAGCACGAAATTCCTTTTCGCTATATATTTTCATAATAACGATATTGGTTTATACAAAAGCCGTTGCCGCCTTTTTTAGTTTATCAGCCACATCATTCAACGCATCAGCCAACTGGTGTAATTCACCAGCAGTAAATGTTGCAGATTTACCATGCACTTCATTGCCATTAATACGTTGATGTAACCATGAAGCCGATTTGCCAAAATAGGTTTTTGCAAACTCGGATACAGAAATGAATGGCAATGTCTCAGATAATATCTTACGTACTTCTATTCTTTGCTTCAAAAGCTTTATATCCTCAATATCCTTATGTATCCTGGCAAAGTCCTCCGTAACAGCAGCTTGAAGTTCTGCTTCATCTTCCGGACGTATTGAGTCAAAAAAGGCTTGCATTTCGCGCTCTGCCTTTTCTTTATCGGCTCCCTTACTTTTGATGCAAGCTTCTTTTAGTCTGAAAAATTCTTCTTTTACTCCCATAGCTTCTAAGTTTTAGGTGATACATATAAATGAATGAAGATAAGGAAGCCGCCTGGCCGGGCAGCTCCCTCTTTCTACCGGATAGCGGAAAGACGTTGAATTTCCAATTTGAGACATTCAATTTCAGCATCCAGTACCGATTTTCTATATCCCAGCCCAATGAGCCGGTGATAATTTCGGAGGTAGTAGTTGAGATTCTCAATCAACTCTTCTACCCGCGCTTTTAGCGCTTCTTCATCAGTCATCCAAAGAGCTCTTTTGTTTGACACTACAAAGATAAAGAAATTATTATCGATAGCAAAATATTTCGATAATAATTTCTTTATCAAGATGAAAATAATGCAAATTAGATGCTTTTTAAAAGGAAGCAATTATTGATTTGTTACATATTTATATTTTACAAGGTCGTTCAAGAAGTGCTCCGGAGAATCAGCACGTACCACGTTTCCTGTCTGGTCATAATATCGGTCCGCAAAATGGTACATGTATTCTTGGTCCGTACATTCACTGTCAAAACGACTGGATTCACGCAGCTTGGTTACAAAATCGGATGCACAGGTGGCGGTAATTGTACCGCCGTCCTGTAAAGTGTAAATTGTTGTCATTATCTTGCTAATTTTTTAGTTCTAAGTTTGAAAAATATTTTTTGCGCGGCAGTTGCAAAAGGTATATTCGAAAGTTGGCATCCTGCATCAACCGTTCCTTGTTGAGCAAAGGTAATCATGTTTGCCACAAATCGAATCCAATTTTCCATTTTTGTGAAATTGATTGTCCCACTATGCTGGCGGAATTCAACTGTACGGTGTCGGGCGTAAGCCTCAAGGTTTAATTTACGGTACCGGTCGTTGTTAAAAACTGAACGAAGCTGCTCCACACTTTGAGCTCCCCAAATACGTTGTTCTGAAATGCCTAAAAGGGATTTACAATAAGAATTTTGACGGCGGGAATGAGGCATAAAAGCATCAATTATTGATTCAAGACGGCGATATGTTATTGCCAAGTTACGCCAGGTTTCAATAGTGAAGTCTGCGGCATCCATATGTATGTGTAACCCGCAACTATCATTGACTTTTACATCGCAATAATCAAGTACCCAGCAAACCTTTTGAAGTTGCTGTAACCCGGCTTCTCCTTCCAATACAGGACTGACCAATTCAAAAGTATTATTTCCGGTAAGGCTTCCGTCCGTTACCAATTTCCAGTGGCTTCTGGTGTTATGGTTGTAACCTTCAACCGCCACATCAATACCTGCCTCACGAAGTTCTTGGGCAAGGCGATTTCTATCGCAGTTATATGCTTCAATCTCTACCCCGAAACGACGGTTGAATGTGTAGTCTATTTCGCTATGTGTCGTAGCCGGTTGGTTAAAGTTTCCGGCTTCAAGCATTTTTTTATAGACGTTCTGCACGAAACCGTAATTGCCATTGGTCACTAAGTCTGCCACTTGGCGGCGGGTATAGCCTAAAAGAAGGAGCTGTTGGATCTTCGCCGTTTTCGTTATATTCTGGTTAAGAATATTTGTAACTTGTTCGTTCATAATGTTTTATCCTTTATTTATTGTACTGCTAAGATAACACTATACTTACGAACAAAGTAGTACTAACTCATTTATTATAAGCCTGTTAGATTTGTTTAGCTTGAGATAAAAAATGATTATTTTCTACGGAAATAATAGATGCCTGCCACAACAAGAGCAAAAACTATATATGGTATAAATGGCTGATACCAAGGTAAATGTTTTATTTGATAAGTAGTATCCTCTATCTTCTTTCCCACCAATTGCTCAGAAGTGGTATCAGAATTACAAGCAAGCTGCCTCTCTTCAACCGTAGAATCAACTTTGGAAGCAGAAGAAAAATCTAAATCAGTAATAGATTTTATAGAGCCATGCTTGGTCGTATCTCCTGGTTCCAATGGATAGAATTCAATGACTCGTGCCCGGAGTTGGGCATCTTGGGCAGTTAATTTACGGGTGAGCTTATTTTTAATATCAACAGAATTATTATTGGTTTCTCTTAAATACTGCATGGATATGTCAGAATGTGAGGATCCTGATCGCGAGCTTCGACAGCCTACGATCAGGAAAGATAATATAAACAGTATGAAGAAACTATTTTTTAAATTCATGGCCGTATCACAACATTGCGTAAGAAATTACTAAACTCGCTCCGCACATCGAAACAGGGACATGCCTTGATATATTCAGTCGGTTCAACTTCGCCGCTACCATCTATATCGGGTGATGTATCTCGATGACCGAGTAATTCAATAATAGGGTACTCTTTACAGAGTTTAGCCACCAAATCACGAAGTGCGGCTTTTTGTTCTGAAGTTCGGGTATCCGCCGGCTTACCGCTGGTATCCAGCCCGCCGATATAACAAATACCGATACTGTGTTTATTGTAAGACAAGCCAGAGAACCCTTTCGTATTACAATGTGCCCCGTCAATAGACAACGGCCGGCCATTCTCCACCGTACCGTCCAAATCAATCACAAAATTGTAGCCAATCTGATTAAAACCGCGTGCCCGATGCATACGGTCAATGTCCTTAGCTCGTAAATCCTGTCCGGCACGTGTAGCCGAACAATGAATAATAATAGCGTCAATGGTTTTCATCTTTCTTTTCTTCCTTTCTAAAAATCCGTAACTGATACCGGTAATCCACCCCGAACAGTGCGCCGGCAAAAGTGCTGACTTCACCGTAAGCTACCAGCACTGAATTATCTATTTCTCCTGTCGGTTCTACCCAAAAGCCGCAGAAAATAAGTACCATACCAGCAACTGAAAGAAAAACAGCCACTGCAAGTTGAATGGTAAGTTTAGCTTTGGTTATTCTCATAAGCCTTCTGTTTTTTATGCTAAGATATTGGAGATTTTTTATTGCATAAAGGACGCTTTTACATTGAACAAATCCGGAGTCTCCGAAGTCAACATAAGCGTCCAGCCAATTGATTTGAATTCCGGAGAAACAAAAGGAACAATATCCTGCTGATCGGTAATCGTTCCTCCCCATGGTAATAACTTTTGCTCGGAATCCTCTATGAGTTTTTTTCTGCAGGATGCAAGTTGAAACAAGGTTTTATCCGAAGCTATACATACCTCCATGATATCAGCATTATCCGGAACTTTCATAGCAATAGTCACTGCCAATTTCTGAACATCAGAGATGGAATTATGCGAATCACGATTGGACGTAAATTCTCCGAAATCAATAAATAAGTAGCTACCGGTTATACAATCTACCCGTTTCTTTACGTCATCATATGACTGTCCAAAAACAAAACTTCCAATATCGGGAAGTAAAGGATCCGGCAGATGATTTACATATTCCAGCAACTCCGCATACTCTGTATATGGGCTTTCTCCATTGATAAACATAGACAACACCCCTTGTTTTTGGGGATATCTGGCAAAATATTTAAATAGCTGTAGTATCATAATATCTGGCTGATTATGCAAATTGGTAATCCTGTTTCTTTTTCAATATCTACATTCTCCATTTTTGCTGCATGCAAGCTGCGGACAGTATCTATAAGTTTTTTTCGAAGGATGGTAAGATATTGGATGACATTCATCTGCTCAACCTTATCAATATCGCCAAGCCCGTCTGCACTCAGATTATATAATGATTCCAAAGCGCCAGTAACAATGGTAGACTGCCTTGTTTCTTTAGCTTCTGTAAGCAACCTGAATTGTGTCTTTGTAAACAGATAATTTACAAAAGCCTGGAAATTAAAGGCTATTGCCACTAAAGTATTGTCGGGAACATGGGCAAACCGTTCGGCTAATTCATGTGCTCCTTCCGAAGAATATTTTTCCGGATAATACAGAACAGCAGCAAGTAAGGGCAACTTATCTTTTGTACAACCTATCAGTGCTTTGGCTTCAATAAATTGTAATGCAGTCAGTGAACAGGTCAGATAACCATACCTTGTATCAATTTTGTAGCTGCTGTAGAATTCATCATCTATTTCGATGAAAGGCACTAACTGCTTACAAAAGCATGAATCTACAGTATACCGGTAGTCCAGTTTCTTAAGATACTTGGATATAGTGATGCCCGGTAACCGGTGGGGTGGAATACGTTTGCATAATTTTCGGGTCTCATCGTCCAATTCTCGAAGTGCACTATCATTGTCAGGGTATTCAATCCGGAAAGGAAAAGTGATTTGCTCGGCAAGCCATGCAAGGTTTTGATACCCTTCATCGGTTTTAATTTTCTTAATATCCCATCCCATTGTCCGGCAGATATGGCGGACACGCACCATTGCAATGGATAATTGGCCGTTTGCCATATTTTGTATATCCTGAATAAGTGAAGCATACAAATAGGGATCTAATTTCTCCCATGAGTTGGATATACTGTATTCCTCACCTCGAACTAAGAATTTGATTGTATCTTCCATCATGCCATCAGGTATATTTTGTCATCAGGACGGTTAAACGATGTTTCAGTGTCGACAGAACTGCCGGAACCGGAAGAAAGTATAAGGTCAATGTCCATTAAAGAGTTCTTCACTTCGTCAGCCAGCGATGTTGCCAAGTCGAGCATGCGTTGCTGTTCTTGCGTACCATATCGCATGGCTTTGGAATCATCAAACAAAGACCGAATTGTCGGTGGAAATTCAATGATGTCAAATCTTCGCAAAGCTATTGCAACCGTTTGTTTTGCCAGGCACCGTTGGAGCACAGAGATAACCTCTTCGTTTTTGGCAGAGCGTTCAAAATAAGAGTCCATACCGTCATCCAAAGCTTCCTTTTGCAAAGGAATTGTCCGGAAGAAAAATAAGTACGACATATCAATAGGATATAAGGAGTCAAACTCATCGGCAGTTTTTATTTTTAAAGCCGATAGCATCTTGCAGTAACGGGTCTCTTTCCACTTTTCAGATACATTTCTTTCTGAGGACAGCAACTGTATGAGCGTATCCATTGCATTGAAATAGTTATCTGTATATGCCCGCCGCATAGCTTCCTGCTCATGCTTATATATGTCAATTTCGTTTTTTCGACGGCTGATGACGTCGAATATCATCTGCTTGGCAAGTGTCAGGTTTGCCATGGCTGAGCATAATGCTTCTTTGGGTTCTCCGGCTTTACCCGCCACTTCATCGTACACCTCTTTGGATAGGATGATTGAAATTTGCTTCTTGGCAGAAAGAGCGGATGAATTCAAGTCCTGGAAGCTGACATTGCTTTCGAGGTATGGAGAATACTTACGAAACTCCGCTACCGTAGAAAATAGTTCTTCTAATATAATCATGATTGTTGGGTATTAAGTCTGTTCTTAGGTGAAACTTCTTCCTGGCGTGCCGGAACTTCCCGATAATAACCGATGCGATAGCCTTGTGCATACAGTTCCGGGAAATTTACCGATATCGCCAGATTGAACGGTTCGGAACAGATTTCGTCTTCAGAAGAAAGCGACATTATGTAAATCAAATAATTGTAATACGCGTCTGCACCCGATTTGGAAATAACCCCGTCTTTGCTTACGCTCGATATGGACGAGTCGAGTCCTACACTGGAAAGTAATACTTCATCAGCGCGTTTATCGTATGCAATCAATGCGTCGATGTACTCCTTGTACTTCAGATCCACAGTTTCAATCTTCCAGCGCTCTTCTTCGCCTTGACTGTTTTTAAAGCTTATAGTAGCATAAGCCTTGCCTTGGTTGTCAGCTCCAGACAGATAGCTTGATATTTTCCGGAGTTCTGTCTGAAGAAACTTGATTAATGTCGATTCCCTGAATTCTGTACCAATGTCGATACCATTATACTGCATCAATTTCTCACCATTCTTTTGCAGCTTCTTGTTTTCATCACAAAGTTTGCTGATTTGTGTACGCTTAGATTCAATCCATGCATTAGGAATCACAATATGAATTTTAGCAGCAAGAGAGTTACGGAGAAATGAATTAATGTAATCTGCCGTTTCGTTAGAACCTTTAATATAAGCGCGTGTACCTTGATGAGTCTCATTCACTCCGTAAAAATCATCAACGGATTTTTCCCTATGATGGGAGATTGCCGCATACTTATAATTAGCAACCTCTGCCGGGTTGAATTTGGGATATATCCGGAATGTAGATATCCCATATCCCCAACGTCCTACTGCTATATGTTTGAAATCCTTATAATAAACGACATCAGTAGAAACATCTTTCTTTGTAGTGGCCAAACGGCAATGTTTGTTTTCCATGGCTTCAAGTCCTGCTATGGGAACAGTACCCCTGTCTTTTCCTACCGTAAAACGTATTTTTACGAAAAAATCATAGAAGTAATAGTAATTCTTGATGATTGCTTTAGCAAACTCTTTATGATCGCATTCTATTCCGCGCTGTTTCCAACTGTTGAGCCAATCGGTGATTTCGGGACAATCCACCCATTCTTTCGTCAATTTACCATCAATTATTTTAGGTATATAGACACAAGGGCCATGTCCATACAACATTTTGATTTGCTTACTTATCAATCTTGGCAGCAGACGGTTCTTCTTTATATCTGAAGTAATTTCTTCACACTTCATATTGTTGTATCCACGACTGCACACTTGGAAGCCTTGAATACTTTGCCACCGAGGTTCTGAGATACCGGCATCCGCATGCAGTGGAAAGGCAGGATCCGGTCCAAGCAAAGAGGCTCGTGGAGTGTCTCCAATTTGGAAAGAGATCACATTGTCTTCATCTAAATAGCAACCGTAATTGCCTATCATTTTAAGGTCATTCTTACTCATAACCAGTCTATTTTATGTAATTTAAATCCATCTTGTGGAAAGCCCATATAGCGGATAAGAATACGATAGCACATCTTAGGCTCGCCATTATTGTCGGTAAACAGAAAGAGATTGTCGCTGTCGATGCTGAAACGCTCTTCCGGCAACTGTGTCCTCCATTTGCATCCTTCCTTTATAGTCAATTTAGGTATAGCTACCCCTCTCTGCCTTGAGCATGGGAAGAAAGCAATGGTAAAGTTACCATTTGGTAGCTTAGACATTTCTTTTGCCCATTGCATTGCTTGGATACCACTTAGTTTTATTTCCATGCCCGAAATTATGTTGTTTTTATGCATCGGAAAAGGACGCAAACCTCCGTTATCATATTTCCCGAAAGAGGGAAGAGGTTGCCTTGCATACCCAATTCTCAGCGGTGCGTGCAGGTTCGGTCGGTATGGTGAAATAAGGATTTTATTTTCAAAACATTAATTCCTTGTTTATTAGTGATTTGAATATCATTTCAATGTCAATCCTTGTCATTATTATACCTCTATCAACTTGTTTTTATGTAAAAACAGAATGTTATATGGATATATTATCCGGCAAATTATCCGGCATTGAGGATAATTCACTTTGAACTTTATTGCCGTACCTGCCAAAAAGCAGGTAAATAAGCGCACTGGGTAGTTGGGTTGTAAGCCCGGCTTGTTGCTTTAATGGTACTTTCTTTTCTGATGTCTTATCAAGCTCTATGCGCCCTTCAGTTTTCTTCAATGGTGAAAGCATAATAGCACTGCAAAGGTTCTTACATTCATTCTCATCAATCAAAACTTCGGGTAGAACATTACTTCGCCCGCCGAATATAAGAAGGAGTAATTTGAATTGTTGCCAATAATAGATTGTAGACTGTCCCTCATTCATCAGTTCCACCTCAAAACCATAACTTTCCAATTCCCGTTTTAGCGCACGACTATCAGTCGTTATTTGCTCCAACTCTTCACGACGTTTATTACCTGCCCGGTCCGGATACAAGATAATGCGTTTATTCAAAGCATCTGTACCGAAAAACTCATAGAATTGACGTGCGAGTTCCGGTTGCTCTTCCGGATAACAGCAATAAAACTCCTTAATGATACGGAGCCTACGGCCATATTCTTTTTCCTGACCTACAACCAAGCTGGAGAAGTGACCGGGGTCATACCCAACCAGCAATTCATCGCGTTTATCATAGTGTAATAAATAGCGCGCAGTAAGGATAAAGTGCTCTCGCAAGTCCAACCGCAATATAGACTCATAAATGTAACTATCAGCATACTGATGCTTCTCCCTGTTGTAGTTAGCGAAGAATTTGTTAATGACCTCTTTATGGCGGATGGCGCATATAGAAGTCAAAAACTCATCCATATCCAAAGTTTCAAGCTGTGTCTTGAAAAACTTCGGACCAAGTATATCCTTATTGCAGAAAGAACTTGCACGCACATAGAGAGTAGCGTTCCGTCGCATATCTGCCAGGCGGGGTTGCCAAAGAGCGATAATACGGTTTTGCTTGATGATATCCAAACGAACATGTTCCAAGGTAACAGGGTTGGTTATTTCTCTCTGCGAATTTAACAGCTTGTATTTTTGATAAATAGCTTCATTTACATGAAGTGCCACTGTAGATATTTCTTCCAGGAGTTTACGATCCATGTGACGTTCGTATTCCTCAAACCAATCATCTTCTCCCAAATCAACACGTGCCGTATCAGATACACCTGTAATACCTTGGTAATATGGAGAACGGCGGATTTCGGCACTAGCTCCACGAAGAGAAGGAAACAAACGGGTCTTCAATTTTTCCCCTTTATTGTGTTTCATCTCCTCAATAATGGCATGGACTGCAGAACGGCCGGCTACAGATTCAGGCTGATCGGAACTGACCAACTGGATATGATGCCCATCACGAAAAACAACGGAATGCTTGGGGTATGAGATTGGATAACGCGGTCTGCGGAAATGTGATGGCAGTTTAGCTTCGCCAACCACATAATCAATACCATACTCAAGCATCGGACGGACTTTCCCGCCGACTGTTACTTCCTTGGAGAAATAGGCTTGTAGATTGGGCCATACATTGGTCATCAAAGCAACGTAGGTTTTATGCACTAAGAAAGATAGTTCTCCCGGCATGTCATTGGCCACACGAATAATTCGCGGGCCGGTAATACCCTCCGTTTTTCCACCGGCACGTGCCACCTCTGCAAATACATTGTTTGAATCGATTACATTTACCAATATCTGCATTTGGTTCATGTAGTAGCGCTCAAAGCTGTTGTTATATTCTGTTTCCATATCGGATTGTTTTATTCTTCGTTTAGCTCCTCATATTCCGCTTCCTGAATATCAGCGTCACGTAAAAGGCGTTTCTTTTCCACCTTTTCAATAGGCAGGCTATCAATAAGATTAAGGTAGAAGCCTTTATTATGTTTGGCAGCAATTTCCTTTAGTGAGGCTTTGCTGTATCCTAGATCTTCCGGAGTGAGTTCTGGTGAAATGAGAAAGACGATGCCAAGGTTACGGTCAGCTTCGGCAATTTCGGAAGCCCGACGGCGGCATTCTAAAGCGGCAGCATAACATTTTCCCTGGTTCTTGTAGTCTCCGGCAGCTGCACATAATTTGGCAAGGTCCTCATACTTATCGGCGTAGTTAGACTCCCACACTTTGATAGATACATTATTGTCTATATTAAAATAATTGATAGCTGCATAAATACGAGCCTTGCAAGTCCGTTCATCCACATTGATGTGTTGTTGGGCATTAATGCGCTGGCGTAGCTGTTTAGCTGCACGAGTTATGTTGCGTTCATATTCGTAAATCTCAGCAGCCCATTGGAGCTGTTTCAAAAAGACTTGTACTTCCGCCGGAATACCATCACATTTCCCGGTAGTGAGAAAAGCTGATATCAGGTCAGGATGTATCTTATCAAGAGCGTCAAGTTGTGTCATATTCCAAAAAGTTTATTTCTTAAGTCCTTTACAATCCGTTCTTGCTTCCGGGTTTCCAGTGTTTCAATAGCTGACACATCTCCAGTTTCGGCTTTCTTGGCAAGTTCTGCATCAATATTATATTCACCAAGGGCACTACCATTACGGTAAGCATCATAATAGACGTCTCCAGGCATTGCAATGCGAATACCGAGAGCTATTTTTTCTTTTCCACGTAATCCAAGCAAATTACAAATGCGTTCGGGAGAATATCCCAGTGCGCCAAATGTGCGCACTTGAGATACATATTCATCTCCTAACAAGGTGATCTTATCGACATCAGAAGTAGGTGCAAATTCTTTTTTCATGACAGTATGGATTGAGTATCTTCAATAGACTGAAGTTTTCCTTGTCTGATAAGCTGAATAGGCTGTTCTGGAAACATAGCACGATATCTATGTATAGTGGCGGTAACATAACGCAGATCAATCTCCATTGCATAACATATACGATCAATCTGCTGACAAGCCATGAGAGTCGACCCGGATCCTGAGAAAAAATCTACCACGACCTGACCTGAAGTACTGGAGTTTGATATCGGATAAGCCATAAGAGCAATCGGCTTCATTGTCGGATGGATAGCATTGCGCTGAGGTTTGTCGAAATTCCAAACAGTGGTTTGTTTACGATCAGAGTTCCATTGATGTCCGGCACCTGGTTTCCAACCATAAAGACATGGTTCATGTTGCCATTGGTAATCTTGCCGTCCCATGACCATAGAATTCTTCACCCATATACAACATTGTGCGATTTTAAAACCGGCTTTACGAAGCGATGCACGAAAATTTTCCCCTTCACTATCTGCATGGAAAATATAATAAGATCCCCCTGGTTTAAGTACTTCATACATAACTGAAAACACTTGCTTAAGGAATGTGGCAAACAAATCGTTCTCCATAGAATCATTTTGAATAGTAAGTTCCGCTTCTGTACCCCCTTCGTAATTTACATTATACGGTGGATCCGTAACACATAAATCTGCACGCTGCCCATTCATCAGGGTAGTGACATCAGATTTAGAACGGCAATCTCCACACATTAAACGGTGATTTCCAAGTAACCAAACATCTCCCGGCTGGGCGAAAATCCCTGTGGTGTCTTCTGATGACGGAATAGCAAAATCGACATCATCTTCCATAATACTGTCTGATTCATGTTCTTGGGCAAACAAAGGTGATACCCCAAAGTCCATAGTCTTCACTTCATAGCCAAGATTAAATCGTTGAAGTGTATCGGAGTCAATATTATATTTCTTGAATAAAAGCGTATCCGGATTTTTAATGGCAAATTCAGAATTATAAGCTGCAATTTCTTCTACAGCTTCTTTCTTGTTTGCTGCAAAGATGGGTTCATAAGGAATTTCCGGGATTGTAAATCCGGACTTACGCAATGCGAGCAGTGCTTTCCGCCTCTGATGGGCATCGATAATCCAGAGCTTGCCATCCGGATCCTGCCAGGCTTTGAATGCATACTTGAAACCGCGTGTAATGATGAGCATCTGCAGTTTCGATAACTTATCAGAATCAGATTTCTTGAAATCTTCCTGAAGCTCTAAGAACGAATCCAGCGGGGCAGTAGGTAAACCACCCAAATTAAATACTTCTATTAGCTTTTCCATTTTACTTTTGAATTTGAAAATCTTGTAATATTGTTTTAAACAGGGCTTCTCGCTCGCGATGACGACGGAGATTTTCCCTATCTTGAGTACGTCGGCCTATACGGTCGGACCTTTTCAAATAAGACTCGTATCTGCGAATGTTATCCGTTACATTCTTATGTAAACGCAAGAACTCTTGCGTATCCGTTTTCAATAGCTTTTCCAATTGTGCTCTCTCTGACTGGTGAGCTATAAGTGGATGAATATAGAGAAACTTCCCAGTGTCGTTGAACGATTGCAGCTCATCGAATGCCTGCAGATTCCGGATACGAAGTTCTACCATGTCCATGATATCACGCTTCGTCGGTTTCTTATCCAAACATTCGTCGAGCTGCTTCATTTGTTTCCATGTAACAACACGATCATTATAAATGAGTGTTGCTATTTGGACTTGCGGGTCGAAGAGGTTGTCCCAGTCGATTTGCGGGTACTCTTCTTGCTTTTGGATTTTACGGGAGCTTGAGACTTCTCTTTTTTTTTCTCTTCCTCCAAAGCTTCTTCAGCTACCTCGGCGCGTGCTTCAGCTTCTTCTTTTGCTTCCTCAAAGTTGGCTTCTGCTTCCTCAGCTCTTTCAATAGCTTCCTCTAATTGTTGCTGTAGTTCACCTTCTCCGTTTTGAGGAGTGTCACCGACACTGTCGGTAACCGTTACCGGTTGTTCGTGTTCCTCTACCTTGGAAGAATCAATTGGAGTTCCAGCTGTTTGAACTGGAGGAGTCTGACTATCAACTGTAGTAGTTGCTTGAGCAGTAACATCAACTGTGGAAGGATCTACAGTCATTGTTTCAGTATTCATCTTAGAACGGCGGAACTCACGAATTTCTTCACGCGTGGAATAATCCAACAAGCTGTAAAGAATATCATTAGCATATCGTTTAGAATTCCGGGAATAGGTAGAGATTATCGGAAGATTAGGTTGCTTTTGTATGAGCAATTCAAGGTCATATTTCGCGGCATCCGGATTAAGGAGCGCATTGAAATGCTTCTTTTTTTCTTTAAAACTGTACATAATGAAAAGATTTATATCTTACAAGCTAACACACTAAAAATTAACGTAGTATGTCAGCTTGCAAGAATGGTTCTTATTAAGCTGTCTGGACACGACTTCCCTCAACTTCAATAAGGGTGGAAGGATCCAATACCTGGAAAGTAATGGAAGAACCTGCTTTAGCAGTCCATGTTGCACCGTCAATCAGAATGAATGCACTGCTTTCCGCAATAGTAGCAGCTTTATCCGTACCTGTACCCTCAAGAGTGATATAACGTCCTTTATCATTTGCCGTCAACCCGTCAACTGTGGAAATGGCATAAGTTGCTTCACTTCCATCAGGAATTGCATAACGATTATTGGCCGGCTTAATCGTCAGTTTAGTAGCATCCGCTGCGTGCGAAGCTGCCGGCACTCTAATAATATCACCGACATACTTGTAGTACTGGTCAATGCTGGTACGTTTAAAGGTGAAGGTTATATAACGTCCATCTTTGTCATTTTTAGCTTCGAAAGATGATAATACCATCGGACGGTCATAATTGCCAAGGATATACCACTGTGTTTCACCGACCTCTTTGAAAATTATAATAAACTTACCACCTGCATGCTGCTCTACAAAGTCAAGTAACTGGTCACGCATACCACCCATGATAATGACGAAGTTATTCTCTCCACTGGTCGTGATATCGCCTTTTTCACCCGTAGCCGTAAATGTAGGAATGTCATGCGCTATGAAGTATTTCATATATTGTCCTTCTTTCATCGGAATCGTGCTAATTTCCCTATTCGCGTTGGGCAGAGGAAACGCTACATCCGGATTTACCTGATCAATATCAACCAAATAGACCTTATAGGCTATGTTAGAGCCATGGGTCTTACGGTCGGATACATCATCAACGTCACCTATAGCCATCAATGCAGCCATCGTTGTACCGGAGAAGCCTGTAATTCCCAATGTAGAATCAGGTTCAAGAATCATACCGACAACAAATACCAGTGCGATGAGTGTCATCAGTGAGAGAAAAAAGCGGAGTTGTATTCTACGAGCCGCCTTGTTTCCTTTAAGAAAAGGATCTGAAATTTTTATTGCTTTCATATCAACAATTAAATTAGTTAGTTTTGAATAAATAAAAAGGGCGGGCTATCTTTACCCGCCCCATGTCACCTAAAAACAAACAGATTACCTTATACCGGAATTATCTGACACCGGGAACATTAGGCTGCAATTCAGCATTGACCTTACGTACGCCGCCTACCTGCCGTTCCAGTTCCAGGAAATTCCCCTTACTGTTCAGGATTACCATAATGTAATCACCGACTTTGGTCGGAGTATAAGCAGCTGTGATATCTGCAAATTTTCCCGTCTTGGCAATAGTAGTAGCATTATCCGTATCGCCACATTCGATAATATATGCCACTCCTGCCTTGGCATTGGTAATATCAGTTATGGCTTTAGCCGCAGTATTGGCTGTGGTTACTTGCCAGAAACCTTTTGATGCGTCCATAGTAGTTGCATCCGCTGCCATATCTACAGCCGGTTTGTTCATGAAGATCTGCTGCCATTCATAGTTATTGGCTTTCAGTTTATCCAAACTGTCGAAACGACGGCCGGTAAAGGATGCAGAACAACCTTCTTTCCAAGTGGACCAGGCTTTGACAAGTTCCATGTCTTCCTTATACTTGATGGAGAGCATTTCACCCGGTACATATTCCAAGAACTGAAGGTTGCCGGGGATATCCATGAACATGAACGGGAGCTGTCCCAGGTAAGGTAGCCACACGATACGCATATTAGTGTCAGGAACTATGTGCAGATAACTGTTCGGGCCGGTGAAGTCTATATCCTTGCCATACTTGGTGCGGATATTCTTAATCCACCAAGGCTGATGCATCTTATTAAGGTAAAGAACATGGTTATCCAAATCCATATCTTCCGTACAAGAAGCTGTAACGTCACCGAGAAACTCCTGAACGGCGTCCAGCATATCAGAAGCCGTATAAGAACGGTACTCTTCATTATCATGAGACAGGATCTTGAATTCATGCATGTAGCGGATAAGCGTGTAAATAATACCTGTACCCGCATTGAGATAACTGCCGGCAACACCGGTTTCCGGTTTCACATAAATACCGCGTATACGACGTTTATTCTGTTCTACCTGGGCAGTCTCCAAAGAGTTCAAAATACAGAACTCTATCATATTCCACTTGATAGGATCCGAACCTTCCTTATTCAGATAGGCAATGTACATGCGTTCCAACTCTTTCATCGGACCAAACTTGAGTTTGATCATGGCATCATCTACATGCCCCATCTCGTTTTCAAGTTTCAAATCACCTTTCCAGATATCACCTTGCTGATAAGCCTGAGAAACTTCTGAGAAGAAAGCGTTGAATACGAGGTCATGATCTTGGATACCGTAACGTACCGGGAAATATTGCGTGAGATCGCGTTTCGCGAGTACACGAGCAATCAAAGCATCTTGACGGAGTACTACATGTTGGTTACCTACACCTGCTGTATTAACACCTTCATAATCCGTAGCAAATTCACCAGCAGCCAGGCGCTTGGCGTCGAGCATACCGTTGGCGTGCAGGTAAGCATAACGCTTCTGCAAGGAACGGGAGAAAGCAACAGCTTGTTTGCGGAACGATGCACCTTCAGTCTCTTCATCCCAGGCTCCCAAAGAAGCAGCTGCCGAAGGATTGAGGGTGATTTTGTTCCAGCGTTCGCTCATTGCGAACATCGGACTTTCAATACCAAAAAGGAACTGAGAACGGTCGGCGGGACCGGTAAAGGAAACAGTAGAAGCGGTAACCGTATGTGCCGGAACATCATCGGCAGCGCGGTTATTCATACTGTTTACCAAGCCTTGTACGGCAGTAGCAAGTTGCACAAGACCTTCACCTGTGATAGGCTGATGGCTTGCTGTCTGGGCTACTGTAGTTCCAGCTCCATTATTTTTAGTTCCCGGTTCCTCTGTAGCAGAGGATTGCATAGGATTGATAATACCGTCAAGTATCGTTTGTACTTGGGTTATCTGTTCAGGAGAAATTACATTTGCCTGCTGTTCCACATGGTATGCAGCCAGATCATCTTGTAAAGTAGCTTGATACTCCTTCTCGTAGGAGTTCACAATCTGTGCCCACTCCTCATGGGTGAGCTGATTGGCTTTTGCTTTATCCCACAATTTCAACTTTTGCAGGACAGTTTGAAGTTTTTCTTTAAAATTCATGATGAATTGAGATTAAGTTATAAATAGTTGAGAGCACTTTTCTTTATTTTCTCCAATTCGGAATATCCATTACCGAGTTCTACCGCTTTGGCAATGACCTCAATAAAAGTCATGGATGCGTCAATAAGCCCTTTTTCGATAGCCTGCGGTGTACTGAATGTTTCGCCACGAAATACAGGATCGTCTTCGGGCAGATTACTTAATTGTGGACGTTCCGCCAAAACGGCGGAAAGGAACTGCTCATTGAGCGGATCCAGGTCTTCTTTTATATACTGTTCAGGTTTGCCATTTAACAGGTCCTCACTTTTCTTGTTTTTCAGATCGGATTTTGAAGCACGAGCCACGATACGCTTAATACCCATTTTCTCGAACCAGCCATCGTAGTTGAAGGCTTCAAGCATAGTACCGATACAACCAATCGTATCGTTGGATGTAAGTGAAGCGATAAAAGAGGAGTGGCAAGTAATGTAATAGCAAGCAGAACAATTGTACTGTTCCACTAAAGTAACAATAGGCTTGTTTAACGAACGCATCGTTTCACTAAGCCGGTCAAGATACCAGGCTTCACCACCCGGAGAGTTGACATGCAGCAAATGGCATGTTATAGCAGGATTTGCTTCCGCTTCCAGCAAATCATATTCAAACTGTTTACTGGAAAAGTACCAACGACAATCCGCAGTAATAAATCCCCAAATACGATGATAAGCAATACTTCCTTCCGGCAGATCCTCAGAGGAAAAGTTATCAGTGATTGTTATACCTTGAAGTTCCGAACGGGCTACTATATTTTTCAAAAGAAGAGAGAGAGCTTTCTGTGATGTCTCTTTATAGGTAGGCGGATCATCATCGAAAAAGAAAGAGGTTGGCTGCTGGTCATCAGCAGTGACTAAAGGAAAAGCCTCCATCATGGCAGAAGCAAAACCTTCTGCCGTAATAAGAAGCTGATGAGGATTTAATGTAAGAAGCTGACGTAGATAAGTTCTGTTCATTGCATATCTTTTCAGCGAAGATAGGCAGCATTCAGAACAGGGTGAAGGACGCTATAGGAACGGGGATTTAAGCATTTTACACTCTATTTTCAGTGTCGCTGAATTTAAATTGGGAGAAATAGCTACGATAGCCGGTAGCTTGTTGTCTCCAATTTGGATATTTCGATGCCTTGTGTCTGTGAATTCAACAATAGCAAATCTTCCTGGCAAGAAGTCGGTTATCACATTCTCCGGCGGAAGGTCTATAGTGATATCTTTATTGCAATTAAAACAACGACCTGCAGCTGATGATTCCGATATTGGAGAAAAAGTAAACTCATCAGCTGTAAAATGGTAGATATCCTGACGCATTTTATTGACAGGACGTACTTTGATTTGGATAGAAAGTTCTCTCATAATAGATAATATATATTTGATATTCAACAAGTTCGCCACGCATTGGACGTTTTTACCGCCATTTTGAGACAAAAAGCATAGTTTGGTCGGTGATTTTTTTAGCTGCTTTTTAACTTCTTTTTATATTCCCGACGTTTTTTCCGCTTCCTTATATTATCCCTCCAGCGATAGAAGTTTTTAAGGAGTGCATCCTCCGTAATACTATCAATGCAATAAGAACACAAGAAATTATGGACGATATCAATATTATTCAGTTCATGCCCGTTCTGATCGTTTTCGTCCATCGCGGTATGGAGCTCTCGATTAAACATACGGCGTACCTCATTCTCTATGATCTTGACTGAACGGGGAGATAGATAGTTATATACCTGTGGATCCTTTCCAATTCGTCTATCAGGTAAAATCAGAGTCAAATTACCTTCATCAATAGGAGACTGGTTCTGATGCCTTCGCGCCATTAATGACCAAACAACATGGTATAAATCCGTATTGTCAGGAATACGGAAAGGTTCATTTGCGCCATTATTATATTTTCCACGCAAATATTCAGCAAGGTAAGGTGTGATTGTAATGCTTGTTGTAATCATGATTATTAACTCTGAAAATATTTTTGAAATCGTTTTTTATTTATTTCTGCTTCCAACCGTCCAACAGTCCAACACATATATTAAAGTTACTGATTTTTATTTAGTTACACAAATTTAATGACTATAAAATACCGTTGGATACCGTCCAACATGTCCAACAAACCGCATTTTTTACATTTTTTGTTGGATTTACCCTGTTGGATGGTTGAAAATCTCAAATCCAACATGTCCAACACCGTCCAACAAAACAACACCTCTGTAGTATATATATATGATTTAAAAAGAAAATATATACTACTATACAACAGCGAGTTACGTTTTGAAATATTTTTTCTTGTTGGACTGTTGGACTGTTGGACACTACTTTTGAAATATTTTCTTTTCAAAACTCTCTCTCTTTTGCTTTTCTTTTTATTCCAGGGGGTACGGGGGATTGAATGATAGGGAACAAGAGTATATCGATTAATATGAAGTGCGAAATTTGTCCGCAAATCAGAATGTAAAAAAGCAATTACTCCCGATGGGGTTGCCACCGGGAGTGAAATGGAAGATTGATTGAGAAAGTTAAAGTCAGGAAAAATAAGCCGGTAGTACCATGGCATCTGGATAACGATTGATGAACGAAAGCATATTCCGTTCACGTTTCTGTTCTCGGCACCTCTTATGATAGGCATGTTTTCTCCGGTAACGTTCCAGTAAATCGGCCAGCAAGTGCTCATAATCTTCAGCACCGACCGTATAGTAAATGCCACAGATGTTGAACACACCAGTGATGGCAACACCGTTTTTACGACGCTTGCTAAGAATGCGGATGGAGAAGTCTTGCAGGTCGATACCCATGGAGTGGAAATAGTCGTAAGGGTTGACCGTAGAGAAGTTGATACCCGTTTCGTGGGCGGACGTTCCAAAGCTGTTGTTGGCAGCGGTGGAAACTTTTGCATTGTCAGACATAACAATAAAGTTTTAAAATGAAAGTATCCGTGCCTTTCCCGCTGTCTATCACATCCAACAAATGCTGTGGGCGCATTAACGCTCCACGCGGGGGTACACGGATACCATATATGGTACACAATATGTCCGGGCATAAAAAATGCCTGCACCGAAAATGCAAGCTCGCTGCCCGCATCTGTTGGAATATGTATGATAGACATTACAAACATAGTGATTATTTTTGGATTGTGCGGCATTTTGCCCGGGGATTTTTATTCTTCGCTCACTTCTTCAGTTGAAAACGGTAGATTCAACTGGCGGTTGTTCTCCCTCCAGTCCTCGATGGTGAGCTTCATCACCTGATTCAACTCAGACTTTGCCTCATTCATCAACTTCTGTGCATCCTTGAAGTGGCGCTGGCACTCTTGGTACTCGGTCACTTTCTTCTCCATAACCTCCTGCTTTTGTTTGAGGAAGGTTTGCGGCTCGGTGAAGTGCTCGAACAATACTTTGTAGCACTCCGTCTGATAACGCAGGACGGACTCTCTGGCATTTTCGTTGACTTTGGATGTGTCGATGGAGAAGAGCCAGCCGAAGATGTACATGTAAGGAATGGCATACATCTCATACGTCTTTCCATCCTTTCCAGTTGCGTGTATGATACACGCAACTGAACTGAGTATTTCATTCCGTTCGATGCGTTGTTTTTGGCCGTTTGCATCAATGCCCAGTGCCTCGCATATCGGGCGGATGGGTACCAGTTGTTCGTCACTCGTAGATACTATATCTACATTGTTCACTCTTGCGATAATCTTTGTTTCCATAATCTGTTCGTTTTAAAAGTTGGCAATCTTTTGGTTCTTATTCTCTGGTGACCTCTTCCGTTTCCCCAGCCATTTCTTCTACGGAGAACATGGATTTGAAATTACTTATTCTCTCTTTCTTACGTAAATCAAGTAGCCTTCTTTCTTTTTGCTCCGCTTTCTTGAGTTCCTCTATCTCTTTCTGTATGGGATGATCGGCCAGGAACTGCTCCTTCTGGGATATTTGGGTTTGTATCCGGGCTATCTCTTTCAAGTTCTTTTCGTCTTCAGCATACGAGCCAAAAAGTATTTTGTCAATAGTAGAATAAACCCAAATCTCAAAATCAGGATTGAGCCAGGAAGCAAACTTGAGCGCCAATATCCGATGCATGAAGGTACCGCTCTTCTGATTAGAACGGTATAAATCAGACTGTGAAAAAACCTTTAAATAATCGGAATTCCGACTATTTAAACATGCATTAACAAATTGTTTGGTTGATTCGTTTTCCATAAAATGGGCGATGTTCTTACCGAACACTTTCGCCATTTGGGTTGCATTGACCATCACATTCTTGTCGTTGATTTCAAAACCAACTGTCTTTCCGTTGTATTCAAATTCTTTTGTTTCCATTGTTGTTTTTAGGTTTATAATAAAAATCAGAAATCAATGTCTTGCGGAGCATGGCTTGCATCGATAGGGTCATTATCAGAGTTCGGATTGGGTATTCTATCATCAGAACTGCGTTGCAAATCAATCCCATACAGTTCCTGGAATATTTCATAATTGATTGCAATACAACTTGAGTTAGTAAATCGTTTCTCAACCTTTCGGACCATATCGTTATTGAGCTTGACATCAATGCCTGTTTCGTTAGGCATATCTTCTTCAAATCCACCTCGTGGTACTTCTACCACTTCATACCAATTGAACCGCCGGGCATGTACTGAACCTATATAACTGGGATGTGAACGCAGGTTCTGCTCAATAGTGGATTGAGTGGATTCTTCCTGATTGTACGAGGACCTGGCATACTGTGTATATATTGTACTGACACGTAAGAATAAGACCCTGTTGCCTGTAGGGATAGGCATTTCTTTCTTTTCACCACCTGGCAATTTGATGGTTATGCGCTCCGGAGTATCAATAGCGAAGTCTCTACCTTCTTTGATTGCCTTCGTATCAATCATTACGTCCATTGCCTTAAAGAAAGTAGCCAGTTTATCTGTTTTAGATATCAATTCCACCTGGAACTTAATTTTGTTTTTAGCGATTTGAAAAAACTCATCGTATGTAAATGGGAGATTTAGACCTGTGTAATCCTGAATAAGCCTACAGGTTGCCAAGAATAATGAAGCTGTTTTCATAAGACGGTCTATCTCTCCGGCGTTAACCAGAGCTTCCTTCAGTTCATCGTAAGCCTTTTGTTTAAGTGCCCGGAAATGCTGCATCACCAGTGGTCGCAGCTGAAGAACTTCAAATAGTACATTTGAAAGACCAATTTTGGAAGGATCCTCTATGTCCTTGAGCTTATTGAAAAGCTCGACTTCTTCCTGTGTACGATTTTTTGGTTTCGGCACTTCGCAAACAATGATACGGGACATCAGGGCATTGTCATCGCGCTGGGGTGTTTCCTGGCCGCAAATAATGACCGGTGCATATACCTTGTCGTTTTCGATTTCTTTCCCGGAAGTACCCTTTCTTTTTTGCCGGCCGTCACCGTCGTAAACAATACCTTTCAACGCCTGGAACTTTGTATCTGATATATCTTTATTGTTATATTCATCAAGGACAACCGGGACATCCCGGAACGTGCTCATCAATGTGGACATGGCAGCATCGGTACCGATGTTCAGGTTGAAAATGGGCACCTTGGGCGAGATGAACAGTGAGCGTATCGATATCGCGATCTGCGTCTTTCCGGAAGACATCGGTCCCATGAAGAACGGTGCTGTAAACAAGCGGTCTATACAGTGTATATTACTTCTGAAAGCGCACATTATTGCAAAGAGAATAGCCCATTTTCCATTGTCGTTAATCTTGTACACGCAGTTCATCAGTGAAGCCCATTCTTCAAAAGTACAGCGCTTGTCTGCAGGAATTTCTTTGTAAACGAGTTGTGAAATCAGTTCGTATTTGTCAGACTGCCGGCCGGAACCGGCATAAATGGTGGAGAATGCCGGCAAATAATAGTTTTTTGCGTTATGAGTGACAACTCCAAGTTCGTTGACCGGATCGAAACGCGGCGTACCATCAACAACATGAAATATACCGTTGGCAAAAGCAAAGAACTGCTGGTCTTCTTGACGGGAAAAACCGTCGGTCTGTTGGTTACCATAAGTAGCAATTTCAGTACACATGACATAGTGACGACTCATATATTCACGTATTTTTGTCCAATGTTTTTCTTCACCATTGGTAAAGTTTACCGCATCGAGGTTAAGCAACTTTTCTTCAATGGTACTCTTCTTTGCGAGGGTTTTGGATTGAACCTCTATATACAACGGGGTCTTGTAATAGCGACGGTTTATCTTGAGTACCCGTTTGTTTTCCTCGTCGTTGTCTGAATAGATGTGCAGCAAGGGAATCATGTAGAAATCGCCCACCATGGTATGGCCGGATTTCTCATTCTTGAAGAGGTAGCACACCGGCTCTCCCTGCTTGTTCAGTTTGGGATAATAGTTGCATTGCTTGAACATTTGCATGTATTCGGGATTGTCCTGGACATAGCGTGGCAGTTCGTCGGGGTCGTAGTTCTCGTCTTCGTAGTCGTCGTCGGTGCGTTGCGCGTTGATTGCCATGCGGGACTTCCGTTTGGCAAGGTATGGCTTCAGGATTTCAGTAAGTGCCTGCTTCGTTAGTCCGAGACAACCGTAGAAAAAGGCAAAGTTGATGATACGTACAGAATCATCGGCGTAGCTGATTACTTCCGCGCAACGCTCAACATAAGGCGAGCGTTCGCCATTGAAAGTTTTAAAGAACTCTTTGTGTAGATAAATATAGTATTTGGCAAAGTTCCAGCTTTCAATACTGTTTTCATTTTCTTCGGAATATTCATCATCCTCCTCATTTTCTTCGTCATTATCTGAAGGATGTTTTTCAACAGATACCGTTATCGCTGTTATCCCTGCCCGGTACATAGACACAAGGGCGGCCAAATAGTGGGACTCCTTGCCATCTTTAAAAATATTCAATCCGTCACATTCTGTAGTGAATAGTTGCCCGGACTGACGAAGCTGTATAATATCACTCTGCATGGGAACCTCATGTACATAAACAATAGGCGTATCCCCATAAAGAGTGATAAATTCTTGATAGTCCTGTGTTAAAATAATAGGTTCACTACCGGAACGTACATCCTTCAGTATTTCAAGTCCATAAATACCCGGACTCATCTGGCTCTTTTCTTTGACATTGGCGGTTCTTTTGCTTTGAAGGAGATTATTGATTACCCGACAAATGACTTCCGTATTCGTATCAAATTGTCTGGCCGCAGTTTCTATACATTTCAAGCGGAGAGTTTCAGAAGGTATAGCTGCCAATAACCTGCAAATCTGTTGTATAGCTTCCTCCTCTTTGTTAGGATCCTCTCCAGGATTGCTACCCCGCAGCAATGGTGCAAAATATCCTACGAAATTGATGGTATGGTTCATTAGCCATTGCCCGGTATCCGCTTTCAGTTGTTGTGCCAGATCATCCGGATCTGTACCCATCTGCAATGCAACAGCACTTACTTGAAAGCCGGCAGAAAGAAACGTTTCGCAATGTTTAAGTGAAGCTTTGATTCCTGCTACATCGGAATCGTACATAAGGGTAACCTTTTTTGTAAAACGGCATATAAGCTGAACCTGTTCCGGGGTTAGGGCAGTGCCGCCACCTGCAATGACGTTACATACCCCTGCCTTATGCATCGAAGTGACATCAAACTGTCCTTCTACTAAGTAAACATTGTCGTATCGGGCAATGGCAGATTTTGCTTGGTATAATCCAAAAAGATGTAATCCTTTTCTGAAGAGTGGGGTATCACCTGTATTAACATATTTGCCGGCTTTTTCTTGGGGTATCACATAACGCCCGGAATAGCCTATGATATTCCCTTTTAAATCGAAATACGGGAACATAACCCTGTCTCGAAAAACGTCATAGACGTATCCCTTATCCGTTTCTGCCAATATGCCAACCTCAATAAGCCTTTGTTTGGAAAAGCCAGCAGACAGAAGCTCGTCTTTAGCCTTATTATTCTGTGGGGCATAACCAATTTGGAAGTCTGCTATAACTTTATCGTCCAAGTTATATCCACGTGAATAAAGGTATGATTGGGCATCCGGCAAGTGTTTCTTAAAGAAAGTGGCAGCTGCTTTCATTGCAATACGTTGCGCTTCACGATCCTTTGCTTTAGCAACCTCATCATCCGACATAACCCGTTCTGGTAATGTTATCCCTGCCCGGTTGGCCAGCCATGTAAGAGCCTCATTGAAAGACATGCCCTCATGATCCTGGACAAACTGGATTACATCCCCGCCTTTTCCACAAACAAAACATTTATAAGTCTGTCGTGAAGGACTAACAGTCATAGACGGGTGCTTATCCGGATGGAACGGACATGTACCTATATAATTGATACCTCTTTTGTGCAGAGAAACGAATTGGCCAATGACATCTACAATTTCATTGGCATCCTTGATTCTTTGCTTTAATTGTTCATCAATCATTGTTTCCCTCCTCAAATATACATAATTGACGTGCCTCAAACGCTTCTTCCAATGTTATGCCAAAATATTTCGACAATGCAATGTATTCGGTCTGGGTTATATTCTTGCGGCCATGGAATAAGTCCCACCAACGCATTTGATTGATACCGACTTCGTGATAGAAAGTACGAGTCGGCATAAAGTTCTCCGGATGCCGGAACTTTATCCTTAGCATTTCCTGCACTATGTTCCGTTTGACCGTTTGGCCACAAACAATATGGTTACGGTGCATATATAGTTTTACAGCCAAAACAGACTTTCCCAGATGTTCAGCCATCTGTTCCAATGTCATCTTATTGACATTATCCCTTACGAAACCGTCTTCGTGAGGTTGCCATCTTCCATTGTTCATAGCTTTCTTTCCTCCATATTTGTGTATAATCATCATTAAATTCGTACTCCGGATGTGTGTTGATATAGCAGCAACAAAACTTGATGAAGAGCTCCTGCTGCTCTGGGATGATAGAGTTGGCAATATCATAATATCTGCCTGTCTTCAGTTTTTCAAGAGCATTATACACTCTTCTTTCAAAATCAAGAAAAGCATCAGTACCCAATTTGGTCAGAAACTCATCTATCCAATCAAGGTTCTCCATACGATATTTTATAAGGCTTTCCATCCGCTTATGATTGGGTTATCCTCTTCTGCTCCTCAAGGCTGCGAAGGGGAAGATCATACTTCCTTTTGCGAATAGAAGAATAGAAAGAAAAACATTGTCCGGCATCATTCCAACGAAATCGTCTCCAATAAATAATGATTTTTCGCTCTCCGGAAATAGTCACTTTTTTAGGTATTGGAACCCGGCCATATATTTTTTGTACAAAGCGTGAATGCTTCTTATGGTAGAATACCCTGTCTAATTTGTATGAGCATACGTGCATTGCCTGCTCAAAGTCTTTTGTATTATACATATCTTTTTTCTTAGTTTATTATTTCAAAAGTTACTTTTACCTTTTTACATCGATAACCTCTTTTATACCATTGTTTCCATGTGAAAGAGCTACCTATACACCATTTTCTAATACACTCGCTTCGGTAGTATTTCTGTGTATTCATCACAATTAAGCCATCCGGATATAGAATGACATACATAATGTCTTCACGCATATTAGTTTCTTGCTATTTTGTTATTAGTTATCTTCTACTGTAACAGATTCTATCTTTTCATGCTGGGAATTGCTGCCTTTCAACAAGTCATATTTTACTCTATCGGCAATCCGATCATTACTGATGGTATTCTTATCCTCGTAATCGTAGGATATGACAATAGTTATCTTCTTCTTTTTCATTTTTCTATTGTTATCCGCCAATTATTTTTCAAAAAACCTTTCAAAAACGTCGCAATTATACTGTCCCTTAGTCAATCTGATAATTTCGGAGATAGTGTATTTTTCTTTCCGGGATGCAAGCACATTTTTCACGAACATCTTTGTACCGGCAGCGCAAGCTCCGGTAATAACACGATACGCTTCAATGGCTTGCGCAAATGTCAGTTCACTTTCAAGTGTCAAGTTCTCATATTTGCTCTTGTCACGGTTGGATATCTTATATATCAAATCGTCCTTAGCCTCTTTCAGAGTGTCACCATGAGACCATTTGCCATATCCGTCCGTAATGAGAAATCTTTCTTCCGTTTCTCCAATTTGGCGAATTTTGTAAACCTTACTTTTGTGGGATATAACCTTAGAGAATATGCCATCCACTTTGATATATTCAAAATTGCGCCACTGGACGAAAGCGGGAACATTACGATTTATATTGCTTATATCAGTGATTCCTGTGCCTCTGATATAAATGTCTCCACCGACAGTTAACCCTTCTGGCAATTGGGTGATGCCTGTGCCTTCCAGGTCAAGATAGCCACCGACAGTTAACCCTTCTGGCAATTGGGTGATGCCTGTGCCTCTGAGGTCAAGATAGCCACCGACAGTTAACCCTTCTGGCAATTGGGTGATGCCT
>ENA-UONY01000115-UONY01000115.1-human-gut-metagenome-genome-assembly--contig:-CS9-NODE-115-length-108934-cov-169.561807_pt1 | contig 108934 bp, 98 predicted proteins | sample MGYA00242465_ERZ724012 | MGnify/ENA metagenome assembly ERZ724012 | reverse complement strand
ACAGCACTGCGGATGGATATCTCGTTGCTCGCTAACTTTTAGCGGACAGCAATATCTCATTATCTACAATGCTGTATCAAACATAGTAGCCAGACTGGAAGTCATTAGATTATGTCGGCCCAAAGATTTCCCGTAACCTTTTTTCATGCTCCTCAGGGCTGTCACAAAGTGACTGTGGGTAGGAAGTTGGTGATTGAAGCGAATTAAAGAGCCCTTTTATCACCCTTCTCTTTGAAATTGGCGGGAACGCTAATGTGCCTTGCGTGGGTTTCAGCAACATGGAGTCGTTCCCGAAGAGGTGTCAGAAAGTTGTGTCGGGAACACTGAATATGCCTGCAAGCCATTTAACTGTAGACTACTGTTTCCGTCAACTTCAAAAATACGTCGTCCCATAAGGTGAAGGCTAGGGAATTGACGGGATTGCTAATAGGCAGCGGCAAAATACAGGGTTCATCAAGGTGAAAGGTTACGAGGTCACTTCATGGTGAGGTAGTGGCTGCGGAGGGGTTCGGGGAACTTCTCGATGGAGTAGCGGAGCATCGTGCGGGGCATCGAGGTGGCATATTCATCGAGAAAGAGTTCGAGGCGGCGCCGGTCGCGCTTGCCGGCTTCGCGGAGCATCCAGCCGACGGCCTTGTGCATCAGGTCGTGCTTATGGGACATCAGCTTGACAGCCAGAGAGTAAGTGTCGTTGAACTCGCCGTTCCGGATCAGAGTCAGAGTCGAGACGATGGCGATTCTCTGCTCCCACAGCAAAGTGCTGTCCGCCAATGAATATAACCGCTCCCGCTCCTGTGGGTTCTCAAGAAGATAGCCACCGACAATGGATGGAGCGGTCAGGTCGACCAGATCCCAGTTGTTGATTCCGGAGGTGTGTGAAAGATAGAACTCGAAAACCTCTTTCGGGACGGATTTCCGGCTCTGCTGCACGAGGATTATAAGCGCACATAGACGGGCTTCGTGCCAAGGAGAACCTAGCAAGGCCTCTATGTCGGACAACGATGCGAACAGATTCTTTTTCGCCACGGCCCTGACATCCGGCACGACCACACCCAGAAAACGGTCGCCTTCACCATATTCGCCGACTCCACACTTGAAGAACCGTGGCAGCACGACGCGCTTCTCCTCTGAATGAAGCGCATCCAGTTCAGCGGTCACCCTTTCGGCGAATGTTGTTGGATTCTGTTCCATTGTTGTCCTTATGAAGAAAGCTTACAGTCTGGTCCAGGTCACGGTTTCGGAGAAGCCCATCTTGGAGCCCTTTAGCGAAAGGGTCTTGGAGTCCGAGAACCAGGCTTTGAGGGAGGCGTTGATGCCTCGCACTGGGTCATAGATGTTGGCTCCACTCCAGACTTTGGCAGAAGCGTCATATTTCAAACCTTTGAATATCACGATTTTGTCACAATCGACATTCCTCAGCGACTTGTCCGGATTCTTCGCGTCCTTGCGGACAGATCCATCTTTCTCTGTCCTGTTCTGGACCCAGAAGACCTGTGCGGTGTAGGAGCCGTCGGCATTTTTGAAAACCTTGACCTTGCTTTTCTCGCCTTTATGATCGACAAGGTAATCACCGATGATGTTGTCTCCGGCCGCGTTCGGATCTTCTGCACTCGCTGATGTTTCCGTAAGGCTGGTTTCAGGTGCGGCCAAACATCCATTGTAGTTTTTGATTGTCAATTCCATGCGTGAACCTGCGGCCTGAGCAGGACCACAGAACGTAAACAGTGTGATGGCAGCGCAGAGCAAGCCGAAATCCTTTGACTTCATATTCATGAAAATTAATATGTTGGTATAATAATTGTCCGCTTCGTTTTTGGCGCGGCGATGGTACTGTTGCCATTTCTGTGCCGAGGGCTTGAAATCTCGACAATTTGAGTTAATTTTGCCGCGATATGAACAACGGACTTATTATTCTGGACTTTGACGGTACCCTTTGCGATACCAGAGATACCATTGTCAAGACGCTTCAGATGACGATGGAGAAACTTTGCCTGCCAGTGGCTGATGAACATGCCTGCGCGGCGACAATCGGACTTCCTTTGAGTGAAAGCTTCAAGACTATGTTCCCGTCGTTGACGGAGGGGCAGGCTCAGGAGTGCGCCGAGGCGTACAGGGACATATTCGAGGAGAACAAGAAACTGCTCGCTCCTAAGGTTTTTCCTAATGTGCCGGAAACTCTGGCGGAACTTCGCAGAAGGGGCTTCGTGTTGACAATCGCTTCTTCCCGTTCTAATCATTCGCTCATGGATTTTGTCATGACTTTCGGTTTTGACAAGGAAATCTCGCTTGTGCTTGGGGCGGATGACGTGACGAAAGCCAAGCCGGATCCGGAACCTGTCCTTCTGACTTTGAAAAAACTGGGATTCAGCGCATCCCGGACATTGGTTGTCGGCGACATGCCTTTTGACATCCTGATGGGCCGCGGGGCCGGCGCCAGGACTTGCGGTGTCACCTATGGCAACTCCACGCGCGAGGAACTGCAAGGCTCCGGTGCTGATTACGTCATTGATGATTTCGCGAATCTCTTGGATTTGAATTGGTTGTGATTTTGCTTGTGAGAGCGGCGAAAAATAAAAACCTGAATTTTGCACTGTGGACCAAAATTCAGGTTTTTATTTTTCGCCGCCTTTGTGCTCGAATGGTTAAGTTATTTATAACCGGACTATGCACTTTAGGCTTGTGCCTGATAACAGGTACTATTTACTCTATGACTTGCAAATCCATAAGAGTGCACCAATAGACAGCGAAAAAATCAAATGTCAAATTTTGGTAACGTGCAAAATTTGACGTTTGCCTTTTTTTCGATGTCGCCTACACATAAAGTCGCTTTGCCTTTTCTACACTTCGTCACTTCGACAGGCTCAGTGACCACAACACATCTGAATGGTAATCCAGAGAGAGGAAACACTATTTTCCACTCGGGATGATGATCTTGTAGGTGTGGCCGGCCTTGTTGAGCAGTTTGTTGTCCCTAAGCCAGAGATTGGCCTCTTTCAGCTGGTAATAGGTCACACCGTGCTCTTCGGCGAAGTCCACCAGACTGGCTATCGCCCCGCTTACAGTGACAACCTCCTTAGGAGAATAGCAAGGATATTTCTCGAAATCATTCACATTGAACCCGAAAGCGGCCGGAGTCTCGAAAAACATTTTGGCGGAAAGCACCCTGAACATATAACGAGAGGTCTCCTCGACCATCCAAAGATCAAGGGCGGATTTCTGCCTCTGGTCGGAGAGGCGGCGGGATATTCCTCCCTGCCCGGCGTTGTAGCTTGCCGCCACAGTCATCCAGTCCCCGTACTTCTCGTACGCCCTGCGAAGGTACTTGCAAGCCGCCACAGTCTCTTTCTCGATGTTGTAACGCTCGTCCACCTCGGCGTCAATGATGAGGCCATATTCCTTACCCGTCGTCTTTGTGAACTGCCAGAGACCAGCCGCGCCAGCCGATGAATATGCCTTAGGGTTGAGGTTGCTCTCAATCGCCATGAGGTACTTAAGGTCATCCGGGATGCCGTTCTGCCGGAGGATCGGCTCAACCATCCTGAAATAGCGGTCTGACTTCTTCAGCATCAGGATCGAGTTGGAGTGCATGTAGGTGAACGAGATCAGTTCCCTGTCCATTCTTTCGTAGAGGTCGCTTCTGTCGAACCGTATGGTGTCGCCCGCGAAGATTATCTGTTTCGGAACCGCCGGAGCGCGGAAATGCAGCTCTTCCTGCGGGTAGATCTGTGCGGGGGAGAGTGTGGCGGCTCCAAGTGCGAGCGCGGTGAGTAGGAATATTCTTTTAAGATTCATCGCTGTGTGATTTTTTGATAGGCGAGCCTTTCCGATCCGTCGGCCAGAACGATCACGCCGCAGTAGGAGAATCCAGCCTTTTCTATGAGGCGGCGCATTATCCGGTTGTCGCGGTGGGTGTCGATGCGGAGGTTGCCGCTGACCGAAAGGGCATATTCAATGATCCTTCGGAACACGCCGTGGCTCTCGGGGGTGCTGGCGATGCGGTGGATGACGTGGTAGGGTGAGCTGTCGTCAAGCCACTTGCCGTCGATTGATGAATATGTCGGTTCGGGCGAGGGGAGCAGGGCGAAGTAGGCGACCGGTTTTCCGTCTTGCTCAATGATGTGCGCTCCGCCCATGCTGATGTCCGTGCGTACGATGCCGGCGTCAGGGTAGCCGTCTCCCCACTGGGTGCTGTTGCCGTCCGAGCGCATGATACTTTTAGCGGCGGTGAATAGCTCCATCGCCGCCGGAATGTCTTTTTCTGTCGCCTTTCGGATCATTATTGCACTCCGAGCAGTTCGATTTCGAAGATCAGCGTCGAGTTGGCCGGTATCCCCGGTTGGGAGAAACTCCCGTACCCCAGTTCGGACGGAATGTAGATCTCCCATTTGTCTCCGACACGCATCTGTTGCAGGGCGATGACCCAGCCTTCGATCAGATCCCTGAGCCTGATGGCCAGCGGGTAGCCTCCGAGGCTGGTGTCGAAGCACTTGCCGTCTATGGTCCGGCCGAGATAATGGCAGCTGACCACGCTGTTCGGAGTCGGCTGCTTACCGCCTTCCAGACCGGACTGGAGTACCTTGTAGCAGACTCCTTTAGCCAGCTGTGTCACGCCATCCTCTTTCGCCTTCCCGGCCAACCACTCCTTGTTGGAGCGGGCATATTCATTCTTGTTCATTACTGGTTGAACCTTTTGGCCTGCTCCTCGATGAGAGCCTTGTCGTTGAAGTAGTCGATCTTCATCGCCTTCTTCACATCGTCGAGAGTGGCGGCGGCGACCTCCTCGGCGGCCTCGCTGCCCTTCTTGAGGATCTCGTACACGGCAGGGATGTCCTTCTCATATTCCTTTCTCCTCGCCCTGATAGGCTCAAGCTCCTCGTTGAGGATCTTCTCAAGGAATCTCTTGACCTTCACGTCGCCGAGGCCGCCTCTTCTATAGTGATCCTTCAGCTCGTCGAGGTTGGCATATTCAGGAAGATAGAGGCCGAAGTGCTCGTCGCGGCAGAACGCGTCGAGGTAGGTGAAGACGGTGTTGCCCTCCACGTGGCCAGGGTCGCTGACATTGATGTGCTGAGGGTCGGTGTACATCGACATCACCTTCTTGTGCATCTCGTCAGCTGATTCCGCCAGGTAGATGCAGTTGCCAAGGGATTTGCTCATCTTCGCCTTGCCGTCGGTTCCAGGGAGGCGGAGGCACGCCGCGTTGGAAGGCAGCACAGCCTTCGGCTCGACGAGGGTCTCGCCGTAGATGCGGTTGAAGCTGCGCACGATCTCGACCGCCTGCTCAAGCATCGGCTTCTGATCCTCGCCCACAGGCACATCGGTGGCCTTGAACGCCGTGATGTCCGCGGCCTGGGAGATCGGGTAGCAGAAGAAGCCCACAGGAAGGCCACTTCCGAACGCCTGCTCCTCGCCGTCTTGGCTGAAGCCGCGCATCTGGATCTCCGCCTTGACGGTCGGGTTGCGCTGGAGCCTCGCCACCGTGACAAGGTTCATATAGTAGAATGTCAGCTCGGTGAGCTCAGGAATCATGCTCTGGATGAATATTGTCACTTTGTCAGGGTCGAGGCCGACTGACAGGTAGTCGAGCGCCACCTCGATGATGTTCTGACGAACCTTTTCCGGGTTGTCGAAGTTGTCGGTAAGCGCCTGCGCGTCAGCGATGAAGACAAACATCTTCTTGTAGTCGCCGGCATTCTGGATGGCCACCCTGTTCCTCAGGGAGCCGACGTAGTGGCCAATGTGGAGGCGTCCGGTTGGACGGTCGCCTGTGAGTATTATCTTGTTTGACATATCGTTATGTTTTTTAGTTCGTTATCGTCATATTACCTGGACCATCATATTCCCGAACCGCTCTATTTGTTGAGCCATCATATTCATTGATAGGTAATTCCGTGGTTTACCTGATCAGGTTCAGGAATTCGTTCCTTGTCCTCGCCGAGCTGAGGAAGACTCCGGAGAACGCCGATGTGGTGGTGATGGCATTCGCCTTCTGCACGCCGCGGATGGACATGCATGTGTGCATCGCCTCGATGACCACAGCCACCCCAAGAGGATGCAGAGCGTTGTCGATGCAGTCCCTGATCTGGACCGTCAGCCTCTCCTGCACCTGAAGCCTGCGCGCGAAAGTCTCCACGACGCGGGCTATCTTGCTCAGCCCCGTGATCTTGCCGTTGGGAATGTACGCCACGTGGCACTTCCCCAGGAACGGCATCATGTGGTGCTCGCAGGTGGAGTAAAGCTCTATGTCTTTCACCAGCACCATCTGGCGGTACTCTTCATCGAATATGGCGGACTGGATGATCTTCGCCCCGTCCTGTGAATATCCCTGCGTGAGGAACTGCAACGCCTTGGCGACCCTTTCCGGCGTCTTCACAAGCCCCTCTCTGTCAGGATTCTCGCCTAACAGCCGGAGGATTTCCTTGACGTGGACAGCGATCTCCGCGGTCGTCTTTTCCTCGTATATTTCCTTTTTCTCGTATGACATATTCCTAAGCTCTTCTTTTGGTACGGTTGTTGAAACAGCTTCCAAGCCTACAAAATTAGGCAAAAAATACTTATTGTTATGATTTTTTGCATATCTTTGGGGCAAATAGAGCCGCTTTTTGCGACATTTTGATTTATATTAATGATTATTAACAATTTAATTGTTCGAGAATATGTATTGGACACTTGAACTTGCCAGTAGCCTGGACGACGCTCCATGGCCAGCATCAAAGGAAGAACTTATCGACTATGCCAACCGTTCCGGCGCCCCCGAGGAGGTTATCGAGAATCTCACCGAACTTGAGGACGACGGCGAAGTCTACGAATCCATCGAAGACATCTGGCCCGATTACCCCACCAAGGACGATTTCTTTTTTAACGAAGAAGAATATTAGCCTTGTAACCAACTGAAAATCAAACTTTTACGAGTTTACTTAAGCCTGCCCGGAAACGTGCAGGCTTTTATTTTGGTCGCTTTTGACCGCCTTTGACCGCCTTTGCAGTTTCCTTAGGAGCTACCTTAAAAACAAGCGTAATTTTGCTTGGGAATAGTTATGGTGGCGAAGGATTTGTAAGGGCCTGATTTTTAAGCACTTGCAGTGTTGCCTTAAGGTAGCGGAAAAAGGTAGTTTTTACCCCTTCCGGAGCGTTTTTTACAACCGGTAAACGGCCCCGGGATGAAGGTAAAAATGAGGGTAAAAGTGAAGGTAAAAATGGAGGTAAAAAAAGCCTTGTTTCCTTAGGAACTACCTTAACAGCTACCTTAAAATTGCGGGTAATAGTTTTTAGGCAAAAAGCCCGCGATTTGGAAGTTAAAACGCTGAATTTCAGCGGAATACTTTAAGGTAACATAAGGTAACTCAAGGTAACTGAGGCCTCAGGACCGGCCGCCATACCTGTTCTTTGGAGAGGGACACACGTATGTTTAACTTTAAAGACAAGGTAAAATGAAAGAAGTAACAATGGAGATTCCGGGCGGCAGTTACGCCCTTCTCAACAAGCCGAACAGCAAAGGTCTGATGTGCATCTACCTGCGCTATTTCATCAATCGGAAGTACATCAAGCGCTCCACGGACATCTGGATTCAGCCGGAGGACTGGGATGCTGAAACACAGACGGTCAAAGCCTCGAATCCCAATGCGGCCAGGATCAACAACCGGCTGAACAATCTCAAGGCGTCCTGGACGGAAAACTCCTCCTGCACAAGGGGCCCATCACCTCGGATGTTCTCAAAGAATACATGTCCGAGTATCGGCCGGATGACAAGAAGGCCCCGGAGAAGCCGTCCATGCCCAACATCGTCAACTATGCCCTGGAGGTCAATGACCACCTGTACGACAAAAGCTACTACGGCTACTCGTCATGGTACAACAAGAAAAAGGTCATCGAGGCGTTTGAGTTCTATATCCTGAACTTTGAGCGTACCCCCATCCCCCTCCTTAACGAAGTCAAGATGGACATCTTCGACCGCTACATTTCCTACCGGAAGAACACCCTCAAGAACAAGAGCGCAGAAGCGATTAACAAAACGCTGGTGCCCCTGTATTCCGCTCTACGCTATGCCATGGACAATGGCCTGTTGGAAAACAAGGACGTGAGTCCCATTATCCACAACTTTCTTCCGATCAAGGAACGGCGCTACTCCGATGAGACGGAGGAAGAGAAAATCAAGTACCTGACTCCGGATGAAATGCGCCGCCTGTATGACTACTCCCAAACTATATTGCGCGAGCGTACGCGCGAAATCATGGACATTTTCTTCTTCTCCTACTATGCGTGCGGGATGCGAATCTCGGACATCATCACCCTGGAATGGAAACATGTGGACTTCGAGAAGAAGCAGATCGTCAAGAAACAAGTGAAAACCAAGCAGGAGGCCGGCATCCCCACGCCGCTTTCCCCAAAGGCAATCGAAATCCTTGAGCGCTGGCTCCATTACGCGAGAAATCCCCGGTTTGTGTTCGACTTGCTGGACCCCGATTTTGACGTTTCTGATGAACGGGCCCTGCTCATGGCCAGGAATACCAAGGACAAAACCTTCAACAAATCCTTGCAGGCTGTGAGCCGCAACGCCAAAATGCCGTTTGAAATTACCATGCATACTGCCAGGCACTCATTCGCCGTGCAGGCCATCAACGACGGCATTTCACTTCATCTGCTGGGCAAGCTCATGGGCCACTCAACCATTATAACGACGGAAAAGATATACGCCCGTTTCCTGGACGACAAGGTTCAGGAACAGATACAGTCAGTGTTGGACATGGACCTGTCAAAGCTCCCGCGTCATCCGGAAAAGGTTACTTCAAGAGTGAACGTCTGTAATCAGACGGTGACTCGAAAGAGTCGTAATGGGTTTCCGCCAGGAATTTGATAATGTCATCCTTTGAATAAAGGTACGTATTCCCGACAAGAGAATAACCAATGGCGCCGGTGTCGCGCCATTTTTTTATGGTCTGGGTGGCCACTCCGAACATTTCCATCACCGCCTGGTTGCTGTAGCAGGGTTTCCGCTCATCGTTCAGCGATTTGCGGATGGCCTTCACTTCTTTCCGGAGGCTGCTGAGTTGGCGGATCAGCTCGCCAAAGGCTTCTTCCAAAGATTCGTTCATATCGTTACATGGTTGGTGACAAACTAATTTGGGCCGTGTAGCCCCGGGAGGCCTGGAGCATCTCGTTCAGGTCGTTGTACTGGCCGTAGAGGTCCGACATGTCCATGACTTCCTTTCCCTTCATCATCCGCTCGATGGCCGACGTACACTTCTGCCCGGCCTCGTCGTTGTCCAGAAAACAAGTTGCGCCTTCATGGGCCTCGATGTAGGTCCGTGCCCGTTCCAGATTGTTCACGGAATTGAGCACCAGGACATCGCAGGACGGGGTTTTGCTGCTTTGCATGACCTGCCAGGACAGGAAGTCAAAGAAACCCTCGAATATGGCTACCCGCCGCGAGGACGGTACGGCTGTCATCTTTCCCTCATGATTGATGGTGGTGATGCCTGCCTTTGTGGTGGACTTGTAGCCGTTCGGGGACTTGAGCGCATAGCCGCCCGGATTGTTGGGAAATCCCAGTAGCGTGAAATTCAGCCCTTTCTCCCGATTGTGAACAATAACTTCCCACAGGTATTCCCGCGCCAGGTCCAGCGGAATCTTACGCTCCTGAAGATAACGGATGAGATAACCGCTGGTGATGCTGCCCACGCGGCGGATTTCGATAGGAGACTGCAACGGCGTCCTGACCGAAGGGGCCGGAGCGCTTGCGAGGGATGGATCCAGTGCTGAGAGGAAGCGCTTGGCCTCCTGAAAGCTGCAATGACGGAGTTTCATGACAAGCCGGATATTGGTCCCTCCCTCACCCGTGCCGTGGTCGCACCAGAAGTTTCTGTTCCTGTCCACATGCAGGGAAGGTTCCCTTTCTTCCCTGAAGGGTGAAAACCACATATCCTTTCCATGGCCTTTCCTGCAGCCCAGGGCTTCCAGCACCTTTTCCAGTGGTACCCAATATATGGGGTCAATGTTTTTCATCGCATTTTGTCGCTTTTTATCGCATTATATCAATAATATTTTCTATCTTTGCTCAGTAATAGTGAGCAATGCTATTTGTAACAGAGCGATAGTTGATGCTGCAATATCATTGTCTCACCTGTTCTTTCGCTTATTATTTTGTATTGCTGCGCGTCTTTCGTTAGCAATACTAACCGCAAAGGAAAGGACAAAACTTGAGAAAAACAAAAGAAAGTGCCAAAATGGAGAATTTGACCACTCCCGCCGGAGCCCACAACCGCCTCCAGCCCATACGCGGATACCTTTTCAAGAAAGGTCTCACCATGTCTGAACTCAGCCGCCGCTGCCAGCATAAGCTTTCACGTGGCGGAGTTGGCTACCGTGTCCGTGTAGGCGACTGCATGATGGCAGACATGGCAGACATGGCAGAAGCCGCCGGGTACAAATTTGTGTGGCATTGGGAAAATGTCCGCCCGGTGGAACCCTCCCCTCGCGCAGTGCGCCTGCCCAACAAACTACATAGCGAACTGCTGCGGCCGGTACTGACCTATCTCTTTGAGAAGAATATCAGTGTGCCGGACCTTGCCAAGAAATGCGGCATTTCCGGCCCCGGCATGGCCTTCCGCATCCGTGAGGGCGTCTGCATGATGTCTCAGATGGAGGAAATGGCTGACGCTGCCGGCTACAAGTTCGTCTGGAGTTGGGAGGAAATTCCGGAGGAGACCACTGCGGCGGAATAACCATATGATAGCCCCCGGTCGTCAAATTGCCATCATCCCGGATATTCATGGGATGAAGTTTTGGCGTGATGCATTATGTGTCCTGCCAGAAGGGCATTTAGTTTTCCTGGGTGACTACCTGGACCCATATGAAGACGTAGACGGGACCACCAACGAGGATGCATACTTCAATCTTCTGGATATTATTGACTTAAAGAAATGTCACCCTGAGACAGTGTCCCTACTTTGGGGTAATCATGATTTGCATTATCTGTACAAGAACCTGAAAGGCTCCCGCTACGATTATACAAATGCGATCCGCTTCAATCAACTCTTTTGGCAAAATCAGGACTGTTTCCAGTTTGCAGAAGAGGCAGTAGTCTGTGGCAAACGCTACCTCTTCACACACGCAGGTATCGGAAGGAAGTGGGCTGGACAGGTCATTGAGAAGTTCGGGAAAAATGCCCCTAACGCTGATGAGTTAAATGAACTTGCCGAGTCACACTATTTCATAGAAGCACTTGGAGCGGTTCCTTACCTCCGGGGTGGATGGAGCGAATATGGCAGTATGGTGTGGGCGGACTGCCGGGAACAACTAAACGAAGAAAACCAGTACAAGGACATTGTACAGGTTTTTGGACATACGCAAAGGAAAGAGCCGCTTATTATTGACAACCGGATCTACTGCCTTGACTGCCGCAAGTGTTTCAGAATCAATCCTGATAACGGGATTATTGAAACCCTATGAAGTCAATGCGGCTACCCACCACTCAGGGCAATCACACCACATGCTTAGAACGTGAACGCTAAGGAGATTCCGACTTCTCCTGTAGTATATGCTACTGGCGCCATCATTATCCTGGCGCGGTTTGCGACTGCTATGGCATCAATGTAATTGGCCAGGTAGAAGAGGCCGAAGACTCCTGCGCTGATGGCTGTTGCCGTCCGGTACGAATTCGCTTTTTCAGCATACTCTGCCCTGCCCCTATTGTTGTGATTATACTTGTAATCATTAATAGCCCATCCTCCGGCACAAACGGCTGTTGCGGCTAACGAACCATAACATCCAACCTTGAAAACAACTTCCTCGAAACGGTAGTCATATTGCGCCTGGACTTTCCCCGGGATGAACGCCATCGTATAGTCGCTTTTTTGGATGCCTTTGCCGATTTCAAACTGGCGATGCTGCCCCCAAGACGATATCGGAATGAGTAACCCCACAACCAGAACGAACACTATTATCCGGTTATTCATATTTCTTCATCGTTATAATGTTTCCGCTTGACTCCTTCCCGGCAGTTACTTCAATCCGTTTCCTATTGTACTCGTATCCTTCCTTGGTGACCTGAATGGTATATCCACCTTCACGCGGGTCTAAATCAGTGAAGAGAAAGCGTCCATCACTACCGGTAATTACTGTATTGCCGTTTTGGGCAGGAGATATCTCCACAATCACACCGGAAATAGGCTCCTTCGAGTGTTCCTCTATCACCACTCCTGATATTGAACTCAGTGTAGAATAATCTGAGCAACCATTAACGATAACACATATTGAGGTGAATAACACTAATCTAATCAGTTGTCGCATATCAATCATGGTTTAAAGAACGCACACAACGGGCAGACCTCTTATAGGATGCTACATCACCGGCATTTCCTAATGAACCAGTTTCAAAATTAATATAATAGTATCCTAGATTTACAGCAAATGTTGCAGACCAGTAGTGAGCTGGCCAAGTATTACTGCCACTTTCTCCGTTAGATAAATTAAAACCGCCAATTTCATTTCTAAGGGAGTATAGTGTTGCCAACTCGTCCTTAGTTGGTAATCGCCAACCTGTCATATCCCCGGTTGTCCTGTTTTCACACAACGTTTTCATAGAAGACCAGTTTCCCATCCCAACATCGTTCTTTTCAACTTGAAGATTGGCGGAGGATAGAACAAGGTATCCTTCGGGAGATACTTTCACTGGCTCTCCATATGTAATTCCCTTGGAATTAATAACATAAGCCCTTACATAATAGTCGTATAAACTACCTGTAAGTATAATACGTTTTTCAAAAACCCCGGTTCCCGTCTGACCGGAAACAACAAGCTTATTATCATCAACAGTCGGGTTGCCATATACGTTGCTATAAGCAAAACCTATTTCTGTATAAGACGGGTCCCCGGCATCAATGACATTCCCACGGAACACGACAGAGCTGTTCTCTTCGTCTATATTGGTCGGCTGCAAAGTTTCAACAACGGGTGCAGTAGAAACAGTTGTAAACTTCACCGTGTTTGAACTATATGCGATACCTGCGCTATTCTCGGCAAAAGCCTTGACGTAATAGGACTTCCCAAGGCTTAATCCATCAACTCCTACTGAGTATTCCTTATCATCTGAAACAATAGCGGTTACTACAGTGCTGTTTTCAGGTGTTGGGGCAGATAATTCCGAATAGATGAAACCACGCTTGAAGTACTTGGGAATACCATCTTCGATAATCTGGCCACGTAATACGGCTGATGTCGCGTGAACCTCAGTGACATCCAATGCATTCAATGCGGGGACCTTATCTGCCACCTTGTTTGCCTTGACCAGAATGGGTCTTGATCCTATCGTCGGCACATTGAGCACTAATGTTGTCACATTCTCTCCGATGGGCATTAATCCCCAATCAACAACGACTATAATGCTCGCGACTCCCTTGTATTCCAGCGTTCCCCTGTCGGGCTTGACAGTGGTTATCCAGCCGCAATTATTGGTTATCTCATAAGTCAATGAGTGCGAATACTTGTTTTGGATATTTATTGACAGTGTGGTTATCTGCGGATTGCTCCCAAAATCCAATTCTTCCGGTTGAACCTGGAGATTGTTTATTCCCAGTTCAATGTGTATGGGATGCTCAATGGATTTACCGGGACCGACAATAATATTCTGGTCTTCTCCGTTTATGTATCCTTGGGCAGAATAGGATATGGAATATGTACCCGGGTCTACAGAATCAAAGCGATAGTACCCGTCACTACCAGTAATGGACGTTTTTCCGGAAGGCGACAGGCTCAGCATAACGTTGGATACAGGCCGTCCATCATCTCCCAGTTCCAGGACGTGGCCAAAAATCTCCCCGGGCTCGGAACCAGAAGGCTCTCCACATCCGAGCAACAAGACTATGGGCAACAAAAAGGCCAGCCCCCTGGCGATACTCCTCTTACTTCTTATCATTTCGCAAAATGTCTGATTAACAAGTTATATACATCCGTTCTCTTATCTTTCACTGCTATCTTCTCTCCATTGGAAAAGTCCAATGCGAAGTGCTCATTTCTCCCGGCTGGAGTGCCGGATCTGATGATTCCTGACCAAACACCTATCACCGCACGATGCTTATATATCTCCATTAGTTCCTCAATGGTTGGGTAAACGCATCCATCATAATAAAGAGCCATATCCAGATTGCTGAGGAATTCTGATGCATGCCGCCCTTCATGGTACATAACGTATCCGCTGTTCCCGTTGGAGGAGAGCAGAACTATTGTTTCTTTCAAACCCGGAACGACTTCAATATTGTCTCCAATGCTCAGTTTGGGAACTTTGGAAATTGTCTCATCAGCAATGACGGTCCCGGAAACAGTCACTTCCTCTTCAAACGATTCACTCGGAGTTATCTCTACAGTTTCGGGCTCTGTGGACTTGGAAGATTCGCTTGTGCCTAAACTCTCCGAAGTGCTCCCTTCTCTTTCCTGTTTACCAGAGCCTGCTCCTTTTTTCCCGCCAGTAGTGGAAGGCCCGGAAGAAGAGAATCCCGGAGAGACATGGTTTTCTCCTTCCACATTTTCCTCAGAAGCGACACCTTTATTATCATCGCTGTTTCCTCTTTCTGCAACAATAGTACTATCTTTTTGTCCCGGGGCAACTTGATTAAACCATCCGTTGATGGGCTCTCTAAATATGCTAAATACAACCGCCAAGGCGAGCACGAGGGCTATTATGCCCAACATTATTCTGATAAATCTATCCCGTTTAGTGCGGTGCGTCTCAAACGAGGAATAATGAGCTTTGAAACACTCCTTGATTCCATCTTCTAACTGCTTGCTGTTCTCATATCCATTAATCCAAGGTCTCCGGCCTGAGGAGCCTCTGAGAAAAGTATCCTTATTAATTTCAGAATGTTCTTCCCCCTCTGTATGGGCAAACATGAATACTTCCCGTATTGTTCCGCGTTTCTTCCTTCGCAGAGCTGTTTCGTATTCCTTCCGAGACCATGTAGAGATACCATCAAACTCAACCACCCCGATAAAGTATTCACATTGCCGAATCCTGCTTAAGAAAAATTCGGCATCTGTCTCTCCCGGGCCTGCGGAATTGTCCATATCTATCATCTGCAGCTGAATCTTGTTCTGCAGAGACCTGTCTTTATTGAGAGAATCAATTGCGCGAACTATGGCATCCCGTTCTTCCTTGGTAAAGGGATACTGGACACCCGCGCGCTCTTTTGAAGAGTACGTATGAGTGTGAGAAACAAATATTTTGCAGAGCTCAGCCATACTGTCTTACATCGTGGAGGGGCGACTCTTCAGGAACGTTTCAAATTTATCACGGTCTATCCGATATGTTTTTGCTTTCTCTTTCTCAAGGAAACCATACGGGGTGGCTGTTTTAATCTTTACCAGGTCGTACAGGTTTGTACGCACCTTCTCTTCTGGCCACAGTATGGTTTCGATACGGGAAACGAAGTCCGGGAATTCAAAAGTGCTCTCGCCGAAGAAATCCGGAATAATCATTTGGTACCGGCTCTGCTCACGGATATAATCCAGCGCATCTATAATGGCCGCGCCATGATCGCAGAACAACGACTCTTTGGGACCCTGTATTGGTTCTTCAGATACTTTTGACTCCAAGGATTGGAAATAATCGACCTGAAGCGTGTTGCCATTTCTAATGTAAGCCACGGCTTTTTCCCGCTTGAACTTAAGGTCATATCGCTTCCCTTTTTCAGACAGGTTTACTACCTTATCTGTATATGCATCACCACAGACTTTAACAACGCCTTTCTCATTGTAGAGTACACGCCTGACAGGGAACCAATCTGCCTTCAGAACCTTGCTGTCTTCTGAAAAAGTCAAAGGCTTAATAGGCCGGTCTAATATGGCAAGATACGTGACAGCCAATACAGGAGAGCCGTCAATTGCCCCTCGGAGAGGGTTATCCCGCAGGTTTAGTGGAAGAAGCTCATACTCGTCAGGAATACTGATTCCTGTCTTTTCCCGTAAAATATTCTTGGCTGCCCGTCGTGTGGCCCCAGTTCCGTGTGATTGAAGCTCATCATAATTAGCAAATTTTTTGAACTTGTACTCACTGTCTTTTCCGTCCCAGCCGGCATTCTTGAAGTCTTGCTCAGTAAGATAAGCGCCAGGGATGCCCCAGCGACCTTCCCCCTCTCCCTCCGACCTGACTATCAAAGGAGCGACAAGTTCATTGTCATCGTTCAAAGCAAGGACAACGATATCCACGGCCACCTCAGGATGGAAATAACGGGTTATATAAGGAGCGTTGTCTCTCCCTTTCAGAATACTGATTAACTGTTCGTTTGGCAGATCCTTGGCTGGTATGCCATTATAATCTAACAATCCCAGTTCACCTGCGCGTTCCACCCATGAGCTGCGGGACTCTTCAGAGAATGTGCCCTTAATAATATCTTTAAGCGCTGGCTTTGCATAAGATGAGAGTATTCCAAAAGGAGAAGTAGCGGAAGAAAGAAGATGGCGGACAGCCTTTTCCAGCAGTGTATTGTGATTGAAAGCCAAGCGGTTTGACAACTTGCCATCTGCGTTGACATTAAACCACACGCCCCCTTTGACCGGACATGCGCCCTGCTCCATGAACAAGATAAAGGAGCTGCAAACCAGCACATCATCTTTTTCGGTAACAGATTCCGTCCCAAGGGCAAGCAGTTCTCCCTCAAACTTAAGACCCAGCCTCTCATTCAAGTTATTAACAAGACTGTCTTGTATCGAGAGACTCCCGCCATCAAAAGCAAACATGGGGAACGCATATTTGCCCAGTGCGGGCTCTTCGCCCCTTTGTACGGCCAAAACTGACAAAACTTCGGATTCATCAGCAGCCTTGTCGATGGAAAAAATGATTGCTATTGAATAGTTCTTTATCATATCATGTGATTCTAACAACGCAAATATAGCGATATTTCTCAGCCCGGCAAAATGATTTGAACAAAATTTGTTCAGTTTTAACAGTATTTGTAAAATTCCGCAAATGATGCACTAAAACGAATGCCGGATTTCTCTTTTCAATTAGCAAACCCTTAAAAATACATAGCTATGTTTTCGTTTTTCAAAGAATTGTTAGGCCTGGGGACTGCCTCGAAATTTGACTTCAAAGAGGTTGAAGATTGGGTTAAGGAACAAATCTCGCCTGACATCATGAGGCTGAGACGCCTCTGTTCAAGGTTAAAAGTCTCCTATATGCGCTATTACGAACCACAGGTTGTGGATATCGAATTGGCCGTTTTCCACATCCTTGATTCGCTATATGCAAATCCTGCATTGGTAAACAAAGGCATATCCCCAATGGTCTTAGTGAATCTCGTTCCGTATGGGAAGGAAGACACGCCAAAAAAGGGGAAAGTATCTGATTACATATCCATTCATATGGATTTCAGCCTTATTGACAGTGGCGACGACAATGCCACGGAATTCAGCACTGGCGCTCAGATGCGAGGATACGAATCTTTGCTGTCCGTGTTCCCTCCATTCGTCCAATGGGACGGAGACATTCACAATATGATTGTTTCATTCCCTAAAAGTGTGAACGCAAAGCATGAAGTCAACCCGGTAGTAACCCTCTCGCTCTTTGGCGATGATGCTATCTACTTTAAGGATAACGGCAGCCAGCGTATTGCCCTGAACCCCGGCACCTATGTACTCTGCGGCGCCAACTGCGATGACCCCCATAACGGTCATGCCCTGCGCCTGACCACTGATAAGCTCCTGTCCAATCACGCCATTCTGGAAGTCGGCGAATCCATCATCCGCATGACGGCAATAGGTATTACGTTCTTTAACGGCGAGCGCATTGATCAATCCGAGTACACCAACCGCATTACAGTCTCCTCCGGAGACACCGTTTCTTTTGGTTGTATATCCGTTGAATTCATTTAACCTCATGGGCCCTATTATTCTCGCACAAGCATCTGTCCTAGGCAGAAGACATGAAAAGAATGGCTTGGACAATCAGGACCGGTTGTTTTGCTGCCGTCTGGGGACCGGCTGTTTTATCGGCTGCTGGGATGGTATATCTGCATTCGGAGAACGCGGCGGAGAGGCCGCTCAGATTGCCGCAGATATCACGCGGCAAACATTGTCAAATTTGGAAACAATCCCTACAGATGCCCGCAGCTTTCTGATCGGACTGGTGAGAACTATCCAGGGCGCAATAATGGACCGGCAACCAAAGGACGGACCTGTCATTGGGACAACAATGACGGCTTGCCTAATAGACACATCCGAGCACCTTCTTCACGTTGTACATATTGGCAACTCCCCGGTTTTGATTACACAATGTGGCGCTGACCTTCACAAGATTACCAAAGATGACATCGACCGTTTTAATGCAGGCGCTTTAACCCGCTGGCTTGGTTCAGGTTCAGGAGTTGATGATAATACTCTGTACTCTTGCACGAAGCTGGAAGCCAATGATGTCATTGTGTTGTGTACTGACGGTGTCGCCCACGCCTTTAATGGCAGGGAACAGGAAATGGAATCTGTGATAAAACAATCCCGGACCATAGAAGAGATGGAGGAGACAGCCCGTGCGCTTGTAGAGTATGCTCACGAGCACTCGCTTGATGACGTCTCCATTATTTGCGTAAAGTTAAACGGGCAAATAGAAGGGGCAATCACCCCGAAGGCAAAAGAGACAGCCCGGAAAGAGGGTTCAACACCTCCCGGATTGTACGATATCAAACTGGAGAAGACAGACAACCGGCACAGAATCTTCAGTTTGCTGGTCGCTTTTCTCATCGGCATCCTGACCGGTTATTCAATCGCACTCATTGCGGGAAGAAATACTGGCAGAGTTCCCGCTTTACAAGAACTCAAAGAAGCGACCTCCCATCCATCTGCGGACGGAGACTTTCTTATTGACAGCATATCTTTCTCACCTTATAATATCCCCACCGATTCATTATGAAAACAAATTCTAAAATACGAGGTCTGATAGGCCTCCTGCTCATCTTCGCCGGAATATCTTACGGTTACGTTCGTCTTTATCTCAACCAAAAAGGTAAACTGGAGACTTACGAAACAGCCCGGTCCGGGAAGCCCGCATTACTATTAGATAAGCAGGTTTCTTGTCTTGCCCTGGAAGAATTCCTCATGAATGAGGGCTATTGCGGGGACCAGGGGGAAGCCTCATTCATCGCGTCACATATTGTGCGGCGCATTAAGGAAATTCGTGGTAACCTTCCCTCTCTTAACGTGCTGGCAAAAAGGGACATAAAAAAAGACTTTGCCTTTTATCTGAATGACAGCACCGTGCGCAGCGGCCTTATGAACTTCCCGAAATCGTCACAGCGTGTCCTTTCGCATGAATTTGCAAAGGGAGTCAATGAAACTACAGAAGCCATCTTGGCTGACAGCACATACAAGAATCCAGAAATTGATGCAGATGGTCACCTTTATCGCATCCGGATATTAGAAGACAAGCCGTGCGGCAAGTTTCTGCGTGCATTATTTCATCCGAAGAAAAAGCTGGACGACCCCGTTGTTATCAGAATAACACAGCACTGGAGGGAAGAAGTCCCTAATGCCATTGACTATCGCAAAAGAGATTCTGTCCTGACATATATCCGCGCAGTAGGCGGCAGGGCGGAAATCCGTTTGAGAGATAAAGACGAAGAAGGCCATGAATTGTATTATTCTGTACTTCCTGTTCAGCGCGGTTACTCATTCGGCACGGAGAGGGCGACTTACCGATGCCGGAATCACCTCCTTTCTTTTACCAGGAGACCGGATTATATCATGCCCTTGTCCACTCACGACTTGCAATCAGTCCGTGAAAGTGGCAAACTGGTTGTCCGCACTCCAGAGCAGTATCGCTCGTTACTTTTTTCCGGCTTAGGTGCATGGCTATTACTGTGGTTAGTCGCATTTATTATTATCCTGCTCATAGACAAGCGACGCAACAGAACCAGCAATTATACATTGGTGGTCATTCTTGCTGGTCTGACCGGCATGGGACTACTGACTCTGTTCAGTATTTCATACAGGCCGTTGCAGGATTCATTCTATGCCTGGAGCCAGATGAGAGGATTGGTGTGGGGAATCTGCGGAATGCTGATATGTTGCTCCATTCGGTGGGATAAAATGCTGACCTATAACCCTCTTCCCATCCTGGCCCGTGGACTTGTCGCTGCTTTTGCGGCCGTATCCCTTCTGTTGTTGGCGTGGGCTATCGGATGGGGACCGGGTGGAAGCCATGTAAACATCCTGTGGGGCATCCAGCCTTCTGCGGCTACCAAATATCTGGTAATTATTGCGGTAAGCCTGCTTCTGGTATACAGGAAGCCATATATCCAGGAGTTTGCCTTATCGTCCGACAAGTATGCAAAACGGCATTTCCTTGCCATGCTGATGAAAGCCATTACCCTGATTATTATTGTGATGGCATTTCAGATCTTGTGCCTGAAGGATATGGGACCGGGTGTGGTTATCACGTTGTCATCAGTGATTCTTTATTGTCTCCTCCGCGAAGATGTGCCCTTTACCATCCTTTGGACAGGCCTTTTTGCAGCTGCTCTCATAGTTGCACAAAAGATAGGCGGAACATATACCTGGGCCCTCGCCACCATCATTTGGCTCATTATGTGGTGGACTGTTTCCCGTTTCAGCAAAGGAAAAGTTTCCGAGAGTACTGTGTTAATAGCCACTATTGTCATCGCCATACTGTTTTCCGGCAGCATCTTCGAACGTATTCCCGGCCTGGAGGAGCAGGCAGCGAGGATGTCTACCCGCGTAGAATCTCATCAGGATCCATTTGACAACCGTTCCGGCAGCGACCAGTTGGCACGATCTATTTGGGCCATGACAGAAGGTTTTACGGGCAATCCTGGGAACACTATGGTTAATACTTTGCCAGCTGCACATACAGACTTTATATACCCGAGTGTGGTGTCCGGTTTCGGTGCTGTCGGTGGAATCATCTTATTGGTATTGTTGTTTGCCTTTGTTGTCGAGGGATTCAGAAGCGCCACTTGTGCGAAGAACGAAGCGTTATTTTTCATCCTGGCAGGGATAACAATAACAGTTTCTGTCCAAGGTCTCTTTATATTGGGAGGGTGCACCAATCTGCTGATACTCAGCGGTTTGCCAATCCCATTCGTTTCATATGGTTCTACTTATTTGATTCTGGATTTGATGGCTGCCGGATTGCTGATTGGTTCGAATAACAGGGATTACGCCGAACTCAGTTTTACTAAACAGCGCTCAATAATTAAACAGTATGGTGTCGGAATTGTGTCTCTGATAATTCTTTGCGGATTTCTCCTAGCCTGTGTTGCCGCAGTAACTGTGCGTTATTCAATATGTCAAAAGGATGATATTCTGGTGAAACCCGCGATTGTATCCAGTCCGGACGGAGATAATTTAATAGAGTATTCTCCGCAAATCGAAGCAGTAAAAGAACAGTTGCAATATGGAAGAGCCTTTGACCGGAACGGTGTCTTACTGGCGAAGCCTGTCACTGTGGGCAAAAGTGAGTATCCACTCGGGGATGCACTATTCTTTTGGACAGGATATGACTATTCGAAAGCCCTGTGGTCTGGCACTAATCCAAAGAACCCATATGGGGTCCTTGCAGCACCCCGCTACCTTTCCTATATGCGCGGATTTGACAACGAGCCTCACAGGGTTAAAGTCACTTCTCATTATCAGCGTTCTCCGTTTATGCCCTCAAAAAGAGTTGTGCATACAGATACGCTGATGCAATACAATTATTCCGTATTACTCCCATTTATAAATGATCCTGCTTTGGTTGATGAATTCAACCAAAGTCAGAGCAACCGGGACATCTATCTGTCTGTAGATTCGGATTTACAATTGAAGATAATTGAAGCGGCACAAACTTTTTTTATAAATAACGTCAAATCTTTGACATCTCAATCCAGAGTTACTGCTGTCATTATTGATGCTGCGACAGGTGACGTCTTGGCCACACCCTGCTGGCCCGGACCAAACATTGACAGGATTCTTGGAATGGCTGAAAATAAGCAATATGTATACAAAGATGACCTGGACGGTTTTCAGGCATTTGCTCACATGGATCTCGCCATGTATCCCACCCCGCCCGGGTCAATAATGAAACTGTTCGTGGCCGTAGCCGGACTGAGAAGAATCGGCCCTGATATGGAGCAGCACACGGAGGTCGTGTATTTGCCTGAGCTCATATATCACCGGGGAGACACGAGGCGCACGGGGAGAAAGACCTTGAAGGGTTCATTGAGAGAAAGCAATAACATATATTTCATCAAAACATTGAACAACCTTGATTTATACGGCGAATATGGGCGTTTGTGCTGGGAATGTGGAGTGCCGTTTGACGGATTATTACCATATGGCTTGTATTCTGATGAAATCGCCACAAATAAAAAAATGTTTGATGAGGCCATCAATAAAGCGAGGACCATTGGCCTGGATAAGTGGGCCATATATAAGGATTCAGGAGAGCATCGGAAACTGAATGACCATGAGTGGGGGTATGCCTGGGGGCAATCCATCTCTGCTTCTCCACTATCTGTAGCCCGTCTGGTAGGTGCCATCGGTAACGGCGGTGTTTTGATGGAATCCCGTTTTTGCTCAAAGGATTCAATAAGAATAAAAGAAGTCCTTCTTACGGAGGAAGAGGCGGGGATAATGCAATCAGCCATGCAATATCAGGCAAAAGGATCATTCGGCCTTTTATCATCAACGATTGGGGCCAAAACAGGCACGCCGGAGAGAGCATTCCAAAATGGGAAGATGAACGACGCATGGCATACGTTCTTTATTCTCGGAGAAGAAACAACAAACAAACACCCTATCGCCGTGTGTGTCAGGTTAGAGCGCGTGAACGCCACCAGCTCTATAGCCACTGATTTTTCAAAGGAAATACTAAAAATCCTGCACGAAACAGGGATGCTGGTTACTCTTTAACAACAGAAGAGTGACAAGAAACAAATGAAAACCATTCTTGAAATAACATCCGGACAATTCCAGTTGGAACACGGGCGGCCCGATAGCCCGTGTTTCATCGTCCGGGATGGCTCCTTCTTATATAAAATGATGGAGACCGGACGACAAAATGCATTCGACAACGAAGTAGGATTCCTCCAAGAGTTGAACGGACTGGATGGTTTCTGTGAATTGACAGACTACGGCTATGGAGTACTTGATGGCTCTTCCAAGTTCCTGTGCATCAAGGTCCCTTATTACGGGAAAGATATCCGAAAACTTATCAGGCCTTTTACTTCTGCCTCGTCTTGCAGCCCTTCTTTCAAGGATGCATTAAGCTTTTTCTCTCCGGAAAGAGTCATCAGGCTGATGACTGACATTACTTCTCGCTTTGTGACGCTCGAGCGCCTTGGCATCCTTCATAATGACATAGCGCCCCAAAACATAATCGTGTCGCCTCAAGGCACCGTCACAATCATTGATTTTGGCAGCGCATTACATCTCAACGAGGATTCTGTTTTTCATGTGGATACAAACTGCGTCATAGAGGGGCACAGAGACTTTAATGCGCCGGAGAAAGTCCGCGAAGGCATACTTTCGTTTCAAAGTGACATTTATAGCGTTGGAAAGGTTTTAGATATCTTGGTCCATACGGGAAAGAATCTCTGTCAAATACAATATCCTGAGCCGTTATTGAAGATACGGTCTGCCTGTCTTGAAAGCAGGGAAAGGCGTTACTCTTCTTTTCTGGAACTATCTGAGGCACTTGATAACTGTCAGGCGATTAGTCCTGTGAATATACCCGTAGAACCTGCAGAAACAGCACGTCCGGCAGAAAGCAATAAAGATGATGAAATTACACAACGACCCGTGGTCAACGATACGGCATCCGACTATCAGTGGGGAAGGACGCCAAGTTCAACAGTGGTTTCGTATGGCCGATCCATCAAGAGCACCAGGGATAGATTGGTCAACATTCTCCTCTCTGTCGGACTCGCCGTTTCTATTTTAGTTTTCGCGGGAAGCTACCACATGGCACACCGGACATATTCGGAAGAAGAACGGGACGTATTGGAAAAGCCCAATTTGATACGGGATATAAAGACAATTATGTATGACCTGACCAATAATGTTTTCAAATAGTTCAATCATGAGCATCAAGACAAGAATTAAGAAACTATTCGGAGCCGTTCCGGAAGTGGGTGAAAGTATCACCCGTGGAATTTGGGATATCATCATTGACGACCTCCTGGCGTACAACAGGCGGGGCGACCTGTTGAAGGGTTTTAATAAGATTACCTTCTACACGAATGACAGGCGCCTGAAAAACAGCCTTGACTCAGAGGCAAATGCCGAGGCATTCAAGCTTCATTTCACAAAAAGGATGGAAAGCGAGAGAACTGAAGCCTTGAACGGTCTTATCCTCGGTGTTTCAAAAGGGTGGTACAAAGTTCTTTCACTGGACTTTCTTCCCATTGACGCCAAGAAAGTAGAGAATTTGGAAGAGCCTTTTTTCTACAATGTTGGTTATCGCTCGGGGAAGTCCGTTTTGACAATCAAAGAAGTGAACCCGGATAAGGAAGAGTCTGACTTGTGGTCCGCCAAATTGTCCAAAGAAGGCCAATTAGCCCCAAAGTATAGACTCGGACGCTGGACAGGTGATCCTTCATACAGGATGAATGAAATCTTTTTCCCGGAAAAATGGACCGATGTATCACGCCATCAATGTACAATTGTTGAACGTGGAGGAGAATGGCTCATCTGCGCAGATTGTGAATGGCCGGTGGTATATCTGGAGCGCGAGCCGGTTGGCAAGGACAAATTTGTGCCCATTCCCGGAGACTGCGAATTACAGCTGGGTTACCGCCGCAGATTTATCATCAGAATTGAGAGTGAATCCAAAGAAGATTGAACGAAAGAAGCCTGTGGTTCACTCTCTATAGGTAGACAGTTAAAACATGAAGAAGATTGCTAATATACTCAAAGCGATTTGGCACAAGCTCAATCTGACTCTTTTGAAACTCCGGCGCCATTATTACCGCCGGTATGCAATCTATGACTGTATATCCATTGACGGGATTGAGATTATTCATGAATTCCGGGATGAGCTCTTTGAAGGGAAACTCCGGAAATATAATCTCGAGATCATCCCCAATGAATTCATCATGCAGGTGCCAGGCAGAAATGGGAGAAACCGGCATTATCGACTGAGGCCTTTTTATCTGTCCTTCCGATTTATGGACAAAGTGATCATCCCCAGAGGGAATGAAGTTGTCACCATAGTTCACGACTCAAGTCTGCATTTCGATGGAGATTGCTCTGTTGCAATCAGAACCAGTATAGACAAAGGGGCCTTGAGAAAGGCAATCATCACAATCCCCGCAATATATAGCCGCCAAGAAATTGTCAAAGAACCCGTCGAACGACAAGCCACGAAAGCTGCACCTATTTCGCCAAAAGAAGCAATTATAGAATCTGCAAAACCCAAGGTAGAACTCTTGAATTTTGACCCAGAGGAAATACAACGTCAAAGGGCGTCCCTCATCCGGACAATCTCTCTTGTTGAAGAGCACTTTTCCAGCCAACAATAAATACCAATCAATAATCAATCGTTCATATGCATACAACTAAACTTACATCCGAAGCGGCCCTCTCACTCTTCAAAAAGGTATACATGGGGGAAGCCCCTACAGAAAACATCGAGCACATTCTCGTGGGACGGGAAAGCGAGATTGCTTCCCTTCTCGATGCGCTCAATGATACCCGCAGTGGAGGTCACACCATGAAATTCATAGTCGGACCTTATGGCTCCGGCAAGACCACATTCCTTAATGTGACCAGGTCTTACGCAATAGAGGACCATTTCGTTTGCGCGTCTGCAACACTCCTGCTCTGCCCTTTGACCTCCCGGCGCGTCTATTCTATGTTGATGAACAGCCTGTCCGTTTCCCTTCCAGACATTATTAATACCCTTGTGGAAAAGATTGGAGCAAAGGATCTTCCGGAGGTCCTTGGCGCCATCCGCATGGAAAACAGCCGCTACTTCACAATGGCTATTCTCCGCTACCTGGATGCAGTAAGGGAAGAAAACAAACCCTTGGCTCAAGATGCGCTCAACTGGCTGCGCGGGGAATATCGCACCATTACCGAGGCCCGTTCGGAACTCGGAATCCAGTGCACCATCACTGATGGGAACTGGTATTCCATGCTCAAGGTCTTTACACGGGTTCTGGTCTTGGCAGGGTTTAGCGGCCTTTGCGTTCTCCTGGACGAGGTATCCTCGTTATACGCTCTACCTAATTCCACGATGCGAGGGAACAATTTCACCAAATTGCAGTCAATCTACAGCGACAATGCCCACTATGGTGCCGGGCATATGTTGTTTTTGGTGGCAGGTACTAAGGAGTTTATTGAGGACAGCCGCCGTGGCCTTGCATCCAGCCCTGCGCTCTATAGCCGGATTTGCGAACAGAGCGACGGTCATGGACAGGATTACTCCCAAACCATCATGCGCCTCCATACGCTGAGCCAGCAGGAGCTGTATACGCTCTTATCTCAACTGAAAGCCATTGAGGCCATTGGTAATGGACAGGAACCAATTGACGAAGCCGATGAGGGTATCGACAACGATGTCGTTGCTTTCCTCTCCGAGCTCAATGCACAGCCCGGCGGGTTGAGAATGGTTACTCCACGCGAGGCGACGAGAAAATTCTGCCACGCTTTGTACCTTCTCCGCCACACCGATGGCAAGTCTTCTGATGAGCTATATAAAGAAGTGGCTAATATGGAAGATAAAGCCATTATTGTCCCCACCGAATTGACCGCTGATGATAACGAGAATTCCGAACCCGCTTCGCATATGGCAGAAGAAGAAAGCCCGTCTAATATTGAAATACGATGAACGCAGAAAAATACCTGTCTGATGCCATCCTTCAGTGGATGAAAGACCATCACTGGAAAGGTCTGAATGAGTTCCAGGCCCATGTTATAACGCAATTCTTTACCACCAGTCACAACCTCATCTTGTCCGGCCGCACGGGGATTGGGAAATCGGAGGCATGGTATTTCTCTGTTTTATCTGACCCAAAGTTCGTCAATGAACTTCTTTCCGGTGTCGGTGTCCTGTATATTGCCCCACTTAAAGCCCTCATCAATGGTCAGACAAAAAGACTTGAAGATCTGTGCGAGCGCTTGGGCGTTCGGGTTACAAAATGGCACGGAGAGTCCAAGCAGAGCGAAAAACGCTCCCTCCTTAACAAACCGGAGGGAATCATGCTTACGACTCCAGAGTCCATGGAGGCCATGTTTCAGTGTCACCCGGAATACGTGACGGTCCTTTTCGGGAAACTCAAATACATCGTCATCGATGAGATGCATACTTTTCTGGGACGCGACAGGGGAACACATCTGCAGTCGCTGCTGTTTCGTCGCCAGGAAACTTGCCAGACACAGGTCCGATATTTCGGGCTCTCCGCCACCCTGGGCGACGATATCATCTACGCGAAGTCTTTCTTCGGTGAACCCGAAAAGACTAAAGTTATTTCGGAAAAATCCGGAAGGGAAATTGAAACAGAGTTCCGTTATTTCCCCGAAGAAGAAAAGGGAAAGTATCCTGATGCGGCTATCCAAAGCCTCAAGGAGGATATTACCGGCCATGCATCTCTCATCTTTTGTGGTTCAAGAGGGAGGACAGAGGAAATAGTTAAGGCTGTTAAAGATCTGTCAGAAGACTCGGAAAAAGGGCACTTCCTATCTCATCATGGCTCAATTAGCAAAGAGAGAAGAGAGGAGACCGAGGACTTTGCCCAAAACGCCACTTCATTCGGGATTTTCAGCACAATTACTCTCGAACACGGCGTGGATATTCCCAGTGTGGATTTGATATGCCAAATTGGCCCCGTCCACAGTGTGTCTTCCATCCTGCAGCGGGCCGGTCGCAGCGGCCGCCGGGATGGGCATCCCATCATTCATTTCTATAACAGCCGTCCATGGGAATACCTGCAAAACCGCGCAGGAATGACTCTCGCACAAAAAGGACGGATTGAAGCTACAGATACGACACTCCGTCCATATCATGTTGTGTTGCATCAGGTGCTCTCTCTTGTGAGAGAAAAAGGAAACTGTTCGCGGGATTCCATAATGGAGTTCATACGGAAGACCCCGGCACTTTCATTTTGCAGTGAAGATGAAGCCAATCAAATTGTTGATTATGCTCTCTCCCAAGAAATCCTCCAGGAGTTCAATGGAGAACTCATCATTGGACTATCTGGGGAGCGCCTGGTGGGAAGGATGGACTCTTATACGGTATTCCTGACCCCTGTTACCTACCGGGTAATAGCAAACGGGAAATCGATAGGAGAGTTAGAGCCGTCCACTGGCTTTTCTGAAGGGGCCACACTCTTACTCGGCGCCCAAATGTGGGAGATTACCGGAATAGACAGAAAGAAGTTTGTTCTATATGTAAAAGAGTCCGATCAAGGGAAAAAGCCTACATTCCTGAGCGGGTCTCCAATGACTTGCCCGGAGATTGAGCAGGAAATGCTCTCGCTACTTTACCAAGGCGGTGACTCCGTAACGGAGGATCTTCATCAAGAGTTTATGGGCATAAAACGTATCGGGAAAAGAGGCACACCGGTCACTACTGGTGACGCCTGTATGACAAGTGTTTACCCATTTAGTGGAACAAGAGTTTTTAACACATTGGCAATTCTCTTCGATGCAATTAAGGATGGCTATCGCTTGTCAATTCCTCTTTCCTGGAATGAGTTTGTATCTATGGCGGCAGGTTTCATTGAGAATCCTCCGTCAATGGAGGAGTACCTGCTGGACGGCGTTTCTGGTGAAGACTTCGTGCCGAAGGTGAAGTTGGAGCCATACCTTCCGCCAATTCTCAGGGCAAAAACTGAGGCAAGCATGTATTATGACCTTACAGGAGCCATAGCCTTTTTGGGGGACCTAATTGGCGATGCTGGTCCGGTCATGAGTAGAACAAGTCAAAATAATGCAATACCTAATAATAGTAGCGCTAAATGCTCTGGATCAGGAATGGCGTTAGAAGGAGACATCTATGTTCAACACATCTTTATTTCAAGAAGCACTTGGCCCAACCGAAAGAGAGATAAAGCCTTGTCTTTTGCTCATGAGGGAATGAACTGGATCGAGGGCGTAGCTAGCATGTGGAATAAGCAAGTCACTTTTGTTGAGAGCGAACCTATTGAGATTTCCACATCGGCGGAGTTGATTCCTAACGATTATGATAGCCCGCTTCGTGACACGAACGACATTAACATATATATATCGCAATCTGGTTTGAGTAGCATTGAACATATTGGAAAAATCGCATCGCAAGAACACAACTGCCAGTGTTGGATTTTACTCATCCACGTTGACTCACCTGGTAGAAGCTATGCTCAGCCCGCCGGAGTGCTCAAGAATGGTTTCCTTGGGACATGCTTCATTTTCAACGGAAAAGGGCTTAGCGCGTCAGGCGTTGACGCTCATGAGATCCTGCATTTGTTCGGAGCTTGGGATCTATATGAAGGCCCAGGAGAGCAGTCTAGGACAAACGCCAAGATGCTACGCAATATGTACCCCAACGAAGTTATGCTCAATCCACATCATTCGGCCAGAACACGGACACTAAGCCCAGTTACTGCATGGCGTATTGGCTTGTCAAAAGAAAAAGAGCCGTGGTTTGATACTATTGTACCCATTAATCAAAAATAAAAACAATGTCACCATATGAAAACAAAGTATTCACTTAACGTCGGTGACTCTTTTCAGGGCCGCATTATTGAAAGACAACTTGACCGTGGATTAAATCCTTGGCGGCATGTCTATAAAAGTGGAGAAGAAGTTCTTATAGTATTTAGCAACCCACTGATTCCCGATTCCTTCCTTGTAGACACGCCACAAGGACGCGTTCCGGTTGAGTTCAAGTACGTCATGGATTCACTCGAAGAGATGCGTTCTCCTTCATATATAAAGTACAAACTTTCTGAATATCCGCAATTAGGGAGTTTTACTTTGTATGGTTTCCCGGATATTCATGACACCGGCCAGAATGAACAATACACCTGGATTGTAGAGAAGTATGTCAAAGGGATGTCCCTTGAAGAGTATGTAAAACGAGAAAGGGGGCAAAAAGCGTTTGATCTCTCAAATCCTGATGATTATGAAGAATTGACGGACTGTTTTTCGTTTGTCCATACGAGCCTCTCTTTCTTTGAACTGACAGGCCGTCCTCAGCAGCGAATTTGTCTTACCCCAAGAAGTGTCTTCATTCAAGAGGATACAGAAGCAGGTTATATTTCAGCCGGCCTACTTTTGGGAGACATGTTCTGCCCCAGCAATGATTACCATGATTACCCTGCTTCGTATGATTTACGGTATTTGCCAAACGATGAAGTAATGTCATACCATTCACTGGTAGCTTCGATGGGCCTTTGTTTTCTCTCTTTGACTCTCGGACGCTTCCCCTTTGCCGATGTACTAAAGCACGAGGATGCAGGCATCATATGGAAGATGATACGGCAGAATGCTCATAAGGTGTTCGAAATGGGTTTCAAACATCAGGATGCGATTGTCTTATATCGCAGCCTTCTCAAGCCTTACTTGCGGCCGTATACTTTTTCAGATGCATTCAACAGGGATGACAACTCAAGTCCATATACTCCGGATAACGCAGATACGATGGAGATAATCTCCATGCTCAGGGGGTATTCCGGCAATGTTGGTGAAGCTGTTGAGTTAGTGCGTCGTTGTTATGGTATCACTCAGGACTTTTTACTCTCACAGCCAGAGGCCGATGTCATTAAAAGAATTTGTTCAGAAGTGGAAACATATATGCTCGAACTTGATATGCTGGAACAGAAAAGGCCATACGATGGCTTCGTGGAAGCGATCTGTATGCTCTTCGTGTCGACTTGTGAGGGCCTTTCGTTGGTAGATATGCTATATGAACCTTCCCCTGACCAGATTAAAGCATTGATTGAATCACTTCATCTTGATTCGGAGACCGAAACCATCAAGGCCAATGTGCTCCACATGAGTGCGTTTTATCTCTACTGCATGGGCAACTGTATCTGCAACCTTCTCCCATACTCTCGGGAAGGCACTGTGTATTACGATGATACGGTATCGAAGGTCAGGACGTTTATTAATAGTGCCATTGATCTTCTTCGAAGAATACCTCACGACATCATCGACGCCCATAATCAGCTACTATGCTGCACAAAACTTCTTGAAGAACTGTCCGTTTCTGTTTCCCAGGTTGCCAGTCAGGCGGAGAAACAACTTTCCGATTATGTTGATACTGAGAAGTATTTCCCTGAACGGAAATGTATGGAGGTTCTCTCTATGTATATAGGAACGAATAATATAACGAGTTAATATGAAACACATTGTCCCATTAGTTGTCGCATTAGTTTTATTAACGTTCTCTGTAGCTTCTTGTAAGAATCACAGACGGACGGAGCAGTCAAATACCAAAGAAGCCTTTGAGTTTCTGGAGGACGTTTTTGCTATCTTCGGATCAAGCTACGACCATGACAACGGTTATAGCTTTGTCTACGTTACGGGTATCGGGAACTGCCCTCATTGGATTAACGGGCCCGAGATCATGTTTATTGATTATGGGAATGGAGTCCATGAGTATACTCTTATACCTCTTGAGTACGTTGATGCTGGCGAGAACCGGGGCTTTCATTATCAGGTCAGGGAGATGATTGGCAAGGTGTCTCACTATGTCGGCCGCATGTGCTATCAACCTTATATATTTGGAGGTATAATTGAATTTAAGGTAGATGGCGGAGAAGACTATTGCTTTGTAGATTGTATAGAGATAGACAGAAGCAGCTATCTTCTTGATTATGAGAATGCTTCAGGACCTGTTGCAAATGAGCTGATAGAGGCCCTCCAAATTGTCCCACATATGGACGAAAGGTGGCCGCTGGACGCAAAGAATCTCAGCGCATATCTACGTATTAACAGCGAATCATGTGATTATCCTTGGACCTTGACAAACTGGGATATTGCTACATCAGAGGACGGCAGGATCCGGCTTTTTATGTCAAGTTATGATACTGGAGGCATGGGGAATGTTGCCGTAGATGATGTATGCTTAACCCAGGTTGTAACCAAGAATGGACCAAGAGTTATTAATGATCCAATATGGGTATTTGAACATGAAGGAGAAGACGAGTACCCATACGGAAATTTCAACCATTATTTGGATCAGTCCGTTCATGCTATGAAGTTGGGAGATGAAACTATCTACTTCATAGAATATGTAATGTATGATTCGAAACCAATTTGGGCAGACCATGACGACAATGGCGTTAATCATTACTATCAATACTATAGCGTAATCGGGGCGTTTAAATACGATTCTGACGGCACATTCCGTGTGGCAGATGCTTTTAAGACGCCCAAGGGAATGACCAATCGAATTATTGTTGGATGTGAACGGGAAGAACCTCGCTTTTGGTTCGACCTTAAGAATAGGAAAGTTGGCGTGCCACTTGTGGCTGAAAACAACCTGCGTTTTAAGGGAAGGTACCTAATATATGGTTGGAACGACAGTCTTAACTGCTTCACTTTTGAAGCAACCAAATGATTACACCGACCAAAATAATTCTAATCTCACGAAATTAACCTCATATTAACAATCTTTGTTCATTTAGGCGTTGCAAATAAGATTATAATTACCTACATTTGCTGCGAAAAGCATTCTGTATTGTAATCTTACGACATATGAATACCAAGACGCCCGGGAAAGAGACAAATTCTAATTGTAATCTTAAGGATTTCTCCGCAAAAGAATTCTTCACTGTATTGGAGTCCTACCGTACTGTCCTGTCAGAAAAGGATAGCCTTAGCATCTCTTCTGCTCCCGAATTGAGGGTTGAAATCGAAAATAAATGGAAGGCGGCAACCCGCCGGATGCAGGAGACACTTCTTGCTCTTCACGGAAAGGAAGCGGCTATTTACCACAAATACACAATGGCAGATGGTGGGCCAAGAGGAGAAGGCGTCAGGATATTAAAGGACGTTCATTTCATTGAGCATGCCTGGGATGTGATAGCCGAGATATTCCTTGGCGTAAACAGGACAAGCTTCGATAACGTTACCAATCACACTGGTTACCTGAATACCATCTCCAGAAATGTGTTGAACTCAAACTCACGGCCCAAGGCGTCAGATGGTATAATCGGAGCTTGCTGCCCTGTCGGTTTACCGGACGATTCGGAGAATGATTCTTACAGTGATGATGAGAGCATCTCAATCCAAGCCGCACACGATACGGATGAGGATAAGTATTCTCTCGATGAAAGAGACTATGTTGAGATTGTCCCGATGGACATCGATTCCAGAAAACTGCGGGTGGTCAAGAGCGCATACAACGCAAAGAAAATCAATTCGGACGAATACAAGCTCCTATATCTTTCATACACGGATACAAAATGAAAGAGATTTCCGTCATCCTGAACATCCCGCAAAACACCCTTTCCCCGATGAAAACCAGGGCCGAAAGGAAACTTCTTCCCTTCGCCAAACGTGAGATTGCCGTTTATGGCCCTGTGACAGACTAATCCGGGTCATTCAGTTCACGCCAAATAAGGTTCGCGATCTCCACGCGGACCTTTTCGTAATTCTTGTCCACTTCGGCCTCGATAGCCTTCCGGGACATGTTCACAATCTGCGGGACCGGAAGGTTGTGTTTCGGAGGGTCTCCAGCATGCACTTCCCCACAGAAGGTCTTGGGGTGTATCTTTTGGTCGAAGTTGTCGGCCACATAACCGCAGAAAGACCCCTGGGACAGAGCTTCAATCTTGTTCGGAGGCAGTACGTCACGAAGCTGATAGGAATAGGTCACATGGTCTGAGGAGTCACTCTCCTGGTAGGAACGCATTTCCCGCTCCACTTTACCGAAGGACTTGCTTAGACCCTCGGCCGTGGAGCCTTTCACAGCGCCGGAAAACACGTTTCCTACGGTGTTGAAGATGACGTCGGACTCTTTTTGGTCATAATCCTTCACCAGTTGGCTCTTGTCCTGGGCGCCAATGACTACGGCCACCTGGTTCTGACGCGCCGTGTTGATGAGGTTGTCCAGCCCCTTCAGATAGATGGTCGGAAGCTCGTCGATGAGGATGGCGCTGTGCCGTTTGCCGGGATTGTTGACAATCTTGAAAAGCTGGGACATCAGCATGGCTAGCGTGGTGCCGTACACACTCTGACGCTTGGGATTGTTGCCCACGCAGATGATTTTGGGAGCCTTAGGGTCATTCATCTCCAGTGAGAAATCGTCCCCGGAAAGCGTCCAGTACAGGGTTTTGGAGGCAAAGCGGATGAGCGGGACGCGGGCCGATGCTATCTGCCCCTGCAACTGCTCATAAGCCTGGTCTTTCATGGCATCGGCAAAGGTGGTCCGCTTCACGTCCAGCTCGCCGAACTTCTTGATTACGTCCAGCACTTCCCGGTAGTCCTGGCCCATCAGCTCGATCAGGTGCGGGAAGGTGCAGTAGATGCCGCCCTTATATATTTTCAGGAACCAGATGAGCAGGTCGATATAACAGCGTGCCGACAGCGAAAAGAAGTCATCTCCCTTGGCGTTCTCCCGGTTGGCGTTTTTCAGGATGACCTCTGCAATCTCCGTGGAGTCGATGGGGTCCTGCAGGTAGCGCGGATGGATGGGGTTGAAGCGGTGCGAGTATAGCGGGTCATCGAAATTGACGATGTACACCTTGGGCTTCAGCTCCCCGTAACAGTCGTAATTGTCCAGCAGCTCGTTCATCACACGCCTCGTGAGGTCCGGGAACTTGTAGTCATAGACAAAGAGCGAATAGCCCTTCTGAATCATCTGCCGGATGAATGGCCCGTAGATGCTGCGGGTCTTACCGGCACCAGGCGTACCGATGACCATTGAGCCACGGAACGGATTGACCACATTGATGTATCCCTGCCGGAGCTTCCCCTCGAACTGGTAGGTCATGGGGATATTGACGCTGTACTCGTTTTCAATCAACTCCTCACACTGTTCGAACGTGTCCCAATAGTCCGGCAGATGGGCGTCGAAACTGCGGTACTTGCGCCCCAGGCGGACGGCTCCCACAAAGAAGAGCACGTACCCGGCGAAGGTTGCCAGCACGAAAAACCAGCGGTTGCCCATCAGCGGCGCGGCGAAAAACACCGCCAGACCGATGCCCAGCGGAATCAGTATCTCCTTCCAGGACGAATTCTTGGAGCTGCCGCTGCGGACAATGACCGCCACGCAGCAGAAAAACAGGCATACGAAACGCACGGCCCAGGGGCTCCGGAAACTGCCGGACCGGTAGATGGACAGCATCAGGGAGTCCGTAAAGCCGGAGCGAAGGCCTAGCTCCGACCACATCGGATAGGCATAGTAATATAGTATCACCAGCAGCAACGCTCCCGACAACATCAGGAACATTGAAAACATCGGTTTGGTTCTTGAATCCATAGCTTTGACAGTTTAACGCGGGCCCTTGCGGCCCCTTCTCATGATTTCCTCGTCCTCGTGTCGGCGGCTCTTCTCGGCGCCGAGGGCCGATATAAGCAGGTCGGCCGTTTCCTCGGCGGCCGTCCGGGAATGGTCGTTCCGCTCCTTCTCTGTATCCTCGCCATACCACTTGTTCTGGCGGGCCTCCTCAATCATTTTGGCACTGAATTTAGGCAGCTCACTGGCCTTGAAGACGCATTTGTTCTTGTGGTCGATGAAGACTGCACCAAATATCTGGTTGTTGACATTCCGGGAAATGACCACCTTAATGCCGCTCTTTTTCAGGTAGTTCTCAAAGTGCTTTTGTGAGCGGGACGCTTTGAGAGCAGCCCGGGCGATGTTGGCGACCTTCTCCTTTTCCCGCGTCTTAATCTGCCCTTTGCAGGAACGTGCATGCGCCGCCACCTCATCAAGCAGACAGTCATGTTCCTCCGGCGGATCCATCAGCGGTGTGCAGGGCTCCTTTGTTTCCGGGTCCAGGCCCTGCAGCTGAATCCATTCATGGCCCTCGAAGTTGCCACGCACTACCCGCACCCCCAGGTCTTCCATTATCAGGTCAAAGTGCTCCGGCTGGGTGAAGTGGTAAGTCATCACCAGGTCGATGATGGCCTTCATCTGCTCACCGTTGTCGCCTTTCTCCGGGTTGAAGCCCTGGTAGGGGTTGAAATCATCGGCCAGCTCACCCTTTTTCTCATCTTCCAGGTTAGGAACGGCGTCCATCTCTTTCTTCTTTCCAACGGTATAGCCATACGCTGCGGCAAGCTCTTTCAGGGTCTCCTGGCTCTTCTTCCGCTCGTAGGAATCGGAAATCTTCTTTCCCTCCTTGTCCACGCGCACGGATACGATATGGTAGTGGATGCGCTCCAGATCCGTGTGCTTGTACAGAATCCAGGGCTGGTTTCCGTAGCCCATTCTTTCCATGTACTGCTTCACGAACTCCCGTATCTCTTCGTCGCTCATCCCGTCATCCTTTCCGGGATTGACGGACGCATGGAAAGACATGTTCTGGCAGCGCAGGCTGCCGCGCTCATATACGCTGAACGTGTCCATAGGCCGGGACGGGTCGCCAATACCCGAGGAGAAGAGCACCGAGGCTTTCCCCTCGGTGACCTTCCTCTCGTTGTACTGGACAGCAGTGCTACAGCCCGGCGCCGCCGCGTAAATCTTCACTACCATCGAGAATGGTGAGGTCTACACAGTAACGTCTGATGATTCACTCGCCGCTGGCAAGCGCCGGCACGTCCAGACTCTGTACCCAGACGTCGTGATTCACGTAGGACTTGCCGTCCTTGATGTTCTCCCAGATACGGAGATTGCCGACCAGCGCCACGTAGCGGCCTTTTTTCAGGCGCTCGGCCACGCCGGTCTTGCGCATCCGGCAGTTGTAGTAAGTGGGTTTCTCCTCCCTGTCGGCGCCTGGTTCATTGGAGGCCACAGTGAAGCGGATGAATTCGGCCTCATCCTTGCCCTTGACGACCTCGCAGTCTGCGGCGAGGTTCCCTGTAAGAAACAGTGTCTGCATAATAATAAAGGTTATGGGTTATACATAGTGTCCGGTTCCCCGGACGGTTCTTCTTCAAATCCTGCCTCGTTCATCGCTTCCACTTCCCCGGCGATAAAGCGTACCCGCTCCAGCAGCGCCTCCATCATTATCTTCATGTCGGTCAGGTTCCCGTCGATGGATGCCGCTGACACGGCAGCATTCCCGTGCCTGTCCCGGAGCTTCGACAGCGTGTTCACCGCCTTCACCACCTGGTTGTAGTTCACGCCAATGCGCTTGATTTCCATCCGCAGCTGTTCCACCTGACGCGATAGGTTCGCCTCCGTCCGCCGGAGGTTACGGCGCTGGACGCGCCCCCTCAGCAGCTGGTCACGGATAAACAAGGATACGTTGCGATATCCCATCATCGCCATCAAGCCTCTCAGCTTAATGGACTCTTCCTCCGTTATCCGGAAACCTATGAACACCGACTTCTTCTTCATACGTCGTATTATCCTTTTATCCGATAATCCTTTTTTCCTTTTTCACGGCATGGCCGGAGGCCATCAGAAAGGCGACTCCGGAGCCTTTCCGTCCGCGAAGCGTACAAGATGTGCCCGCAGGGCGCAGCGTTTGTTTAACAAACGCACATCTTGCAATTTGCCCCTAACGGGTCAAATCACTCTCCGCACCAACCACCCTGCAAAAGTAAGCACAATCGTCCGCAATACAAGCACTACTCCCCAATAATTTGCATTACTAACCAAATTGCGCTATTTTTGCGAAAGGATGATCGGATAAGAGGATGTTCGGGAATCCTTTAAAAAGGATAAAAGGATTATGGCACAGATTGACAACTTTCGCAAAGTACTCGGCCTCCAGGATCCGGAGAAGTCACAGGACACCGCCGAGCAGGATACTCTTGCCGTGAAAAGAGAAAAACGCATTTCCAGCCGCAAGGACGGCCGCTTTATCAAAAGCATCACCATCAGTGAGGATACCTATGCGCTTCTCAAGGCCCTATCTTTCTGGCGCAGCCAGCATGGGGGTAAGAAGACAACAATGTCCTCGATGCTTGAGGAACTGGTTGAAACATATTTGGCAGAGAACCCGGAGATAAAGCGCTTTGTTGAATCCAACACGTGAGAGGATAGCCTTCCGGCCCGGCCCCGCCGGGTCGGAGGGCGGTAAGAGGCGCGGCGGTGGAACAGTCTCTGGCGTTTGGGACGGGAGGACGTAGTCCGGACGGCACAAATGACGGAGTCTGTGGAGCCGTGAGACTTTCGCGGCGGCTCCGCCGACGTGAAGGTCTCAAGCGCCGACGGAGCGGAAGTGGGGTTGGCAGCTTGCTGACAACCCGACTGGAGCGACAGCCTGTAACAAATGCCACGATTTTTGCATCTATAAGGGCGTAACCAATCAAACAAAACAATGAAACCGAAGAGGAAACAGAAAAAACTGCGGATTACGGAAGCCGACTATATTTTGGCCCAACGCAGGGCGTCTAGGATTCTTGAAATCCAGGAGCACGGGAGGCCGGTTTCATACTCGGCGCTCCACAAATCGAAAAAGGTCTATGACCGCAAGCGCTTGAAGAAGGCAGGCATCAACTCCGATGGCCTGCTTTTTTCGTCTAAAGGGCGATAACCCTCACCACTATGCTGTAGCGAGGGTTTTGAGAACGACTTCGTTGTATTTGGCCTTGCGCTCTTCCTGGAAGGAATAATAAGATGAATCTGAGATGATGATGTGGTCGAAGAGGTGTAGTTCTACTGCTGCACAGGCTTTCTCAAGGGTCTTGGTACCTCTCCAAGGATTCCCAGATCAGCGAGGAGGAACGGCTGAAAGGACTGCACGAGGTGAGCAAGGAAGTGAGCCGCGCCAATGCAGCCATGTACACGCATATCCAAGGGTCCTATGAGACCATCGATGCAGCCGAGGAGATTGTCGGCACCATCGACGGCTTGGAGGAGGCTTTCAAAATCAAATACTGAGAGTTATGAAACTGAACTATCCCGAAATGCTCCAGAACATCAAGATGAGCATCTTCACCGGCGACCACAGCGCGGTCTATTCCCTGGCCTGCGCGATAGCTTGCATCGCGGCGATGGTATCCTTGCTCTGGTGGTACAACAAGATGCTCAACGACCCTTACGGGCGGCTGGACATGCGGGCCATCGTCCGTACCGGCGTGGTGCTTTTCCTCACCTGCAACTTCTACAGCTTCGTGCTGGTTCCCTTCGATTCCATCACGCACATCGTCACCAAGGCCATCACTGCTTCTGTGGACAAAGACCCCAGCGGCATCATCGGCAAGGTGAACGAGGCACTGGCCGAAAGCGAGCGAAATGACCGCGAGAATTCCCTCACCGGCAAACTGGAAGAGGAGTCGTCGAAGAGCCTCACTTCGACTTCCGACAGCGGGGCCTCCGGGGAAACCTCCTTCGTCCTGGAGTCTATGACTGAGGACAAAATCGCCTCCGGAAAGAAGAAAAACTGGTTCCAGAAGACCTGGGAGAGCATCAAGCTGGTGGTGAGTATGAAGATTGGCGACACTGTGGAAAAGGCTTCAACCTGCATTTCCTGGCTGATGTCGCTCATCATCAAGATTGTCCAGTGGATCCTGCTGGCAGTGAGCAGCATCTACCTGATTATCCTCGGGTTCATCGGCCCTTTCGTCTTCGCCTTTTCACTGATGCCGGGCTTCACCAACAACATTTCCACCTGGGTGGCCAGGTACATCCAGATTTCCTTCTGGGTGCCGATGGCGGCCATCGTGGACTTCGTGAATTTCAAGGTCAAGGACGCCCTGATTCTGGAATTCTGGAAGGCAGGGTTCGGGGCACGGATGGCCTTCCCAATCCATATGATTCTCATCGATGCAGTGCTCCTGATTACGCTGCTGGCCATCCCGACGCTCAGCTCCTGGGTCATCACTTCGGCCGGCGCATCGGATGTGAACCGCTCCATCGCCACTACTGCCCAAAAGGGCGCTATGCTTTTAGGAAAATTCAAATAAAACACGGTTATGAAGAAGATTCTAGGAATGACACGGGACATCGAGAAGTCCTTCAAAAAGCTCAACTCGCTGACGCTGGTTGCGGTCTGCGGGTCCCTGCTTTTCGCCCTCGTCATAGGGCTATACTCCCTTTCCTTTGCCGAAAAGCAGCGGCAGAAAATCTACGTGCTGGACCAGGGCAAGAGCCTTCTTTTGGCCCTGCAGACCGACGCCATCATGAGTAAGGACGTGGAAATCCGCGACCACGTGACGCGCTTTCACGAACTGATGTTCACCCTCTCCCCGCAGAAGCAGACGATTCAGGAGAATCTGGACCGGGCTTTCAACCTTGCGGACCGCAGCGCCTGGGAATACTCCCAGGACCTCGCCGAGAAAGGTTACTACTCCCGGCTAATATCGGCCAACATCTCCCAGCAGATGATTGTGGATTCAGTGAAGTTTGTGGGAACCGGATACCCCTGGCAGGTGGAGACCTACGCTCGCCAGTATGTGGTACGGGAAAGCACGGTTTCCCAGTACTCGTTCGTATCGACCTGCCAGATTCTGGAGGGCCGCCGCTCCGATGTGAACCCTCACGGCCTTCTCATTGAGAAGTTCAAGGTGGTGAAGAATGACCTTGTTGAAACCCGCAAGCGATGAAAGAGATTCGCAATGATTCACGCCTTGCGAAGGTGCTGGTATACTGCGGCATTGCCGCGTGCGTCGTAGGCGCACTGTTCTATTTGTATAAAGCTTATATGATGATTGCATGATATGGAAGATTCAAAGAAAAAATGGATACTGTTTGCGGCATTGGCTGTTATTGTGATAGGGCTCGTGGCGGTCCTGATCGTGACCGTTTTCAAGCCGGCCGGACCTGCTGCGCCGTCAGAGAACTCCGTGTCCGCCGTGATTCCGGACGGCGAAGCGTCCCGGATGGAAGACAGCAAGTCCAAGGTTTACCGCGGCTCCACCGAGAGCTATTTTGCCGAGTTGGATGCCGCCGATGCGGCACGGGAGGACATCTCTCTGCTGTCTTCAGATGGTACCGCTCCTGCACTGACTACTGCGCCTATTACTGGCTCCGCTGCGCCAGAGGACGCCGTTTCACGGGTGTTCTCCCCGGCACCTTCCGCACCTGCGCCAGCTGCTACGTCCGCTCCAGCCCGCCGTTCTTCCGGCGGTGGAGGAGCAACCTCCCGGCCGATGACGGAAGATGAACGCCTGGACTATGACCGGCGACGCGCCGAGATGGTCCGGGATGTGCTTGTCGGCGGGCCGGATGCGTCTGCTTCAGATGCTGCCGGAGCGGCTCCTGAAGACCGTCCGGAACCCATCGACCTTTCCTCTGTGGGCGCTTCAGATGGCATCATTTCAACACTGGACGATGACCAGGCGGATGCAACCGTCGGCTATGGTGTACGGCCGTTCAAATGTATGTTCGTCCGGGACCAGAAGCTCACATCCGGTCAGCGCGTGACCGTGCGGCTGCTGGAGGACTATGTGGAAGGAAACGTGCGGATTCCGGCCAATACGCATCTTGCCGCCATCTGTAAGATTGGCGACCGGCTGGAGCTGCAGATCCGCTCCCTGGAGATGAGCGGCCGCATCGTCCCCCTGGCGCTGGACGCCTACGACACCGACGGACTCCCGGGCATCTACTGCCCGGAAACCTCCTCTGTCAAGAACACCCGGGAAGTCTCACGGGATGCCCTCACCGCCGGAACCACCGCCTTTGGCGGCCTGGTCGGCGACATTGCCAACACCGTCATCCGCACCGGCGCATCCATCGCCCGGAACGCCTCCGGCGAACTGTCCGTTTCCGTCGTGAGCGGCTATGAGTTTTACCTTGTAAAATCCGAGAAACGATGAAGACAAAGCTTCTGATTGCCCTCTTCCTCCTTGGGTGGCTATGCTCCGAAATCGCCTCTGCACAGGCCCCGGACACCCTTTTCATCTCCACCTCCCAGACCGTTCACATCCGCTTCAGCTCCGAGTTGAAGTACGTCAACCTGGGCGACCGTGTCATCGTCGCCAAGATAGTAGACGGCAGCAAAGACTTCGTCGCCGTCAAGGCCCGTGAAGCCTTCGACTACTGCACCACCATGTCCTGCCTGGAGGCTACCGGCGCCATGCACACCTTCCGCGTCGCGTACCGCGAGCACCCCGCCCGCCTGGACGTGGACACGCGCATTCCCGAAGGGCAAAATGCCCTTCCTTTTTCACTCTCTTCTTCTGCCGGCGGCTCGCCGTCGGCCTCTTTCACTCTTGAAGAATTCGCCTCAATGAAACAGGAACTCTACCATATCGGAACCAAGGACTACGGCATAGAAATCCTCTGCGAAAACGTATTCTACAAGGACAACGTGCTGTTCCTGCTGGTTTCCCTTCGGAACACCTCTGCCGTAAGCTATGCGATGTCGGAACCCCGCTTCGCCGTGGAAAGCAAGCGCCGCACCAAACGCGGACTCCAGTACGAGAAAGCCCAGTTTCCCAAACAGGTCTATGGCCTTGGAACCGTACCCCCGGAAAGCGAAGGCATGTTCGTTTTCACCTTCGACAAAATCTCACTGACCCGCGGCCAGGTATTCCGCGTATACTTCTATGAAAAAGGAGGAGCAAGGAACCTGATCCTAACTTTCGCGCCGAGCGACATCAACAAGGCAAGGAGGCTAAACTGATTGGCCTATGAACTATGTCCTAGACCAGCTGGAAGAGTTGATGGTCAGCGTCCAGCATCACGACATCGCTTTCATCGTTTTCACAGTGATAGCTCTACTCTTCCTCGGAGCTATCCTGTACATCATTTATAGCCTGGTTGGAACCCACCATGACATGCTCAAAATGCAGAAACGCCTTACTGATGGCCACAACAAACTCGCCAGCCGCCTGCTGGAGCAGGAACAAAACCTGAAACGTGTTCGCCGCGCCGGTGCAAATAACTTCCGCCTCATCTGCAAGGTGGGCGTCGAAACCGGAGTCCTGCCGGAGGGAGCAGTGAAGGAGGCGCTGGAGGGAGTGGAAGAGTGAAGTCTATTAACTTCAGGAAGAAAACCGCCTGTGACCAAAAGAAATAGATGTGTTATTCTTCACGAAGGCAGCAAATTTTGATTATATCTTCCGTCTATGAGGGTAGATGTTTGTTAATTATAACCAATCAAAACCAGTTACATTATGGCAATCGAAGTTGAACAAATCATTAACACTCCCGACACGGATTATCCCGACATTTATGGTCATGTGACCGCGGTTGTTCACGACACAGAAACAGGAGAAAGAAGTACGGCATCTTATGAGTACGACCATTTTACAACACAAAGTGATGCCGAAGCTTCTGCGATTCAGGCCGCTATCAATAAACTTTGATACCGCGTAAGTGTCTGTAAGATGCTGTTGGGCATGGAAAACTAAAGAAAGAGCAGGGTCAATGTGTGACGCCCTGCTCTTTCTTTGTCTCGCCCACTTAACAGGGGACATCCCCAAATTGCCGATTTATCGCTGGTTGTAATCCAAATACAGTTCAAGCCAATCATTCAGATGACCTTTGTAGGAAGTACAAATTGGAACGTGACTTCCATGGTTGTTCTCACATTTAATAATCTTGATGGGACATCCACCATAACAGATCGGCAGGTAAGGACATTTTTTACATTTATCTATAGAGAATGGGTCAATAGAACCTAAGTTCTTCGAAAATTCATGGTTAGCCTCTGTCAAGGTAATACTGCCATCGCTTAAGAGCTTCCCAATAGTATACTCCTGATCACATGTCACTTCCCAGCATCGACAGATCGAGCCGTCAGGCAGAACTACTATTGAGGATGGTTTACGTATAGCACATTCGGTACGATCAATGCCATAAATCCATTTAGTAGGAATCTTATACTTTTCCCACCATTCTTTTGTTATAATCCGGAATTCATCTGAACTAAACAACTGTTCAGAACATGCGCACCCATTCTGCATCACCAATGAGGGACTCAACCAAATATTTCTATTAGCGAAACGGGCAGAAAGCTTTGAATGCAAAAACGGGATGTCGTTAATATTCTCCTTGGTCACATTGACCCTGATGATACAATTAATACTTGGGATTTGTGATGAGATATAATCGATATTGTCAATTATACGAGAGAAGGTATCGTTGCACTGATTAGTAAACTTAACCTTATTATGATTCTCCTTATCGCCGTCAATCGTAATTTGAATATCGTTTATATGACCAGTCCGAAGAGTATCTACGACACTGCCACTGACAGGGAAGCCAGTTGTTATTATATCAGATGAATAATTCCCTTGATATGCCTTAAAGAGCTTTTTAGAGAAAGATTCAATCTGTCTTGTGGCGAGTAAGGGCTCTCCGCCAAACCATGTGATGTGTAGAGATTCGGGATTTGTATTGCCAATGTATCTAATTATAGAATCAATTACACCTTCCGAAATCACACCACTCTTTTTATGCTTCTCGAAACAATATGGACAGGAAAAGCAACAATTCATAGTGGGAACGATTGTCACGTGCATATCCCTGTCATCTGTTCTTGCATTTATACAGCCTTCCCGAAAAGCAAGATATTCTTCCTCATAAGATTCACATAGAAAGCCATTATTATTTAGTGTCGTGTACAACTCGTCCCCAAGGGAAGAACCGTTAACATCCTTATCCCCACATTTACATTCAGAAAGCATGCGGTACACATGCTCATCAACCTCTATAATGGAAAAAAAGAGGGTACTAAAAAGAAAATACCCTCTTCGATTCGATAATAAAAAGCTGTACTGCGATAGTTTCACTATGTGAACTATTATTCCACAACTTCTTATGTTAGTCTGATAGGCATCGGATCCTTGTAGTTTGAATTCCTGCACATACGAATCCGGATAGGAGATGGATCCTTATAATCCGCATTCCTACACATACGAATCTTTACAGGCATAGGGTCTTTGTAATCCTTATTCCTGCACATAACTAGCGACTTGGATGCCTCGCTCGCTGATTGGATAAGTTGAAATGCCATAATAATTATTGTTTGTTATGGATGGTATTAATGCTTTATTGGTAATGCAAAGATAGCAAAATAATCTATACTGGCAAGTCTTCGTCCACCACCAATTTCAAAAACTTTACGGAGGTTGAAACCAGTTCCTTGTTTGCGGTAGAGCTTTTGATGCTGTCAGCTGCACGTTGCTCCAGTTTGGCAAGGCGAACAAGGCCATCTGTATAGTTCAGCTGCTTCATGGCCCAAATGATACGGCTCATCCCCAGGATGTATACCAGACTATATCCATCCGAGTTCTTGTATCCGATATAGTCTTCAGCCTTCAGATCGCGGATGTACTCATTAACCTTTTCATCCATCTCAGGAATCTTCTCAGACAGGCCAAGTTTACCAACCACATAGAACCAGTCAAGAATACTCAGCCTGCTTTCGTCAATCGTGAACCCGGGCGTCCTGCCAAGTCTCCCGCAGAGTATTGCATACGCGTCCGGAAGACAAGCAGCTTCAACCAGCTCGTTTTGTTCTTTCATAACGAACTCTTCCGGCATTATATACATGATTGTCAGCGCCATCGACGGGCATTTGTATTCATTCCACGCAGCCTCTATCTCATCTTCAAATCCTGGAATCCAGTTACGTCGAAGCCTCGTCGCCGCCCACTCGGAAGATTTCTTCCCACCTGACAGAAATGCGTCGATAATCTTCTTTTGGTCGGCAAAGCTCTGAGCGTCGAATCTTTTGACCAATCGCTCGTATGCATAGCTAACCTTTTTGCTGCCTTTGTCCTGGTACCAGCGGAGCAGGGTCGTGATGGGCTCATTGGGTTGCTCCGTTTTCTTAGGACGCTCTTTCCGCATCCAGTCAATGAATCCCATGAGGTCCCAGGGAATGTGGCTCTCACAAGACAGTTTGGACGCGACTTCTTCGAAAAGGTCGTGGGGAAGAGATTGCAGGATGGCGTAATAGATTTTCTTTCCCTTGTCCTGGAGGCTATTGTATACGGGGGCCACTTCATTCACAAAGTAGGCGACTATTTCATCTGCGTTCATTATATATCTCGTTTATTCTGTTTTACTTAACGCCGTAGAACAGTTTTTTGAATCCGCCCGTCGCTGCCAGAACGTCGTTTATGACATCCGGAAGAGCGGCTATAACGTGAAGCTCGCTGAGGGCCCGAAGTTCTTTGACAACATACAAAACCCTGTTCATGTCTGCGCTGGCGTGATATAGCCACGGGGCTTCATATCGAATCCCGGTTTCCTTACTGTTAGCGTTCAACCTGATAAGTCTTTCCATGATAGCGTCAGGGTCCATCTCTTGGGGCAATCTGACAATATCAGTGGAAACAACTATCGTGTCATTATTAACTTGGTCTGGACAAATCATCATGCAGGCGTTGTGCGGATCGGGCGGGCAGACCTTGGCGTCGTCACCAGAGTACTCAAAGTACATGATACATCCGGCGCCATCTCGCTTATAAACCGAGCCGTATTCGCTTAGTGCAAGCGCACTCACAATCGCGTCAGAGACTTGTCGCCTTGTCATCTGATAATCCACCAGCACCAGCCGGAATCCCGTATCCTTTGAAGGCTGCTTATATGGCAAAGGCTCACGAATATCGCCCTTCCTCACGACTAAATCGAAAGGCTCCTCCTTGGGCAGGTTGCCAAAGAAGTGGTGCTCTCCCATATCATCGGGTTCCTGGAATTGCGTCAGACAGATTTCCTTATGCTTCCTGAAAGTGCGAATGTACCCGCCCTGTTGTGCCAACAGTAGCTGAGCTTCAGTAGGTATCGTCAGGCGGCCGGGGCTTTTCCTGGGGACACTTAGACGCTGCAGAAAGTCAGAAATCTCAGCAAATGAAACGTTGGTGACGGGTTTCAGTGAGATTCCGCGTCCATCTCCCATCGCCTTTCCCCAGCATCGTTCATTTACAGGGGACTTTGCTATCTTAAAACTTCCTACATGGAAGACCTTCTCTCCGATTGTGATAATCCCGGCCGGCACTTCAATCATGTTGGCCTCAATGGTCTTTCCCAACCTATGAAGGTCCATCCAGTGTCCGAATCCGTATGTGAGGTTCTCGTCTTTCATTGTTGGCTTTATTTCAAGGCATTAAAGACCTAAGCATAATTTGTCAGAAGACACTAATTGCATTATAAACAGTCTCTGCAATCAGCCTTGCTCCCTGCTCGTTAGGATGGAGGCCATCGGAGAAAAGTTCTTCCCTTGACGTAAACGGCGTATACAAGTCGATCAAAACAGCGTCGCAAGATTTGGCCACCTCCTCAATCAAATTATTGATTTCAGGAACGACTTCCGCAAAGATTGCGTTCTCCTCACCGAAGATAGGGGGGATTTTACAGATAAAAGTCTTCACTGTAGGTGAATTCTTTTCCAAATCAGAGAGCAGCCTGCAATAGTCTTCTATGAACTGTTCCTTAAAAGTATCGGTAACCTGATTTACAGTATCATTCGATCCGAGGCATACTACCACAACATCTGCAGCCCAGCTTATGGCTTTAATATACTGTGTGGTTGTTACATAGGGCAACGGACTGCAGCGCCAAATGGCGGCACCACTCATGCCCAGTTCAGTGTTAACATCAAATCCGCTGCTTCCCAGGAGACAATTCAGTTGAATAGGGTAGCTATCTTCAAACGGATCGTCCACTCCTACTCCGGCGGTAATCGAGTCACCGACACAAGCTATTTTTATCTTTCTATTTTCCATATATAATTTCTTTCTGAATAAATAGAGTCCGAGGATACTGTTTATCGTGCATTATCAACGAACCACCTGTACTGCAACGGCCTTGGTATATCGTTTGGCCTCTTCCATGTTTGCCCCCCAGATGCACTGTATCACGTGGTAACGACTATCCATATGATTCATCAACACGCTAACATCTGGGTCAAATAACCCCGCTTTCATCATGTCGCCCGCCTCTATATAGTAGATTACATCTTTACTTTTATCCTCCAGGGAGTCTATAACATACTTCATCCGTTTGTAGACTTCGTAGGCAGAACCTTCTGGAGACACTTCGCAGACAACGATCTTCTTAGCCCCGCTAAGCATCTCTGCATAATCCTCTTTCTTGAGGTCAAGCATCGTGTGGGCAAATACCTCTGGCAGGTAGTTCTCGGCCGAGGTTCTCGTCATCTCTTTCACACTTAGCACAAAATGCTTTTCGTCTTCAAGTTTTCGGATATAGGCCTGCATAAAGTCAATCCGGCAACTGAAATGGTTATCCAGTCCAGCTTGTTTTAACTGCCTTTTGATGGTTCTGCGGACGAAGGGAAGCATCTCATGAGTAGCGCAAACCTCATACTCCCACCTGTAATCCTTGTCTTGATCCTCTTTCTTCCTCGAAATAGCTATTTCATTGATGAAGACATCACGAATAAAGAAAGCGCCTTTCTCCGGCGTTCCGAGAAAATCATACTGAATGATAAGGATAACAGCTTTCTTATATCTGCTTATATCTTCAACCCAAAAGTCGTATAGGATATACGGTTTACCATCATTAGTGTCGTTGTCAACGTATTCCCCTTGTTTATGAACTTCAACATCCCCTTCGCCAAGATATATGCGTTTTGAAGTATAGTGTAAATCTTTGTTAGCCATATTCTTATTGTTCGTTTATTGTCATAACAATTTGTTCGAGGAATAATACTTATTGGACCACAACTCCAACGACGACATTTGTATAACTGAGAAACTGAGTATAATCATTTTCATCATATTCAATGTCATCGTGTCCAACAATCTCCGCTATTACATTAAATCGGTCATTCATTCCTTGAGATATAGCACCATAATCCAGTATGAAACAAACCTTGTTCTCAAGCTCTACTGCAAAGAAGACGTCTTTGCTGTCAAAGCCAAGGGAATCAATTGCGGCTATCATTCGCTCCGAAATATCAAAAGAACTACCTTTCGGGGAAATACTCAAGACTATTGCTTTATTACCTTTAGATATGTAATCAGCATATGCATCTGTTTGATAATTAACTGTCTTATTCTTTACGCTATTCAGGACGAGTTCGTCAGCGATGGCTATTGGAATTGGGGCAGTATCATTTAAAATGATTATCGCCTCAATTGCATTTACCGATGTCAGCCCGAAATGCGGGTTCACCGTAATCCAATTATCCTCCTGTCCATTAATAGTTCCTGATTTGTCGAAATCATCTATTACGACATATCGATAATTTGTGTTTCCAAACTTCATGGCGTTGTACTTCAGCCAATGTCGAATCTCCTCACCGCGTGAGTTAAAGGTTCTTAAATCGCCCCAGCATCCCGGTGTGCACCCAACAAGTTCGCCAGGAAGTTTCCACTTACGCCAGAGTTCTTGGAGTTTTGACAACCCCATATGCCGCCAGGATGACGAGATGACGATGACGGCGCCAGTGCAGTCAACAATTCGCCGAAGGTTCTGTACAGTACCATTATCGAAACGATGTCCATATTGTGCTGGGTCCAAGTGATTACTTCGGCCGGTATCCAGAATGCTGTCAATGTCTAAAATAATGTACTTGTCTAGGTTATGGTCCATACTTCATTTTTGTTATGATTCAACTACAACAAATACGGCCGTATCATGTCGGATAGCCCTGACCATAATCTCCCTGACAACATCGGGTTCAATTGATTTCGTAAGCAGGAATTGGCATATTTCAATTGCCTTCTCAAACTGCCCCAGTTCTCGGTATAATTCTGCTGTGAGCGGATTTGATTCTCCTAGAATAGAGATGAGTTTCATGGCACATTTGCAAGCGTGTGCATCAGTCCTTTCATCGTGTACAGCATGAGGTTCATTATATGCCCAGATATACATGAGCAAATAATCTTGTATCTGCTCGGCAGGAGCACTATCGGTAACGATGTCTCCATAGGCATCATAGAGTTGGGATAAGGAGAGTCTGCCAAACCTGTTCACGATAGCGTCTTGCAAGCCTTGCTTGAATTCGGACAATCTCTTCAAATAAAGGTCTATGCCCTTTTGTTTGTCAAAGGGATGCCCTGCATCAGCAGCATCTCTTGCTTCCTTTTCAAGAGAACACATTACTTCGCGCTCAGAAACGTATTCGCACTTCGCATTGTCAATATGGAAATAATGGCCGCAATGGTTACATATCTGAATTGTCGAATGGCTAAGCATCATTGGATACTCATGCCTGGAATCCGACCAAATTCGCCCTCCAAACGTGTTGCCGGAGCATATGGTTCTAAGGTATTTGGGGTTGCCGCAAATGGGGCAAATAAGTTTATCAACACCTAATTCGTCAATTATCATGGTCGTTTACGTCTTAGTAGTTGGGTTTCTTTAACTTCCTTATGAGTCTTTATGGTTGCCCATTGGGCTCCGTGTTCTATTCCTTATTATACTCCTGACTCCTTATCAGTCAAGACATACTGTATTTCAACTTTCTCTGTCAGCCATATGCCATTCCCACGCTTCCAAAACTTGATGCCATCTTCTTTCATTTTCCCGGAATCAATTGTCAGCACCACGGGGTTGCCGTGACGTTTGCCGGTTTCCATGGCAAGAATTCTGTCATCCGTGAGATGGACAAATTGCCTGCTCTTTCTTTTTATTCCTTCTTTCTGAATGCAAAGCAAATAGATATCTGCCGTCCCGTGGTAGAGAATATCTGGAACCTCCGAACACTCATCTCCAAGTTCAATCGGGATGGAGTGTCCCCATCTTGCCCGAATCAATGACTTGTCTGAGGACAACTCATACCGTCCCTTTGAATCAGCAGAGACAATTCTGTCCAGTTCGGCACAGGAGAAGCCATGATTTGTCACCAGATCTTCCACCTTTCGCCACCCGCCGGGCTCAAACTCGTATGTCCCGTCGTGCCGCAGAAGAAATGCCAGATGCTTTGACATGCTACTCACCTTTATCCCTCCTCTTAACCAAGACCATTTCAGCAGTAAACGGATGACTTCCTTCCGCCACATAAATATTCGTTTTGATATAATTGGGGCTATACCGAAATCCAAGATTATAGGCTTCCTCAAGCGAAGAACGAAAACTCTCCGGTAGGGTGAGAGTTACGATAATGTCAAAGTGATCTTCAGGAGAAAGATCCCCCCTAAAGGTGTTCTCCATTTTATGAACAAGTTCGTCAAATGATTCGGCTGTCAGTGATGGGTAGAAGACCGCTTCCCGCCCATGCCGGAGCAGTGTCTTTACATCATTGAAATCTACCATCAACCAATGATGAGCTTCGTTGTTGCGATAGTATAACAACAGGAAACAAAAAAACAGGGACCGTGGATCAGAAGGGCTTGTTTTAGTTTTAACCATTCTGTCATAAATAATGGAAAGAATATCCTTATTTTGAACCCTAAACCCACGAGCGTACCCTTCAATCAAGCAAAGAGTATTATAAAACTCTTCGTGTTTTGCCATTATGCTCCCCGCATCAAACGAATATTTCGCAGATATCAAAAGTTCTTCACGGTTATCATCAAAGATGACACTCTCAGGCAGGACAGCTGATTTGCCGTCGCCGCTTTCATCGATTTCTCGGATGTACGGTCCCCATCCAAAATCCGTGTACCAAACTCTCTTTTTATTATTTCTACAACTATCCAAAATCAAGTCCCGCTGCTCATCTGTCACGTAATATGCTATTGGACAGGCTAATGACATGCCGTCTTCCATGAATTCGAGGACTGGGCACATATTAAGAGGCCATCCATCGAGATTAAAGGTTGTTGGGCCAGTGATGTCGAAAGAATAGTCATGCTGTTTTAGGATGTCTTGGACGACCGATATAAGCTTTGATGTGTTATTTGTATTCATGTGTTATTGTTGGCGTGTTCTATGGGCATATAAAGTTAACTTTTTTCAACCAATTGGCAAAGTGACTGCTTGGAAGACTGTTTTAACTATCTTAATTTGAGGAGGGCTAATGTCATTACCGCCAGGATGAGTTGAACAATCCAGAAACGCACAACAATGTTTGTTTCAGGAATCTCTTTCTTGGGAGAGCTGATTAATGCAGGAACTCCTTCAGTTTGAAAATGGTGATGGAGTGGGGCACATTTGAAGATGCGTCTTCCCTGACCATTTTTTTTCTTGGTAAAGGCGAAATACGAATTCTGTAGCATAACAGAAACTGCTTCGCTAAAGAAGACACCACACAGTAATGGAAGCAGTAGCTCTTTGCGGATAAGTACGGCCGCAACACCAATCACCCCGCCAATAGCCAAACTCCCAACATCTCCCATAAACACTTCTGCTTTACTCGTGTTAAACCAAAGGAAGCCAGTAAGAGCTCCGACCATCGCTGAAATGAAAACAACAACCTCCCCGGTTCCTGGAAGATAAGATATGCTTAAATAATCAGAATAAATGATATTACTGCCCACCCAGGCAAAGGCCCCCAGTACGACACCCACAATGGCCGTGGTGCCAGCAGCAAGACCATCCATGCCATCTGTGAGGTTGACGCTATTAGAGCAAGCAATGATTACTAAGATAATCATTAAAAGGTAGGCTCCCCATGTAAAGTACACGCCCACTTGCCCAGAGAATGGAGATAGCCAGGAATAGTCAAACTCATTTGCCTTTATGAAGGGGAGAGTCGTTATGAGCTTGTGAGTGTCGATGGAGGGCGAGAAACACACCGTCAGGGCTATGCCCAAAGCCAAGGTGAACTGTCCTATCAATTTCTGTTTTTTGGACAAGCCGGCTTTATTGTTCTTGATGACTTTGATGTAATCATCGGTAAAACCCAAAGCACCCATCCACAGAAGCGTGACTATCAGCAAAATGTTATATATGTTTGAAAGGTCACAAAACAATAGTACAGACACCATTATGGACAGAATGATGAATACACCGCCCATTGTTGGCGTCTTCTTCTTGGCGTCAGCGTCTTTAATCCCGAGATGCCGTTCGCCCTGCTGCTCTTTTTCCGGCATCCGTCCACCGTCATAGATTCTGTGAAGACGAAGCCAGTTGATGAATTTCCGCCCGAGTATAAGCGAGAATAACAAGGCAGTCATATTCGCCATAATTGCCCTGAATGAGATATATGTCATCAGATTATGGCCAGGGAAGCCGTAATCCCTCAGTATTTCAAATAAAGAGTAAAGCATGTCAGGTTCAGTTCTCCGGGTGTTTTTTCTCCGCTTGTTTCTTTTTTAAGTATTCCATCGCTGTCTCGTCTTCTTTCTCCTCTTCTTCGCATTCGGTATACACCTCATGTTCAGCGTTGATGAGTTTATGCAGAATCATCCAGCGAATCTGGGAGACGTGCTTGTTATCTTCAGCTGAGGTGTAATTCTGTACTTCTTCACCAAGCTCTTGGGCGTACAGAAGAAAGTCGATTCTTTCTTTATGGTCAATCGTGATTCTTGAAAGATGACGCCAGTGGATTGCATCACACATCTTCCTGATTAAAAGAACTTTAAGGGCCCACACCTCGGAATCTGTGTACCTCAGCTCCTTGGCAAGGATAATCAGCCTGCGAAGGAAATCCGGGTCAAAATACGAACAATCTTGAGTACTGAGGATTGCGTCAAAGGCTTGTTTAGTGATAATGTCGTGTTCATCTGGTTGTGTCTTGCGATGATGCCGGAAATTGTTGTCGCGGTACAGAGGGGCCGCATATTGTTTTAAAGAGGTCCTTAGTATATTCGTAACGTCTTGGGCCTCACCATAGCTTAAAAATCCTTCAGCCTCATCCATGGCATCAAGAATAAAAGCGGTAGCCTCCAACACATCTTGATGATAGCCTTTGCGTCGGTTCATAATATAACCGATCACATACATATCCAAGTACCTCTTTATTTTAGAAAGAATATTCAGCCGTGGAGATATCTTCATCAGGGCATATATCTGAGGGCCTATCAAGCGCTGGACTCTTTGTGGCAGTTTTTGCCCATTTTCTAACGCCATTTCAACGTTTGCATAAGTAAGCTGATCGGTCATCTTCTTTTTCAGCATCGTTTTTACCGTGCTGAAATCCATAATAAAATGGCGGATTGGTTCTTCGAATCTCTCTTCATCAGCTATCTCCTCCTTGAGGTTTTTAATGATGTACTCTGGAATTGGCTCCGTCAGGATAGATACAACCTCCTTACGGCCAAGCATTTCTCGTGTAATGATAATCTTCTTCATCGGGTAAACTATTAAATGGTGTCATCTCCCAAGTAGTTGCGTATTTCCTCTCCGGGAGTTCCTGCTGGAATGATATATTCAATGGTCTTAGTGATTCCGGAAGCAGATGGGAGGGTTGGAACAATTACCTTTATCTCGCATCCGGTTTCAATGTCACGTGGAATGTCGATTTTCGTCCCTTTGTATACAACAATACGCTCAAAGGGAGGGAAATCGGCGCCAAAAATACCAGAACCCACGAGGCTTACGCCATCCGGGACAATCAACTCAGAATAATCCGGGTCAATATCAATTACTGCTTGCACCTCGTTGACGTCTTTCGGGATACCTTGCAGAAGCCGCCCCCAGACAAGCTTCGCATCCATACTGATGATGTTGGCTCCTTCCGTGTCGAAATAGAAAAAAGGATTGGCCATATCAAGATGGAACTTAACACTGGAGATCTGGCCTCCGATTGTATGCACGCTTGGTGGGATATAAACGACGTTGTCTTCATCCCAAAAAATCGGCTGAAAAGCACACGGCTCTATTACCTCGACGCCTTCTTTCACAATGAAAGTGCTCCCTTCACCAGAAAAAGCATTCGTCTCAATCCTCTTGACAGAAGACGGTATTTCCAAGAATTTCGGGGATGCCCCAAACGCACCTCCCGCTATCGTTGTAGCATCATCAGTGATGATACTGTTGATGGAGCCGCAGATAACCCTCTTTGTCTCTTTCTCTATAACAACGTTACATCCGGCATCCTCATATATCGTGCTTTCAGGATCAACCACAATAGAATGAATGGGTGCATTAAAAAAGGCTACATCATCAATCAGAATAGGCTCAATAAGAGCGCCAAGCCTCAGGTTTCTAATGCTTGCACTTTGAAAAGCCCCAGCGCCGATGCTCTTTACATTGGGGCTAATTGTGATGCAATCAAGGTTGTTGCAAACACGGAAAGCCCAATCGTCAATTACTTCCAGGCTATCCGGGAAGTTTATAATGGAGAGGGAATGGCAGCACTCAAAAGCATACTGCCCAATTTCAACAAGCCCCTCCGGGAGTACAACTTCTTTCAGATTCTCACAATCAGCGAAGCAGTGGTCCGGGATACGGCGGACTCCTTCCGGAATTTCAATCTGTGTAAGACCAAGACATTTTTTAAATGCCCCTTTCCCAATTTTTCTCAGAGAGGCTGGCAGCCGGACCGTGAGGGGGCCTTCAAGACCGGTAAAAGTCTCTTTCGGAATGTATTCAACTCCTTCAGGTACGACAATGACACACTCGGGGTTCTGGGATATAAGGCTGAGAAGCAAACCGTCTCTTCTCATACGACGATTCATGGTTTTGAGTTCCGTGCTGGAGAGGTATTTCTTCTTCATAATGCTGTATTTTGCCAATGTTCAACTTAAGAGAGGGGATATTGCTGCAAAACCGTGCAGGGATATACGAAAAAACTGATCCAGATTTGCAGATTAGCAACAAGTTTTCATGTCAATACTCTTCCTCCGTCAGAAGAAGTCTTCTTTCTTGGAATAGTCCAATTATTCCTACTCCGTGGCGAGTAACCACCCGGAGAAAAAAATATCTCAAATCGCTGAAAAAAGTTGCAGGAAAAACGGCTATTTACTACCTTTGCATCAAGGTTAGCTCCTCTCTTCGGAGCCACGGAGCAGGCCGGTAAACATAACCGTTTTTCGGTGAAAGTTCTTTGACAGGCCAATAAGGTAACTCGGTTTTCATCATCGCCTTTTGTCGCATTTTATCGCGATTTTTGTTACCTTACCAGCTACCTTAAGCTGGAACCCCGCGTTTCAGGCCAGTCAGAACCACCGAAAAAGGAGTTGTAAATATTTGAAAATCAGATGGTTATCACGGCTTCGGCCGACTACTTCCTTCGTTGAAGACAACTATCTATCAACTTTAACGAAGAAGAGTATTAGTCTTGATTTCTGAGATATCTGATTGATTTTCAATCTTTTGTAAATATGCCAGTAGCTGACTTTCGAGGTCGGCTACTGTCGTTTTGTGCCGTTTTAAGGTATGTCACGGGGTAATTAGTTGTCTTATTTTTGAGCGGGAGCTATTCCTCCAATGTTAGGAAGAAGAGTACTCTATGACGTTCCTTTCAAGCTGCTCGCGGACGGTCGTGTTGATTGTGTCCGGCAGGAACTCGGCATAGACCTTCTCGGTGACAAGGCTTGACGAATGGCCCATCAGGTGGCTTATCGTGTGCGCGTCCATCCCGTTCTTCAAGGCCTGTACGGCGAATGTGTGTCTGGCCACGTGTATCGTCAGGTTGAATTTTAGACCCATCTTTATCCCGACGCTTCTGAGCGACTGCTGGATGTTCCTGTTCTTTGTCAGCCTGGCGTTGTTCAGCTTGACGATGTCCGACAGGTCGAATCCCTCGTCGAGCAGGTTGAACACGAAACGGCTGTTGCCGCCGGTCTTCCGCCACCTGAGCAGGATCTCTATGGCCTTGTCCACGAGCGGCAGGGATATCGAGCGCTTTGTCTTATATACGTTCTTGGTAAGCGTCCTGTTTTCGAAGTCTATATGCCGCCATTCCAGCGTCAGCAGGTCTGAATATCTCAGCCCGCAGACGTAGTACGAGAACAGGAACATGTCCATTATCTTTCTTGTCGCCTCGTTCCTTGTCCTGTCGTAGACATCGAGCAGGTCGCGGAACTGGGTGTCCGTCAGGTAGCGCACCTTCTCCTCTTCGGTCTCGCCGCTGTACGACCGCGTCTTCTTCTCTATGTAGTTCGTGGAGATCGACGTGGCCAGCCCCTTTTCCATCAGGCCGTTGTCGGCGGCGTATTTGACGGCCTTGTACAGCGGGACCAGGGCCTTGTTGATCCCCTCGTTGCTTGTGTTCCCGAGCGTGTCCTTCCTGTACAGGATGTAGTTGTTGAACATATCGACGCTGAGGTCTCTAATGTACAATGTCCCGATCCCAATCCTGTCTTCCAGGAACTTCCCGAACTTCTTTATGTTCAGGTCGGCGTTGTAGTAGGTCGAGTATCCCAGCCTTCCGAGGTCGTACTGCTGCCTGTTGTAGGTGGCGGCGTATTCGATGAAGTCCACCTTTCCGGTCTTCTTCGGGTCCGGCGCGTATTCCCCGTTAAGGATGTCCGAGACTATTTTGGGCGTGAGCCGTTCCTCGCACGCCAGGATCTGCGAGTCGGTTTTCGAGCGGAACACGTCGATCTGAGCCGACAGCCTTTTGTAATTCGGACTTGATCTTCTCACCTGCCTGGTGTCGGCATCCCAGTCAGCCGCCGGAAGTTTTATCCCGGTGCTGTGCTCGACATATTTGCCGCACACGAAGTATCTGATGTAGAGGATTGATTCCCGTCCCTTCGTCTTGTTCTTTATGAAGAAGGTGGATTTCGGTATCGTTGATGTCTGTCTGCCCATATTAATAATCGTTAAGAAATAACCTGCCGCCTGCTGAATTGTCGTTTAACTGAATAGATAAGGTTCGTTGTGTGTGTTCCTCAGGAAAGCCTGGATGTCCGACATTGAGTAGAAGTACTTGTCGCCGATCTTTGAATATCCGAGATACCCGCCGTCCCTGTACTTTTTCAGGGTGGCGTTGTTGACCCGGAGAAGCTCAAGCATCTCCTTGTTGGTGTAGAGTATTTTCCCGCCTTCGTCCTTGAATGTGTCGTTCATGGTGATTCACGTTGTCTTTGTATATTATATGCGGAATCACACGATTTCATTCAGTTTGGCGATCCTTAAAATTATAGACTTCTTTTTCCGCTTGCTTAGCAGAGCGGTGACGACGCCGTCCCGTTCCTGTTTATGTAGTCAAACACCGCCTTGTTGATGTCGAAGTCCACCTTGCAGGTCTCGTCCTCGGGAAGATAGACGGCGTCGTGGATGCGGAACGGATGAAGGCCCAGCCCCCTGAGCCTGTCGCATATCGGGTTCATTATGTCGCTCTCGACCTTGTTGGCGACGCTCTTTATCGAGACGCCCGGAAACCTGTCGTGCCAGTCCAGCAGCCCTTGCAGAATGTGTGGATAGTTATGCTTGAAGAAGTCAAGCACGATGTGCCTGCCCCTTTCCGCGTCGAACAGGAACTGCCCCTCGTCCTTTATTGAGAAGAACGGCTGCATCACGGGCTTGATGTCATCCCTGCCGAATCCGTCAGCGCCTTTGGCTATCTCGGCGTACAGGTCTTTCTTCTGCGTCAGGTCGATGAACCGCAGAAGTTCCTGCTCAGGGATGTCAACGCCGTTTCTTCTGAATATCACCGGCAGCATCGTGAAATGAGCGCAATGGATGTCCGAGACCTCGACTATCCTGTGTCCCCCGTAGGTGATGTGCTTTCTGATCGGCTTCCTGAGGTTCGCGAGACGGGAATACAGTTTGCCGTCATCCTTGAAAGCCGGGACCGTGTTGACACTTGCGAGGTGCTGGAGGTCGGACATCGTTAAGCAGTCGTCAAGGGCTTCGATTTCGTATTTGAGGCCGGCGTAATACCCTAATTTTTGACGCGCTGAAATATTCTGCGTAATACGCTTGATACCAAATAATTCGGATAGTTCGCTTACTCCTATATGTTCACTATTCTCATTCTTATCCTCTTTCTCTTCCCTAATATTATCTAATAACCTTATTATTAGTTCTTCTATTCCTTTGGAGTCTTTTTCTTCCCTTGTACCGCTTCCCTTGATGTCTTTGATATGCCGCGTTATTATTCTTGCGTTCTTGATCCTGCCGCAATGAATGTCTTTGACAAGCTCCTTTATTTTGGACACCGTCACAAGTTCGTCACAGGACACCGCCATTATCGATTCCCGCTTGCCTGTTTGCTCCTTGCCGCCGTAGTGTTTCCTTATATGCTCAATCTGTGATTTGAGCGCGTCGATGTTCTCCTTGCCGAATTCCAAGATGACCGGGTATGTATTGCCTGACGGAAACAGGTCTTTGCCGAGAATCATTCCGGTACGGTACCGCATCGGCATCTCGGTCTTGATCCTGTTCAGCGTCACGGTCTCTGCACCGCGTTGTATCTTCTCCTCATATTTCCCGATGACGGCGTCTTTATAGTCAATGCAGCCGCCGGCTTTCAGTGCGTCCCGGTATCTGGCGTAATTCCTGGCACCGGCGATCTTCTTGAATATGTCGCTGTGTATCGGGACGTACCCTGTCGTCCCCGCCGCCAGCCCGTAGAGCCTGATGGCCGCGAACGTCCTGAGCATTCCTTTGACCGCCCTGCCGTCGTTGAATCCGCCCCTGCCGACGGATTCTATCCTCTCGTACTCGGCGTCGGTGAGATAGACAGTCACCTTGTCCCGCCCGAAGTCGATGTCCGATGTGTTCTTCCGCTTTCCTTTCATAGCCTGAAAATATTATAGGTATTTGTACAGTTTCCTTATCGTCCCGACCGATGTGCCCGTTATCGCGCTGATGTTCCGCAATGATATTCCCTTTTTCAGCAGGCCCAGCTCTTTTGTGTACTGGGTCCTCATCCGCTCGTCGCTTTTCCTGTAGGTACCGGGCCGCCCCATCTTTATCCCCTCGGCCCTGCATTTGGCGATGTACCTGTCACGGCCCGACGCCATCCGCTCCATGATAGTAAGGCGTTCCATCTGCGCCACCTCCAGAAGTATGGTGCATATCATGCTCGCTATCGGGTTGGGTTTCCCGTCGGCGCCGAGCGTCTCCAGGTTGTAGTTCTTGATGTACAGGCAGACCCCGTTGTCGTTCAGGAGCCGGATCACCTTCAGCGCCTCGAGCGTGTTCTTGCCGAGCCTGCTTATCTCCAGCACGCAGACCCTGTCGATCCTGTTCTCACGGATATAGTCCAGCATCTCTGTTAGCTCGCTTCTCTCCTCGATTTTCTTCGCTCCCGAGACCTTGGCGGTGAATATCCTTCTGACGTTCCACCCCATTTTTGAGCAGAAGTCGGACAGCTCGTCCACCTGCCTGGAATAGTCCTGGCCGGCGGTTGATACCCTGCATAAAAGAACGACGTCCATAATCGTTCCTTGTTTTTCCGAAGATAGTGATAATCCGTGATTTATGGAAATTTTCGCGCCGCTTTATATCTTATTTTAAGGCGGAACTTGGCGGCCGGCGACGTGTCTTATTGTCCGCTGTGTGGAATGAAACAGATTCTGACCGTGGTGATGAATATAATGGACTGAATATTATTCTGTTGTTGCATTTGATACGGCATCTGATGGATGTTTTTTCTGACACTTTTTTGAGAATATTCGGTAATCTTCTGGCTTTTCCACCGGATTTCCATGAATATGTTTTGGGATAGTTTGAGTTTATTCGTAAATTTGGCGCGTCACAGCGATGTGGCGCACATATCAGATGAAAGTGAAAAGCTTTTGTCCTTGGGCTGAAATCCGGAAAATTTCAATGAGCAAGGAAAAGAGCGGCTTTCATACTTGTATCGTATGGTCGTGCGGGTTCTCCGCACTCCATGATACGAGTGTGGAGTTGTCGATTTGCTCAAGGTTATTCCGGAACCCCAGCTCAGATTGACGGAACGCTCCACACTTTTGTCGTGTTTATAGGTTTGGCTTTGATATTTGGTGGTGGAATATGACCGCGAAAGGTCACTGAGCTTGTCGAAGTGTACCGTTCGGTCGAGAGCTTGTTGAACCGACAGGACCGTTCAGACCGCGGAACAATCGGTCACTGAGCCCGCCGAAGTGACGTAAGACAATATTGATAACACGATTCCATAACAGGAACCAATAATGATTTATAAAAACCAAAACACAATGAGAAAAGGTATTCTGCTGATTTTCACGATGCTGGCGACCCTGATAGGTTGCGGCCAGTACGACGATTCGGAACTGAAGTCCGACATCAACGACCTGAAGTCCCGGATGGCGGCTTTGGAGAAGCAATGCAAGAACATGAACGAGAACCTGACGTCGCTTCAGGCGATTGTGGACGCGATCCAGAAACAGGACGGCATCGTCAGCGTGACTGATCTGCCGGACGGTCAGGGCTATTCCGTCAAGTTCGTCTCCGGCAAGGTGATCTATCTGTACAACGGCAAGAACGGCACTGACGGTGTGACCCCGAAGATCAGCGTACGTAAAGATTCGGACGGAATCTATTACTGGACAGTGGACGGTGATTGGCTTATTGTCGATGGCAAGAAGGTCCGTGCCGTCGGCCTTGACGGAAAAGACGGACAGAGCGGCAATGACGGAAAGGATGCTGTCACACCTCAACTGAAAATAGAGAATGGCTTCTGGTACATTTCCTACGACAACGGAAACTCTTGGAACAAATTAGGCAAGGCGACGGGTGAAAATGGAAAAGACGGCCAAGACGGTGACGGTTTCTTCAAGAGCGTCACCGTTGAAGACGGGTATGCTGTCTTTGTGATGAACGATTCAGAGCAGACCACCCTGAGGATCCCTATCGCCGGAGTTTCAACCGTGTCAAGCATAAAGTACGTTCCTGAGAGTCTTGACGGTGTTGTTAAGGTGAGATATTCAAAGATTGATGGTAAGAATGTGCCGGTGGATATAGTGATTAAGTTTGAGGTCATGCCGCAAGGTGCGGTTGACTACATCGTGAAGAACTGGAAAGAGGTTCTGACCGCCAAGGCCATTTATGCCTCATCAACCAAGGCTGCGATAGGAGACTTTGTCACAATGAACATAAAGAATGTGGTCGGTGGCGAGGATAACATAATTGTCGTCACCATTGATGCCAACTCGCTTGATGACTTGTTCTTTTCGACGGATATACCTGTGGCTGCAAATCTGCGCCTCTCCGTGAAGATGAATGGAAGCGAATCGATATCTTCCGATTATTTGCCTCTGTCTCCGCTGCTGTCGAAAGATGAAATCATTGAATATACGACGGTAACAGGAGAACGTATAAATTACAATAAATTTTTCAGGATTAAAAAGAATGGTTCGGAGATATCATTGACAGACAGTCATGTCGACGATACTTGGCGAATATTAATTGAGGGTCTTCCTTTTGAGGATAATCTTTTCAGTTGCAACTTTGAGGATCTTTCTTTTGGCAATCATAATAAATTGAAATCTTTGAGTTTTGTGACACCAATTGAACTGGAAGCCTTATCTTTTTTGGGATGTGATGGACTGGTCAAGGTTGACCTTTCGAATGTCAATACAGAGAATGTCACGCAAATGGACAATATGTTCTCTAACTGCGAATCTCTCACCAGTCTTGACCTGTCATCGTTTGACACGGGGAATGTCATGCAAATGCAGTATATGTTTTGTTTCTGCAAATCTCTCACCAGTCTTGACCTGTCATCGTTCGACACGGGGTATGTCACGCAAATGGACAATATGTTCTATGGCTGCGAATCACTCCCCAGTCTGGACCTGTCCTCGTTTGACACGAGGAATGTCACGCACATGAATAATATGTTCTTTGGCTGTGAATCTCTCACAAGTTTGGACCTGTCCTCGTTTGACACGAGGAAAGTCTCGCAAATGATTAATATGTTCTCTGGCTGCAAATCTATCACCAGTCTGGACTTGACTGGGTTTGACACGAGGGATGTCACGAATATGGAGAATATGTTCTCAGACTGCAAATCTCTCACAAGTCTGGACCTGTCCTCGTTTGACACGAGGAATGTCACGATTATGAACTATATGTTCTCAGACTGCGAATCTCTCACCAGTCTTGACCTGTCATCGTTTGACACGGGGAATGTCACGCAAATGAATAATATGTTCTCTGGCTGCGAATCTCTCACCAGTCTTGACCTGTCATCGTTTGACACGGGGAATGTCTGGCTAATGAATAATATGTTCTCTGGCTGCGAATCTCTCACCAGCTTGAACTTGTTTGGATTTGACACAAGAAGAGTCTCGGATATGGGTAGAATGTTCACTGGCTGCAAATCTCTTGTCAGTCTTAACTTGTCTGGATTTGACACAGGAAAAGTCATGTATATGGATGATATATTTTATCAGTGCGATAATCTTAAAGAGATAATCATGCGTGGCTGTGACAAGAGAACAATTGATATGATCAGCAGGGTGAAGCCTAAAGGGGCGGTGATCATCACCGACTGATCTGACGAGAGAATCAAATATGATATTAACGTATTACAAACAAATAGTTTAACTCAAAATTTACAATTATGGTTACATGTGAAAAAAACGCGGGTGTCGGCAGCAAGTGCAAAGGGCTGGATTGCCCGACGACACCTTGCACCGGGCTGAGTTGTAAGAGCCTGACCAAGGTCAATCAGACCTGCCAGGGCGTGACAAGCACCGGTGTCAAGTGTCTTAATGGGACGGGGATCATTGTGCCGGATGGCCTCGATATACTTATCGATGTGTTTAGTTCTCATGGAATATCGTTGGAAAAGCATATGGTGGAGAATTCAATATTCATCTGCCCTGATAAAGTGGAGGAACAGATGAATGATTTGATGAATCTGTTGCGCAATCAGAACCAGCCGAACAACTATATCAAGAAGGGTAATTCTAAGTTGCCGGTGCGTTTTTCTGAGGATGCTGCCAATGTCAAATATCTGGATGTGTTCGGCAATGATCTGCGACCAGTCATTACGAAGAAAAGGATAGGCAACAAAATATGCAAGGCACAGGATGTCTATACCCAAATTTACCCGGGAGCGATACCTTCAGGTGTTGTTCCGGTTTCACCAATGTCCAATTACAGCGGGCTTCCGATAATAATCGATTACGACGGAAATGATTTTGTCAGGGATGCGATCCATCGTTATACCGGAGTCTGGGTATGTAAAAACAACAAGATGAATATGCTCCGAAACTACAAGATATCTCACATCTGGGGAAGAACTTATGATCCGTTCTACTTCTCAAGTCTGTGGAACGTCGTAATAATCCCGGCCCACTGCAACGACATAATGGACAAGGATCCCACGTTACATCCTATTGTTGCGATCATTCAGAATCTGTTCAGGGCGATCTGTTACCTGCTGTACAATCCGAACAGCTATCTCACTGACATCGAGAATATTCTCAAACAGAACAATCCGAATATTCAGATACCTCGTGTCGCCGAACCGTCTCCGGCCGATCGTCAAAAGGCCCAGACCTTCATCGACAACGGCCTGATATTCATTTAACCATAATTGATGAATATGTTGAAAGCGCCTGGCGAGGAAAACAATCCCGTCAGGCGCTTTATTGATGAAAGTGCGGAGCCGCCGACCCGCCCAAGGACAATGATATTCCGGAACCCCGCCTCAGATTAACCGGGAGGCCCCGCACTTTCGCATTATGAATAGTCTTATCGCCTGTTTTTTCTTGTATAGTTTCAGGGGCAGTCTGTTCCGCCGCAATATCTTCTTTCTGGTGTCATCATCAAGATTTTCCATCATCAGGTCCGACAGCACACCGCCGAACATCAAACCGTTGATGTATGAGGCTTCATACCAGAAATGGGCTTTCCGATAATTTTTTCTGCAACCCATTCCGTGTGCGTATTTGAACCCCAGATCGCACATTTTGTCGGCCTTGTCTGGGTCTCCGCTTCTGGCCTCGTTACGGCATTCATAAAATTTCGCCCTTGATTCGGGCAGCAACATCGGTTCCAGGAAATAGGCTATCTCCCGTATGTACTTGTTGCCACTTCTGCCGATGGTCCTGATGACAAGATATTTGAATTCCATCTTGATTATGTCCACAACAGTGTCGATGCACCAAAGGAATCCGAATGCCGTCCATATCGCCGCCGCAAGAATGACCCACCGGAACCAGGAGTCAAACATCGCCGCCCTTACCTCGAACGGTTTGATGGAGACAAGCCCCACCGTCACCAGCAACGGACTGAAACCGATGACGCTTTTTAGGAAAAGTTCTTTGTATTCATCCATAACGCTCTGTTTTCTCGTCTGCAAAGTTAGTCCTTGCTGTAAGACAAAACTTGACACACAGAAAAAATATCTGTCTGTCATACTTTGTCAGATATTATGACTTAACTTTGCCGGAGAAAAAAATCAAGACATTATGTTGGCTGAAAAGATAAAAGACCGGATCAGGCTTCTGGAGATCGTCGATTCGTTCGGCGAGACCGGGGCAAGTTTCGAGCGGATCGGAAAGGAATGGTGGCGAAGCACGAAAGGCGGGGATCTCGACCTGCGGACGTTCCACAGGTACAGGCGTGACATAGAGGATATCTTCGGTGTCATAATAGAATGCAGGAGAGCCGGCAGCTCATCGACATATTACATCTCGAATAAAGGCGCGTGTCCTGACGACCGGCTCCGCCTGACCTGCATCAATGCCTTCCTGATGGGGAATATGCTGACGGACGACCGCTTCCCGAAGGACCGTGTGTTCATCAGCGCCAGCTACAACAATGAATATGCGAGGGTGGTCGCGAGGGCGATATCCCTGAACAGGGTAATATTCGTGAAACACAATCACCTCTACCAAAAGTATGTCGCTGTCAAAGATGAGAATATGCTGTTCCCGGTGGAGATCAGGCCAGAGGTCCTTGAGTTCGAGTTCATCCCGTACGCCCTGTCCTACAATTCCTGCTGGTATATGTTCGGCAAGAGGCCGGGTGAGGACGAGCTCCTTGTATATTCATTGCAGAACTCGGCTGAGATCCGCGTGCTGGACGAGATCGCCGATCCGCCGGAGGATTTCCGTCTTGGTGAGATCACGTCCGACTTTCGGAAGCATTTCCCCGTGAGCGATGACCTGACCGACCGTGATGACCGGCTCCAGTACCTGCTGGCCAGCAACCAGTCGATGTACAAGATATTCTGACTTGTCCCGCCGCGCCGTTTCTCCCTTCGCGCCGCTTTAATATTTGAACGGCCAGAAACGGCAGTCCCCGTCAGCGGCGTTCCGGCATAAAATCTTAAAATGACACAGGCCGCATATGGCTTGTGTCATTTATTTTCAAATCCTGTGCAGTCACAAGTTCATTTCAATATGAATATCACGCTTCTCCATAAGAAACGTTGTTTTTATAGTACAATAATTGCGTATTTACGCATTTTTGTGTTTGTAAAACTACGCTATTTCAGCCGACTGACAAAAGATTCGGATAAATTGCTTTTTGTTGGAAGTGTGGCTCGAAATAGTTGAAATATTATCTATATTATGTATCATAAGGGGTAAAATTGCGTAAATACGCATTTATGACCAATGCGATGGAGAATCTCTTTTCACGTAATCAAGTTATACAATCAGCAAAAAATACACGTAATCAAGATGTCGTCTGCCATCTTTTTACACGAAATCAAGGCAAGACAAATGAGAAATAATAAATGCAACTCCGAAATTGTACAATATAAACTTAGATCCTTCATTACAAAATGTTCAAATCTGCCCTACAAAATGTTCAAATCTCTGAAAGATGAATTATGTTATCTTGTTGAAATACAGTATTATGGACGAGTTGTTTTTACTTTGACGTACTCTGAATATTTTGGAAGTCTTTCAGCTAACTGAGTGGCGACTGCTTTTGCGGTTTGGCAATCAAGTGTCTTGGAAGTCTCGGAAGATATCACGAAAATTTGTTTGACCAGTCAGAACTTGTTATATTTGCATCATAAAGGATAAAATTGCGTAAATACGCATTTATGACCGATACGATATGGAGATAAAAAGAGACAGGTACATTTCGTTGCTGGAGAGCAAGAGAGGAAATGGAAAGATTAAAATAATCACGGGCATCAGGCGCTGTGGCAAATCTTATTTGATGAATGTGTTGTTCCGAAAACATCTTGCATCTATTGGAGTCAAAGACGAGCATGTAATATTCATTGCGCTGGATGACGACATCAACGCGATGTTAAGGAATCCTTTGGAATTAGGAAAGTATGTAAGAAACCTGACTAAGGATGATGGCGTACAATACTATGTTCTGTTAGATGAGATTCAAAAAGTCGCTACAATACATAATCCTTATCTTCCGGACACTGAAGATGCCACTATAAGTTTCGTCGATGTATTGATCGGACTTAACAAACAGCCAAACATTGACATATATGTGAGCGGGAGTAATTCAAAAATGCTCTCATCGGACATTGTTACAGAGTTCAGAGATAGGGGCGATGAAATTCGGGTCCACCCGTTGTTGTTCCGTGAATTTTACGATGCGTTCCCTTCCGACAAGAGATATGCCTGGAGAGAGTATGCCGCTTATGGAGGAATGCCGTATGTCATGCATCTTCAATCTCACGAGGGTAAGGCCAAATATTTGAAGGACTTGTTCGAACTGACATATCTTAAGGATGTGGTTGAAAGGAACAAGATAAAGGGGCAGATGAGCATTCTCGAGGACCTTTTGGATGTTGTGGCTTCGGCTATAGGGTCGTTGACAAACTCGACAAGGCTATCGAACACATTTCAAAGTGACAAGCATATTAAAATCAAGAGCGACACAATATCTTCTTACCTTAACTATTTCATTGATGCGTTTATACTGGAAAAAGCCAAAAGGTATGATATCAAAGGTCGCGCTTACATAGGCACGCCACTAAAATATTATTTTTCGGATGTCGGATTGAGAAACGCGAGATTAAACTTCAGGCAGCAGGAAGAAACTCATATTATGGAAAATATTCTGTACAATGAATTGTCTTCAAGAGGTTTCTCTGTTGATGTTGGTGTTGTCGAATATAACTGGAAAGATGATGCGGAAAGAAGCAGACGTTCTCAGTTGGAGGTGGATTTTGTGCTCAATAAAGCCGATAAGCGGTATTATATCCAGTCGGCGTTTACAGTTGCCACCCAAGAAAAAAAAGATCAGGAACTGAATTCTCTGTTGAGGATTGATGACTCTTTTCAAAAGTTGGTTGTTGTCAAGGATGACATTCTTCCTTGGACTGATGAGCACGGTATATCGTACATTAATGTGCAGGACTTTCTTCTTGACGCGATAGACAGATTATAGACACGAGTAATCCTCATTTTATGTGATTTTACGATGAAATAACTTGACTTGAATCTTCGTCAATATCTTATATATTGCGTGTATTAAGCGTTATTCCATCTTTAACGAAGAGGAATATTGATTGATTTTTAATAAGTTACGCTTGGTGAAGTTCGCTTAAAGTCCAAATGTTCGATATTCCTTATTTTTAAGGAGGAAGAATATTTCAAGACATAAGCGACGATTCCAGGCAAGACTTTACAAGATTGATAGCCGCGGCGCCAAGAGCCCGCAAAGCGAGTTAGGTTATATCGCACCTGACTCGCTTTTTTTGTTGTTCTGTGGGGAGAGTAAAGGTTTTCTCCGGCGGATTGGCGTTCGGCCGGACAAAGTTACAGAAAATCTAAACTTGTCCGGTGGGTTGGCATTTGACCGGACAAACTGGATCCGGGCAGCGTTTCCTCCGGGGAAACGGGCTTTGGGTGGACGAAATGATATTCGATTAAGGTTATGGGGATATTCAAGGAAAGGGAGAGGTGTTGCGAGGCGACATTTCGGGATGGCGGACCGTATTATCCTTGGGGGACCGGACGGTATTATTTTCTGGACAGGCCTAAGGGTAAGACGTTGGCTCAGATATTCGTAGATGACAGGAGGAGAATGTTCAGGTGTCGTATTCCTGCGCTTCCGGGTGGATGGGAGGTCAGCAATGGTTATGTAGCTCCGTGGAACTACTGTGCTGTCAAGCTCGGCATGGCGATGTTCCGGGACGCGCATCACTACTTCATGATGGTCAGCAAGAACGTGGAGACGTATGCGGAATTGGCTGCAGGACTCGATGATGGCGAGTTTCTTACGGATACAGAACTATTCGCCCGCCTGAGCGTTCTAGTTCGGTCAGATTACGATGTCTCCTCTATTAAAGACTTGACCAAGCCTCAAAGATTTGACATCGCCCGGAAACTACGCTACGACTTCCGTTCCTCGAACGGCCAGATACGCAGGGTGCTCGGGCTGTCACTGTACGAGATCGATTCGCTTTTCCCTCTGACGGCGGAAAAGTGAGATCCGCTTTCGGCGATGCCCGGAAAACAGGTGGCTGAGATTTTGTCCGGGAAATGGCCGTTTGCAGGACAAAGGGAGGAATCAAAGGCAATTATCCGACAGAATGGCGTTTCACCTGACGAAGTTATTGGGGATGAAGGTTTCTCCGAAACCCCGTCTCAGATAGACCTGACGGCTGCTTCGCACTTGATTTCGGAAACAATCTTTCTGCAAAGATAGGCCTTGCTGTAAGACAAAACTTGACACACAAAAAAATCTATCTGCCGTGTTTCGTCAGATATTATGCGTTAACTTTGCCGGAGAAAAATCAATACACTATGTTGGCTGAAAAGATAAAGGACAGGATCCGGCTTATGGCGATCATCGATTCGTTCGGCGAGAGAGGGGACGCGCCCTGACGACTGGCTCCGTCTGACCTGCATCAACGCTTTCCTGATGGGGAATATGCTGACCGACGACCGCTTCCCGAAGGACCGGGTGTTCATCAGCGGCAGCTACAACAATGAATATGCGAGGGTGGTGGCGAGAGCCATATCCCTGAACAGGGTGATATTCGTCAGACACAAACACCTATATCAAAAGTTTGTGACTATCAAGGAGGAAAATATTCAGTACCCCGTGGAGGTCCGGCCAGAGATCCTTGAGTTCGAGTTCATTCCGTTCGCCCTGTCGTACAATTCCTGCTGGTATATGTTCGGAATGAGACCTGGGGAGGGCGAGCTCCTTGTATATTCATTGCAGAACCCGGCCGAAATCCGCGTGTTGGACGTTACCGTGGATCCGCCGGAGGATTTCCGTCTTGACGAGATCACGTCCGACTTCCGGAATCGTTTCCCCGTCAGCGATGACTATAACGACCGTGACGACCGGCTCCAGTACCTTTTGTCCAGCAACCAGTCTATGTACAAGATATTCTGACGTCAAGTTAATTCAAAGGAATATGATGATGTAGTTCCCTTGTTTAGTTAAGGGACATTTTTGACGCAATTGTAAACAAAAAATAATGAACGAAATGAATTTTGAAAATTTGATAACTGCCGTAAAGTACAGTTGGCGGGATGAGAGAATTCAGAAAATGTATAAGGAATGTAAGCATGCGTGGGTGAGTGAGTTCCAGAAAAATCTTTAGGAAAAGCTAAGTTCGGGGGAGAATGGTTATACTTGGGACAGCGAAATGCGATCAAACTTCAATGGGAACAGACGTAATGTGTAAGAGTAGTCAACTCGTATATAATTACCTTTTAATATGCCTCACCCTCTCTTATGTTTTGTCCGGTGGAATGGCCTTTCACCGGAGGAAGCATGGGATTGAATTCGTTTGTCCGGAAAAAAGGGCTTTCCCCGGAGAAAATGCCGGATTGACTTCGTTTGTCCGGAAGGAAGGGTGCTCCGCCGGACAAACAAAAAAAAGTTGAGCGGGGAGCTAAAAAGGATAGTTTTTCGTACATTTGCCCTGACTTATCAAACAATGGTATATGGAATATCTGTCTAAGGAACGCTACGACCAGATTGTCGCGGAACTTAATCATCTTATTGATGTTGAATATCCTCGGATCAAGGACGATCTGTCGGACGCACGCGCGCAGGGGGATCTGAGCGAGAACGCTGAATATCGCTCGGCGAGAAGGGCTCAGGCCAAGGCCATCAGCAGGATACGTTTCCTGCAGAAAGTCCTGCAATATTCAAGGATCATCGACACTTCGGCATTGCCGAAAGATCAGATTTCATTGCTCAGCAAGGTGGAGTTCACGAATATGGCCTCCAATGCCAGAATGACATATACCATTGTGAGCCCGCACGAGATGAACCTTGAAGAAGGCAAGATTTCCTGCAAGTCCCCGATTGGTGCGGCGCTGATGGGACGGAAAGAGGGCGAGATCGTGGATGTCCAGGCTCCGTCCGGGACTTTCAAGATAAGGATCGAGAGTGTGTCGGTCGGACAGTGACACTCTCCGCAAGAAAACGAGAAGCCACATACCACATTGGGCCAAGCAACAAACTGCCCTGCCCAACAATGCCATTGTGCTTTCTCTTTTAGATTAACATTCTTTCACGCCAGCATAAAAAGAAAGGTAATTATATACGAGTTGACTACACAGCCAGATTGCGTCGGTGCACATTAAAGTCTGCACTATGACCTGTAAACCAGTAGTTATCAAGCGGGTGTCACCGTGATCATCCCTGTCTGCCTTCTGATCTATCCTCCGACGCAGCCGGTGATGGTCTACTCGACAGGTGCGAACCTGTGGTGGATGCTGTGTCTGGTGCTGTTCTGCACGGTCGGTCTTTACCTCCTGCAGATCATCGTGTTGAGGAAACTGTCTGCGTTCACCGTCAACCTTACCTACAATCTTGAACCCTGCTACACCGTCATAATCGCCTTCCTCGCCTTCGGAGAGGCCCGCGAGCTGAACGCCTCCTTCTACATGGGCATTTCCCTGGTGATTCTCAGCGTGTTGCTCCAGACGGTCAGGGCGTTGCGGAAGACCGCTTCGTAGATGGTTCCTTTAAGTCAGCCAACTCCTCCTACGAATCCCAGACGGTCAGGGCGTTGCGGAAGACCGCTTCGTAGGCCGGTGGCTGGCGGATGAAGTCGCTCTACAGGCTCAGTGATCGATGCTCAGTAGCCGATGCGGTGCCGTAGCTATTGCCGCCGCTCGGGAATGATTACGTGGTGGTTCCCGATGGGGGAGCGGAGAAAGTAGTCCGCGAGTCCTGGCGCGTCCACCAGTATCTGCGTCCTGCAAAGGTAATCATTGTGCTGGTTTTCAAGAATTTCCACATCTTCAAGGAACATTTCCGAGCAATCCGGAGAGAGTTTGAATATCCTTGCGGCTCCGGCGGGCAGCACTCCATGGACCGCCACGCCGATTCCCGACTCGAAGTGGGTGTCGTAGGAATATTCCTCCACCATGTTCAGAGGAACGGTGCAGTGGGCGAACAGCATCTTGTCGCCGTCGATGCGTGAAAGGTTCGCTTGGAAGCCGGAGATTCCGAACTTCTGGTGGGCGATGCACATTGACAGGAGCGTGGGTATGTCTCCCTCGCACGTGGCCACGACCCCCTGGCTGTTCAGGATTGCCAGAGCCATGCAGCCGGTGTTGCCGAGGGCTGTCAGCAGGTCGAAGCGGCGGAGTGACACCCCGGCCAGCCCGTACCTCTCCACCAGCGTCTTCATGGCGCAGTAGATGTCCATTGAGCCACTGAAGTCTTTTCCTGAGATGCTCTTCCCGAACTTCGGCTTGTTAGGCGGGTTGAGTTTCAGCCCTTCCAGCCATTTGCGGTCAGGCTCTTCGGCCAGCCCCACCAGTTCGTTGATGTCGATGTCAACAATCTCGACGCCGAGCCTCTCCTTGGCCACGGCGTAGTCTACGTCGCTGGAAATCAGCCAGTCGGAAGGCTTCCCGATAACTCCAACCTTATAACCTTCCAGAATGCGGCCCATGTCATATTCCTTCACATGGCTTTTTCCGCCCTTCGTGAAGCCGCCTCGGAGCCTGAGGGCGATCTCCTCCGCGCTTCCGTGAAGGATTTCTCCCGGCCATCCGGCCCGGTTCAGGAACGATAGGATCTCCATCGACGCGGCAAGGGAGTTGCTCTTCCCGCTGGTAAGCAGCCTGACTGGCATGCCGTCAGGAATATTCAGAGACCCTTCCTTGCAGAAGATGCTTTTGAATATTCCCTCCGTCCCTCCGGTCCTGACGTAGATGATGTTGTTCCGTGTCCTGGAATATTCGGAAAAGTCGGTGCTGCCGAACTCAAACGCCTCGCCGAGCGCCTTCTCAATGTCCTGAATGAATCTTTCGTCCGCAGGCTCCGCCACCGGCTCGCTGTGCAGCTCCGAAGTCAATGAGTAAAGTGTGTACATATTCGCTTATTTGGTAATCCTTGATGCTTACTAAAAGTCATTGTGTCATTTGATTCTCTCCGCCAATTCCAGTGACGGCAAATCTCTCTCTATCATGGCCGGATTGTTATGGTATATCATGGCCGGATTATTATGGTCGGGCAACTTTGGCGAGCAGCTCTTAAGCGCTGAAGCCGGTTCCACCGAATGCGTTCTGCCTCTTTCTGAAGGTTTTGCCGTAGGAAGAGGCCGTTCAACCTGCGCGGAATCCCGCTGACCTTGGGTGGCTAACCATTTTTTTAGGTTTTGCCGAAGGACGTGGCCGTTCAACCCGTGCGGAATCCCGCTGACCTTGGGTGGCTAACCTTTTTTAGGTTTTGCCGAAGGAAGAGGCCGTTCAGTCTGCGCGGAATCCCGCTGACCCGGAGGGCGACTATCCTTTTCTGAAGGTCTTGCCGAATGGGGTGAGCGAGAGGAGAGCCATCTTGAAGTGCTGGAGACCGAAAGGGATGCCGATGATGGTGATGCAGCAGATAAGACCGAAGACGAGGTGCGTCGCGGCGATCTCCCACCACCCCAGCAGGATCCAAAGCACATTCATGAATATGCTGAGGCAGCCTCCGGCGTTGTCTCCGTCCACAACCTCGGTTCCGAATGGCCATAGCGAGAACACTCCGAACTTCCACAACTGGTAGCCGAACGGAATCCCGATGATGGTCACGCAGTACAGAAGTCCGGCGATGAAGTAGCCCAGACTGACCGGCAGCCCGCCCAAGATGAGCCAAAGAATATTTCCGATGATTCTCATTGATGCGAAGATAGTGTTTTTCTTAATGCTTTCGTCCGCAATTTACAACAAAAGCCCCAGAATCCGAAACTTTCGTGCGCGGAAATCCGATCTTCGCTCCCGCGGCAACCTTGGCTGGCCCTCCCGTGAGCGAACCAGTCCTTCCTGCTCACGAGACAGCCTTGGCTGACCCTCCCGTGCGCAGAACAGGCCTTCCTGCTCACGAGACAGCCTTGGCTGACCCTCCCGTGAGCAGAACAGACCTTCCTGCTCACGAGACAGCCTTGGCCGGCCATCCCGTGAGCAGACTAGGCCTTCCTGCTCACGAGACAACCTTGGCCGGCCCTCCCGTGAGCAAACCGGACCTTCCTGCTCACGAGACAACCTTGACAGACCCTCCCGTGAGCGAACAAGGCCTTCCTGCTCACGAGGCAGCCTTGACAGACCCTCCCGTGCTCGAACCGGGCCTTCCTGCTCACGAGACAGCCTTGACGGACCCTCCCGTGCGCAGAACAGTCCTTCCTGCTCACGAGACAACTTCGACAGACCCTCCCGTGAGCGAACAAGGCCTTCCTGCTCACGAGACAGCCTCGACAGGCCTTCCCGTGAGCAAGCCGGGTCTTCCTGCTCACGAGACAGCCTTGGCTGACCCTCCCGTGCGCAGAACAGGTCTTTCTGCTCACGAAGAAGGTGTTAGGAAGTACGTTGTGAGGAGAATGATCGATAACTGATGGCGAGGAATAGGGTTGGAGACATGGCAGAGCCTACGGGGACATATTCATAAAGAATGAATGGTGTTTTTTCTTTGGATGACGGTTGGATTATCAGATTATATTCATATCTTTGCTATTGTGGTACGACCGTCGGGAGTTGAACGCCCTGCCGACGTACTCAAGATAGATGTTCACGCAGAGTTCGGCACTTTTGCTGTCACGGATGTGATTTATGCAGGGCTTTTGCTTGTGGACGCTATCGGAAGACTGAATGCCGCGGAGCATGGAATCCGCAAAGCGAGTTGGGTTATATCGCACCTGGCTCGCTTTTTTGTATAAGGTGGGGAGTGAGTGACTTGCGGCTTATGTAAAAGGTCTCTCACGTGATCTGGGACACTGGAGGGAACGTGAGAGTGGATAAATAACCATTCGTGCGTAGGCAGTGCTATAACTCGCACGAAGCAAACTGCTTAGATTATGAAACGACTTCCTTATGCGGACGCTGAGAAGAAGTGCGCAGTCTCCTTTCTTGGTCATGGAGATTGGTGGCATCTTTACACTCCGGGGAACTTGACGGAACTGCTGTTCAGAGACGATGACGACTATCGTTACGTGATGAATCTGATGGCGAGATGTCTGGCGGAAGTGCCGGGACTGGCTGTCGTGGCCTTTGAGGTTATGAGCAACCATCTGCACATTGTCATATGTGGATCCGAAGTTGGGACAAGGCTTTTTTTCGAGCTGTTCCGCAAACGGTTAAGCAGGTTCATGGCCACAAGGTATGAGTCTGCTTTATCTGCTCGATTCCAGATGAGCCTCAAGCCTGTTCCGGATCTCAAGGCATTGAGAAACACCATTGTCTATGTCAATCGCAACGGATACGTCGTGACTCCGGAATGCACCCCGTTCTCTTACCCGTGGGGTACCGGACCGTACTATTTCTGCCGGTTTTTGCCCGATGCAAGGCTGTCTGATCTGAAAGATAGAGCGGCCCGAAGAATGTTCAAGGGGCGAAATCCGCATCTCCCGGGAGACTATCTTGTGATCAATGGACACATCGCACCGCCTTCGTACTGCGACATAAGACTCGGAATGGCGATGTTCCGCGACGCACATCATTATTTCTGGATGGTCAGCAAGGATGTCGAAGCCTATGAAGAGATTGCGAAAGACTTGGATGACGGGGAATTCCTAACTGACACTGAGTTGTTTACGCAACTATGGAAATATGTCAAGTCAGCCTATGGTGTCAGCAGCCTCAAGGAGTTGAGCCAAGCTCAGAAAATCGATTTGGCGAAACGACTCCGCTATGACTACCGCTCCTTCAATGGCCAGATCCGGCGTGTTCTTGGGTTGTCGCAATATGAAGTGGACTCGTTGTTTCCTCTTGGTGCGCATGCGCCGCAGTGACAGGACTCTGATCCAGCGTTTGAGGGTTCCTTTTTCTCGCGGACGATAAAAAGGGTGGTAACGGGAGAGTGGAAGATGGTAAGCGACCGTCCGCGGTGGTGGGCGGTGGTGGGCGGTGGTCTTCGACGTAGAGCGATGGTCTGCGACGGTATGCGACAGTCTGCGATTGTGGGCGGACGGCGAACGATGGTGTGCGAAGGTGAGCGATGGTCCGCGGACGGGAGATTATGCGTTTTTACGGGAAGCGTATGCCAACTTACGAAGGATAAGAATATGAAAGATCAAGTCTTGGGCAGGAGCCTGGGATTATATGTCAAACAACTAAACATTAAGTAATTATGAAAAGAATTTTGGAAGTGCTGCAGGATGGAGACGGCCAGTTGAAGTTCAACACAGACATCAATGTCTGGAAAGATCCGATGGTGTCGATGGACATCATCCAGAATGCTATGCTGTCGATGTCAACGACGCTGTGGGGAGGAAACGAGCAGTCAGTTCTCGCGATGATACGCTCATTGGCGATAGCGGATCTGGCTCTCAGTACGAACCGTGACGAGATGATAGAACACCTCAAAGACGCTTCACGGTCTCTCGCCGATGCCTTTAATTCAGTGCTTCAAGAGGAACGACTCCGCGGTTCGGTGACCATATTCCCTCCCAATGTGAGGGCGCGTCCCGAAAAAAGCTGACCAGCCATGTTCTCCAGTGAGCAAGGATAGCCCCAATTGCTCACGGGATAGCTGGCTAAGGTTGTCTCGTGAGCAGGAGGGCGCGGTTTGCTCACGGGATAGCTGGCTAAGGTTGTCTCGTGAGCAGGAGGGTTCGGTCTGCGCACGAGGCAACCTTGGTAGGATTTAAGCGACAGCTCCATATTCAGCGCAAGTGATCACAACGCCTCGGGTAATAATCCGAGTGCTGAAGGGATCACTGTAACAAATGGGCGGCTCTGAAGAGAAACGACCGACAATAGTATTTCAAAATACTATTTGCAAAGTGCCTGTGCAAGAGCATCTACACCTTCTGCGCCAGGCAGGGTCGGATATGCGGCTTTAAGTTGTGCGGCGAATGTCGCAGCATCAGGATGAGATTCAAGGAGTTCACAGACTTTGGTAAGATAGGATATTTGCAGGTGAGCCCCAAAAACAAATTATAGGTTATTCCCCGAAAACTCTTAAATTTGCAGATGATTGATAATGAATGGCAGAAAGTAGTTGAAAGTGGATCCGATAGAATGGGCGGCGGCATTTGAAAACGTAATCGTTTAAGTGGAGCAAGAAGAAAACCTTGCTTGCGGAATGAGGAACTGAATGGCGAACGCCGGCCGAGATTAACCCAAGAGTATATTTCGATTGACTATGAATAAAGAAGATTTCCAGATTCGTTACAAATTGTTAAAGTTGGACGGGCCGACGATTGACAGAATCCGTCAGATGACGGATGGGGGAGACCGCGCTTTTGAGTATCTTTAGAAGGCGTATGCCCAAGGACAGTCGGATGCCGTCGCTGCTTACACAGAAGGATGTCTCACAAAATACGCGTCTGAAATGGAGAAAGTCCATATTCCTGCCTTTGATGCTGATGACGAGGATGTGGATTCTGATGAAGATGACTATCCGGACGACGACGGTCGTTTTGATGCCTATGCGTAACTTTATTGATGGATCTATGAATATCTTCCGGATAATCAAGTTGTCGGCCCGGTATGCCAAAGCGGTGTACCTAGTGTCAGCGGCATATTCATTCACCGCTGCCGGACTGTGCGTCTTTGATCCTACCTTGATTCCCACATTCGTTCTGCTGAAGCTGCTGTTTATCCCTGTCATCTGGTATTTGTTCAAGTCCTTCCAGAGAGGGCAGACCATCTATTTCTATCTGAATCTGGGGATCAGCAGAACTGAATATTATTCTATTCCGTTTGTTGTTGACTTCGTGGTCTTCGTCGCGCTATTAACCTTTTCAATATGTGTTGGCAATGTCATCAGATAGGATAAATAGAATGCTTGTTGACAGCGTGCACCTTGAATTCGGAAAACTAACGGTGCTTCAAAGCGCTTTCGTCACATCGGAACGCGGCAAGGTGACGGGTGTCCTGGGGAGGAACGGTACGGGAAAATCGTGCCTGTTCAAATGTATTATGGGAGGCATAAAGCCACAGAACATCTTCGTGAGGTTCAACGATGAGCAAAGTACTGACTATGGGCATATCGGCGACAGGGTCAAGTACCTTCCGCAGAATCTCTTCATGCCGCCGAGGATGACCTTGGACGAAGCCTTCAGACTGTATGATGTTGAATATGACGGCTTGGTGTCGTTTGATCCCAAGTTCCATACCTTTCAGAAGAAACAGTTTCGGGAATTATCGGGTGGCGAGGCTCGTGTCGCTGAAATGTTCATCATCATCAAGTCACCCTCTGATTTCTGCATCCTGGACGAACCTTTCTCCAACATCGCCCCTATTCATGTCGAGAAGATGCAGTCGCTGATCCGGGAGGAGAAAGCAAATAAAGGGATCATCGTATCTGACCATTTGTACGAAGCGATCATTCAGGTTTCAGACAACTTGTTCCTGCTCCGTGACGGTTACACATTCCCCGTCAGATCAAGAGAAGACCTGATAAGGCATGGGTATATTCGATAAGCTGTTCACTGATCGGATCCGTCCCGTTACTTTGCGAAGACCGTCTCGTTCACCAGGTGGCCGGTAGCCATCAGGTAATCCGTCTCGGCGATACGGGACTGCGTGAACGCCTCGATAAGATTACTCCTGGCCTACTGCCACTGGAACTGCGCATCAAGATAATCCGAGAGAGGACACATGGATGCGTGATAACGATTCTCTGTAACTCTAAGATTATCATCTGCTTGAGCCTTCCCATCCATGGCCGCTTCGATAAGGTTGTAGCTGTCGGAAAGATTGAATGCCGCCGGCCAAGGCATCCTCTACGAAAGGTTCGGCGATTGCCGCCGCCTGATTTCCGGGCGGACCGCCTTGTTGAATGAATATCACGGATTCATCTCGCGCCTTTCCTCTGAGTTGGCTCCCGGCTCGCTCATCATAGACTGCCACTCGTTTCCTTCGGATCTCGCCGACATCGACATCTGCATCGGCTATAATGACGATGCAAGCAAGCCTGAGCAGGAGATGATCGACAACGCGACGCACCTGTTTGATCGCGCCGGATTTAAGGTAGGCCTGAACAATCCATATTCAAACTCGATAACTCCCAAGAAACCGATTGATTACAAATCCTTGATGATCGAAGTCAACAAGCGTTGCTATATGAATGAGGGCACTTTGGCGCGGACGGTAGGCTATGACATCATTTCTGGACTTGTCAACGACTTCTATCGCCTGGTATTGGTATAAAAGAATATCACCGTGCGTGAAATGTGGCGTTTTCCGGACAAGTTGAGTAAAATGATGATTTGTCCGTAGAGAGGCGGGTTCTCACGGACAAGTTGAGGATTCTGAGTCGCCTCCTCTTGGAGATAGGCATTCCAAAATAGGAGGTGGTATCCAAATCGCAGCATGGGCTGCTTGTAATCGAGATTGTAAGGACATGGTCTGATGTGTTCCTACGTGTTTTTGCCCGTATTTGCAGATGCTTAATTAGACTTATTTATCACGTGATTTTTGTTACGGGGGCAAAAAGGCCTGATTTGCCCCCGTGACTGTTCAAAAACTGCATGACGTGTGCAGAAAGGCCGTATTTGCACACGTGAGTCCAATGACGTAGGCAAAAGAGGCGATTCTGCCTACGTGGCTTGACGCATGCCCCGTGCCTTCACGCATAAGGAGCATTATTACGGGCTTCGATGCGTCACGCTTGACACCATTGCCGTCTTCGATGTGCTCTTCAGACCAGTGTCATATCGACAGTCAGGCAGCAGCGGCGGAACTCACTCCGCGTTGCTCCGTTCGGCCCTCCTGCCGTCTCCTGCGTCCTCACTGTCGCGAGAACTTGTATCCGGCAGGCACCTCCCACTTCCCGAGGCCGTGGGTTGGCCACGTCCGCCGTGGCTGACCGCCTGTCCGTCTCTACGTACTTGGTGGAAGGCTTACCGTCTTCGTTGCGGTAACTCTTCTGAACATAATAGACGGGCCGCTTGCCCATTGACGAAGTCTTTAGAATCATAGGTGAACTCTATCAAATATTTTTAACCTTTTTCGGATTCTAAAGTGTCAGACTACCGGTACTCGGCTTTTTTTCGTAAATTAGCCATTCTGAAATTTATAAAACGATCATTGAATATGAAAAACAATCTTAGCGTCAGGGCATTTGTCTTGAGCACATTGTTCGCAATTTTCGCTTGCTCCATCTGTGCAGGAGGAAATATCGGCCGCGCAAAGACTGCGGAACTGAAAGTGAAGTCGGTGAAAATCAATGGATATGTAGGCGGAAGAATCGACGACTGCATCAGTCATCGCGTTATGGAACAGGATGTCGATGCACTTGTGGAACCTTTCCGCCACAGGACTGAAACATGGCGATGGCAAAGTGAGTTCTGGGGAAAATGGACCTTGGGCGCAATCGAGACATACCGCTACACCGGCAACGCGGCACTTTATGAAAAGATTGCCGCTTCTGTCGGACAGATCATCGAAACCCAGAGCCCTGACGGCTACATCGGAAACTATGCTCCTGAAGCTCAGCTGAAAGATTGGGACATCTGGGGAAGGAAATACACAATGTTGGGACTGCTCTCGTGGTACGAACTCTCAGGAGACACTCGTGCTCTTTCTGCTGCATCGCGTGTGGCTGACCACCTCATTTCTCAGCTCAAATCCAAGAATGCCAAGATTGTAAAATGTGGACTGTACCGTGGCATGGCAAGTTCTTCAGTACTTGAACCGGTCATGAAACTTTACAACATCAGCGGAGACAAACGCTATCTGGATTTCGCGACAGACATTGTCTCTCAGTGGGAAAGTCCGGATGGCCCGAAACTGGTGAGCCGCTCCGATGTGCCTGTGGCTCTGCGCTTTCCGCATCCTGATACAAAATGGTTTTCATACGAGAACGGCGCCAAGGCATACGAAATGATGTCCTGCTATGAAGGACTGCTCGAATACTATAAAGTGACCGGAAACGAAGCTTATTACGAGGCCGTGCGCAAGAGCGTTTCACACATAATCGAGGAAGAAATAAACATCGCTGGTTCAGGCAGTTCGATCGAGTGCTGGTACGGCGGAAAAGCTCTCCAGACCGTTCCGACTTACCACACTATGGAGACCTGCGTCGGATTCACATGGATGCAGCTTTGCAGCAGGCTTCTGAAATTCTGCGGAGATTCCCGCTATGCTGACCAGATTGAGAAGACATTCTACAATGCCATTCTCGGTTCGATGAAGTGTGACGGCAGCCAGATTGCCAAATATACCCCGCTTGAGGGCTGGAGAGTGGAAGGGGAGAAGCAGTGCCACATGAATATAAACTGCTGCAATGCCAATGGTCCCCGTGCCTTCGCGATGATTCCGGCTCTCGCATATCTGACAGAAGGCGATTGCCTCAAGATAAACCATTATGGAGATTCCGAGGCAGAGATTTCCCTGGACAAACGCAACTCCATGAGCATCAAAGTCTGTGGAAATTATCCGGTTTCCGGAAACATCTCCATAGAACTCTCTCCGGCCAAACCGGCTGAATTCACTTTGGCGCTGAGGATCCCTCAATGGAGCAAGACGACTACGGCAAAGTTGATCAGCGGCTCTGATACATTGAACATCAGTCTTGACAATCTTCCTGCCGGTGAATACGCAAAGGTGGACCGCAAATGGAAGAAGGGTGACCGCATTGAATTGTCTCTTGACCTTACTCCGCATCTGCTGGAACTTAATGGGCATCAGGCTGTTGTGCGTGGTCCTATAGTGCTTGCAAGGGATTCCCGTTTCAATGACGGTTTCGTGGATGAATGCGTGGTAATCCAATCTTCAGAGGACGGCAGCGTCGCCCTGACCCCGGCAGAAGGCAACGATTTCGCGTGGATGTCTTTTACAGCCCCGATGGTAGCCGGAGCAGATCTGGAAGGCAACGGTAAGCCACGCCAGATCCACCTCTGCGACTTCGCATCCGCAGGCAATACTTGGGACAAATCCACCCGCTATAAGGTCTGGCTCCCGAAAACCCTTAACGTAATGAAGGGCGAATACAGGGCATACAATGACGCTCCACAAGATTAATTCAAAACAGCCAATATGTACAAACACATACTCACAATTGCATTATCAGCTCTGTCTGTTTGCGCTTCATACGCCCAAAGCACCTGGACGGGCAATCCTTTCGCTTCCAAAGGCACGATTGTCGCCCCCGTATTGAGCAGTTCGCTCGTGGATGAGATTGTAATCGTCTCAGACAATCCCGGAGACTGGAAATTTACCGCATCATTGGAAAATGACGGAGGAAAAGAAATAATCAGCATTTCGATGGATGCACAGACAGAGGCACCGCCGGCAAAATTCAATGTATATTTCACTTTCCCGCAGAAAGGTGTTTTCAACTTCTGGAGTCCGGATTTGCATTGCGGCACACACCTGGATCCTTTCTGGGGCTTAACCAATGCCGGCAGTTCACTCGCCTACAGGATGCCTCTCTATGAGTATTTTGATGACAATAATACGAATTGCCTGACAATCGCCTGCTCAGAGGTGCTCCGCAAGGTAGATGCCGTACTCGGCATAATGGAAGAAGGTTGCGCAATCTGCTCTGAATTGCGCTTCTTCAGGGAAAGTGAAGCTCCTGCCAAGCATTATGAAACTAAAATCCTGCTTGACAAGCGACCTGTATTCTGGTCGGAAAGCATCCGCGAGGCGTCTGATTGGATGAGCCGGGTGAATGGCTACGAGTCGTTTCCTGTGAATGAGTCCGCATTTGAGCCGTTGTATTCAAGCTGGTACCAGTTCCACCAGAACGTAAATGCCGAAGCGATTGAACAGGAGTGCCGTATTGCGGCGGATCTCGGAATGAAAACCGTAATTCTTGATGACGGTTGGCAGACGACTGACGGAAACAGAGGTTATGCTTTTTGCGGAGACTGGAGACCGGCTCCCCAGAAATTTCCTGATATGGCTGCCCACGTTTCGGCAGTTCATGATCTCGGAATGAAATATCTTGTCTGGTACAGTGTCCCATACGTCGGATGGCATAGCGACGCCTACAAGAAATTTGAGGGAAAGTACCTCTACAATGACCGGGTCAGCAGCTGCGGCGTGCTTGACCCTCGTTTCCCTGAGGTCAGGAAACATCTGGTGGATTTGTATGTCAATGCCTTGAAAGACTGGAACCTGGACGGATTCAAACTCGATTTCATCGACAGCTTCAGATTCCATGGAGAGGATCCGGCGGTGAAAGAGAAATATGCCGGACGTGACATCATGAATCTGAGCGAAGCCGTGAACGTGCTGATGAAGGAAGTCTCATCCGCTCTGAGAGCCATCAAACCGGAGGTCCTCATTGAGTTCAGACAGCAGTACATAGGTCCTGCCATCAGACAGTACGGCAATATGTTCCGTGCAGCAGACTGCCCGGGCAACGCGAAAGACAACAGGATGAGAATCGCCTCCCTCAGGCTGACAAGCGGTTCTACGGCTGTCCATTCAGACATGTTGGAATGGAACATTTCCGAAACTCCGGAGAATGTGGGCAGAGCGATCATCAACTCCATTTTCGGAGTCGTACAATACTCGACAATGCTGAGGAACATTCCGCAAGAACAGCTTGACGTCATGAGAAAATGGATGAAGTTCGCTTCCGATCATCGTGAGACTCTGCTCAAGAGCGAATTCCGTCCGCATCATCCTGAACTCGGCTACCCTGTAATCGAGGCGGAGAGCGATAAGGAACTCATAATCGCCGTATATCAGGACAATGCCGTCATTGACGTGCCCCGTCGTGGAAAGAGCGTCTATATCCTGAACGCATCCGGTTCAGACATCATTGTCGTCCGCTGCGGCAAAAAGACAAAAACCATGAAAGTCCCTTGCGGCGACTGGAAATCATTGAACTAAGATTGGGCATCGCGGACGAAGACTTCGCTGGTTGTGGCGTTCTTTTTCTTGACCTCTATCACGGTCGGGATCCTTTTCTGGAGGTCCTCTATGTGGGAGATGATGCCGACGTGCTTGCCGCTGGAGGAGTTCAGTTTCTCCAATGCAGACATCACGCTGTTGAGCCACTCCTGGCTGAGTGTTCCGAATCCTTCATCAATGAAGAGTGTATCCACGCTGATGCTGTTCTCTGCGAGGCTGGACAGGCCCAGGGCCAATGACAATGAAATCACGAACCCTTCACCGCCTGAAAGCGTGTTTCCTGAGCGGACCACGCCGTCTTCATTGTCCTCTACCAGGATGACGAGTGAGCCCGGCTGTGCTGTCAATTCATAACGCGGGGCGATCTTTCTCAGATATGCGTTTGCATGATTGAGGATGTCCTGCATGATGTAACTCTGGGCTATCTTCTTGAATGTGAATCCGTCGGTGCCGCCGAAAAGGGTGTCCAACGTTTTCCATTGGGCATTGACCTTGCCGGCCCTGTTAAGCGCGTCAATCTTGCTTTTAAGCTCGTCCTGCTTCCTGTCATCATCCTCAATGACAGTCTTGAGCTTGCCGAGGTGCTCTGACTTGCCCAGATTGTCCGATTCGACAGTCTTCTTCAGTGCATTGACCTCTACGGCAGTCTTAGGCAGGGCTCCGTCTTCAGCATAAGCGTTTTTCAAGGTGTTCTCATTCAGTTCTTTGGACTTGCGTGCGGTGTCGATGTTCTCAAGAGCCGTTCTGATGCGGCTCTCCAATGAACCCCACTCCACGATTGCGTTGCCGGCGTATTTTTTCGGTACGATGTCCCCGGAAACGAAGTCACCATTGGCCGCGATGATTCTTTCCCTTACATCTGATGCGGATGCGATGTCGCTTTTGAGATTCTTCATCTCTACGGTCACCTTGTCATATTCTTTCAGGGTGTCATTGTACTTTCTGGCACTCTCCTTGAGATTCGCGATGAAGCCTTTGTCATCATATTCCCATTCCTTCTTCCAGTCAGGGAAGGAGATGAGGCTCTCTGCCGCCAGAAGGGACTCCGATGCGGATTTCTCTGCCACAGAGATCATTTTCTTAGCATTGTCAATGTTGCTGCTGATTCTCAGGATCTCCAGGTTCTTCCTGTTGTAGTCGGATACGATAGGAGAGTAGATGTCGCTCTGGTATTTGTCCCTGTCTGCAGTTGCGTTGTCCACGGCCTTTTGCCTTTCATTGACAGCGGCAATTGCCTTTTCATTGGCATCCTTGCGTGTGTCCAGCGTCTTTTTGGCCTCCTCGAGCTTTTTCCTGATGTTTTCTTCATTGACTTTTAAGCCCAGTGAAGAGAAATTCTTGGCGAACGCTTCCTTGAGTCCTGCCAAGGTCTTTTCGTCGTTGCCGAGCCTGCTTTTGGAATTGTCGAGCTCTTTAAGTCTGGTGTTGAACGCTGTACTTGCTTTGACTGATGCCTCATCTGCTTTCCGTTTCTCCGTTTCCGCCTTTTCCAATGCCTCTTTTGCAGGTTTGAGAAGATCGTTCTGCTCCTGTTCCGAGATGAGCGATGTTATTTTCGCATGACATACGGGACAGATGTCGCTGCCTGTCTCACGGAGCCAGTTCCTGAGACGGATGGATGCCCGGTCTATTGCCATAGCATGCGTCTCATATAATTCACGACTTTTCTCGTAGGAGTCATCGGCTATCTTCGACTTGTCCTTCAGCTCGTTGAGCGCGACACGCTCTGCCTCAATCTCTTCTACTGCCTTTTTGTAGTCGGACTTCCCGGTAGCGAGGTTCTCTTCTTTCTGCTGGATGACAGCGTAGGCAGTGCCTGCATCGCCGATGAGTTTCAGTGCCTTGCCAATGTCGAGTCTCTCTTTCTCCACATCTTCAGGCATGAGCGCCATCTTGGCCTCAATGGCCTCCGTTACAGCCTCTCTCTTGCTGTCAAGAGTCTTTTCCGCATCGGCTTTCTTCGTTTCCAGTTCGGCGAAAAGTGCCCGGGATGCTTCAAGAGCGTTCTTCTCATTCTCGAGAACTTCTTTCTGTTTCTTGCAGTAGTTTCCCTGCTTCGTGACATTCACGAGATGCGATTCGATGGTCTGGACATTCGCGAACATGTCGGCGTGAACTTTCTGAGCCTCAATGTCTTTCGCCAGATCTCCGGCAATGTCGTTTTTCTTGTCGAGCTCGGCTTTGCCATAGGCAATGTCATTGGTGAGGACAGAGAACTTCGACTTCGCCGATACCAGAGTCTCTTCAGATGTCTTTATGGACTTTTCGGCAGTTTCGACAGCCTCAAACGCCTTCAGCAGGCTTCCGAGCAGGGCCAATGCGGACTTGTTCTTTTCAATGTCGTCTTCAGTCTGTTTTATTTCATTGACAAGAGCGTTCTTTTCCTCTGCCGAGAGAAGAACGACAGAATCGACGTCCTTTTTCGCCTCTTTGTAGGCATTATCCGCGTCGATTGAGTTCTTATGGATGCGGGTGCCGATTATCGCATAAATCTCAGTGCCGGTAATTTTCTCAAGAATCTCCGACTTCTCCTTGCTCTCGGCTTTCAGAAACTGGGTGAACTGCCCCTGGGCGAGCATTGACGTGCGGCAGAACTCATCATAGTCCAGGCCGATGATTTCGGTCATCTTGTCAATGCGTGCCTTGCCCCTTTTGTTATTCGTATTGCCTTTGCTGTCGGTTATGGACCAGTCTTCGTCTTCCAGTTTTCCATTGCGGTTTACACGGCATTTCCACTCGGCAGTGTAGTCGGAGCCGTCCGCCCCCTCGAACAGGAGTGTTATTCCGCCTTCCTTCTCTCCTTTCTTGAGCAGCTGGTTTACAGATACTATGCTGATTTCCTGTCCGCCCTCTTTGTAGGACGTTTCAACTGTCTTGTTGCCGTTCGTCAGACGCGGGGTCTTGTTGTACAGGGCAAGGCATATGGCGTCCAGGATGGTGGATTTTCCGCTCCCGGTCTCGCCGCAGATGAGGAAAATAGGGGAGTCCGACAGCGGTGCGGACGTGAAGTCGATGCTCGCGGAAGAGATCGACGCTATGTTGGTGATGTCCAGTTTCTTCAGTTTCATGGTATCAGTCGTGTTTTTCAGGGTTCATAACTTCGTCAATGGTTTCTTTCAGCAGGGCGAGGATATTCTCGTCAATGCCTTCTTGTCCCGTTTCCTTCAGGTAGAGTTCAGCCACGGAGTAAGGCCCCATCTTTCCGAGTTCTGCGGTGCTGATATTTATCTTCCCGGAGGAGTTTATGTCCTGGTCATTGACCTTCTTCACCCTGTTTATCAGGCAGAACTTCGCCTTCAGATGGCATTGCTCCGGAACTTTGGCGGCCTTGTCTTTCGCCTCGACCGGAATGGTCCCGTCGTCAGTGACATTGAGCCGTACATAGCAGGCCTTTTCCGGGTCCATTTTCTTGAACGCCTCGTATGCATCATCCCACTTGAGGGACTTCACTTCGCTGCGTCTGGTCCCGTCCTGCTCCGGTATGGTAATGACCGGCATCGCATTGTCAATGTCGATTGTCTCTACCTCCGGTGTGTCGCCGTGTGCGCCTATGGTCACGATCGAAACGCTGTGGTGGAAGTCCTCGTCGAAAGATACAGGCAGGGGAGAGCCGCTGTAGCGGATCCTGTCTGAGATGTTCTGCGGATTGTGTATATGGCCGAGTGCAATGTAGTCGTAACCTGTGCCGAAAACATCTGCATTGACCATATCGATTCCTCCTATGATGTCGAGGTCCTGGCCGACGGCGTCGGGTTTCTCTCCTGAGATCCGGTTTACTGCCGTATGGGCCATCACGACCACAGGAAGCCCGTTTTTATTGCGTTTCTCGACTTCTCCAAGCAGTAGGGCTATGAACTCCTTCATTCTCTCTTCCCTCGGAAGACCTGCCTTCACGGCCGGGAAATTGCCTGGGTAGCAGTGCGGTATGGCGACAATGTAGCCGACGGTGCTGCCGTCCCTCACGATGGGGAAGATATGGCGTTCGAAAAGCTGCCTGTGAAATTCATCGCTGTCTTCTCCTTGGAGAATGTTGCGTTTTATGGATGCCACGATGGATACTCCCACGAGGTTCCACAGCGGGTCGGTGATCTCTATCTTGTTGCTGTCGTGGTTGCCGGCTGTCACGATGACCTTCATTGACGGATCAATCTCATGGACTGTCATGAGATGATGCATGAACATCTCCTGCGCTGACGTCTGGGGTGATGTCGTATGATAGATGTCGCCGCTGATGACGTATGCGTCCGGCTTCTGTTCCTTGATGATGTTTTCTATCTGGGCGAGGCAGCCGGTCTGCTCGACTGTCCTGTCATACGAATATAACGTATGTCCCAGATGCAGGTCTGATGTATGTAGAATCTTCATATTTGTATTATATGCCAATGTCATTCTTGTGCCAATGTCATTTGCCTGTATTATTTACATCATAAGGCGGCAAATCTTACATAAAAATAGTGAAATTTTCTGTAGAAAGCATAATGACGTGATATTCAACAGTCTGTAATAATGTAATGTCCCGATGCGGATAACCACATCGGGACATTAAGCTTTCTAGTTGAATGCCAGATCTTTGGCTGTCGCTGGGCTACCTCCTGCTGCCTATCGGCCTTTCCTTGGTGAAGCCAGGGAACACCCTGACGAGAACCACTCCGTGCGGAGGTACATCAGCATCAAAACGATCCCTATCGTTGGTGATTTCGGCCACATTTTTCTGCCTCCAGACATCCCGGACGATGATTTTGTCCCCGATAATTCCGATGGCTCTCGGCTTGAAACCGATCTTCTGGGTTGTCTCGCTGAGGTTGAACATGGCGATTGCCAGCGAACCGTCTTCCAGAGGCTTGAAGTATGTGGCATAGGAACTGTTGCCGTAAATCTTTGTGGCCGCGTAACCGAGCGGATCCTGATTGATGTCGATCACCTCGTTGTTGCACAGAAGGCTCTTTGTGAATTTGTCGGCGACCGCCATGTCGCAGCCGATCAGGAGCGGGGACGCCTGCATTGCCCAAAGGGTGACGTGGGTATATTGCTCGTCCGGAGTCAGGTTGGTGTAGTGGTATTTCCTGCCCCAGCCGACGTTTCCGATGACCATCATGTCTCCGTCAGGCCAATGTCCAGGGCCTGAATATGGCGCCCAGCTGCTGTTCCTGCCGAAACCGATGCCGGAGATGCTTTTCCAGTTGTCGCGGATGTCCCCGGTCGTCCTCCAACAGTTGGCGTATTTGACATATTCACCGGCCAAAGGAAGGAGGGCGGAGTTGGAAAGGCTATAGACGATGTCCCTGCCGCATTTCTCCAGCTCATCGTGCATCTCTTTCATGCTGTACCAGTCGTGCGGGTTCCAGTCGTATTTGAGATAGTCGAAGCCCCATTCTGCCCACTGGCGCGCGTCCTGGGCGGCGAATGAATATTTCCCGCTGTACCAAAGCTTCTCTCTGGTCAGCTCGCCGGACGGATCCACCATCCTGTAGTTCTCGTTGACGAGCCCTTTCTTGACCCATTCGTAGGTGCCGTCGGCGTTGTCGCACTGTGTTCCGATGTGTGCCGCATAGGTCGCAACCCACGGACCGGAATAGATGCCGACCTTGAATCCCATGGTGTGCAGCGAGTCCACAAGACCTTTCATGTCAGGGAATTTCACGTTCGGCTGGATCGCGTTCTCCTTTCCGCCGCGGAGTCCCTGCCAGCCATCGTCTATGTTGATGTACGACCAACCATAGTCCGCCAGTCCACTTTCAAGAATCGCCTTCGCGGAAGCCATCACTTTCTCATGGCTTACCGTGTTGCCCCAGCAGTTCCAGCTGTTCCAACCCATCGGAGGAGTCAGCGCGATCTTCTCTCCGATGACGATCCTGAACTCCCTTTTCGCCTCGCCGAGGCTGTTGGCGGCCTTCAGCGTGACATTGTAGGTGCCGGCTTTCTTGACCTTTCCGGTGATCACACCTGTTCCGGAGTCGATTTTCAGGCCTTTGGGCAGGTTCTCGGCCGAGAATGTCATCGGTCTGTCACCTGTCGCCGCCACCTTGTACAGGAAATCTGAGCCTGGACGGGCGCCATAGATCTTGGCTCCGTTGATCCGGGGAGTGTGTGGAGCCTCCGGAGTAAGGATATAGCCGGAATAGTCCGGAACCTTCACCTCATCCGATGGCTCTGATTGGGCTGATGCTGTGGCACTTGCCAGAATGGCCAGCGCGCCTGTCAGCAGAAAGGGAATTTTTCTCATGATCTGAATTTTGTGTTATTAGTATTGAATATCCTGCATTATAAAACGCAGCGACTCCGATTTACCCTACCTCGCATGATTCCGGAATATGTATGATTGCGTCCGAAAAGTCACTTCGTGCAAAAAAATACGTACCGATCATCGCGGAGCAAGAGGCAGTGGAATCTTTTGAAATATTCATTTGAAAACAAAGGTAGGGTAAAAGTCCGGTTAAACGTTAAAATTAATATGAAATAATTAAAGTCATTATGAGTAAAGACGACAGAAGGATTTCAGATGATCGGATCAAAGAGAAATGCTTCAGATATTTCCGTGGCGAATCCACTTACGAGGATGAGGTTTCCATCCGCGAGAGCCTTTCGGACGGTAAGCTGTCGATGGATGATTTCAGGACGATGGAGAAGGATTGGTGTGACAGCGAGAGGCCGACTGCGGGGCAGAGGATGGCCTACGCCAGGCTAACGGGAAAAATCAAGGCACGCCGGTGGAAACGCTTGCTGCTGAGGATTTCCGTCCCGGCGGCAGCGGCGGTGGCCGTCATCGTGGCGTTGTTCTTCAATCTGTTCAATGACAAGGAGAATCCGGTCTCCACTTTCTCGACAGCCTATCTGGAGACGAGACTGGTCGTGCTTCCGGACTCGTCCAAAGTTTGGCTGAACTCAGCTACGACCCTGACCTACGATTCTGATTTCAACAAGAAGGGCAGGGAAGTGACGCTGTCCGGCGAGGCGTTCTTCGATGTCTCGAAGAATCCGGCCAAGCCATTCATCGTCAGAATGGACGATGCCAGCATCACTGTCAAAGGCACCTCGTTCAACGTCTCTGCCTACAACGGTGAGAACGGAATCCAGGCGGCCCTCCTCACGGGACAGATCCAGTTCCAGACCGGCAAGGACTACATTTATCTCAGCCCGGGCGAGGTCATCTCCTACAACCGTATCGACCGTTCCATGAGCAAGTCCAGGCGGGATGTGAGCCAGTACCGCTCATGGCTTGACGGCAAGCTGGACTGCGAGTCAGTCACGCTTGACTGGCTGTTTTCCAGACTGACATCCTTGTACGGAACGCGGATTCATTACAATCCGGTGAAATACAGGAACAAGACTTTCCGTGTCATACTCGACACCCGTGAGTCCATCGATGATGTGCTTGGGGCGGTGGCCGTAATTGTGCCGATCTCGTGGGCATGGCAGGATGACAGCAGCATCGCGATCACAGAAAAATGACATACAATCAAAACTAATAACGTTAACTAAACCCACTGTTCAACAAAAATGAAGAGACAACTTGTTTTCAAGAGCGCGCTTCTTGTTTTGCTTCTCGTGATGACCGGGCAGTTCATCTCCGCCCAGTCGTTCACAAAGCGGTTCAAGAACGAGCCTCTGACTGGTGTCATCAAGGAACTTGAGCGCCAGACCGGCTATTCTTTCATCTACGAGACAGGAATTCTTCGGGATGCCCCGGCTGTCACGGCCGACTTCAACTCGGCGTCCGTGCAGACTGTCTTGCGGCAGATAGTCAAACCACCTTTCAAGTATGAGCTGAAAGGCAAGATCATCACGATCACCAAAACCGAGGCAAAGACCTCAGGCAAGACAACCGGCGATGACAAATCTACGGAGGTCAGCGGAACCGTCAAGGACGCCAAGACCGGCGAGCCGCTTGTCGGAGTGGCGGTTTGGGTCAAGGACACTCCGATTGGAGTCTCCACCGACCTTGATGGCCGCTATAACCTTTCATTCAAAGGCAATTACGGCTACATCAGCGTGTCCTGCATAGGCTATGTGGCCCAGGATGTCCAGATAAAGAAGGGATCACAGGTCATCAACGTGGCCCTTGAGCAGGATGGAAACACTTTGGAGGAGGCTGTGGCTGTCGGCTACGGCCACCAGAAGAAGGCCAGTATCGTGGGCGCCATCGCCACAATCGCTCCGGACGCGGTGAAGATTCCGGTGTCCAAGATCAGCAACGCTCTCGCCGGAAGGCTTTCCGGAGTCGTGTCGGTGCAGAGGAGCGGCGAGCCTGGCGCGGGATCCACTTTCTGGATCCGAGGCATCAGCACCTTCGGAGCCAACGCCAACCCTCTCGTCCTGATCGACGGAGTCGAGCGTGAGCTTGACCTTGTGGATGTCGAGGACATCAAGGAATTCTCCGTCCTCAAGGACGCCGCCGCGACGGCCGTTTACGGAGTGCGAGGAGCCAACGGCGTGGTGCTCATCACGACACGCAGCGGAGAGGAGGGCAAACCAAAGGTCAGCATCAAATTCGAGAACGGTGTGACCAGCCCAGTCAAGGTGCCGGAGATGGCGAGCGCGACACAGTACATGGAAATGTACAATGTGGCTTCCGGGACTGAATATTTCGATGCGGAGAGGGTACGCAAGACCTTGAGCGGAGAGGATCCGGACCTTTACCCTAATGTCGATTGGGTCAACAGCATATTCAAGAACCTCAGCAACAACACCAGGGCGAACGTCAACGTCTCCGGTGGAACCAGCTCCGTGAAATATTACATCTCCGGAGGTTTCTACAACGAGAACGGGCTCTTCAAGACTGATCCTACGGCCGATTACAACACGGGAATATATTACCGCCGCTTCAATTTCAGGGCGAACGTGGATGTAAAACTCACTCGCCACACGTCCATGAACGTCAATCTCGCCACGACTTTCGAGCAGAAGAACGAGAGCGGAACGAGCAGCAGCTCGATCTGGTCGGCCGCGCTGAAGACACCGTCTGTGATCTTCCCGATGGTCTATTCGGACGGCCATTATCCAGGACCGGGTACTAACATGGGCTACAACCCGTACGCCCTTCTGACACAGACCGGTTACAAGCAGGCGTTCTACAACACGGCTCAGTCTCTCGTGTCCCTCACCCACGATTTCTCGTGGCTCACCGATGGACTTACAGCCACAGTCAAAGGCTCTTTCGACGCCAAGAACAACGCTTACCAGAACCGCACCAGGACTCCTGAGCAATACGGTCAGGCGTACAGGGACGAGAACGGAGAACTGCACCTTACTGAGCTTGTGCAGGGCTCGCAGACACTGGATTTCTCATATTCCAACACCGGATGGCGTTCCCTCTATCTGGAGGCCAGCCTGAACTACGCAAGGTCATTCGGAAACCACAGCGTCACAGGTCTCCTTCTCTATCAGCAGTCACAGAAGAACTATATCGGCTCCAGTGCCACCTCCAGCAATGCGGCCCTGCCGTACAGACATCAGGGAGTGGCCTTCAGGGCTACCTACAATTATGATTCACGGTATTTCGCCGAGTTCAACGCCGGCTACAACGGATCCGAGAACTTCTCGCCTGGACACAGGTTCGGATTCTTCCCGTCAGTGGCCGGTGGCTGGCTGGTCTCCAACGAGAAATTCTGGACAGGACGCTTGGCTGATGTCATCAGCTTGCTGAAAATCAAGGGCTCCTATGGAATTGTCGGAAACGACCAGATCGGAGGCAACCGTCGTTTCATCTACCTGGAGACAATCAACTCCGGTGATAAGTGGAGTTTCGGCGAGACGGTGACCTCCTACCCGTCCTACCGGCGCGGCGAATGGGCCAACGACAATGTCGGCTGGGAGAAATCACGCAAACTGGATGTCGGCGTGGATGTCTCGTTCTTCGACAAACTCCGCGTGCAGGTGGACTGGTTCAAGGAAAAGCGTTCGGGAATATTCCTTCAGAGGTTTTCCATTCCTGAATATATCGGAATCACCACGAAGCCTTACGTCAACATCGGCCGGATGAGGAACTCCGGATGGGACAGCTCCCTGCAGTACGACCAGAAGATCGGCCAGGTGAACTTCTCGGCGATGGGTAACTTCACTTTCGCCCGTAACGTCATCGAGGATCAGGACCAGCCGGACTACATCGAGAAGTACATGAACCGTACCGGCCAGGCCAGATGGCAGACATTCGGCTATGTGTCCGACGGACTGTTCAAGGACGAGGCTGACATCGCCACGTCTCCGGACCAGAGCGCTCTCGGCGAGGTACGTCCTGGCGACATCAAGTACAAGGATCTCAACAACGACGGTGTGATCGACAGCAAGGACGTCAAGGCCATAGGGTACACCGACGTGCCTGAGATCGTGTACGGTTTCGGTGTGTCCGCCCAATGGAAGGGATTCGATGTGTCGGTTTTCTTCCAGGGCAACGCCCACGTAAGTTTCTCGATAAACTCCTCTATGGTACGCGGATTCACCGAGCCGAAGATGGCCGCGAACAACGTGTTCTCCGATATCTACGGGAACTACTGGACCGAAAGCAATGCCGACGCGAAATACCCGCGTCTTACCACGACCGAGGCGACGAACAACAACCAGTCATCTGACTTCTGGCTCGTCAACGGCCGCTACATCAGGCTCAAGAACGCTGAGTTCGGCTACACTTTCCCTAAGAGATTGATCCAGAAGATGCGCCTGAGCCAGCTGCGTGTCTTCGTGTCCGGAACGAATCTGCTTACCTTCGCTCCGTTCAAGCTCTGGGATCCGGATCTCCAGACGGGAGCGTCGAACTACCCTAACACCAGAGTGGCCAACATCGGTCTGAACATCGGTTTCTAATAATCAAGAAGTACTATGAAGAAGAATATATCAGCAATAATCCTGATGATTGCGCTGGCGGTCTGCGGCTGTGACAGTTACCTGGACAGGCAGCCTGACGACCAGCTGACCTCAAAGAACATATTCGACAAGAAGACGACCACGCTGCAATATCTTGTCAATGTCTATACCTACATTCCGAGCGAATGGTCCCCGGAAGGTTACGGTTCCACATCCTGCATCGCCATCACTGCCAGCGACGAGGCATCCTGTGCCTACACCGGCTCCCGTTTCTTCGCTTTGCTGAACCATAACCAGCTTTCCCCTCTGTCAAACCACGGCGGTTACCGTCATGCGGTTTACAGACTTTTGTATCAGGGAATAAGCGAGGCGACATATTTCATGTCCAAGGTCCAGGACTGCCCTCAGCTCACGGATGATGAGAAAGTGATGTGGCGGGGCGAGGCCCGTTTCCTCAGGGCGTTCTACTATACCGAGCTGCTCAAATGGAACGGCCCTGTCATTTGGCTCGGGGACAGGCAGTCGGACTATTCCGACCCGGATGTGTCAAAGGTGGACAGGTCCCCTTGGAGCACGATAGTCGATTGGCTTTGTGATGAATATGACAAAGCGGCCACCGAGCTCCCTGACACGAGAAGCTCCTACGAGATCGGACGTGCCACGAAAGGCTCTTCCCTTGCGATGAAGGCCAGGCTCCTTATGTTCAACGCCAGCCCTCTTTTCAACGGGCAGAACGGCACCGGCATTTATGACGGCATCGTGAACAAGGACGGAGAGAAACTCTTCAACACAGAATATGACGAAAACCGTTGGAGACAGGCGGCCGAGGCGGCGAAGGCTGTCATAGACATGAACACGTACAATCTTGTGGATGACGAGAACGCCACTCCGCTTGAGAATATTCATAACGCTGCGGTGCTGCTCAATTCCCCTGAGAACATATTCACGGTGCAGTGCGGCGGACGCAGCTGGAGAGTCGGGGAGACTCCGGTCTCGGCGAGCGGATACGGCGGAATCGGTCTGACCCAGAAGCTTGTGGACGCTTTCGCGATGGACAACGGCTACTATCCGATCACCAACATGGAAGACGAATCCTACGACAACGGCGCGGGTGTCATTGAGGTGGATCCACGTTCCGGCTACACTGAGACCGGGTCTCAGAAGTTCGTCAACCCGTTCTTCTCCACCATCCTTAAGAACCTGAAGTCCAACGACGCCATCGAGACCATGAACATGTACATCGGCCGCGAGCCGAGGTTCTACGCCAATGTGTTCTGGAGCGGCCAGACATGGATCATGGGCACGAACAAGCTGGCCAACATCCAGTTCTACAAGAACGGAAACTCCGGACCTATCACATCGAACAACTACAGCCCGACCGGTTACCTTTGCCTCAAGTTCATCGATCCGGATCTGGACACGAAGTCAAGCCGGTGGGGGAACCTCTCGTGGCCGATCATCAGATATGCCGATGTGCTGCTGATGTACATCGAGGCTCTCAATGAATATGACCCGGCGAATCCGGACATCCTCACTTACTGGAACATGATACGCCACAGGGCCGGGGTCCCGGCGATCGGAACCGGCGAGGACGAGGTCTATCCTGAGATCATAGGCGACAAGGATCTCCAGAGAAAGTACATCCGCAGGGAGCGTATGGTCGAGCTTTGCTTCGAGGGAAAACGTTACTTCGACACCCGCCGCTGGATGATAGCCGAAAGGGAGGATAACGGCAAGGTCGTAGGATGCAACATCGGAGCGTCTGACCATAAGATTTCCGGTGATTATTGGAGGCGCACGTCCATTTTCGACACTTTCGGAGAGGCCGGCACCAAGTCCGAGAGGGTGTTCACCAAGAAATACTATGTCCTTCCTATGAATCAGGCCGAGCTTGACAGGGTTCCGGAACTGACTCAGAACTACGGATGGTAGAACTGGAAACGACTTCTAAAAAAGAATCATTATGAAACGAAAATATACTCTTATAGGCTTAGCCGCGCTTCTGTCCGCCGCGGCCTGCGAGCCGAGCCACCTGGAGGACAATCTTTACGACCCTTCCGTGTACATCCTCAACAACGGATACCAGAAGACAGAAACAATCTATGACGTGCAGTCCTCGTTCACGGCTGAGGTGAACGCCTACTGTGGCAGCTATTACGACCAGAATCCAAAGGTGAGGCTGTCGGAGGATGCCGCCGTGCTGGTAAAGTACAATGAGGAGAACTCTGCGTCGCTTCTGGCTCTGCCTTCGGACTGCTGGTCTCTGGAATCGTCTGACCTTCAGATGAAGGACAAGAAGGCTACGTTCAAGGTGGATTTCAACATCGAGGCCTTGAAAAGACTTTCAACGGAAGCGGACTATTCCGATCTGAGTAACTACGCTGTGGCGTTGAGGCTGAAAAGCCTCACCGATGGCGTGAATGACGCCCAGACCGATGAACTTGGCAGCACTGTCATCGTCCCGGACATGAGCATGATGGCGTTCAGTCTGGACAAATCCGGAGTGTCCGAGACCGATCTTGACAAACTGGAGGACAATGACGGATTCGTCACTGTTGAATACAAGGTCCGCACAAGCATCGAGAACAATTGGGACAACGGCGTGAAGTTCACTTTCAACGTCCCATCGGACAAGGCGGAATATTCGCTTCTTCCGGAGGGATCATATTCAGTGACATCCTCTTCTGAGCAAGGTTTCACCCCGGGTGTCTCCGAGATTGTCTATACTGTGCGCATCGACAAGTCCAAGGCACAGGATAGGTATTATTCCCTTGTGGCTGGTGTCGAGTCGGAAGGCGGCTTCAAGGTGGAAGGCGAGTCGGAGTCAGTGATGAATATGTTCAACAGGCATCATTACAGCCAGTCCGACATCTCGGTGCGTGACTGCAACTCCTATAAGATCGGAGCCGGCCCGGAGCTGACGATCGACGGGAAGATCAACACGAAATGGGAATCCGGCTACCAAAAGACCGACGTGGCGGTGTTGAAGCTGCCGTATTTTATTGAATATGAACTCGCCTCTCCGGTGCGTATTTCGGACTTCGACCTGTACCGGCGTCAGGACCGTTATGCCTCCGACCTTAAAGGCGGACATCTGGAAGTGTCTTTGGATGGAGAGAATTACACCAAGGTCTGCGATTTCGACTATACCGGCGTGAGCGCATACCGTAACGTTCACGCGGCGGAGATTGAGCCGGAGGCGAAGTACGTCAAGTTTGTCGTGACGGCGTCAGGACGAAAGGGCGGAGCCTTGAAGGTTCCCCTGTGCAGTCTGGCCGAGTTCAGCATCTGCTATAGATAGTGGTGATGACATAATATTAAAGGGAGGTGGCTAAAAAGTCACCTCCTTTTAATATTACCCCCAGTCACTTCGTGACAGCCCCGGTGGGGCACGGGGAAGGGATTCCCCGAGACCCCTTCGGTCGCTTCGCTCCGAGTCTGGTGATTTTTGGATTAGCTCCTTTAATATTCAGGAAATTGTCTATTCATAAATATATCCGTGATCAATCCACCATGCAGGTGAGGATGAACAGCAGCCAGAAATGAGCGGCTCCGCTCTGGAGATCCGCGTTCCCGTTGCCGGCGAGGCCGTCCAATTCTTTCCTGAACACCGTCAGGGCTTTGTGGATGTGCTTTTCCACAGCCTTCTCAGAGATTTTCAAAGCCGCCGCGATTTCCTTGTTCTTCATGTTTTGGAACCTGCTCATCATGAACACTTCGCGGCATCTGTCAGGAAGCTTGCCCATGATGCTGTGGATGTTCGCCGTGAGTTCATCGTAGATTGTCTTCCGGTCGGAGTCGTTGACCGCGAAATCCATCTGATAGAGACCTTCGTCGCAGACGTTTCTGAAAGAATCCGTGAGACTGACAATCCTGAGTGATGACTGGTGGCGCAGTGTGTCAATCGACCGGTTCCGTACAATGCGGAACAGAAGAGCCTGCCATGCGTCGCTTTCCTTTCCTTCGAATTTCTCCCAAAGCGTGCCATAGGCCTCGTGCACGATGTCTTGCGCTGTGTGCTCGTCCGACACGAACCTGAACGCGAAGTTGTAAAGCCTGTCACTGTACTTGTAGTACAGCCCTTCGAATATCGTTTCATCCAGAATCATCTTTTCTTATCCTTTGACATGGCTTTATATCATACAAATATAGCCTTTTTTAAGGATTACCTGATAAAAGTCTTGATCGTTTTTTAGCATATAGGGCATCGAAGGTGTCTTACCTTATATAAAACATTTTTATACTCCATGAAACTAAAACTCATAACAAAACTCATTCTGGTCGTTCCGCTGCTTCTTGGCGGGACCGCTTGCCAGAAACAGACTGTGTCCGAGGTGCACGACACTGTCGTCATCAAGACTACGTTGGCCGCCAAGACACCTGCTACGTTGGTGGGAGGCGGAACCGATCAGATCACGATCAGCGCCACGTGTGACTGGTCGCTTGAAGGTGAGGACTGGTTCACGATCGAACCTGCTTCCGGCACCAAGGGCGTCAGTGAATCAACCATCACCACCCAACCTAACACGACAGGTGCAGACCGTATCGGAAAGATCCGTCTCAATGCCGGATCTTACACAAGTACCTACACATTCACCCAGGCGGGCAAATAATGAAGGGCGAAGACTACAGACGCATCCTGGATTTCTTCTTCAGCGGTGTGGAGGTCTCCGAGGAACTGAAACAACGGTACCTCGGGTGGCTTGCCGCGTATGGAGATGAACCGGAGGTGAAGGCTTTGCTGGAGGAATATTGGGACTCTGTCTCTTCGGACTCTCCTGATTTCGACTTGACGGCCGGACTGGAGAGGCTTATGGCTTCGTTGGGAGAGGATGACGCTTCGACAAGCTCAGCGAGCATCGAAGGGACTGCCCCAACGGCTCAAAGACTCGGATGGCTGTCCAATCTGCTGCACAGCAAGCCATTACGTTACTGTGTCACCGCCGCCGCAGCCGTGGCGATATTCATAGGAGGCGCGACAGTCGCGAGAATGAATATGGCTCCCGAAAGGGAGACCGTGCTCATCGCTTCGTCCGACAACGTCGGCTCCTACACCTTGCCTGACGGCACGCGCGTATGGCTCAACCGGGACAGCCGGCTGTCCTACAACCAGGATTTCGGCAAGAGCGCAAGGAATGTCTCCATCGACGGCGAAGGCTACTTTGAGGTCACCAGAAACGAGGCCTGCCCGTTCATCGTGAATATGCACGACAACCTTCAGGTCAAGGTTCTCGGCACGACTTTCAACATTGTCAGCGACCCTGTCGGACATTCCGCCGAGGTGATCCTCCGCAGCGGTTCCGTGCAGGTCTCCGACACCGAAAGCAAGGAACTCGTCATCCTCAGGCCTGACCAGAAATATTCCTGGGACAGGGGAAGGACTGAGGTGACGGCGGTGAACGCCGATGACTGCTGCCGCTGGTACGAGCATCGCCTCGCATTCGACAATGTGAAGCTCGGCGACATTCTGGAAAGCCTGTCGCACAAGTACCAGATGAAGATCGCGGCTGACCTCGGCAACCTTAAGGATAAACGTATGTCATTGACGGTCAAGGATGAATCCGTCGATGAGATTATGGAGATCCTCTCAACCCTCCTTCCGGTCCGCTGGGAGCGTCAAGGAAAGACAATCACAATTGATAACAAAACCAAAAACACTAATTATTAATGAAAGGAATATCTAACATTCTTCCTTCATTCACCAGAACCGTGCTTTGCGTGCTGTGCGCCCTCGGGCTTTCGCTCGGTGCGTACGCTCAGAGCAGGACGGCGACCGTGAATGTCAAGGATGTGACAGTCAAGGAACTCCTGAAGGCTATCGAGGCTGGTAGTTCCTACACTTTCGCCTATGTGGACACCGACATTGACCTTGCCGGCAAGGTTTCGGTCACGGCGAAGAACGAGGACATCGAAGCTATCCTGAAGAAGGTGCTTCCAGGTGTCAAGGTCGAATTCAAGGACCAGAAGATCCTTTTGAGCAAAAAGGCTCCGGAAGCCAGACCTAAGGCTTCGGGGACCGTAGGCCCGAAAATCATTACCGGAAAGGTCGTTGACAAGTCCGGACAGCCGGTGATCGGCGCTATGGTCATCGAGCGTGGCACCAACAACGGAACCGGAACAGACATCGATGGAAACTACGAGCTCAAGGTCAAGAGCGAGGACGCTGTCCTGGACGTTTCCATCATCGGCTACAACAGCGCCTCCGCCCCGGACAGAATCATCAATGTTGACATTGATATGTACAAGGTCCGTGTAAGAAAGTGGTAAATAATCGTTATATTTGTCAGGTGAAATGCTTAATGAAGACAAGCAGTTACTTGAGCAGATAGCAGGAGGGGATGTCAAGGCTCTTGGCATCCTCTATGTTCTGTATGCCGGGCGCATCCGAAATTTCGCGTTCAGTATGCTTCAGAACTCCTCGGAGGCGGAGGACATCACGCAGGATATGTTCCTCAAGATCTGGAACTCCCGTGAAGCTATCCGTGAGGTTGATTCGCTCAAGTCCTACCTGTTCAGTATGGCGCACAACGCCGTCCTGAATTTCATTAAGCGCAAGGGCGTGCGCGACAGGTACCAGAAGGCCACTGTCGGAGTCAGCACGGAGCGGTATGAGCCGTCGTTCCAAATGGACACGTTCGAGTTGCTGAAAAGCATAGACGAGGCTTTGGAAGATATGTCTGTCCTAAGGAAGACAATCTTCAGGATGAACCGCTACGAACACAAGACTTACCAATAGATTGCCGACGCGCTGATGATAAGTCCCAAGACGGTCCAGTACCACATCTCCTGCGCCCTCGCTGAACTAAGGAAGCTTCTTTAGACATTGACTGACAAAATTTTAAAAATTAATGAATATATGAAAGCAAGAATTTTGTACCTGATCGCCGCCGCTGTGTGCCTCTGCTCCTGCGGGACGGCAAAGAAGAATGTGGTTGATGCGGCCAAGTACCCTAACAGGGCCGAGATGATCGTGGCGCAGATGCACGACCCGGCCTCAAAGTATGTGGTCGTGGCCTGCCACAGAGGCGACTGGCGCAACTATCCGGAGAACTCCATCCCTGCCATCGAGTCCATCATCAGGATGGGCGCTGACATAATGGAGCTCGACCTCAAGCTCACCAAGGACAGCGTTCTCGTGCTCTCTCACGACAGGACGATCGACCGCTGCACCACCGGAAAGGGCCTTGTAAGCGATTACACCTTGGATGAGCTCAAGAAGTTCCGTCTCAAGCGCGCGCACGGCGTTGCCACCGACTCCCTGCACATCTGCACCCTCCGCGAGGCGCTGGAGTGCTGCAAGGACCGCATCTGCGTGAACGTGGATCAGGGTTATGAATATTACGACTTGGTTCTCGCCCTCACCGAGGAACTCGGAGTCACCGACCAGATCCTGATCAAGGGCAAGAAGTCTGTAGCCGAGGTGGCCGGGAAGATGGCCGCCCACGAGCACAATATGATGTATATGCCTATCATTGACATCCAGAAAGAGGCCGGAAAGGCTCTTTTCAATGAATATATGGAGACCGGCACCGTTCCTCTCGCCTACGAGGTTTGCTGGAAGAAGATGACCCCTGAGGTTGAGGACTGCTTCAAGAAGATTATCGACTCAGGCTCAAAGCTTTGGATCAACACTATCTGGGGAAGCCTCTGCGGCTATCTGGACGATGACAAGGCTCTTGACTGCGGCGATCCTGCCCTCATCTACGACCAGGTGATCGGCTACGGCGCGTCACTCATCCAGACCGACCGTCCTGAGCAGCTGCTCAAGTACCTCCGCGAAAAGGGATTGCACGATTAGGAAGCCGTCTGGATAGTCATAATATTCATTTAAGATGGCTTCATTTCTCGATTTTTTCAGGATAAGTTCTCCGTCCGCCGCAAAGGTGGCTCCGGAGAACACTGACAAGGTCTGGAAACGTTCCCGCTTCCAGTCCTTCATCGCCATCACGTTCGGCTACGCGCTCTATTACGTGTGCCGTATGTCGATGGGCGTGATGAAGCAGCCGCTGATTGACGCCGGCCTGCTCAACGCCACGCAGCTTGGTATCATTGGCGCCTGCCTTTACTGGACCTATGCCGTGGGCAAGTTCGTCAACGGATTCCTGGCCGACGGCTCGAATGTCAAAAGGTTTATGGCCACCGGTCTGGTGCTGTCGGCCGCCGCCAACCTGATTATGGGAGTGCTTGGCGCCACAGCGGTCAGCGCTGGCATCAGCGGCTCTATCATATTCATAGTGTTCGCGATAATGTGGGGCATCAACGGCTGGGCTCAGTCTATGGGCTCTCCGCCTTCCATCGTCACACTTTCGAGGTGGTTCCCGCTGCGGATACGTGGCACGTACTATGGATTTTTCAGCGCCTCGCACAACATCGGCGAAGGCCTCTCGTTCATATTCGTAGGTTCCATTGTGGCCGCCTTCGGTTGGAAATGGGGCTTCTTCGGAGCGGCCTGCGCCGGCCTTCTGGGAGTGCTTTTGATCTTGTTCTGGCTGCACGACACGCCTGAGAGCAAGGGACTTCCGTCCATTGAGGAACTTTCCGGCGAGGAGACAAAGAAGCCGGCCGCGCAGGAGTCCGCTGAGTCCGCCGAGGCCAGGGCCGCCGAGACCAGAAAGATCCAGAAAGCCGTTCTCCGCAATTCCGGAGTGTGGATTCTGGCCCTGTCCAGCGCCTTTATGTATATGAGCCGCTACGCCATCAACGAGTGGGGCACGATCTTCCTTCAGGAGACTTATGAATATGACCTCAAAGCCGCCGCCGCGATCATCGGCATCAACCCGATCTTCGGAGTGCTGGGAACGGTATTCTCAGGCTGGCTGTCCGACAAGGTGTTCAAGGGAGACAGGAAATATCCCGCCTTCACCGCAGGTGTCCTTGAGGCGATTTCCCTCTACCTGTTCCTGTTCGGAAACGGCAGTCATTTCACGCTCATCCTGTCAATGGTTCTGTTCGGAATCGCCATCGGTGTTCTGATCAGTTTCCTTGGCGGTCTGATGGCCATTGACCTCGTTCCGAGAAAAGCCTCCGGAGCCGCCCTCGGCATCGTAGGAGTGGCCTCCTACGCCGCCGCCGGCTTGCAGAACGTAGTCACCGGCCTCCTTCTGGACAACAACACAGTCGAGGTGGTGAACAAACTCGGCGAGACCGTGACCAAACACGATTTCACCTACGTCAGTTGGTTCTGGCTAGGCGCCGCCGTCATCTCCTTCCTCCTCCCGATGCTCAACTGGCGTCGCAAGCGGCAGGAGATATAAAAGACTTTGTTCGGATCAACATAAAGAGAAGAGTGGCCAATATTTGGTCACTCTTTTTTTATGTTGATTGTTTTTGGACACTTGCCAAGATAGTAATAATGTGCGAATGATAGCAATGACACTTGAATATCTTTAAGAGATTGCTAACTTTGTCATATATTGTCTTTTGGAATATAATATGCCTGTACAAAGTGAACAGATTCTGGAGGAAGGGTTGATCAAAACCTTGATTGAGAACAGTTATGAACGTGTCATTCTCAATGATGAGAATGAACTTAAGTCCAATTTCAAAGCTCAGCTTGAGAAGCATAACACAGACGAGCTCAAGCGACACGGCCGCACGTCTTTCACTGAGTCTGAATTTGACAAGATTCTGCTTTATCTTGAAGGTGGAACGCGCTTCGAGAAGGCCAAGAAGCTTCGTGACTTGAAGGAATTTGAACTCGAAAACGGAGATCGTGTCTGGATTAATTTCTTCGATTCCAAGAATTGGTGCAAGAACGAGTTTCAGGTGGCGAACCAGATAACAGTTGAGGCTAAGAGGAAGAACCGCTTTGACGTTACTATCATTATAAATGGTCTTCCGCTTGTGCAGATTGAGCTGAAGAAAAGGGGCGTTGAACTGAAGCAGGCATATAATCAGGTTCAGAGATACCAGAAGACCGCATTCAATGGACTCTTTGACTACATTCAGCTTTTCATCATCTCCAACGGGGTAAACACCAGATACTTCGCGAATAATCCTAATGGCGGCTATAAGTTCACATTCAATTGGACGACTCCAAACAACGAACCGATAAACAACCTTGAACTCTTCGCCGATGACTTTTTGGCGAAATGCACTCTTGGCAAGATTATAGGCAAGTACATAGTCCTTCACGAAGGAGACAAGATGTTGATGGTATTGCGCCCGTACCAGTATTATGCCGTGGAGGAGATTCTGAAGAAAGTGCAGGAGTCCAATGATAACGGGTATGTATGGCATACAACAGGAGCTGGAAAGACGTTGACCTCGTTCAAGGCTGCGCAGCTGGTTTCGGAAGTCGATGGCGTTGACAAGGTGCTGTTCGTGGTGGACAGACACGACCTTGACACTCAGACACAAGCGGAATATGAAGCGTTCGAGCCAGGGGCTGTTGACAATACTGACAACACAGGCGAACTCATCAAGAGACTAAGCGGAAATTCCAAGATCATCATCACCACCATACAGAAATTGAACTGTGCGGTCACGAAAGACTACTACAACAAGCACCTGCAAGGCATTCGTGACAAGAAGGTCGTGATGATTTTCGATGAATGTCACCGCTCTCACTTCGGTGACTGCCATAAGAATATAGTCGGTTTCTTTCACAATCTCCAGATTTTCGGATTTACCGGAACACCGATTTTTCGGGAAAACGCCAGACAGGAACATACCACAGCGGAAGTATTCGGGAAATGTCTGCATAGATACCTGATAAAAGATGCCATAGCTGATGATAATGTGCTTGGTTTCCTTGTTGAATATTATAAAGGACAAGAAGATGTGGACTTGGAATCGGAAACAAGGATGCGGGAGATCGCGCGGTTCATATTGAACAACTTCAATCATTCTACCTTTGACGGTGAGTTCAATGCGATGTTCGCTGTCCAGTCTGTCCCGATGCTCCTTGAATATTATAGGATATTCAAGGAACTGAAACCGTCGATCCGCATCGGCGCGATATTCACTTATTCGGCGAACGAGAGCCAGGATGACAATCTTACTGGAATGGGACAAGGCTTTGAGGATGAGAAAGTGACCGCCGACAAGCTGCAGGAGATAATGGATGACTACAACAGAATGTTCGGCACTGCATACGATGTGCCTCATTTCAGTCTCTATTACGATGACATCAACGAGCGTATGAAGAAGCGCAGGCCTGATATGGAGCCTCTTGACCTGCTGATTGTCGTGGGTATGTTCCTGACCGGATTTGATGCCAAGAAGCTGAACACCTTGTATGTGGACAAGAATCTGGAATGGCACGGTCTCCTTCAGGCGTTCAGCCGTACCAACCGCGTGCTCAACGAGAAGAAGCGTTTCGGCAAGATAATCTGTTTCCGCAACCTGAAATCCAAGGTGGACGCCGCCATCAAACTTTTCAGTAACAATGAGCCGAATGAATATATCGTCAGAAAACCTTATCTGGAAGTCCGTAAGGAAATCAATCAGAAGATGATTGATTTCCTGAAGAAATATCCGGATCCGGCTTTCATCGACTCTCTGAAGAGCGAGCGTGACAAGAAAGACTTTATACTTGCTTTCAGGGACATCATCAAAGGAAAGACCGAGATCCAGATTTATGAGGATTATACCTCGGAAGATAAGTATTTTGCTATGTCTGAGCAGGAGTATATGGACTTCCGCAGCAAGTACCTTGACATCACAGTCGGTGTTGTGGACAAAGACGATGCTCGGATCGGAACTTTAGAAGAGCCCGAAATCCCTTATGGCGATTCCAAACTTGAAGACATAGACTTCTGCCTTGAGCTGCTGCACAGCGATGTCATCAATGTCGCATATATCCTTGCCCTCATTGAGGATCTGAATCCAGAGAACGAGGATTATGAATCCAGACGTCAGCATATTCTTGACACTATGATAAGGGATGCCGCGATGCGTAACAAGACAAAACTCATTGACGGCTTCATCAAGCAGAACATCGACAATGACAAAAGCGGCTTCATCAGAGCCAAGGCGGACGGGAACATTGACCTCGAAGGCCGCCTGAACGACTATATTTCAAAGGAGAAGTCGAAAGCCATCGCCAATCTGGCCGATGATGAGGGACTTGACAAGGAGTCGTTGCAGAGTTTCTTCAAGGAATACGACTACCTTCAGCGCGAGAAGCCGGAGATCATACAGGATGCCATAATGAGAAAAAAGGTTGGCCTTATCGAACGTAGGAACATCTTCAAACGGGTTATGGCCAGACTTCGTGGCATTATAGACACTTTCAGTTGGGATTAAAAAGACAAACACGATATGAGCGAAGAATTACAGCAGAAACTGCGCACACAGCTTTGGACAGTTGCAAACACACTCAGAGGCAATATGTCCGCCGGTGATTTTATGTACTTCACCCTTGGATTCATATTCTACAAGTATCTTTCGGAGAAAATCGAGCTTCGCGCCAATGAGATACTACAATACGACAACATAGACTTCAAGACCGCCTGGGAAAGCGGTGATGAAGAATTGAAGGAGGAACTGAAAGCGCAGTGCATCCAGGACTTGGGATATTTCGTTGAGCCTGAATACCTGTTCTCCACCATCATATCTATGATTCAGGGAAAAGAGAATATCCTTCCGGCTCTTGAGCGCTCTCTGAAGAAGATTGAAGACAGCACCATCGGACAGGAAAGTGAGGATGACTTTGGTGGCCTGTTCTCCGACATTGACCTGGCTTCGCCGAAGCTTGGAAAGACGGCTGAAGACAAGAACAGGCTCATCAGTGATGTCCTTGTCGCGCTCGACGGCATTGATTTCGGTCTTGAGGATGCGCAAGATATTGACATATTGGGCGATGCGTATGAATATATGATCGGGCAATTCGCCGCCGGAGCAGGCAAGAAAGCCGGTGAGTTCTATACTCCGCAGGAGGTCAGCCAGATTCTGTCGGAAATCGTCATCACCGGAAAGAACAGGCTGAAGACCGTCTATGACCCGACTTGCGGTTCCGGTTCTCTGCTCCTTCGTACCGCCCGCGAAGGCAATGCCGACGAGATATTCGGCCAAGAGAAGAATCCTACCACATTCAACCTTGCAAGAATGAATATGCTTCTTCACGGGGTTAAGTATAGGGATTTCGACATACATAATGGGGATACGCTTGAGGACGATGAGTTCGGAGACAGACAATTTGATGCGGTGGTGGCGAATCCTCCGTTCTCAGCCGAGTGGTCCGCCGCCGCGAAGTTCAATAACGATGACCGTTTCAGCAAGGCCGGAGTTCTGGCTCCGAAATCCAAGGCCGACTACGCTTTTATCCTGCATATGGTCTATCACCTCAACGATGGCGGCACAATGGCTTGCGTGGCTCCTCACGGCGTGCTTTTCCGAGGCGCGTCCGAGGGCAAGATCCGTGAATATCTGATCGAGAAGAAGAACTACATCGATGCTATTATCGGTCTCCCGGCGAACATCTTCTACGGCACAAGCATCCCGACCTGTATCCTCGTGATGAAGAAATGCCGCAAGGAGGATGAGAATATTCTGTTCATTGATGCCAGCAAGGAGTTCGAGAAAGTCAAGACCCAGAACAAACTAAGGCCTGAGCACATCAAGAAGATTGTCGATACCTACCGTGAACGCAAAGAGATTGAGAAATACAGCCACTGCGCGACCCTTCAGGAAGTCCGTGACAACGACTATAACCTCAACATTCCGCGTTACGTGGACACCTTCGAAGAGGAGGAAGAGATTGACATCAAGGCCGTGATGAGCGAGATCAAGGATTTGGAGGCAAAGCGTGCCGAACTTGACAAGGAGATCGATGTTTACCTGAAGGAGTTGGGAATATTGTAGTTTTTTTATTTTGATGAATGACTAATATGAAAATTGACGATAAAACGAGCCATAATAGCCCGTCTCTCAGATTCCCGGAGTTCACCGGGGAGTGGGAGGAATGCAAAATTGAAGATATAACTGATGCAGTTTCATCAGGGAAGAGTAAATACCATTTTTCAAATGGGGAATATAATCTATACGGTTCAACTGGCATTATTGGGAGAACGGATAAGGCATTGTATGATGGAAAATTAGTTCTCGTTGCTCGTGTTGGGGCAAATGCCGGCTTTCTTCAAATAATCAATGAACCTTGCGGCATAACGGACAACACATTGATATTAAAGCCTAAAGGTATTGACGCTTTTTACCTATATTATTTTCTACAGCATTTCAATCTTAATAGATTAATATTCGGTTCTGGACAACCGTTAATAACAGGCGGAATGCTCAAAAAAGTAAAAGTATCATTGGGTACTATCTCAGAGCAGAGTAAAATCGTAAAGTTCTTATCTCTCCTAGACGAGCGCATCGCAGTTCAAAACAGGCTCATTGAGGATTTGAAGAAATTTAAGTGCGCGATTGTTGAAAA